>Ga0256842_1000198_pt1 | contig 53550 bp, 54 predicted proteins | sample 4559240metaG_FD_185973 | JGI IMG/M metagenome (GOLD analysis project Ga0256842, IMG submission 185973) | Hydrothermal vent microbial communities from Guaymas Basin, Mexico - 4559-240 | ecosystem: Environmental > Aquatic > Marine > Hydrothermal vents | place: Mexico: Guaymas Basin | collected... | reverse complement strand
CACATCTAAATCTAACAAGCACATCTTCAGGGATAAAGAATTTTTTATCCTCGTCAAAACCTGCTCTTTTTTTAGAGCATTTTATATCCTCTTCTCCAAGAGGAGATCCATGAGAACTTGCTTTCCCCTCAAAGAAGCAAGAACCTTTGGCTATAATGGTATTGGCTATGATCAAAACAGGCCTATTGCTACTCTTGGCATCATCTAAAGCTTTTTCTATCTCATCATAATCATTACCGTCTATCTCTAAAACTCTCCATTTTTGAGTCTCAAATCTACCTCTTACATCTTCATTCCAAGCTATCTTGGTATCTCCTTCGATAGTTATCTTGTTGGAGTCATATATCAAAACAAGATTGTCAAGCTCATTTTTACCTGCCAAAGAACAAGCCTCATAGCTTATACCCTCCTCAAGGTCTCCATCTCCGCACAAACAGTAAACTTTGTGGTCTATTATCTTTGCCGTTTCGCTATTTAGCAATTTTTTTGCATATTTTGAAGCCATTGCAAATCCGACTGCATTTGCTACACCCTGCCCCAAAGGTCCGGTTGTTATCTCGATACCCGGAACTTCGCCATACTCCGGATGTCCTGGAGTTTTGCTTCCAAATTGTCTAAAGTTTTTCAAATCCTCCAATGAAATATCATAACCGCTTAAATGCAAAAAAGAGTAAATCATAGCACTTGCATGTCCGCCGCTAAAGACAAGCCTATCTCTATTTATCCATTTTGGGTTTTTAGGGTTATGCTTTAACCTTTGGCTCAAAACCGTTAGCACATCAGCCATACCCAAGCAAACTCCGGGGTGTCCGCTATTTGCCTGTTGTATCATATCCAAACTTAAAAATCTAATGGTATCTGCCATCTTTTTTAAGACTTTTTTATCTTCCATTTTCCATCCTATTTAAAATATTTTTTTATAATCTCTATCAAAACTCCGGAGAGCTTATCATCAAAATATTGAGCCTTCTCCTCCAGCTCACCTGCTAACCTATCCCTCTCTTTTAAAGCATCTTCCAAGCCCATCAAGTTTACAAAAGAGTTTTTATCGGTATCGTTATTGGTGGTTTTACCGGCTTGCAAAGAGTCCTCTGTGACATCGATAATATCATCTTGTATCTGAAAAAGAAGCCCTAACTTTTCTCCAAAGTCAAAAAGTTTATTTTGCTTACTTGTTTCCAAAGATGCGATAATTGCCCCCATCTTTAAACTTGTTGCTATCAATTTTGCAGTTTTGTGAATATGCAAAAACTTTAACTCTTCCAAGTTTAATTTTTGATTTTCAAAGTAGCAATCAATCGCCTGGCCAAGCACCATCCCCCCTACTCCACCATAGTAAGATAACTCTTTTATCAATGCTATCTTCACTTCATCACTCAAAGGAGCTTTAGCTATCATATAAAAGGCATGAGAATTCAAAGCATCTCCTGCCAAAATAGCCATAACCTCATCATAACTTTTATGCAAGGTTGGCTCACCTCTTCTAAGGTCTGCATTATCCATAGCCGGCAAATCGTCATGTATCAAAGAGTAGGTATGTAAAAGTTCAACTCCAAGTGCTGCAAAGTATGCATTTTTAACAAGTAAAGGCTCATAAGCATCCACGACACTAAGCAACAAAAGAGGTCTAAACCTCTTTCCTCCGGCTAAAACCATCTTTTTTAAAGCATCGTTATAAAATGGGTGAAAACTATCAACCGAAGGCAAATTATCTCTTAAAAAAGATTCAAATTCTTGCATAAAATTACTCAATTTATCTCCTAAAATGTACAAAAAATTGAAAATCATTTCTGCTTAACAGCAGATACACTTCATTCTCTTTTAATTTTGACAAAACTTTCTTTGTTTGAAAAAGCGAATCTATGCAATCATCATTAATTTTCATCAACCTATCCCCTTTTTGTATGCCCAATTTATATGCCAAAGAGCCTTTTGCAACATAAGATACTTTAAGGTTATATTTTAAATAAAGCCCTATATACTCTAAAAAACTTTCTCCAAGAACTCCTCCGGAAACTCTTTTTTTAAGTTTTATTTTTTTGTGAAAAACTCTTTTTTTTCTTATCAATTTTATATCAATAGTCTTACTTATATCAGAAAATAGGATATATTTACTAAGCAAACTCACATCGTTAAAACTTTTTCCGTCGATACTTACTACTCTATCTCCTATGTTTATACCGTATATATGGAAAAAAGGATTTATCTCTTTTATATATATCTTTTTTCCTTTTTGCTCAAACCTAAGTCCACTATCAGCATAAACAACTCTCTTATTTTTGATAAATCTTAGTATAAAATCGCTATCTATAAAGTTTTTATCTCCGATACTCAAACCAAAATTTCTACAACAAACACTCTCTATCAAAGAGTTGGGCTTAACTTTTTTGCTTAACTTTGCAAAATGATTTAAGCCATTTCCGAAAGATACTATATGATTTAACGAATAACTTTTTTTATCAATAACAGCTACAACTTTTGAATTGTCCAATTTGTCAAATGAAACAAAATGAACAGGGAGGATAGATTTGTTAATTTTCACAAGATATAACCCAAGAAACGGATCTCTTTTTATATAATTTTTTATATAGTATCTTGAAAAAGTTATACCCATACCTTTTCCAACCGATATAAAAATTTTTTTTGATAGTTTTACAAAAGATTTTTTACTATTTTTAAAACAGGCTTGAAAATCTTTTTTTATAGGCTTCACTTCTGCAAAAAGCAAAACAGAAACAAACAAAACAGAAACTATCTTTTTTATCATACTATTTTCCTATTGACTAAAACCGCCAAGAGAACCAAGCATCTGAGATGCCGCAAGTTTTTTATCATCTTCTACCATTTTGATAACATCATTTACTGCACTTATTAAAAGTATCTGCATAGACTCCTTATCTTCAAACAAAGAGTCATCTATATCTATGTCTATGATCTCTCCGGCTCCGTTAGCGGTAACTTTTATAAGCCCTCCTCCACTTTTGGTCGTAAACTCTTTGTTTTTACTGTTCTCTTCCATTTTTTTAGCTTCTTCTTGAGCTTTTTGTAACATTTCGCCCATTTTACTAAAATCAATATTTTCAAACATATTTTTTTACTTCCTTGATTTTATTGTTATTATCCACAAAAACAACCTTCGGTTTAAATTTTTTTAACTCTTTTTTATGGAAAATTGCATAAGCAATGATAATTATCTTATCGCCAATTTCAGCTTTTCTTGCAGCCGCACCGTTTAGACATATAGTACCGCTATTTTTTTTGCCCTCTATAACATATGTGGCAAATCTTTCTCCATTATTGATATTGACGATTTCAACCTTTTGACCCACTTCAAATCCGGCTTTTTTCATCAATTTTTTATCTATAGTAATGGAACCTATATAGTTCAAATCGGCATTAGTTACCGTTGCTCTATGTATTTTACCGCAAAGTGATTCTATTTGCATAATATTCTTCCATATTGTTTTAAATTACCATATTTAATAATTTATGCATTATATCAAATAAAACTTGATATAATCGTAAAAAGCTTTAGTAAGAAGAATTTTTGTTAGATAAAATTTAAAACAAAAGGTATGATATGAAAAAGAGTATTTTTATAGCTATAAGTCTATCTTTTTTACTTATTGGGTGTACACAGGAAACTCAAAACAAGATAGGAAGAGGTATCCAAAACTGGACAGGCACAAATGGAGTGTTGGATGTGTATGCAGGGAACAAACTTGTAAAAAGATTTATCAAGATAGATAAAATTTCTACGGCATATGGAACAAATGACAACAAACCAAGACCTTATAGATATGGATATGGCTTTATAGACACAAATTATAACTATAAAATAGACAAGGGAGAAAAGAAAGTTTATTTTGAATTTAGTGACTACTCAACAAACTACATCTTTTATGAAAATCCAAAATAGTATCACATTGAAAAAAATCTTCAAGACAAGACAACACTCTAATTGATATTGAAAATATCTTTAAATTATCAACTAATTTATTGTTGGAACTTAAATCCGACTCGAGCTTATATCTTTCAAGCTCATTTTTAGTCCATATATGTCTGGAGTATATACTTTTTATATATTCAATAGTATGATTTATTTTACTTATGCCTCTTTTTTTAAAAAATATCCACCATAAAAATAGAAAAATTCCATATATCGAAACATAAAAAGAGGTACCTACCCCATTAAGCAAAAAGGGTTATCTCTTTATCAAGAGCATCGGCACTTTATATGAAAAAATTTGGCATGAATATAACTATTGCTACAAATGTTCCAAGAATACCCAACATAGGAAATAAGTTGGAGCAATACTGGAAAAGTTATCGTTTCTTAAATTTGCAAGAAGCATAATTTATATTATGCTTTATAAAAAAGATAAAAAATATCAATAATGGCAAAAACAAGATAACAAGAAAATTGGGCAAACAATTTAATGATTCTTTCTCAATCAACATATTAACTTTTGCATTTATAAATAAAAAGCTTCTGCTATTTTATCAATTTTTTCATTTAGAATATGTTCTCTAATAGGTTTTACTATAAAATCATAAACCCCTTTTTCAAAAGCATTATATTTTTTAGTTTCATCAGTCGTTAAAACTATCACAGGTATATTTTTAAATTTTTCTTCTACATACAAATTGTCTAAAAACTTTAACCCATCCATAACCGGCATAACCAAATCCAATAATATTAAATTGATATCAGGATTTTCTCTCAATCTGTCCAGTGCTTCAAGACCATTTGATGCTTCAATAACTTTTTGTACATATTTATTTCTCTTCAAAATAGAACCGACTAATTTTAAGTTAATAAAATCATCATCAACGGAAAGTATATTTAATTTTTGATTCATTTTTTACCTTGTATATTTTTCTAAAATTTCTCTAATCTTGCTTTTATTGATTATACTATCAATTATCTCATCAACAATAGCAGAATCTTCGTTTTTATCAGAGTCTTGTACATTTACAAACTCAATAATAGCACTATTTTCTCCTTTTGTCTGATCTTCGATGCGAATCTTATGGACAACTTCTTTGCTATCAACAAATTCAATCTTTTTATCAACCATTACTATTTTGTATTTTTTATTTGATATTTTATCCAAAAATTCATCATAATCATTTGCAACATCAGCTAAAAAACCAAATTTTTCAATCATATTATTTAAAATTTTAGCTTCTATTTTATTATTTTTAAAGATTAGCACATCTTTCTCTTCGAAATTCTGAATATTTTTTTCTTCAATATTTTTTTTATCATTTGCATATTCCTCATCAAAAAAAGGCTCATCTTCATTTTGAGCATAATCCATTACCTCTTTATTATCATTTTCTACACTTTCGGATTCTGGCTCTTGAGAATATTCATAATTCAAAAAGAGTTTTAAAACTTTAACCAAATCCTCTTTTTTAAGCGGCTTGGAAATATATTCATCCAACCCTTCATTTAAAAAAGCTTCTCTATCGCCGGGAAGAGCATTTGCAGTAAGGGCAACTACCGGAGTATGTTCAAGACCTTTTTCTTTTTCATAAGCTAATATTTCGTGAGTTGCATCAATACCATCCATTACAGGCATTGAAATATCCATAAATACTATGTTATATCTATTTTTCTTGAATTTGCCAATAGCCTCTCTTCCATTATTTGCTATATCCACTTGTAATCCCAAATTATGTAATGTTTTTTCGATTAGTTTTTGATTTATAGCATTATCTTCAGCTATAAGAGCTTTAAATTGAGAAGAGTCATCTTCTTGTTGATTTTTTTCAGCTTCTATTTTTGGAGATTCAAACTCTTTATCATTTTCATTATCCTCCAAGTCGTCGTCTTTATCCTCTTTATCGTCTTCGGGGAATAATTCACTCATCAATATTTGATCTTCATCAAGATTGCCATTTTGAACACTATTTTCCTTTATATCAGAGATTATTTTTTCATCTTCTGTCAATTCATCTTCTACACTTTCAACTTCTTGGAAAAATTGATCCTCTGCTTCATCAATATTCTGTTTATTATCAATCTCTGTATGAAAACTGTCTCTATTTTCTTCTAAATCTATTTTTGGTTTTGAATCATTCTCTTCAGAATCTTGGACAGGCTCTTCTTTTTCCTCTTCGATGTCTTTATATAAAGAAAATTTATCTTTTAAAAACATAGAGAGGATTGACTGTATTCGCTCACCTCTGATAGGCTTAGTAATATACTCATCAAAACCTTCATTTAAAAATTTTTCTCTATCTCCTTTCAATGCATTTGCCGTTAAAGCAATGATAGGAGTATGCTTTATAGAGGATTTTAATTCATAATTCAATATGGCATGTAGTGCCTCTACTCCATCCATTACAGGCATGGCAATATCCATAAATATAAGATCAAATTTTTTATTTTTAACTTTATTTAAAGCATCCTCACCGTTATTGGCAAGAGTAATCTCAAGTTTATAATTCTCCAATGTTCTTTTAATTAATTTTCTATTTATTTCATTATCTTCCGCTACGAGTATTTGTGGCTTTTCATTTTGTTTTTCTGTTTTTAAAGAAATGCTCTCTTGTGCTGTTTCTTCACTTGCAGTCTTATGTTCAATCTTTGGTAAAAATTCCCTCTGTTTTTCTAAGGCGATAGCAAGTTTAGTAACATTAACGGGTTCATATAAAGGTTTTATAAAATCATTTACAAATTTTGAAGATATTGACTGCATTGATGATTTTAAAATTACAACTGAAGGTATTTTAAGAGTTTTATAATCTTCTATCTCTTCTTCGTTTGTATAATCCATGTCTAATACTATAAAATTGATATTTTCTCTAAATATCAATCCTTTTATCTCTTTATAATCGTAGAAAAATACAACATTACAACCAAAGTATTTTAAGTAATCATATATATATTGTGTATGATTTTTCTTATATTTTTCATTTGTAAGAAGTGCACATTTATACTCTGTAAATTTATTATGAAAATTAAATTCATCTGAAGGAGATTCATTAAATTCTAATGTAAAGAAGAACTTAGTCCCCTCTCCTGTTTTACTTTCCACTTCAAGTTTCCCGCCCATCAAAGCTATAAATTTGGACGAAATAGTCAATCCAAGACCCGTTCCACCGTATTTTCTTGTGATTGTAGAATCTGCTTGAGAAAAAGCATCAAATATCGTTTTAAGTTTATCTTCTGAAATCCCTATGCCATTATCTTGAACGGCAAAATAAACCCTTGTTCTGCCGAAAGCATCCACATTTCCAACTCTTTTGATTTCAACATCAATCTCTCCATCAACCGGAGTAAATTTTATAGAATTGCTCAAAAGATTGATCAATACCTCTTTAATTCTAGTAGGATCACCATTTAAATAATTGTTTAGACTAGGATCCATATAAAATGAAAGTCTTATATTTTTTTCTGCCGCTTTTGCTCCAAAAACTTCAACCGCATTTTCAAATTCAGCTATTGGAGAAAAAGGTGTCTCTTCTATTTCAATTTTATCACTTTCAATCTTTGAAAGATCCAAAATATTATTAATAATTTCAAGCAAATTTTCAGAACTTTTTTCAATAATATCAACAAAATCCCTCTCTTCTCCACTAATATTTGTATTTTTAAGAAGCTCGGTAAATCCAATGATACCGTTTAATGGAGTTCTTATCTCGTGAGACATGTTTGCTAAAAATATACTCTTTGCTTTGCTTGCCTCAAGAGCTACCTGTTTATCTTGTTGGATTTGATCAATAGCGATTTCAACAATTCTATAACCCTTTTCAATACCCTCTGTAGTTTGAAAATCTATCTCTTCATCAATGTCCGCAAGTTGTTCGACTTTACTAAACAATTTCTCCAACTCTCTGATACTTCTTCTAATATATTTATCAATAAAAACTCCTATTATTAACAACAATATACTCAATAAGAAAATAATTATTGCTATGATTAGCTTAGAACTGACATCACTTTTAAACCAAGTTTTTATATCGTTATTAACTTCTTTGGAAACAAGATTATTTGCCTTACTTAAAAGAGCAATCTTTTTAGTCATTAAATTAAACCAAGTTGACGAATCTATTTGGTATTGACCAGTATTGCTCCCATTGATAATATTGATTTTTGCTTTTATTATTTGATTGTATAATTTTTTCGCCCTAATGTTATGAAAAAGAACAAATAGGCTATTTTTAATATTTTGATTAGTAACCCTGATATCTACAGATGCCAAATCGGAAGATGTAAAAAGCTTCAACCAATCCGTAAACTCTTCTGTGGTAAAAGGCTTCTTTTTAGCTAAAATATAAGCAATAAGCCCTCTTTCTTGACCTGTTTTTTCTATTCTTTTCAATAAATTTGTTTCAAAAATAACTTCAGATAGTATTGCGGGAGTCAGTTGACTATTTAATACTTTTTTATATTCTTTAAAAATAAGAAAATTCACTTTAGAATAATAATTAAAAAACATATCTTGAAAGCTTATTTTTATTTTATCAACAGATTTTCTAATAGTATTAATTTTTACAATCTCTTTAAAAATTTTTATTAAAGTTGGATCCGATATTTTATTATTTTTAAAATAATCATTAAATTTTATTATAGCATTATTTGTTTTTATTCTCTGCTTTTTAAGAATATCTGCATTTTTTTGACTTTGATTTCCATAATATGTTGCACTTAGACCTCTTTCAACAGCCAAATTTATAGACAAATTCTTCAAAATTTTATTCGATTGAAGAATTGATTGTAATTTTATCGCTTCTTGATATTTTACATAAGAAGTGTACATAAAATATGTCGATAAAGACATAAGCAACAAAAGCGGAAATAGACTTATCAACTTTAAGCCGGTGTTAGAATTTAGTTTCATGCGAATCCCTTAACTATTTTTATCCATATAATATTTTATCAAATTAACCTTTTTTTCATAAATCTCTAAAAAATTTTCTATATTTTTATAGTTTTTATGTTTTGCATTCTCATCTATGGCATTTAGCACAGGAATTAAATCGTTTAAATTCAAATTTGTACTTATACTTTTCAAAATAGATACGATATGCTCTATATTGTCATAGTCGTTTTTTATAATACTATTTTTGATTATTTCAACATATTTATTATTTTCACCAACAAAATCAACTAAAAGTTCTTTGTAAAAATTGTCGTCAATTTCTATAGATTTGGAATTTTTATCAATATCTATTGTAATATTTGATTGTGTCGAAGATGGTTCTTCTAAGCTTTTTTTTGTACTGCTATTAGTAGTTTTAAAAGATTTGTCATCTTCTACTTTAATAGCATTTTTAAACTCTATCCCATATATAACAGAAGAGTTATTTATATTGATTATAGGAAAAATCTCATTTATCTTTATGTCCACTTCAGATACATCACCATTTATAGATATCAAAACTTTTTTTATGGACTCTTCTGAATAATTTACAAAATCTATCCAATTATAATTTTCAAATTTATAAATATATCCCTCTTTTTTTACAAAAAGATTTGCTATATCTCCAATATTCTCATTAAAATCATAAATATCTTTGCAATTAAAAAATTCGAGACTCTCTTTATCTGCCCCCAAAAAATTATTATATTCATCATAAAAAACCAAAAGCAACTCCTTGCTCTTATACTAAATTGAAACTTTCCAATGTTAAATTATAACTTAATTGCTATTAAAACAACATTATATAAAGATTTATTTTACAACCAAATCCAAAATCTTATTTTCATTTACTATTTGTTAAGATTTGGTGGGTATAATATTAAATTGCATTTAGATATTTATTTATAAAAATAGGAGGATATAATGGCTCTATATGATAGAGAATATATAAAAAATAAAACAGGCGAAAATATTTCAAGCACACAGAGTATGCCAAAAAGCAATTTGGCTATTTTCATAAAGCAAACTTATCAACTTTTTGCAGGATCTTTACTTGCTGCAAGTGCGGGAGCATATATAGGAACGGCTTATCTAACAAATGCTCTTTTAAAAGTAGGCATGGACGGTAGAGCTACGGTAGCAGGTTGGTTTTGGATACTTGTTATAGCTGAGTTTGCATTGCTTTTCGGATTGATGGCAGCAAAAAGAAAAGAGGGATTAAATCTCGTACTACTTTTTGCTTTTACTTTTGTTAGCGGACTTACTTTGACCCCCACACTCGCAGCATTTTTAATGATGCCAAGCGGTGCGAACATCATAACCGAAGCTTTCATTTTGACAACGGTAGCTTTTGGGGGCTTGTCTATATTTGCGATGAATACCAAAAGAGATTTTTCCGCTATGGGCAAAATGCTTTTCATAACTTTGATAGTTATGATAGTAGCGGGAGTTATCAATATATTTCTCGGAAGCCCTCTGCTTCAACTCGGTATCGCAAGTGTAGGAGCCATACTATTTTCAGCTTTTATTCTTTATGATACTCAAAACATCATAAGAGGAAATGTAGAAACACCGGTTGAAGCAGCAGTTATGTTGTACTTGGATTTTTTAAATCTTTTTATATCTTTGCTTCAAATACTCGGTATTTTTTCAAACAGAGATTAACAAAGAGGGAGCTTATTTGCTCCCTTTTATATACAAAACTTCAAATTCAAGATAATCAAGAGGATAGTTTTCGATAAGTTTCTTAGTTTCTTTGTAACTCAATCTTTTTACCCCGCCACTAACACCGCTTTTTTTGATATATCTAAATTTTGACAAGTTATCTTCAAAATATAGCTTATAAAATTCTCTTTGAAACTCTATATCATAATGGTTTGAAAATATCTCGACAACCTCTTTAAAATCCGGCAAAAATCTATCCAGACCGCTTATATCGTATATGGTTTTAAATGTTTTATCGCAAAATATGGAAACAGCACATTTGTCGGACAATTTAGAAAAGTTTTTTACTGTTTGAGAGAGCTTATTGCACCATTGCAGAGACGAAGAGGAGCAAACTATATCGAATTTTCTCTTTTTTAAAAGTTCGTCATACACTATATCTTTTTCATAATCCATATTGATAATCTCGACATTTTCACCTTTTGGATGTAGTGAACACATGTTCTTTGAGCTATCTATACCCACAAAATTATCCAATCTCCAATCTATACATTTATAAATACCGCCTGAACCGCACCCGAGATCCAAAATAGTTTTACAATCCCTATCGATCAAAGAGACTACTTTTTTAGCTACTTTTTTTTGGATGATATTGTACTCTTCATAATTTTTAGCATTTTTGGAAAACTCTTTCACAAACCACTCACTTTTTAAAATATTGCTTTGTTTAATTAAACCTTTAACATTTTTTAGATATACTTCAAGGCTAATTAAAGAACAATAGATTATACTCTATTTTTCATAAAAGGATATTTATTATGACAACCATCGTCTTGGTTATACAATTTGTTTTAGCAATAGTTTTAACTATCGCTGTACTATTACAAAAAAGCTCATCCATAGGTCTTGGTGCTTATAGCGGAAGTAATGAATCGCTTTTTGGAGCAAAAGGACCTGCCGGATTTCTTACAAAATTTACTTTTGTTGTAGGATTTTTATTTATAGCAAACACTTTAACTCTTGGTTATTTTTACAATCAATCAAAAAAAGCTTCTCTTGCCGAAAAGATTAAAGTAGAAAAACCTCTTAAAAAATACCCTACGGTTCCAACTCTTCCGACATCAACAAACAAAACAGATGAAGCTCCAAAAGCTCCTGCAGCAAAATAATACGATTTTTAAAAAAGGAGTAAAGATAGTTTTACTCCTTTTTTTTACTCCTTTTTTTTTATTTGCTGATGCACATATATTTGTTTACCATAGATTTGGAGATAATAGGCATAAAAGCACCAACATATCCATAAAAGAGTTAAAAAAAGAGTTCGAATATTTCAAAAAACATAATTATAAAGTTATAAAATTATCCACTCTTATAAAAGCCATAAAAGATAAAAAAAAGATAGATGATAGATGGATAGTTTTAACTATCGACGATAGTTATAAAAGTTTCTATGAAAATGGCTTGGATATTTTCAAAAAATACGATTATCCCTTTACTATATTTGTATATGTAAAATCTGTTGATAAAAATTATGGCGATTTTACTACTTGGAAACAACTAAAAGAGATAGCAAAATATGGAGAAATAGCTTATCACTCCTACTCGCATCCACATATGACACAAAAAAGTGATCAATATCTTAAAAATAATTTTGCAAAAGGTTTAAAGATATTTGAAAACAAGATGGGGTTCAAGCCAAAATATTTTGCATATCCATACGGAGAATTTGACGATAGAGTAAAAAAGATAGCTCAAAAGTTTAATTTTCATGCTATACTCAATCAAAACATAGGAGCAATTAATAATTATAGCGATATATTTAGTTTGGATAGAATTGCTTTAACGGGAAAATCAAATTTAAAAAGAGATTTGAGTTATAAGCATTTAAATCTCAGATGGATATATCCAAAAAGTTTTCCGACAAATGGAATATTAAAGCAAATTGTGGCAAAATTAGATTGCAACAAAACAGTAAATATCAACTATTATATAAGTCATTATGGATGGCATAAGGCAAAAGCAAAAAATGGTTTCATTAAAATCAAACTAAACAATAAATTATCTAACGGACGAAATAGGATAATTATAAAATTAAACAACAAAATAGACACAAAACTCTTAATAAAGGATAAATATGAGCATAAATGAGATAAAAGAGAAGGCAAAAACCGGTATGCAAAAAAGCATTGAAGCTCTTAAAAAGGATTTTACCACTTTAAGAACAGGAAAAGTTTCAACTGTTATTTTAGATAATGTTATGGTTGATTATTATGGTACACCGACAGCACTAAATCAAGTGGCAACTGTTTTGGCAACAGATGCTACGACTATCACTATCTCTCCTTGGGAAAAAAATATGCTAAAAGAGATAGAAAAAGCTATACAAAGTGCCAACATAGGAGTAAATCCCAATAATGACGGAGAGAGTATAAAGCTATTTTTTCCTCCTATGACGATCGAGCAAAGAGAAGAAAATGTAAAAAAAGCAAAGGCTATGGTTGAAAAAGCCAAGGTAGCCATAAGAAATATCAGAAAAGATGCCAACAACAAGATAAAACACCTTGAAAAAGAGAAAGAGATAACAGAAGACGAAAGCAAAAAAGCCCATGATGATATACAAAAATTGACCGACGAATTTACAGCTCAAACCGATTCTCTTTTTAAAAGCAAAGAAACGGAGCTAATGAAAGTATGATAAACTTAGAAAAGATATATAAAGATTCGGGAGCTCTTCTTGAAGGACATTTTCTGCTTAGTAGTGGTAAACACTCAAGATACTATCTCCAAAGTGCTAAAGTTCTTGAACAGCCAAAAACCGCCGAACTTCTTGCAAAAGAGTTGGCAAATATGATAAAACAATCAAATATAAAGGTTGATACAGTATGCTCTCCGGCTTTAGGCGGTATATTGGCGGGATATGAGCTTGCCAGAGCTTTGGATGTAAGATTTATTTTTGTAGAGAGAGTAAACTCGAAAATGACACTTAGAAGAGGTTTTGAAGTATCAAAAGATGAAAAGATTTTAATATGCGAAGATATCATAACTACCGGAGGTTCGGCTCTTGAGGCTTCGGAAGTATTACAAAATCTCGGAGCCAAAACAGTAGGCTTTGCAGCTATAGCAAATAGAGGATTTTGTAAGATTTACGGATCCGACGAAGTCGCCACAAAAGAGTGCAAACTTCCCAAGGAGCTTCCGCTTTTTGCCCTTGGTGATTTTAAATTTGAAGTTTATGATCCGGATAGTTGCCCTATGTGCAAAGATGGAAGTGTAGCGATAAAACCCGGAAGCAGAGGAAATTGACTCATAAATGAGCAGATGGAGGGATATAAAAAGAGGCAAAATTAACAAAAAGATTTCGCCGGAAAATGAGATAAAGTATGCATCCATACCTGATCGCATAAAGGCTTTTTTAACCGATATGTTTATGATAATGATGCCCTTAGCATATATAGTAACTTATATAGTTATGGGCGACAAAGAGAGTATGCAAAGCTCCTTGATAGCAAGAAACTCTCTTTGGATACTGTATGGATTGATACTCTCACTATTTTGGAGTATAAAAGCTCAAAGCCCGGGATACAAGGCATATAACTTAAAAGTTGTAGACACCAAAACCCTACAAAAACCATCTTTTTTCAAATCCGTTATCAGGTATTTGCTATTTGTAATATGTGCAACAACCATTATAGGTGAGCTTACAGCCTTTTTTAGAAAAGATAAAAAGACACTTCATGATATTTTAAGCGGAACATTCGTAATGGCAATTTAGATGTTTTTATTATCATCTTTTTTCTTTTTCTATTTTGCGGGAGTTGGTGTTTATATCGTTTTTTTACCCAAAATCCTACAAATGCTATCATATAGCCCCTGTCAAATCGGCATCATCTTTTCCATTGTACCCTTGATGAGATTTTTAACTCCGTTTTTATTTTTAAAACTTTTTACTCTTAATAAAAAAGTATATCTAATCTCGTTGCTTATATCGTGGATAGCACTAATATCTCTTTTTTTTACCATAAAATCATACTATTTATTGCTTTTTACTATGGCTATTTTTGGCATAACCAATGGATTGATAATGCCATATATAGACTCCATAGCTCTCGAAAAGTTAAAAAAAGATTATGGCAATAGCAGACTTTGGGGCTCCTTGGGCTTTATGGTAGTTAGTTTAATCCTTGCAAAATATTTAAATGATTATAAAATAGGATTGTACTTTTACTTTTTCATAGGTACTTTTATCTCCTTGATAGGATATATCATCTCCAAAAAATCAGACAGTTTCAACCTAACTCAAGATAATGGCAAAAACAAAGAGAAGTTTTCGCTTTTAAAAAATTGGCGATTTTGGATAAGTATATTTTTGTTGCAAGCATCTTTCGGATTTTTTTATAATTTTTTTACCATATATGAGACGGCACACAACATTTCACTTATACAAGTTAGCTATCTTTGGAGTTTTTCTATCGTTTGTGAAGTTATTATGTTTAAATTTCAAAAGAGAATACTTCATATAAATTTACTTTTATTGATAAAATTTTCTATTGCTGTAACATCTTTAAGATGGCTATTGCTTTATCTGTTTCCAAACTCTTTAGCGATCTCATATATAACCCAAAGTTTTCATGCTATCAGTTTCGCACTTTTTCACACTGCTACTATCACATATCTTTTCAAACTATACTCTCAAAGAAAACTTTCTATGCAATTTTATCATGGCATATCGTATGGATTGGGTGGCTTCGCAGGATCGATAATAGCAGGTTATTTTTATGGAAAATATCTATTTTTAATAGCCTTTATCTTAACACTATTCTCTTTTTTATTTTTAAAAAAATCAAAATCAACTATTTGTTATACCAATCCAAGTTAAAATATAAATAATAAATTCATTGTGCAAGTAACACCCTCCAGCCTAATTTGAGATAAGCCCGGTTTTTTATATTTTTTAGTGATAGGCTTCAGGAATATATAATAATATATTATATATAATATATCCAATTTGTTTGAACAAAATATTGGTTTTTCATATTTGTCTAAAAAATTAAATTTGTATATGGCGATTAATTCTGATATTTATTTTAATTTTATCATTATAGAAAAATTTTTAAAATGGGTAAAAAATAGCAAAAATACTAAATTTATATAAGGTAGTATGGAATATTCCTGCGATTTTATCTCTTTTTAAAAGAAAATTACATATATTTTGACAAATTAGGTGTGAAAGATAATTGTATATATGAAATTCCTTTTACATATGATTGTTTTATAATTTTTAAGACAAACATATTTAAAGAACTTGGTAATTTTGATGAAAGTTTTATATATATGGAAGATATTAATATTTTTGTTGGGGTTAAAAAATATGGAAAAACAATTATAAATCCAATATATAAAATTTACCATGAATACATAAAAACTTCATCAAAAAATTTGAAATTATTTTTGTGGCATCCAAATTCTGTAATTAAATTTTTTTGGAAATACAGATGAAAATATATGCACGAAATTTTATCTTTATAGTGATGGATATTTTAGTCCTAATTGCTCTTTTTTATCTAACATTATATATAAGAAATAATATAAGTATTTGTCACATACCAATCTTTCATCAGTTTATGTTAAAAGATTTTTATTTTATTATCTTTATAATTATTGTATTGTTCTATTATGAAAAGATATATACTTTGCAATATGACTTTTGGCAAGAAACAAAAAAAATTTTTAAAGCACTTTTTTTGGCATATTTTATTGTATTAGCATTGTTAACACTTACAAAAACATCACTTGGTTATTCACGACTTTTTATTAGTATCTATTTTTTGTTTACAATTTTTATTATACCAATGACTAAAAGATTTATAAAAAGAGTTGTATATAGATTTCCATTTTTTAAGAAAAAAGTATTAGTAATCGGAGATCCAAAGCAAGTAAAAGTATTGAAACAAGAATTACTTGACAATTGGTATCTTGGTATGAAAAGCAACGAAAAAGAGTATGAGAGTGTTATCATAACTTCGCAAGGAATGAGTGTAGATGAAGTAAATGATAAAATTACAAAATATTTACAAAGCAATAGGACTGTTTATATCGTGCCTTATGTGATAAATATCAACTTTGCAAATTCAAATATAATGGAATATTCAAACATAAGATATAGTACAATTCAAGTAGAGAATAAACTTCTTATCAAAAGAAATCTTTGGATAAAGAATATATTTGATTTTGTTATTACTTTAATGATATTGCCATTGTTTTTGATTATTCATACTTTTATAGCTTTTGCAATCAAATTAGATTCTAAAGGAAGTATATTTTTCAAACAAGACAGATTAGGCAAAGATGATAACAATTTTAAATGTTATAAATATAGAACTATGTATAATAATTCGCAAAATATTTTAAAAAATTACTTAAAAGATAATCCAGATGAAATTAAATACTACAAAAAGTATCATAAATATAAAAATGATCCTCGTATCACAAAAGTAGGTAAATTTCTAAGAAAAAACTCATTAGATGAATTAGCACAATTAATAAATGTGCTAAGGGGAGAAATGAGCCTGGTTGGTCCTCGTCCCTATATAATAAATGAATCTGATGAACTTGGAAAAAATAAGGATTTTATACTAAAAGTAAAACCGGGCATTACAGGTTTGTGGCAAGTAAGCGGTAGAAATAATCTTACTTTTAATGAGAGAAATAAATTAGAAGTATGGTATATCAAAAACTGGTCCTTGTGGACTGATTTTACTATACTTGTAAAAACCATTAAGGTAGTATTGCTAAAAATAGGAGCAAGATGAAAAATATATAATTTCTAATTTATCTTTTTTATGGGTGCTTGTGCTGTATAGTAGTCCCATAATTTAAAAATAATCACTTTTTAGGTATGAAATTTTTACACCCCTTCTCTTTTGTGCCTCCGAATATTCTTATCTCTTTTGCTGTTTTGTTTTTGGCTATCTCTTGTCTTTTGCAATTGTCTTTTTCTTTACATATTTCATTTTCACAGCCTATATTTTCATCAGCTTTTGGCATACTCTATCCTTTTTGTTTTTGTTTATTGATAATGATAACACAAATCGACTTAAAATTTAATATCGAAAAAATCAAGATACCAATCTATAAATTTGTCCACTCCCTCTTGTATGGAAGTTGCAGGTTTATAGTCAAAGTCTTCTATAAGTCCACTAACATCCGCATAAGTGGACGGTACATCTCCGGGCTGAAGGGGTAGCATATTTTTTTTGGCTTTTTTCCCAAGTTTTTTCTCTATCGCTTCTATGAAATCCATAAGTTTTACCGGATTATTATTTCCGATATTATATATCTTATAAGGTGCTTTTGAGCTACTTGGATCTGGATTTTTGCCACTCCATGCAGGATTGCCTTTTGGAGGATTGTCTATGACTTTTATAATTCCTGTAACTATATCGTCAATATAAGTAAAATCTCTTTGCATTTGCCCGTAGTTAAATACATCTATAGGTTTATCCTCTATGATAGCTTTTGTAAAAAGATACAGTGCCATATCTGGTCTTCCCCAAGGTCCATATACGGTAAAAAATCTTAGTCCGGTTGTAGGCAAATCATAAAGATGAGAGTAAACATGAGCCATTAGTTCATTTGATTTTTTGCTTGCGGCATAAAGGCTTATGGGGTGATCTACATTTGCTTTTGTGCTAAAAGGCTGTGTCTCATTTAGTCCGTAAACACTTGAACTACTGGCATAGCTAAGGGCTTTCACATTGTTGTGGCGACAACATTCAAGTATATTGACAAATCCTACTATGTTGCTATCGATATAAGCATAAGGATTTGTTAATGAGTATCTAACTCCCGCTTGTGCGGCAAGATTGCAAACTTTGTCAAACTTCTCCTCTTTAAAAAGTTTTTCTAAAATTTCCCTGTCTTCAAGATTTGCCTTGATGAATTTATAATTTGGCATAGTTTTTGAAGTTATAAGGCTGTTTTGATGGATATTCTCTCCATCTTCAACATTTTCTATAATACCCGTTTTTTGGAGCCTCCCATACTTTACTCTTTGGTCGTAGTAGTCGTTTATATTGTCAATCCCTACTATCTCGTCACCTCTTTCAAGAAGTTTTAATGCCAAATGGCTACCTATAAAACCTGCTGTTCCTGTAACGAGTATCTTCATTGCAAGTTACCTTTTAAGCCTAAATTTTCAGCATCTTTTTTCATTCCTTCTATAACTTCACTTATAAGTTCTCCAAGTTCCATACCAATCATATCGGCACCTTTTTGGATAGTTTCTCTATCAACTCCTGCCGCAAAGGATTTTTGTTTCCATTTTTTCTTTACGGATTTTGGAGTTAAATCAAGTATGCTTTTTGACGGTCTCACATATACACAAGCTGTTATCAAGCCTGTTAATTCATCAATAGCATAAAGAGTTTTTTCCATAAGGCTTAACGGCTCCACATCGGTACAAATACCGTAAGCATGACTCATCATAGCTCTTATAATGACATCATCATAGCCTCTCTCTTCAAGTATCTCTTTTGCTTTATGGCAATGTTCGTCAGGATATTTGCCATAGTCAAGATCATGTAAAAGTCCGACAACTCCCCATAATTCTTCATCCTCTCCAAACTTTTTGGCAAAGTGTCTCATAGTGCTTTCTACTGCCAAGCCATGCTTTACAAGAGAATCGTTGTCGTTATACTCCTTTAATAATTCAAAAGCTTTTTCTCTATCTATTTGCATCAAGATTTCCTTTCTTTTATTTATTGTAAAATTTTATCATATATTGTATTATTTATAGTATAATTGCAAAAATTTATAAAAAGTGCGGTCTTATGATACATAGTGATATTTTTTATCTTTTTTTCATCATCTCCATTGGGTATATAGTAGGAAATTTAAAAGTCAAGGGCTTTTCATTGGATATATCCGCCATGTTGATAGTTGCTTTGATTGCCGGACACTATGGACTTGTGGTTTCCGAGGAGTTTAAATTTTTCGGTCTTGCTATATTTATCTATGCAGTAGGATTGCAGTCGGGTCCCGGTTTTTTTGAAACTATAAAAACCGAAGGTATAAAGTTCAATATACTTGCTACGGTGCTTTTGTTGATGATACTATTTGTTATAACTGCGATAGCCAAGTATTTTTCCCTCTCCTCAACGGCGATAGACGGTATCTTTACAGGTGCTTTGTCCAGTGTGCCTTCTTTGGCTGCCGCCCTTGAGATAAAAGATAAACCTTCCATGTCCGTTCTTTTCGGTATGATATATCCGTTCGGTATCGTTACTACTGTTTTATTTATAAGATTTTTACCCGTGATTTTTAGAGTAGATATTGAAAAAGAGATAGAGGATTATGAAAAGACAGAGAGAAGCAAACATCCTGAAGTGGTGGTAAAAAATTTTAAAATAACAAATCAAAACTTTAAAAAAGAGAGTATAAAAAAATCAAAACTTGAAAAGATGACAGATACCATTATACAAAGAGTAGAATCAGTAAAACATCAGGAAATAGACAAAGATACCACTTTGCATTATGGAGATGTTATTAGAGTTTCGGGAGAAGAGGAAAATCTTGAACATGTAGGTATCATAGTAGGAGAAGAAGTAACAAGCAAATTCTCTTTTCATGACGATATGAAAGTCTATAGACTTTTGGTAACATCAAAAAAAATTATTGGGAAAAAGATAGCTGATATAAAAGAGTTGAGATCTCTTGGGGCTGTTGTGACAAAAGTAAGAAGAAGTGGTATAGATATACACCCATATCCAAATATGACCTTAATGCTTGGGGATAAGCTATATGTAATAGCTCCGAGAAAATATGCCCAGAAAATTATTGAGATAGTGGGAAATAGTTTGCAAAAATACCCTGCTGCGGATTTTTTACCTATATCTCTTGGTATAGTTTTTGGTATATTGATTGGAAGTATTCCTTTTCATTTTCCGGTTGTAGGAGATATAAAGTTAAGTTTTGTAGGGGGTATATTGATAACGGCTTTGATACTCGGCAGAGTCGGCAGAATTGGTCCTGTAGTGTGGCAAATGTCTCCTCATTCTACAACTCTTATGAAAACTTTGGGACAGTTGATATTTATAGCTGCTATTGGTACAAATGCAGGTAAATATCTACTCCAAGCTATAAGAGATAATGGTTTTATGCCTATCTATATAGCACTTTTTGGATTGGTTTTTTCACTTTTGACGATGACTCTTTTTTGCAGATTTGTGTTAAAGATGAATTTTTTAAAAATATTGGGTCTTTTGAGCGGTTCGTTGACTTCGACACCCTCCTTGACGATGGCTAACAACATGACAAAATCCGACTATCCGTCTATCTCTTATGCAGCAGTCTATCCTTTGGCTCTTGTTTTTGCCATTTTGTTGGCTCAACTTGTCGTAAAGGTTATGTAGTATGGTTTTTGGAAAGATAGAGTATTTAAATCTTTTGCCTTTTGAATTTTTTATCAAAAAATCAAATCACACATATTTAAAAAGAGCGGTTAAAAAGTCTCATCCGTCCATCATTACCGATCTATTTTTAAAAAGAAAGGTTAGTGCGGCTTTTATATCCAGCATAAAAAGTGGAGGCAGGAAGTGTCTTGATGCTGGTATTGTCGCAGACGGAGAAGTTTTGAGTGTATTTGTATGCAAGGGAGAAGATAAGAGGGATATTGAGTCTAAAAGTTCTAATATACTAAAAGAGATACTTGGGTTAAGTGGCGAAGTTGTCATAGGCAATAAAGCTTTGCAAATGTATGTTAAAGGGGATAGGGAGTGTATAGATTTGGCAAAAGAGTGGAAAGATAGAACCTCTTTGCCGTTTGTTTTTGCTCTTTTTTGTGTAAATTCCAAAAGAGTATTTTATAAAAAAGTGGTAAAAAGCTTTTTAAGTCATAAGATAAAGATACCCTACTATATCAAAAAAAGAGAGAGTCAAAGACTTGATTTGCCTCTTTGTATGGTGGATAAGTATTTAAAAAAAATTGGTTACAAGATAGGTAAAAAAGAGAAAAAATCAGTAAAGATTTTTCTAAAAAAAGCTAAAATGGTATAATAAAAATAAAAAAGGTTTATTATGGCGATAATTGAATTTCTCGGACCGATAGCAAGAAAATCTTTGCAAGTTGATATCGGCAATTTGAGAGAATTAAAAGAGTATTTTAAAGATGACGAAGAGTTGCAAAAGTGGCTGAAGATTTGTGCCGTATCGGTTAACGACAAGATAGTGAAGGATTTGGACACTCCTCTTTCAAAAGAGGATAAAGTTTCACTTCTGCCACCTGTTTGCGGCGGATAATTGTGAGGGAGAAAAAAGATGCTTGAGATATTTGACGGAGCATTGGATGTAGAAGAGATACTTTCAAGATGGTATAATCATTTTAAAGATAAAAACTATGGAGCTTTTATAAATTTTGTAGGAATAGTTAGAGATGAGAACGGTATAGATGGGCTTAGTTTTGATATATATGAGCCGATTTTAAAGGAGTGGTTTGACTCTTGGCAAAAAAAGGCTAAAAAAGAGGGTGCATATCTTTTGATGGCTCATGCAAAAGGAGATGTGCTAAATCATAAGACTTCATATATCTCTGCCGTACTGTCTCCTCAAAGAAAAGTTTCACTTAGGATGATAGGAGAATTTGTAGAGGATTTTAAGGCGAATGCTCCTATATGGAAGTATGATTTAGTAGATGGGCAAAGAGTATATGCAAAGGATAGAAGCTATCTTATAGAGGGTAGCGGATTATTATATAAAGGGGAAAAATAGTGAAAAGATTTATTGGTTTTAAAGAATCGATTGAGATTTTAAAAAATGCTTTTAACGAGGAAGTTTCGGAAGAACAACTGTTCTTAAGTGAAAGTTTAGGTAGAGTTTTATCTAAAGATGTAGTTGCCAAAGAGAATTCTCCCAAGTATGAAACATCCGGCATGGACGGATATGCTATCAAATACAAGGATCAAGACGGCGGCAAAATCAAGATCATAGATAAACTTCCGGCAGGTACGGCAAATACCGTTGAAGTAATAGACGGTACTTGTATAAAAACTTTTACCGGTTCTCTTATGAGTAAAGGAGCAGACACTCTTATACCTATAGAAAATGTTGAGGTTGAGGGGGATTATATCATCATAAAAGAGAAAGTTCCAAAGGGCTACAGTGTAAGACCCGTCGGAGAAAACTACAAAAAGGGTGAAGTGCTTATCAAAAAAGGAACTGTGATAGACTTTGGCGAGATAGGAGTGATGGCAGGACTCAATATGATAAAGATACCGGTTAAAAGAGAGCCTGTCGTTTCTGTTTTGGCTACAGGTAGCGAGATACTTGAGCTTGGAGAAGAGCAGAGCAATATATCTCAAATACGAAGCACCAATCACTACACTATAGAGGCTATCGTTAAAAAAGCAGGGGCAAAAACTCACAATATGGGTGTAGTCGGAGATGAGCTTAAATCCATAAAAAACTCCATCTTGAGTGCTTTGGAGTTTAGCGATATAGTTATAACGACCGGTGGAGTGAGTGTGGGGGATTATGACTTTGTCAAAGATGCGGTAAATTCCATAGAGGCTGAAGTTTTGATAAGCGGAGTTGTCATAAAACCCGGTATGCATATAAGAGTGGTAAAAGTCGGCAAAAAATATATATTTGCACTTCCGGGATTTCCATATAGTTCTGCGATAACTACGATACTTTATATAGTACCTCTTATAAAAAGAATGTTGGGGCTTGATGATGCATATGATATAGTTTATGCAAAAATGGCGGAAGATTATAAAAAGAGATCGAAAAAGAGTGAATTTACAGCAGTCAATCTAAAATACGACAAAGACGGCTATACCGTGGATTTGGCAGGTAAAAAGAAAGGAACAAGTGCAATACTGACAAATCTTTTATCGCATCCTTCCATTTTGTGGATAGAAGTGGATGAGGGGGATTTAAAAAAAGGCGATACGGCACGAGTGATAAAACTGTAAATGATAAAGTTACTGCTCCTAATAGTGTGCCTATATGTAGGAGCGGTATTTTATCTATATTTTACTCAAGATAGTAAGATATTTAACTTCTCAATAGTAAAAAAACAAAAACCCCAAGTTTTAACCATCTGTGGTGATTGTAAAGAGATTAAGCTTGAAAGCGAAGAAGTTTTGCTTGATGGTGTTTATAAAGAGAGTAACTCCTCAAAGCTTATCATATATTTTGGTGGAAATAGTGACGATGCCACCGATTTTATACAATATTGTAAAGATTTGAATGGCTTTGATATAGTAGCATTTAACTATAGAGGCAATGCATTAAGTAGCGGTACTCCTACTCAAAAAGATATATTTAAAGATGCCTTAAAGATATATGATGTTTATGCAAAAGAGAAGGAAGTTTATGTAATAGGTCGAAGTCTTGGTAGCGGAGTAGCTGTTTATCTATCACATAAAAGAAAGCTTAAAAAGCTTTTGCTTATAACACCTTATGATTCTATAGAGGCTGTAGCCAAAGAAAAGTATCCATACTTTCCTATATCTTTGCTTATCAAACACAAGTTTAATTCGCTATATTTTATAAAAGATATAAAAATTCCTATTACTGTTTTTATGGTAGATAAGGATATTACTGTTTCCAACAAAAGAACAAGCAACCTAATATCTCATATAAAAAATTTATCAAATGTGGTTATCTTCAAAGATACGACACATATAGATATCTTAGACACTCCCCAATTTTCAGAAGAGTTGAAAAAATGGGCGAAACAATAGAGTAAAATTATCTATTGCAAAATTTGGGATAAGCTTTATAAAATATTTTCCATTTATACTCTTTGTCATTCTCTATTTTTGAGAAATATAATTTTCCGGCATTTCTCCAGCCGTCAAGTATAACTCCGGAAACTTTTGAATTTTTTGCTCTTATTAGTATGGCATTATGTTCAAACATAGTCCCTTTTTTGTAAATAACTCTATAAAAATCAAAACTTTTATAACCTCTTTTTAAAAGAGCTTTTAAAAGATCATTCGCATAGTTGTAGCAGTATCCCTTTTTTCTTAGGCCTATATTTATAAGGAAGTTTTGAAAAAGAGGAGATAGAGTGATATGATAATCATTTGCCAATTTTTTGCTATAACTTATACTAAATATCGCTAAATCTTCTGCTTCAATTTTGTCAATATTTTTCGAAAGAGATAGTATCTCTTTTTCCAAGAGTTGAACTCTTGGAGAGTTTTTTTCGGGTGCAATATCTTGATATTTGATGCTACATCCGCAAATAAAAAAAAGAGATACCAAAAAGATAGAAAATTTTGCTATTTTAAAATCCTTGGCAAAGTTATACCTTTTTGTTTTTGATATTTGCCGTTTTTGTCTCTATATGTGGTTTTACACTGCTCATCTCCTTCAAAAAAGAGAACTTGTGCTATACCTTCATTAGCATATATTTTGGCAGGAAGTGGAGTGGTATTGCTTATCTCTATGGTTATATGTCCTTCAAATCCCGGTTCAAACGGAGTTACATTGACAATGATACCGCATCTTGCATAAGTGCTTTTTCCAAGACATATGGCAAGTACATTGTCGGGTATCTTAAAGTATTCTATCGTTCTTGCTAGTGCGAAAGAGTTGGGCGGAACTATGCAAACTTCACCTTTAAAATCAACTACATTTTTATCATCAAAATTTTTAGGATCAACTACCGTGGAGCTGACATTTGTAAAGATTTTAAACTCTTCCCCTACTCTTATATCGTATCCGTAGCTGCTAACTCCGTAGCTAACAACATTTTTACCTACCTGCTCTTCGCAAAAAGGCTCTATCATTTTCTCTTTTAGAGATTTTTCTCTTATCCAATTGTCTGATTTAAGTCCCATTTACATCCTTTTAAAAATATACAAATTAAATTTATGTTATTATATCCAAACTATTCCTATGGGGAATTTAAGGAGAAAAAATAATGGATTTAAAAGATATAAAAGAGTTGATGAGAAGTTTTGATAAAAGTAGTCTTGGAAAATTGAAGTTAAAAGATGGAGATTTTGAGATCACTTTTCAAAAGGGTATAGAGGTTCAAAATGTAGCTCAAGTACAACAAGCAAAAGAGGTGATTCAAAATCAGCCGGAAAGCAAAATAGCAGATATTTCGGTTAGCGAACCAAGTCAGCAAAACAAAAGCGACTCTCTTTATATCAAGTCGCCGATGGTAGGAACTTTTTATCAAGCTCCAAGTCCGGGAGCCGCACCTTTTGTGCAAGTTGGCGATAGTGTGAAAAAGGGTGATACGGTAGCTATCATAGAAGCTATGAAAATAATGAATGAGATAGAGTCTGAATTTAACTGTAAAATTTTGGAGATTTTAGTAAGCGACGGTGAACCTGTAGAATTTGATCAGCCTATTTTTCGTGTTGAGAAAATATAGAAAGTGAAATACATGAAGAAGATAAAAAAAATTCTTGTAGCAAATAGAGGAGAAATTGCTCTAAGAGCAATAAGAACCATAAAAGAGATGGGAAAAACAGCAGTTGTTGTGTATTCAACGGCTGACAAGGATGCTGAATATTTGAAATTTGCCGACCTTGCTATTTGTATAGGAGGAGTAAAATCCAACGAAAGCTATCTAAATATTCCCTCAATTATGGCGGCTGTTGAGATTAGCGGTTGTGATGCTGTTTTTCCCGGTTACGGTTTTCTTAGTGAAAATCAAAATTTTGTAGAGATTTGTAAATATCACAATGTAACATTTATAGGACCGTCGGTTGAGCTTATGGCTACTATGAGTGATAAGTCCAAAGCTAAAGAGGTTATGAAAAAAGCCGGAGTTCCGGTTATCCTTGGAAGCGAAGGAGCTATTAAGGATGTAGAACAAGCCAAAGAGTTAGCATCCAAGATAGGCTATCCCGTTATCGTAAAAGCTAGTGCGGGAGGCGGTGGAAGAGGTATGAGAATCGTAGAAAGTGAAAAATATATAGAAAATGCTTTTTTATCTGCCGGTAGTGAAGCGGTTAATGCCTTTGGAGATGGAACTTTATATATGGAAAAGTATATCAAAAATCCAAGACATATAGAGGTGCAAGTTATAGCGGATAAGCATGGAAATGCTATTCATTTGGGAGAAAGAGATTGCTCTTTACAAAGAAGACATCAAAAGCTTATAGAGGAGTCTCCCGCTACTATACTTGATGATAAGACAAGAGAAAAATTGTTAAAAACAGCAGTAAAAGCAACAAAAGCCATAGGCTATGAAAATGCAGGAACTTTTGAATTTTTGGTAGATAGTGATAAAAATTTCTACTTTATGGAGATGAATACAAGACTTCAAGTGGAGCATACTGTTAGCGAAATGGTAAGCGGTGTTGATATCATAGAGCTTATGATAAGAGTTGCCGAAGGTGAAAAACTCCCTCCTCAAAGCGACATAGAGTTAAAGGGGCATGCAATAGAGTGTAGAATTACTGCCGAAGATCCTGAAAAGTTCATCCCAAGTCCGGGAAAAATAACAAAATGGATAACTCCGGGCGGAAGAAATGTGAGGATTGATTCTCATGCATACTGCAATTATGTTGTTTCTCCACATTATGATTCGATGATAGGAAAGCTTATCATTTGGGGAGAAGATAGACAAAGAGCTATAGCTAAAATGAAAGAATCTTTGAATGAATTTAAGGTGGAAGGCATAAAAACAACAATTGCATTTCATAAAAAAATGATGAAAAATGTCGATTTTGTAAGAAATGATTTTGATACCAACTATTTAGGATAATATATTGAAAAGAGGATTGATTTTTGTATCTATAATGTCGTTTTGTTTGTATGCAAATAGTTTAAAATGTGAGCAAAAAGACAATACTGTAACATGTACATATTTTGCCGATAGATCTGACGGTTCACAAAATATAAAATTAAAATTCAACTGGATTTCTCCTAAAACACCAAAAGATGATAGAATAAGATATATATTGATCCCCCCATACTATGGATCAGCATATGATTATAGATTTTTACCGGGAAGAGTTCCCGGTAGATGGAAAGTAGTAGTAACTCAAATGGATACCAATAAAAGCATCGAAACTACTTTTGATATTAATGAAACCGAGGATGAGTTCTTTAGCAATTAATTTACACTACTTTGGCTCTCTAATGATTCTAATCTGAGCTTCGGATATCAGTTTATCAAAGTAAGATTTGATAATATCTTTCTCTCTTTTGTCCATCATTCTGGCAAAAATATCATTTTTTACTTTGTCAAACGGTATAGTTTTGACATTTATTTTTCTTTTTATATAAAAAGTTGAAAAGCTTTTTTTTAATGTTAAGATAGGTGTAAATGAACCTTCTTTTGTTTGTCTTAGGATGTATAGCAATTTTGGATTGATACTTTGACTTTTTAAAATAGTCTCTTTTTTGGATATACCCTCTATATTTAGCATAGGATTTTTAATCATTTTTTTTAAAGCATTTCTATTGTCCGAAATATATTGGATAGCATCTATCATTTGAGGAATAGAATAGAGATTTATATTGTTTTTATAAAAATTTTTCATTTCACTTTGTGTTGCTTTTTTTATTCTTGTTGAAGCTATTTTTTTATATAATTTTTGTTGTTTAATTTTTTGAGCCAAATCTTTTTTATATTCATCTATGTCGACACCTTGTTGTTCAAGATAATTTTGAAAATCCATAATAGACATGCCGGCTCTCGAGCTAATTTTTTCCATTTCATCTTCTATATCAAGACTGTCTGCCCTGATTCCATATTTTTTTACAAGATTCTCTTTAAGCTTTTCTTCTATTAGTATTTGTGTTGCTTTTTGAGGAGATACATTTAACTTTTGGGATAAATTTCTTATCTCAAAAAGAGTAATAGGCGAGTCGTTGACTATTATAGAAATACCATCAACCAACCCAGCATACGAAAAGCTACTTACAATAAGTAGAAACAACAGAATTTTAACACTTTTTTTAATCACAGCATATTCCTTTTTAAAAATTAGTACAAATTTTATCATAAATTTTGCAAAACTCTGCTAAAATCACTGAAAGATTTCAAAAAAAGGTATTTTATGGTTATCACTAGATTTGCTCCTTCACCTACGGGTTATCTTCATATCGGAGGACTTAGAACGGCACTTTATAGCTATCTTTGGGCAAGAAAAAACGGAGGAAAATTTTTACTTCGCATCGAAGATACCGACTTAAAAAGAAATTCTATCGAAGCCGCAAAGGCTATCGAAGAGGCTTTTGAGTGGGTCGGATTGGAACATGACGGTGAGATAACATACCAGTCAAAGAGATTTGATATCTATAAAAGTTATATACAAAAACTTCTTGACGAGGATAAGGCTTACTACTGCTATATGACAAAAGAGGAGCTTGACAAGCTTAGAGAGTCTCAAATGAAAGCCAAGCAAAGACCGAGATATGACGGTAGATATAGAGATTTTAAGGGAACTCCTCCCGAAGGGGTCAAGCCGGTTGTCAGGATAAAGGCTCCCACAAACGAAACTATTACTTTTGATGACGGTATAAAAGGAGAGATATCTGTCAATACTGATGATGTTATGGATGATTTTATCATAGCAAGAAGTGACGGAACTCCCACTTACAACTTTGTAGTTGCGATAGACGATCACGATATGAGTGTTACGGATATTATAAGAGGAGACGATCACCTATCTAATACTCCGAAGCAGATAGTTATATATAAAGCTCTCGGTTTTGATATACCGAGATTTTATCATATCCCCATGATACTAAATCCAAGCGGGAAGAAACTCTCCAAAAGAGATGGGGCTATGGATGTGATGGAGTATAAAAAAGAGGGCTATTTACCTGAAGCTTTACTTAATTTTTTGGTAAGGCTCGGCTGGAGCCATGGTGATCAAGAGATATTTTCTTTACAAGAGATGATAGAGCTTTTTGATCCGAAAGATATAAACAAATCCGCCTCCGCTTATAATGCCGAAAAGCTTTTGTGGCTTAACTCTTACTATATCAAAGAGGCAAGTTATGAAAGAGTTATTAAAGAGTTAAAATATTTTGATGTGGATTTAAGCAGTATTGATAAAAAAGAGATACTGATAGACTCTTTAAGAGAGAGAGCGAAAACTCTAAAAGAGATGGCTCAAAAGACAAAAAACATACTTGATAGACCAAAAAACTATGATGAAAAAGCTGTTAAGAAATTTCTCAAAAACGATGCAAAAGAGATAGCCGAAAAATTTTTGATTTATTTGCAAGAGTATAAGGGGAAGTTAAGAACCCCTTTGGAATTTGAAGAGGCTTTAAAAGATTTTATGGAAAAAAACAGTTTGAAACTTAAAAATATCGCACAAATCATTAGGATTTCTATCGTAGGAACCGCAGTAAGTCCCTCTATCTACGATATTATGGCGGTAGTCGGAAAAGATGAATTGATAACAAGAATAAAAAATCTAATAAATTTTATGGAGGTAAACAATGAGTAAAACAGAATGGGAACAGCAGTGTTTGGATTATCATATAGGCGGAAAAACAGGAACTTTGTTAAAAAAACCTTGTGACACGGCAGAAGAACTTTCTATGGCATATACCCCGGGAGTCGCCATACCTTGCAAAGAGATAGAAAAAGATGTATCTTTGGCATACAAATATACCAATAAAGGCAATCTTGTTGCGGTAGTAAGCGACGGTACAGCGGTTTTGGGACTTGGAGATATAGGTCATCTTGCAGGAAAGCCGGTAATGGAAGGAAAAGGGGTATTGTTTAAAAAGTTTGCCGATGTTGATGCGGTGGATATAGAGTTAAACACAAAAGATACCGATGAGATCATAAAAGTGACGGCGGCTATCGCCGATAGTTTCGGAGGTATCAATCTTGAGGATATAAAAGCTCCTAAATGTTTTGAGATAGAGGAGAAATTAAAAGAGATATGCAAAGTACCGGTTTTTCATGACGATCAGCACGGAACCGCTATCATTTCGACTGCAGGACTTATAAATGTTCTTGAAATTAGTGGCAAAAAAGCGGAAGATCTTAAACTTGTAGTTATAGGTGCGGGTGCGGCAGGTATAGCCTGTGCAAAGATGTATAAACTTCTTGGAGTTGAGCATATATTAATGCTTGATAGCAAAGGTGTCATATATAAAGGAAGAGACGGGCTCAATAAGTATAAGGAGGAGTTTGCCATAGAGACCGACGATAGAACTCTTGAAGATGCTATAAAGGGTGCCGATATGGTGCTTGGACTTTCTGCTCCCGGACTAATAACACAAGATATGGTAAGAAGCATGGCAAAAGATCCTATCATATATGCTTGTGCAAATCCTACTCCGGAGATACTACCAAATGAAGTGCATGAAGTAAGAGATGATGCTTATGTGGGAACAGGCAGAAGCGACTTTCCAAATCAAATCAATAATGTTCTTGGATTTCCATTTATCTTTAGAGGGGCTCTTGATGTAAGAGCTACAAAGATAACCGAAAATATGAAAATGGCGGCGGCAAAAGCTTTGGCGGCACTTGCAAAAGAGCCTGTGCCTGATTATGTAAAAGCGGCATATCCCGACAGAGATGATATGGAGTATGGTAAAAACTATATCATTCCATCCCCTTTTGATAAGAGAATAGCGGTATTTGAATCATATGCAGTTGCGAAAGCGGCGATCGAGGATGGTGTTGCCACTATCGAAAATTTTGATCTTGAAGCTTACAAAAAAGAGCTTGAAGATAAATTTTTAAAATAAATTTTTTAGAGGACTCAATGTCCTCTAATCCTCTTTTTTTACTCTACTAAAATTTTAAAAGCGGATAGCTTGTAGTTAAATTTAATAAAACTATCAGCTTGAAGTGATATAGTTATAATAATATTTTTTTATAAGGAGATGAAGTGTCCGTTTTAAAGTATATCGACAAGGTATTAAAGCAAACAGCTAAAAGTAGTCCAGGACAAGTGGAGTTTTATCAAGCGGCAGAAGAAGTTTTACACTCATTGAAACCGTTACTCGAAAGAGAAACTAAGTACGATGAGTATAATATATTGGAGAGAATCGTTGTACCGGAGAGAACCATTATCTTTAGAGTAAGTTGGGTTGATGACAATGGTATAATCCAAACAAATCTCGGATATAGAGTTCAGTTTAACTCTGCCATAGGACCATATAAAGGCGGGCTTAGATTTCACCCGTCGGTAAATCTCGGTATTATCAAATTTTTAGGGTTTGAGCAAATATTTAAAAATTCATTAACGGGACTTAATATCGGAGGTGGAAAAGGCGGTAGCAACTTCGATCCCAAAGGAAAAAGTGAAAATGAAATAATGAGATTTTGCCAATCTTTTATGGTAGAACTCTCAAGATACATAGGCGAGAGAAGAGATGTTCCTGCGGGTGATATCGGTGTAGGTGGAAGAGAGCTTGGGTTTATGTTTGGGCAATATAAAAAACTTACCGGAACTTTTGAAGGTATTCTAACCGGAAAAGGTTTGAATTGGGGCGGATCTCTTGGTAGAACGGAAGCTACCGGATTTGGTTCAGTATATTTTGCCGAGCATATTTTAAATAAATATGGAGACTCTTTAAAAGGAAAAACTTGTGCAGTTTCCGGATCAGGTAATGTGGCAACTTATACAATTCAAAAGCTTCTTGATCTTGATGCCTTACCTGTTACTTGTAGCGATAGCCAAGGCACTATCTATCATAAAAGCGGCATTGATCTTGAAGCTTTGAAAGCTGTAAAAGAGATAGGAAGAAAAAGATTGACGGAATATGTGAAACTTTGCCCAGATGCAGAGTATATTCCTCTATCAAAATATCCAAAAGATGGACATGTCTGTTGGCATATACCTTGCGATTGTGCATTTCCGAGTGCTACTCAAAATGAGCTTACTTTAACAGATGCAAAAGCTTTGGTTAAAAATGGATGCAAACTTGTAAATGAAGGTGCAAATATGCCTTCAACTCCTGAAGCAATCGAATATTTAAAAGCTCACAAAGTATTATTTGGACCGGCAAAAGCGGCAAATGCCGGAGGTGTGGCGACAAGTCAGCTTGAGATGAGTCAAAATGCAAGTATGTCAAACTGGAGTTTTGCTGAAGTTGATGCTAAGCTCCATAGTATTATGAAAAATATATTTAATATTTCATATGAAACTGCAAAAGAGTATGGATGTGATGGCGATCTTTTAGTAGGTGCTAATATAGCCGGATTTAAAAAAGTTGCTGATTCTATGATCGATCAGGGTTCGGTATAGTAAATTATTATCGGCAAGTATTATACTTGCCGATAGCTTTTGATTTTACTATCTACTGTTTAAGTTGTAGTAAAGTATTTAACATTTGATCCGATGTGGTTATGGTTTTAGAGTTGGCTTGAAAACCTCTTTGTATAATAATGAGTTGAGTTAAACTTCTACTAAGATCAACATTGCTCATTTCAAGTGAACTAGCTTGTATAAAACCTCTTTTTCCTGTTGCCGCCTGTCCGATTATAGGATTTCCTGAGTTTGAAGTTTGGATATACACTCCTCCTCCGTCACTTTCAAGTCCTATATTATTTGTAAAACTTGCCATTGAAACTTGAGCAAGACCGAAGCTTCTTCCGTTTGTAAAACTTCCTATCAGAGTTCCCGTTTCATCAACTCTTATACCGTTTAAGTCACCTCCGGGATATCCATCTTGGCTTATACCGGAAGTATTTGAGTGAGCATCAAAGCTTGTCATACCGTTAAATTGACCTGTTGTTCCAAATTGTAAATTTATATTTTGATTTGGAGCTGAACCATTGTTTGCAGTATATGTTAAATTGGTTGGAGTATATGTACTCAAAGATCCATCAGAGTTAAAGCTGATATTACCTGTAACTATATTTTTTGGAGCTACTCCACCGTTTATATCCCCAGGTTCCGGAACTGATATAATTACACTCCATTGGGTGCCTCCATCATCGGTATAGCCAATCTTTCTAAATTCAAATCTAACAGTATGTTTTGAGCCAAGTGAATCAAATACATCTATACTTGAAGCATGGGTGGCCGCAGTTATCTCTTGTGAAATTCTAGTAGTTTGTCCTGTCGGCAAATTTCCTTGGAGGGCAGCTATTGTATTAGTAAATTTATCATTAGCACCGATATTATTTGTCTCATCTGTGATAGCCGTAATCTTCAAGTTCATATCGTAATCATCATCTGCAGTATCGTTATTGTTTGTAAGAGGAGTAGAGCCATCAGTTGCATCTGTATCATCTCCATCATCATTATTAAAAGCATCTCCTGATGGATTTTCTATTTGATATTTGCCCCCATCTGTTACAGTTACCTTAACACCGTCATTTTTATTTGAGCTACTTGCTTCACCACCGTCATCTGATGAGTCATAATTTACATTTAATCTGGCATCATGTTGCATCGCTTCTCTTAAATCTTCAGTAGTAGTAAATGTTCTGATTTTTGCAGTAGTATCTACGGCAGGAGTACCTTGTATCGGTGCAGCACCACTTTTTACATATTGATATTGATATGCCGTATATACTTCTTTAGAGCTTAAATTGCTACCACCATTACTGTTTACTTTTAAATCTATATTTTTAAGATTAGCTGTTGTGCCATTATTATTATTGACAAGTGTAATATCAGAACCGTTTACATTGGCTGTAACACCGGTTTTTGTTGTATTTTGATTTATTAGAGTTGCTATTTTCTGTGCTGTTTCATCAGTTGAACTTGCTGTTATATCTCCTGTTATACTAGTACCATTCAGAGTTAAATCAATATTTCCACTACCATTGCTGGTGATAGTTTGAGTATTTTTAGCATCTGCATAACTTATCCAAACTCCCTGATTTTCTTGTAAATTAAATGCTTCACCTACAGAGTTAAATAGAACACCAAAATCTTCGCCTCTCTCACTTAATTTTTTATCACTATCAAAATAGTCATCTCCCTCATCATTTTCAAGATGAACTTCATCGCCAGTCTTAATATCGTCATTATTTTTATCAACCCATCCGGCTTTAGAATCTAAAGCATATATGGGTGATTTGTTTACTATCAAATTTCCTGAGTTTAGATTTGCTTTGACATTGACATAAGAGGATGCATTTGCCGGAGTTGTGAGTCCGGGTGGAATGGTAATGTTTTTTATAGGAGCAGTAGAGTCTATGTCTCCTGTCACTTTATCTCTCAACCATCCCTGCACGATATAGCCATTACTATCAACAAAATTGCCATCTGCATCAAATGAAAAATCACCATTTCTTGAAAATTTATATGTTTTTCCACCATCGGGACTGACCACAAAAAATCCATCTCCCTGTATAGCTAAGTCAGTATTTTTATCAGTTGTTTGTATTGAGCCTTGTTTAAAAATTTTAGTGATAGAGCTAACTTGAGTTCCAAGACCTACTTGCATAGGATTTTTTCCTCCGAGTTCTCCTTGAGGTGCGGTTGCTATTTTGGATGTTTGATTTAACAAATCAGAAAAATTTACTCTGCTGTATTTAAAACCTGCAGTATTTACATTGGCTATATTGTTTCCCTCTACATCCATAGCCACTTGATGTGCATTTAAGCCGGATACTCCGGCCCATAATGATCTCATCATTTTTAAATCCTTTTATATTGTTTATTATTTGTAATACAAGCAAAAAATATTCCACTTTATGTTTTCATATTGATAGCTTTTTGTATCATTTGATCACTTGTTGTGATACTTTTTGCATTTGCATCATACGATTTTTGTAAAACTATAAGCTCTGTTAGAGCATTAGACAAAGAGACATTACTCTGTTCAAGATTGTAAGAGGCGATTTTTGAATTATTGAAATAGTTGCCATTTTCATCTGTATAAAAGATAGGTTTTCCACTATTTGAACTTTCTTGAAAAAGAGAATTTCCAACACTACTAAGCCCCTCATCATTTTGAAAATGATAAATTCCTACTTTTGCTATGGGTATCGATTCTCCATTTGTAAATTCAGCTACTATTTCCCCGTTTTTATTTGCTCCATATCCTTTTAAAAATCCCTCCATTTTTCCATTAGCTTGTACACTATTTGCAAAATTGTTATTTTTTAAAGACATCAATCCATCATATCCGCTACTTTGAATATCCGGATCAAGAGGTGTCCCCAGGTTTAAATTCAATGTAGTTCCTCCGTTGGATAAAGGCGGAATTGTATTGTTTATGAGTGCTCCATTAGCATTAAATGAAACTGTTCCCGTTTTAGAATCAACAATTTTGTAAACTTTTTGTGCATCTTTATCAATTTTATATTTTGAAGAATCATAAGTAGCAGTTGCATCATATACTATATCGCTATCTTCAAGAATTTGCACCGTTGCATCCCATGTACTTCCGCTTTGTTGTTGAGGTATTATTTTAGTAAATGTCATATCAAGAGTATTTCTATTCCCCTCGGGAGATATTAATGGTGTCGTAAAATGTTCGATATTTGGAACTTCCACTTCTTCTCCGGTATCCGGATCAATTCCCATTTGCACAGATGGATCCAAATTAGCTTTATAGTCTATTTCTGTAGTCGGTATAGGTGGAAAATATAAAATATCGGGAAGATTGATTTTTGTTTGCGAATCTACAGAAGATAAGTTTACACTGTCTATTGGAGATATTTGATATGGAGTTTCATTTTTTGTTGTACCATTTTCATATATTTGTCCAAATTGATCAAGCTTTTCTTGAGGTAATGTGGTAGGAGTGATATTGTCTCCGGAGGTACCAAGTAGATAGTAACCACTTGAATTTACCAAATCCCCATTGCTGTTTACACTGAAAGAACCATCTCTTGTATAGCATGTATTGTTTCCATTTTGTACCCCAAACCAACCCTCTCCTTCTATTGCCATATCAAAACTGTTGTCTGTTGACAATAAAGAACCTTGAGATAGATTTGTTGAAGTTGAGGTAATAGAACTTCCCAATCCTAAATCGCTACATACAGCATCATTATAACCATCATTTAAAGCACTTGAAAATAGAGTAGAAAATTCAGCCTCAACACTTTTATATCCGGTTGTTTCAATATTGGATATATTATTGGAAACTATATCTATGCCTGTTTGGTGAGATTTGATACCTATAACACCATTGTAAAAAGATGTATTCATCTTTATCTCCTACTGATATATCTCTTGTATTTTTGAAAGCGGATAATAGTTGCTACCCATTTTCAAAAGAGCTTCACCTTTATCAAACTTGACTGATTCTATGGGATAAGCACCATAAGCCGTAGTGAAATTTCCGGTTTGACCATCGCTGTAATTTGCATCAATACTGTAACTTCCTTCCGGCATTTTGTTACCTGAATTATCAGTTCCGTCCCAGTTAAAAGACAGAACTCCTCCTTTTTGTGGTTGTAGTTCAAGAGTTTTTACGATATTTCCATTATTATCTTTGATATTTACTTCTCCTGTCTGAATATCATGTGCAAAATAAATTTCAAATGTATTGGATTTATCTTTAGATAGAGTTATTGTATTGTTTCCGAGACTTCCCATTTTTCCTATTGCTGATACGGCAGTCAAGTTTGCACTTGAGCCTAATTGTTTTGTCAAATTTTCAAGAGCTTTATTTGTATTGCTTGCGGATTCAAGTGTTGCAAGTTCGGATGTTTGAGTCAAAATTTTAGCACTGTCCATAGGATCGGTAGGATCTTGGTACTGTAATTCTGTCAATAGTAGGTGCATAAAATCATCTTTACCAAGTATCGCTTTAGGATTTGTTGCCGTTGAAGAATCTTTTGTCAAATTTGTTGAAGTTTTTAAGTTGGCATTATTTGTCAAGTTAGTTGTATTAGTATAATCTATCGCCATAATTTATCCTTTTTGTTATATATATCTTGGAATTGTGATGTCTATAAAGTCAGTATTTTCGCTTTCTTGTTCACTTTGTTCTTTGTATGATTTTGTATTTTTATTTGAATCATTAGAATTTTTATTTGAGCCATTGCCGTTTGAGTTAAAATTCATATTTAAATTTGTAAAACCCATATTGACAAGAGAATTTTTAAATTCTGCCTGATTTTGTGTGAAAATCGCCATTGTGTTTGTGTTGGAGCTTATCGTAACTTGCAAAGAATTACCCCTGTTTATCATACTGACATCAACTGCTCCCAAATCTTTTGGAGAGAGAGTCATCTTAACTTTCATAATAGGAGGCTTATAATTTTTTATCTGTTCTTGCAAGTCATTGGCAAATTGATTTATGGTTTGCTTTGAAGAGATAACTTTGTTTTCTGCATGATGAGTATTTGCAGTATGTTGAATTGATATATCATTTTTTGTAAAAATATTGTTCTCTTTATTTGATGAAGAATTATCTTCGGTAACAATATGCTCAGTTTTAGATTGGGTTTTGTGAAGTATTGTTTTTTCAACAGTTTGCATTTTATGTATCGTTTTATTGTCTTTTGTGAAAGATTTTAATTTATTAAAAATTTCAGAACTATCTGTTTTTGAGACATTTTTTGTTTCATCTGCTATAGTGATTTTTTTCTCTTTACTGTCGAATTTACCTGTTTTTTTATCTTTTTTATCTTTTGCTTTTATGTTAACTTGTTGAATATTTATACTTTTTTGTTGATTTTTTTCATTAATTTCTATTGGTATTTCTTGATTTGTTTGTACTGCAGAGTGTTTGTTTTTTACCTTGTTTATATCTTGTTGTTTGTTTATACTATTTTTGGACAGTTGCACATCTTGCTGTTTGTTTTTATTGCTATTTTTTATTTGGATTTTTTCATTTTCAATAGTAATTTTTTTACTATTTGAAAGGTCTTTAGGATCACTTTTTTTTGTTTGTATCAAATGTTCAAGAGGACTTGATTTGAGAGATTTGCTATCTTTTGTTATTATTTTTTTATCTGTTTTATTCAAATTGCTGACTATATTATTTTGTAGTTTTGTTTGAATTTGTTTATTTATTTTTTCTTTTGTTGATGTTTTTTGCATAGGAATACTTTTGCTTTTATCTTGCAAGTCAATTAAATCATCATCTTTTTGTGAGATTTCAAAATTTTCAATTTTTATATCATATTTTTTTGCTACCTTTAAAATATCTTTGATACTCTTTACATTTTTAAAATCTTTTATGGCTTGTTCACTATTTAATATATTGTTTATTTTTTCTTTATCTGTTGGAAAATTACCTTGCAAACCATTTGATTTCAAAAGAGTTACAAAATTTAAAAGTTCATCCAAGGATAAATCCTTTGCATTTTTTGAAGATTTTTTAATATCTAAAATATCAATATCCAAAGTATTTTTTTTGTCATCTGATTTCAAAGAGAGAATATTTTTATCTGTCTGAGTATTTGAATCAAGTAAAATGGATAAAAAATCTTTAAAATCAATATCACTTTTTTCTTCATTTAAGATATTGATATTTTGATCTTTGGACATAGCCTTGATTGTATTTTTACTGCTATCCAATAACAATAAAGGGTTCATCTTAATCCTTCTGTTTTGATTATGCAAATATACTTTTGTACACTGCACAAGTTAAAAAGCAAAAACCATTCCTTTTTGTCAAATCTTAATTTTCAGTTTATTTTGGTATAATGCCAAATATATTAACAATTACAAGGAAAAATTAGTGCAAGAGATTAGAAATATAGCAGTTATTGCCCATGTTGATCATGGCAAAACTACACTTGTTGATGAGTTGCTAAAGCAATCACACACATTTAGAGAAAATCAAAAAGTTGACGAAAGAGTTATGGATAGCAATGACTTAGAAAAAGAAAGAGGCATAACTATACTTTCAAAAAATACGGCGATTATTCATAAAAATTATAAAATCAATATCATAGACACTCCCGGACATGCGGATTTTGGTGGTGAAGTTGAAAGGGTTTTAAAGATGGTTGATGGTGTTTTACTTCTTGTGGATGCACAAGAAGGTGTTATGCCTCAAACAAAATTTGTCGTAAAAAAAGCTTTATCTTTAGGTTTAAAACCTATTATTGTTATAAATAAGATAGATAAAGATGCGGCTGATCCGGATAGAGTTATAGATGAGATATTTGATCTGTTTGTAGCCTTGGATGCTACTGAGGATCAACTTGAGTTTCCTATCATTTATGCAGCCGCAAGAGATGGATATGCAAAGCACAACATGGAAGATGAAAATAGAGATTTGGAGCCTCTTTTTGAAACTATCATTAATGAAGTTCCTGCTCCAAAAGGTAGTGTCGATAATCCAACTCAGATACAAGTTTTTACACTTGATTATGATAATTTTGTTGGAAAGATAGGAATAGCAAGGATTTTTAACGGAACGATTAAAAAAAATCAAAATATCCTTCTTGCAAAAAGTAGTGGCGAGAGAATAAACGGAAGAGTTAGTAAACTTATAGGTTTTCTTGGGTTAGAGAGGATAGATATAGATGAAGCAAGCAGTGGAGATATCGTTGCTGTTGCGGGATTTGAAGCACTTGATATAGGGGATAGTCTTGTAGATCCAACCAATCCTATGCCTCTTGATCCTATGCATATAGAAGAGCCAACTATATCAGTTATCTTTGCCGTAAATGATTCTCCTTTGGCGGGAACGGAAGGAAAATATGTAACTTCCAATAAGATAGCTGAAAGACTCGAAAATGAAATGAAGACAAATATAGCTATGAAGTATGAAAATGTCGGAGAAGGTAGCTTTAAAGTTTCAGGTAGGGGAGAATTACAAATAACTATCTTAGCTGAAAATCTAAGAAGAGAGGGTTTTGAATTTTCTCTTGGCAGACCGGAAGTTATCATAAAAGAAGAAAATGGTGTAAAAATGGAACCGTATGAACTTTTGGTAGTAGATGTACCTGATGAGTTTACCGGAGTAGTGATAGAAAAACTTGGAAAAAGAAGAGCTGAAATGATTTCCATGACACCTACGGGAGATGGACAAACAAGGATAGAGTTTGAGATACCCGCCCGTGGACTTATAGGCTTTAGAAGTCAATTTTTAACCGACACAAAAGGTGAGGGTGTACTAAATCACTCCTTCTTGGAGTTTAGACCTCTTGGCGGAACGGTTGAGCATAGAATGAATGGAGCTTTGGTTTCTATGGAAAATGGTCAAGCTCTCGGATACTCTCTTTTTAATTTACAAGAAAGAGGTGTTCTTTTTGTAAAACCACAAGACAAAGTATATGTGGGTATGGTGATAGGCGAACATGCAAGAGCAAATGACCTTGATGTGAACCCTATAAAAGGTAAAAACTTAACCAATGTTAGAAGTAGTGGGGCGGATGAAGCTATAAAACTCGTACCCCCAAGAGATATAACTCTTGAGTCTGCACTTGAGTGGATCGAGGATGATGAGATAGTAGAGATAACTCCAAAAAATATCCGAATCAGAAAAAGATATCTTGACCCGATAGTTAGAAAAAGAATGTCAAGAAAAACTAAAGTATAAAAGGATAAATAAGCATGAGAAAAGGTTTTTCACTGCTTGAGCTTATGATAGTGATTATTATTTTGGGTCTTTTGGCTTCTTTGGTAATGCCAAACCTCATAGGAAAAGGCGAAGAAGCTAAAAGAAAGTTAGTATGTATTCAGATGAGAAGCATTATGCAAACTCTTGATATGTTCAAAGCAGATCAAGGAAGTTACCCTACTACCGAAGAGGGGCTAAAAGCTTTAGCAAAAAATCCCGACCCCGAAAAGTATTCCAACTATCCCAAAAAGGGCTATTTTGAAGAGGGAAAAATTCCAAAAGATTCCTGGAGGCACGATTTTTTATATGTTCTAAATGCAAATACTCCGGATATTATCTCTTTGGGTTCGGACGGCAAAGAGGGTGGTAAAGATGAAGCTGCCGATATAAAATATAGTGAATGTCAAAAATAAAAAAAGACAAAAAAGCATTTACTCTGATAGAGATGATGGTTGTCGTAATTTTGATAGGCATCATCTATTCATTGGTTTTAACACATGGAAAAGCTAAAAAGAAGGAGATGATTCTTTTTGAAGAGTCTCCGTTTAAAGCACTTTTGTTACCATATTGGAACCACTCTAAAGTTAGTTTAGTCTGCATAAACCACTGTAAAAAATGCTATATTTATAATCAAAATCTTTCTCTTGTTGCGAAGGATATAAAATTGCCCGTATCGTACGAAGATATAGATGCGATATATACTTTTGCCACGAATGGAGATATAAGAAAAGCTGATTTTGTGCAGTTGGATAAGCAAAAATCGGATGAGAGTGTTTGTTTAAGATACGATTTGTATCCCAATTTAAGTTCATCCGAGCTTTTTATAGAGGAGAAAAATGCAACCGTTCTATACATGCCGGCATTTTTTGATAAAGTTGTGACATTTGCCTCTATAGAGGATGCTAAAAACTATTTTGAAGATTTAAAGATAGATTTAATAAGATGATATTTGTATATAAAGGCATAGATAAAAACGGCAAAAAGATAAAAGATAAGATAGAAGCTTTATCGCTTGAGGAAGCAAAAAAAAGACTTTCTTCAAAAGGTGTTATATACAACTCTATAAAAGAGGATTTCAGATTTGCTTTTAATAGATTTGCATTAAAAAAAAGATATAAAATTAGTACAAAAGAGCTCTCCTCTCTAAGTAGAGAACTTTCGATGTATCTAAAAGCGGGTATTACCATAGTCAATGCCATAAAAATAGTGGCAAATCAATACAAAAAAGATAAAAGAATGTCCCTATTTTTATCCGCTTTAAACTCTCTTTTGGATGAGGGAAAGACATTTTACCAAGCTCTTGAGGAGCAAAAGATAGTCTCTTTGCCACTATTTTATAAACAATCTATCAGGGTTTCTGAAAAAAACGGTATCATTGATGAAGTTTTGTATGAGCTTGCAAGATTTTTAAAGGAGCAAGAGAGAATCAATAAGCAAATTCAAAGCTCTATGGCATATCCTCTTTTCATACTTGTTGTCTCCTTTTTCATGGTGGGCTTTATGCTGTCTTTTGTTGTTCCGAAAATCACCTCCATATTTTCTCAAATGCATCAGCAACTCCCATTGGCAACAAGGATAGTGATAAAAGCGGGTAATATTTTGCAAAATTACTATGTTGTTATCCTAATTTCTACTGTTTTGATATTGTTTTTATGGATATTTGCTATGAAGTATAGTAAACCTTTTAGATATTTTATCCATTCGTTAATATTGAAAATCCCTTTTTTTGGCAATCTTATAGAAAAAACGGAACTTGCAAGATTTTCCTATATGGCATCTTTGCTTTTAAAATCAGGCATTCCTATAGTGCAAGTTATTAATCTTTCGTCAAATATTTTGAAAAATGCAGTCATCAAAGAGACCTTTTTAGAGGCTTCTTCTCAAGTTGTTGAGGGGGAAAAACTCTCTCAAGCTCTTTTGACTATGAAAAATGCTCCCGAAGAGAGCTTTATACAGGCTATCTCTCTCGGCGAAGAGACCAGTGAAGTGCAGGAGGTTATGCAAAATATTTCTCAACTCTATTTTGAAGAAAATCATGACAAAATAACCCTCTTATTATCTCTTCTTGAGCCGGTTATGATGCTTATTGTCGGAGGAGTTATAGGCTTTATCGTTATGGCTATGTTGTTACCGATATTTTCTATGAATATAGGAGTGTAAGCATGAGATCAAGAGGTGCTTATGCTCTGCTTATTACTATCTTTTTGATCATATCTATCACTTTAATAGTGTCGAGAATTCTTGATATCACAGATCAAACCATAAGAGAAAGCGGAGATTTCAAAAGAGTTCTTCAGCTTAATTTTCTAACTGAAGATGTAGTAAAGATCTTAAAAAAATCACCCGAGCTAAATGATATAAATGACTCTCAAGATTATGACGATATGCTAAGTACCGTTTCGTTTATCCCTTTGAATTTTGAAAGAGATATGTCGGTATATATCAATATAACCCATGCTAATGATAGGATAAATATAAATGAGATAAAAAGTTGGAATGAGTCTCAAAAGAGTGATTTTTTGTCATATATTAGAAATTACGAAGTAGTATCGGCAGAATATTTTTGGGAGATTTTAAAAGATGCAACCGATAAAAAATCGGATTTGACACAATTAAAAACAGATATGCCGCGATTTTATGGGGGAGGGATAGGCTCAACAGATGATTTTGACAAACTTTTGGAATACTATATCAAAAATAGCAAGGATTACTCTATTTTAAGTGTTCCATGGAATAAGCTTATATGTTTTAGCGGTAAAGGGATAAATATAAATTATATGAGCTGTGAAGTGTGGAAAATGATATTCATTAAAAATGGCAACTATGATGTGGGAAAAGATATGTGCAGAGGAGAAAAAATAGTTGATAGCATAGACGATTTGGATATATCCGATAATGAGATAAATCGCATAAAAAAGTATAATCTTTCTGCTTTTATTCCTGTTGTAAAAGTTTCCGTCAAATTATCCTCAAAGGACAAAAATGATAAAATATCTGAATTCAACTACGACATAAAGACGAAAAAGGTATTTGATGTTTCAATGGCTCTCTAAAAGTAAAAGAAAAAATGTATTGTTACTGGATAAAGAGGGGATTGTAAACGAAGGCTCTTTTGTCGAAGGCAAGATAGATATCGTATTGACTCCGTCATTTTATTGGTTTGTCAAAAAAAAGCTACCTGTAAAATTTAATTTTCAAGTTAAAGAGTATCTCCCTTCCATATTTGAAGAGTTTACAAATACCGATGATCTTAGCTACTATGTTATAAAAAAAAATGATCTGTCTTGGCTCTTTGCTTATGATGATAAAGTTATTCTCGAATCTTTAAAAAAAAATGGTATTGATATATCGGATGTCGATAAGATATATTTTGCACAAAATGTTTTTGTGGAGGATAGTGCAGTAGATCTTAAAAATGGTTATATCTTGGTTGGTATCGACGGAGTTATTTCTCGCATTCCAGCTGATTTTGTAGAAAAAGATAGTATCACTTTGAGTGATGCCCTAAAAGATAAAGTATCATTCAAAGATGGTGTAGTGTTAAAAAAGTATGCCAGTATTGTCGATGAAAAAATAGTTAAAAAGATAATGATTCCTCTATTTTTGATAGTATTCGTAGAAGCTACTGAAGCTTTAAAGGTTTGGAGAGAAAATAAAAATTTAGAAAATAGCGGATCTAAAATATTTTCCAAATACTCTCTTCCTCCAACATCTTTTCAAAATCAAGCCATACTGTCATCTTTAAAGAAAAAAAATTTAGAGCAAGAGAAGATAAGAGAGTTAGCAAACATACTATTTAAAGCTCCGTTTTTAAAGGGAGAGTATATAGCGAAGCTGAATATATCTAAAAACAGGGCAAATATAAAGATAAAACTTTTAAATAACTTAAGGGCGAAAAAGTTCAAGAACTATTTATTAAAATTTTCCGATTTGATAACGATTAAAAAAATTGTGGTTAAAAATTCTGTGGCCGATATAAGGATATCCATATGAAGCATATCAATCCTCTAATGATATTGGCTATATTATTATCTTTTTGGATATTTTTTGCTACTTTAAAATCAAAAGAGATAAACACGAGAGATACACTCAATAAAAAAATAAAAGTGGATGAAAATATAGCCAAAGAGATAGTCTCATACAAGAAAATGTGGGAAAATCCTAAATTTTATAAAAAAAATATAAAGAGATTGTTAAGAAATTTGAGGTCAAAAAAGATAAATTATGATAAAAGAGAAAAATCAAATACTCTGCAATTATCTTTTTCCAAAGTAACACCTTTTGATGCCAAATATATCTTATCACTTATACTAAATCAAAACTTTAAAATAGCAAATTTAAATATTGAAAGAGCAGATAATTCTCACCTTGATATTGTTGTAAAGGTGGAAAAATGATAAGATTTTTTTCCAAAATTATGTATTTTATATTGTGCATTGTACTTTTTTTGGAGATTGTTGTATATTTTTTACCCAAAAAACAGATATGGTTTTATACCCAACAAAAACTTGAAAAATATTATATATCTTTAAATTCAAAAGGTTATAAAGACAAGGGATATGAATTTTTACTGGAAGACAATTCATTAAAATACGACAAATTGAATGTAGCTACATCTAAAAAGATAGAGGTTTTTCCTCTTATTTTTATAAATAAAGTGAAGATAAAAAATATAAAATTGAGTGAAGTTTTATCCGATATGTTTCCGAGTAAAATAGAAAAGGCCACTCTATATTGGTCTCCTTTGTGCGGATATAAGATAGAGATTGAGGCAAAAGGAGATATGGGTAATGCACACGGATTTATTGATGTGCTTCATAGAAAGGTAGTGATAGATTTAGAGCCCTCAAAAATAATGAAAAGAAGATTTTCAAGGACATTAAGAGAGTTTAAAAAAGTAAAAACGGGATATAGATATGTCAAAACTTTTTAACGGATTTTTATTGAACTGTTTTTATCTTCTTTTGTGGATGATATTTATAGCCAAAGCCATATCTTTATATCTTGGTTTTATATTGCCAAAGAGTGCCGTTTTTGAAGAGGGTGTGACAAATAGATCGATAAAATATGTAAAAACCGAGATTAAAAGAGCATTTGGGATGTCGTATAAGGTCAAGACCAATTCGCCTAAGATTGTAAAAAAACCGACTCTTTTGGTAAAAGATATGATTTTGGAGGGAGTGTTTATAAGCAAAGAAAACTCTTTTGCGATAATCGCACTTAAAAACAAGAAAAATGAAAATAAAATCGTCGGCAAAAATGAGTTTTTTAACGGATATAAATTGATCAAGATATATCCCAAAAGTGTAATTTTGAAAAAAAATGGCAAACTTTATACTTTGGCTTTTAAAAAGACGAATATTGATGACACTCACATTGTCAACATTATACAAGAGAAGGGTTCGGTCATACTTAAAAAAGAGGAAGTTTACAAATATGCAAATAATTTTGATAAAATATGGAAAGAGATTAAGATCGATGATGCGAGAAAAAATGGCAAATGGGACGGTTTTATCATTAAATGGATAAAAAAAGGTTCTATATTTTCAAAAATAGGTCTAAAGAAAAATGATAAAATTGTAAAAATAGATGATAGACCTCTAAAAAGCTATGCAGATGCTTTTGTCTATTATGAAAAAATCAAAAAAAGAGAGTTGTATCTGTTGAGATTGACCGTTATCAGAAACAATAAGGAAAAGGAAATTGAGTATGAACTTTTTTAATATTAAAAAATTGATATTGATAGCGATAATGGTTGTATTGCCGTTTTGTTCGGATGTTTTTGCTGCAAAAAATATGCAACACAAAGAGCCGGTAAAGATATCCTTATCAAATATTGAAATAAAAAAATTAATAGAGCTTTTTTCTAAGATAGAGAAGAAAAATATCTTGATACCTACCCAAATAAAAGGAAAAATTAGTTTCATATCCTCCTCGCCCGTCTATAAAGACGAAATATTTGAGATACTTTTAAATGTGCTTTCAACGAAAGGATATACTGTTGTCAAAGATGGAAATTTTCTAAAGATTGTCAGACTGATAGAAGCAACGAGAAATAACTTAAAAGTGTATAAACCCAAAGATTATATTTCTGGTAGAGGAGAAATGATAACAAAGCAGATAGCCGTAAATAATTCTCAAGTTTCGATTTTGTCAATAAAGGTAAGACAGTATTTGTCAAAAACAGGAAGAATTGTAACCATAAAAGAGAATAATACTCTTCTTGTAAGTGATTATCCTAAAAATATAAAAACAATAGAGAAGATAATCTCTCTAATTGAAAAAAATAGAGAAAAAGTCGTGGAATTTTTAGAGTTAAAATATGCCAAACTTTCCGATATGCTTACTCAAGCAAGATCCATATCTAAGGCTCTATTTAATCAAACTATTGCTTACAATAGGATACAAATATTGCAAAACAAAGAGCTTAACGGTTTAATCTTAATAGGATTGAAAAAAAATGTGCAGAAGTTAAAAAAAGAGCTTGTTAAACTTGATAAAGAAAAGATTAAAGAGGAGGAGGTGACTAAAATCATCTCTCTAAAAAATATAGATGCAAAATCGGCATATCAAACTCTTTCTCAGATTATAGCAAAAAGAAAATATAAAGATCACTCCGAAAAGCCAAGCATCTCCTACAGCAAGGAGATAAATGCTATCATACTTATAGGAAACCCCGAAGTTATTGAACCCATAAAGATGACTTTAATAGAACTTGATAAAGAGAAGTATCAAGTATATGTTCAAGCAAAAATTATCGAGATAAGCGATAGTAAAGCCAAACAAGTTGGTATAAAGTATGGTTTGGGAGGTGGAACTGGCTCATCATCTTCCATCTTAACATTTGCAAGCAATTTTGGATCTTCTGCTTTGGTTTTACCGGATGGTATCAAGCTCGATGATTTAGTGGATACTAATAATCTATCTATCAATCTCGCTCTTGGTGCAGCGATATCATTTTTAGAAAGTAATGGTGCTTCTAAAACTATCTCCAACCCCTCCGTTTTATGTGTTAACAACCTTGCATCATCTATATATGTAGGAAAAAATAAGTCTTTTCTTGTTGGAAAAACGACAAATTCAAGCGGAACAACGACGAATTATCAAAGAGAAGATATAGGTTTGACTTTAAAAGTTAAACCAAGAGTTGCAAGCAAAGATAAAGTTGCTTTGCAAGTCAATACCATTTTGGAAAATGTTGATCAGGGCGATACAAATACAAATGCCGATAGACCTACTACGACAAAACAGGAGGTTAAAACTCAAGTTATAGTTAGTAATGGAGAAAGCATCATTATAGGAGGTCTTATAGAAACAAGAGAAACCCTACAAAAACAAAAAATTCCTCTTTTTGGAGATATACCTCTTCTTGGAGGACTTTTTAGACACAAATACGATACAAATGAAAAAAAGAGTATAGCAATTATTTTAACTCCCTATATTATCGAAAAAAGCTCAAGTCTTGGCAAACTTCAGCATTTTCTTGCAGTTTATGGACAGATGCAAGAACAATACAATAAAAAAATGTTTAAAAAGATTGAGGGCAGAGTTAAAAAAGAGACTTCGACAAAAAGCTCTCCTTCCGGTGAAAATATTTCGGAAGATCCGTTTTTTTCAGGTTTTAGAGATAGATAACTATGAATTCTTCCTTAAAAATAGAGCTTTATCACGATATAAATCTTGCTCCTGTTGAGCCAGAAAATGTTGATATACCAAAATCTTTAAAAAATTATCTTCTTTTTTCTAAAATAGAAGATGAAGTTTATGCTTTTGGATCTATTGAGTATCTTTCTCAATCTCTTGGATTTTTATCTAAAATAGACAAACATTACGGTTTTAAGGTACTTGACAAAGAATCTTATGAGAGACTATATAACCGTTTCTTGGAGCTTAAAGCCGATAAAGAGATAGCTCATATGCAAGAGGAGAGCGATGAAGAAACGGTTGATGAAGAGTTTTCTTTGACCGAGTTTTTAAGAACATCTTCCGATATTTTATCTTCCGAAGAGTCTGCTCCTATTATCAAATTTGTAAATTCGCTTTTTTACCAAGCTATTAAAAAAAGAGCAAGTGATATACATATAGAAACACATGAAAAAAGAGGTGAGGTTAGATTTAGGATTGATGGTGTATTGACAAAAAATGCTGATTTGGATTTAAGGATTGTAAATCTTATCATAAGTCGTATAAAAGTTATATCTAACCTTGACATTTCGGAAAAAAGGATACCTCAAGACGGAAGAACACAGGTGAAGATATCGGGCAAAACCCTTGATGTCAGGGTTTCCATACTTCCTACCTACTATGGTGAAAAGGTAGTTATGAGGATATTGATGCAGAGCGAGGATATACCTCACATAGACGATCTTGGATTTAGCAAAAATATATCCAAACATTTTAAAAAGTTATTAAACCACTCCCACGGTATCATACTTGTAACGGGTCCTACCGGAAGCGGGAAATCGACCACTTTACATGCCTTTTTGCAACAAATCGCCACTCCGACTCAAAATGTTATAACCGTAGAAGATCCGGTGGAATATAAAGCGGACAATATAAATCAGATACAAATCAATGAAAAGGTGGGTTTGACATTTGCAACCGCTTTAAGATCGATCCTCAGGCAAGATCCCGATATCATTATGATCGGCGAGATAAGAGATGAGGAGACGGCACAAATAGCCGTACGAGCCGCACTTACGGGTCACTTGGTACTCTCAACACTCCACACCAATAACTCAACAGCCACCATAACAAGACTTCATGATATGGGTATAGAACCCTTTTTGATATCTTCGTCGGTTTTGGGAATTCTTTCCCAAAGACTTGTTAGAATGCTTTGCCCACACTGTAAAGAGAAAGATGAGATAGCCCATACCTATGTGGACTCTTATGGTTTGCCTAAAGATCATATCTATTATCGAGCCAAAGGTTGTAGAGAGTGCAACTACACCGGCTATATCGGCAGAAAAGTTATAGGTGAATTTTTAGACATAGATGATAAATTAAAAGAGTTGTTTAAAAAGACTATGAATGATCATGAGATTAGGAATTTTGCGAAAAAGAGTGGATTGATATTGTTGAGTGACGAACTAAAAGAGTTATTAACAAAAGGTGAAACATCACTTGACGAAGCGGTTAGGATCGGATTGGATGAATAGCAGAGGTGCTTTCACACTAATGGAGGTACTTATAGCCGTTATGATCATATCTTTACTTGTTACATCGGCTCTTAAGATAGTATCCGGTGACAATACTTTGATACGACATGTGCATCATGTGGAATTTTTAAGCGATACGGTTTCTTTAATTTCTAACAATCTAAAAGTTCAAAAAGATAAAAAAAGTATTGATGTTTATGATAATATAAAAAATTATAAGATAAAAGATAGCGATAAAAAATTTTTTAAAAATGAGATTGAGTATAGCTCAAAGTTAATAAAAACTTTCGATGAAAATGAAAGTGATGATGATTTGCAAAATAGCAAAAACAGTAAAGGGATAATTTTCTCCATATATAAAGAGAATTTTAGAAATAGAGAGGGGTATTCGGTTTCATTTTTTAGGGTTTTTAGAGAATGAAAAAAGCTTTTACACTTATAGAATTGGTTATAGCTGTCATAGTATTTGCTTTGGCTATTACATTGCTATATGGAGTAATAAACGGTATCAATAAAAAAGAGAAGAGATCTATCAAAGAGTATAGAGAGTATCATAAAGTTTTAATGTCAAAAAAGCTATTTTATGAAGATTTGATGTATGCAAAAAAGATTTTTAAAGATAATGATAAAAAGATATATATATTTCAAACGAAAAATTCTCTCTATGCACTATCCAATCCTTATGTTGTGTATAAATTAAAAGATAAAACTCTTTATAGAATCGAATCTTATAAAAAACTAACTCGCGATATGACAAGTCAAGATCTTGAAAATGCAAGAGTTTTGCCGGTCTTAAAAGATTGTATAGATTTTTTGATCTTTGAAAAGGGAGACTATATTACCGTTTTTTACAAGATAAAAAATAGGGTCATATTTAAGGTTAGAAAACTTTCATCACTTATGTAAAAATATTGTTATGATTTTATTAAAGTTGTGATAAGCTACAAGGACAGCAAACCACCTCTAACCCTATATCCTCAATTTGTATATTTTATCATAATATCTTGAAAAAATATGCAAAGTTGAGGATAAATTTCACTCCAATTTCTAACCTTTGTTTTATCCCATTTTGTCTGTACCTGCTGAGTAGAAAGATAGAGCATTTTAAAAGCCGATTCCATAGTAGGAAAAGAGCCTTTGGATTTAATTTTCCTCTTGATATTTGAATTTAATGATTCTACAGGATTGGTACTTAAATTCTTTTATTTCATCTATTTTTGCCATAAGTTATTATATGGCAAAAAGTGTAAAAAGGGAATGAATGGAAGTCGATAGTCGATGGTCGATAGTCAACTGCAATTTTGGGGTCTGACTCCTATACTGTTTTATTGCAGTATATAAGAGGCAAAAGTATTTATAAGAGGTTAAAATTCAAAATTCAAGCCCTGATCCCTTTCTCTCCAAAAAAGCAAGAAAATGTTAAAAATATAAAATATATGATGGTAGATACCTAAAATAAATTAATCTATTTTTTCTGGGGATATTATAAAGTTGATGATGCCTTTTATTTTAGAAAAGGTGCCTGACCCTTTTGTGCACATTATTCTCTATTTTTTATCATCTCAAATACTTGCCCGGAGTGTATAGCTACAATCTCTCCATCAGTATTGATATGCATAGCAAAATTATCAACACTTCCATTATTAACAGCTACTGTGCTTTTTATTTTTGAATTGATATTTATAAGTTGATAATTCTCAATAGTAGAAATCAGCAATCCATTTTCACTTTGCACATATATCATATCTGGAACAACTATTGCAGCACTATCTAATGGTGCATTAAAAAATTCTTCTAATTCTTTAGAATCTATATTTAGTTTATATATCTTATTCTTTTTTATTTCCAATATATAAATATTGCCACTATCGTCTACCGTAGCTACCGGTGCATTATCTGTAATCCCTACATCAGAAAGTGTATATATCTTCTGCGACAAACTCGGATTATCTATAGGTGTTTTCCAAATTTCAACAACACTATTGCCCATATCATGCAAAGAAATCAAGGAATTACTTAAGTTATCAAATGCAAGATGGACTATAGAATTCGAATTTATTTTTGCAAATAGTGTAGCATTTTTGTTTTGAGTATCTATCACATATATTTCCCCTTCCCTGGTGCCGGCATATATCTTGCCAGATTGATCTGTTTGGAGATGTGTGCAGTCTGAATTCAACTCAATATAATCAAAAAATCCGCCAGATGTTACTTTTTGTATTATAGGATTGTTATTACATATCAATATAGTCTGATCGGCAGCCTGAGCTATAGTAAAAGCATTTAAATTTAATGTCAAATCTTTCGCATATAAACTTTTTATATTATAAGACAAAATATTAGCACTAGCCCCTGCTCCCATAAGAAAAGCATTATCTTTGTTTGACCAAACTATATCTCCGGCACCCCCTATAGAGTCGATAACTTTTACAATATCTCCATTTTCATATCTATATAAACCAAAATATGCATTAAAAACATAAAGTTGATTTTGATCGTCAAATGCTAATGTTATAGGTTCGGAAGTTCCTGCAATGCCTAAATTTGTGGCTATAGTTTTAATTTCTTTTGTTTCTAAATTGATTTTATTTATAGTTCCGTCATAAGAACTTGAATAATACAATGCACTCCCATTATTATCTATTGTTATACTGCTACATATATTTACACCCTCTGCCAACTTTTCTATCTCATCACCATCTTTACTATAATGATATACTCCGGAGTTCATAGAGCCGGAACAGGTATAGAAAGAATCATCTTTAGCCACAGCGATCTTATTCCCATAAACTCCAAATAGTTTTAAGAGTTGCTGATTTCCATTTGCATCTATCGAATAAAGTGAAGTGATAGATGTAGTAAATATAAATCTATTACTATTTGATTGAAATCCCAATCCTGACATATCTCTATTTATATTAGCAACCAAATCTAAATTATTATCATTAGTAAGCTTTGCTATTTTTGAGCTATTTGATGTTGACGAATATAGATATATCTCTCCATTTTTATCTTTAACAATACCTTTTGGATATAAAATATCCGAAGAGAAGATATTTTTTTGGCTCCAAGAGTCATCAAGATCCAATACAGCATCTACTGATGCATAAGTTTTGATTGTATTTTTTGCAATACTTACAGATGAAGTATCCGCTGTTATTTTATTCATAACCTCTTGTGCATTTTGAGTATTGCTTAAGTTTTCTTTGACAAAATATAATCCAACTTCCGTTTTATTGGACAGTATAACAGCATCATCTCCTAATGCTCCGTTTATAACCGCCTCTATAAATCTATTTTTAGAAAATGCTCCTATGTTTAGTTGGTTTTCCCAATAATCCCATCCGCCACTATCCGGTTCTCTATTGAAAAGATTTTGATAGACTGATTTTATAAAGTCTCTATTTGAAGTTGTCGGAGGATAAAGTGCCTGGGTTTCCGGCTGGTCAAAAAAACTTTGA
>Ga0256842_1000197_pt1 | contig 53643 bp, 53 predicted proteins | sample 4559240metaG_FD_185973 | JGI IMG/M metagenome (GOLD analysis project Ga0256842, IMG submission 185973) | Hydrothermal vent microbial communities from Guaymas Basin, Mexico - 4559-240 | ecosystem: Environmental > Aquatic > Marine > Hydrothermal vents | place: Mexico: Guaymas Basin | collected... | reverse complement strand
CATCTACTTTATACTCAAATGTCTGTCCCACCTTGACAATACTATGATACTTTTGATCAAACTCTAAGATGAGTTTTCTTGCATGAAGGCTTTGGATTTTAAAAACGGTTTTAAGCATCATACCACTGACTGCATCTCCAACTTCGATAGCTTTATCATAGATAATCCCATCAAACGGAGCTTTTAAAATTGTCTTTTCATAAAGTGCCTGTTGATAAGCTACAGAAGCTTTTGCATTTTCATAATTGCTAAGCACTTTATCATATTTGCTTGCATCTATAAGTTTTTTAATTTTCTCTTGTCTTTTTAACTCGCGTGAGGCAAATTTAAGAACAATCTGTGTCTTTTTGAGCATCGCTTTAATATCATTATTATCAAGTGATGCCAAAGTTTGATTTTTACTCATTATTGAGCCAATATCAACATTAACTTTTTTAACAATACCACTGGCCGTAAAAGCAAGATTGGCACTCTTTTGTGCAACTACATCAAATGTTGCGTAAATATTTTGTGCATATGTAAAACTTACTAGTGTAAGCAAATTTAATAGTATTTTTCTCATTCTAAAAATTCCTCTATGTTTTTGTTGCTGTAATAGTAATAAATTGCATAAGCGATCTCTAAATCATTAAGTGCTTTTTTGTACACTGCTTGTGCTTGTGTTTTAGATGAGAGTGCATCAAGATAGACGACATTATCTACAATTCCTGCACTGTATTTTTCAGTGATTGTTTTTAATGCACTTTTTGCCGCTTTTAATGCACTTTTTGAACTTTTTATATTAAGGTTTGCTGTATGAATTCTATCAAGGGAGAGTTCAAGTTGCATCTGTTGCTCTTTTGATTTATAGATGATTTGCTCATTTAGTGCATCTGCTTGAAGTTTTATAGCTTCTTTTTGCTCTTTAAGCGTTCCAAAGTCAAAAAGTCTTAAACCAACAGTAGCCATAATCTCGTTTTGATTAGCGAGAAGTGGTATAGGACGATTTGCCATAGTTGGTTCATCTTTATACTTGTAAACAGAGTATGTATCTTCTATGTGAACTGTTGGATAGTAATAACTATCAACTGTTTGACTTAAATTTAAAAGGGCTGTTTTATTGTATTTAAGAGCTTGGATACTGTCAAGTTCCTTTTTGTTTTGTTGTAATATTTTTTGAAATGTAGAGTTTCCTAGGGAAGGTACTTTTTTACCAACTTTTATCTCTAAAGATTTTTTTAGTGCTTTGATTTGAAATTTTATAGATTCAATTGCATAAATATTGCTGTCATATGCAGACTGAAGTCTATCAACATCATCACTTGTTGCAAGTTCAGCTTCATAAAAATGTTGCATTCTTTCAAGCTGTGCTTTTACTGCTTGGGCAGCTTCTACTCTTGCTTTAAGAGAAGATTTAAGACTTTTTAAGTTGAAATAATCTTGTGCAATGGTGAGTAAAATTGATTTTTGTGTATCTTTGGAACTATATAAAGCTGACTGATGTTCATTTGTCTTTTGTTTTTTTGTATAGGATTTTTTCCCACCGTCATATAAATCAACTGCAATTTTTGCATTTGCTCCATACACAGTTCCAGGCTGAAATGGACTTGCATCGTCATCTTTCTTATAAAAACCACTCACATCTAAAGTAGGGTAGTAGTTGTTTTTTGCACTCTCAAGCTCTTTTTCTTTTGCATGAGCTGAGATTTTTGAAGCATTCATAAGGTTGTTATTTTGTTTTGCAAACTCTAAAAGTGAGTGTAAATCATCACTAAGCAAAAGAGCTGGTATAATACCAAGTAGTAGTAGTTTTTTCATTATTTTTTCTCCATTAAATCAAATAGTATATCTATCTGAGTATCTATTTTTTGTTGTAAATTTTTTATAGCATTTGTTGTAACACTCATAATAAATACCCCCTGAGTAAAAGCAAAAATTCCCATAATAAGATTTTTTGCTCTAGGCTTTAATTCATTATTTTTTATACCTTCATCTATAATATTTTGCATCCATTTTTCATATAGAATATAACATTCCGTTTGAAAGTTAAGCATATCTTCATTTATGCTACTAAGTGCAATAGCGGTAAATTGTTTATATATTTCACGCAACTCTTTATCTTCATCAACATAGAAGAAACTAAAAAAACTTTTAACTTTCTCTCTGGTTGATGTAAGTTTGTTAAGTCTTGCTTCTTTTTGCTTATTATGCTCTTGCATCAAAATCTCAACTAATTCAAAAACAATTTCATCTTTGTTTTTAAAGTATTCATAGACTGTACCTTTGCCGATATTTGCTGCTTTTGCTATTTGAGAGATAGTTATATTGTTAATTCCATCATTTAAAATCAACTGTTTCGTTCCAAGTGCAATGTCTCTTTTCTTTTGTTCTTTGTCAACTATAATTGCCAATACTAACCTCCAAATTTATTTTGACCGACTATCGTTCAATGATTATAATAGGTTTTGTATTAAATTTTAATTAAAAAGCTTGTTTACAATAATGCCTTGTACAAATGCGCCTAAAATGACATAAAAACTGAGAACAAGGGTAAAAGTAACACCGAAATAGCTTATCATTAGTGGTAGAACGGGCATATAAAAAGGTAATAATTAGTCCATTTAAGGCTCCTTTTTTATGTAATTCCTCAAGCATTGGGTACCAAAAAATTGGTGAAACTTGACAGGTTAAAAATAGCTTCTGAAGTTGGGGTTATTTGTGGAGAGGTACTTATGTATATTCTATTCTGTCTCGTCCATTTTCCTTTGCTTTATAAAGTGTTTCATCACATCTTTGCACTATAGAGTGGTATGAATCACTAAAACTTACCGATGTTATGCCTAAGCTGATAGTTATAGAAATGTTTGTCTCATTATAAATAAAAGCATGTTCTTTTACGAGTTTATTTAGTTTCGTGGCCAATTTTAAGGCACCGCTTACATTTGTGTTTGGAAGAAGTATTAAAAACTCTTCCCCACCAAATCGTCCACAGATATCTGACTTTCTTAGTGAACTTTTTACCAATGATGCAAGCTCTTTCAAGATGAAATCTCCAGCAAGATGTCCATAGGTATCATTGACTTTTTTAAAAAAATCAATATCAAACATTAAAATAGAAAACTTCTCTTTTTTATAACGCACAAAATTCTCTAATGCCTGTTCTAAAAAGAGTTCTAGCTCTTTTTTAAGATAGCATTTTGTCAAACCATCAAAAAGTATCTCCTTTTTATCAAGTAAAATATTTTTAATTTTGTCAATATTTTGAATAGTTAAAATAACAATATTATTAAATGTATGTGACATAAAGAAGTAGCATTTTCCTCTATGCTCAAACTCCCTTGCAAAAGGGCATGAACCTTTATCAAAAAATATTTCTAAAAAATATGATAAATCATCAAGTGATCGAATCTGCATACCATTAAAAGGTTCTTTTAAATAGGCATTCGTAATAACCATTTGTTCGATATCTATCACTATATATACATCATAAATACAGAGCATTTTTATCAATTTTTCAGATCCAATATAGTTTTTAATGCCGTTTTTGTGCTAGGAAAAGTTTTAATCTCACCCAATGAAATATTAAGATGTGTCAAACTTTTTGCTATGTTTTTGGTAATACCTGTAAGCATTGGTGTTGCTCCCATAAAACGGACAGCACTGTTTAGCTTCATAATCTGATTGGTTACTTCTGAGTTTATGTCAAAAATAGCACCAATATCAATAACAACATAACTGCTCTCTTTGACTTCTAAATAGTCTAATACCTTGTCAATAATTTTTAAAACCCTGTCAGAGTCAAGCGTTCCCACAATACTAACCATAAAAACACCATCCCATAACTCACTTAACGGTGCTTCTCTTTGTTCTAATTCATAACTTGACTGTTCTTTTGACGCACTGTTTTTATGATGCTCTTTAAGTATTAAAGAAGCTGTCAGGCTTTCAAAAAAAGCTGTCAGGACAGAGACATTTTCCAATGAAAACAATGAAGCTTGATCCATAGCCTTTAAAAGTGGAAACTTGATATAACAACTATACATAGAATCTTTAAAATGAAAAAAATTATCTATTCCTATGGTCTCTTGCAGTTTTGTTAAAAAGAGAAGCATTGCATGTACTTCGTCACTTTTTATATCCAGTTCAACATCCAGACACTCTTCAAAAAATCCTAAAAAATCATCATAATAACGATACGCTTCATCTTTTTGTTCATCATCAAAATACTCAAGCCAATAATGAATTAACTCCTCACTCTGGTTTGTAACAATATCTTTTAATGCACTACAAAACTCTCTACTCATCTTCTTTTCCTTTTTTTAATTTTTAATAACAACAATAGAACTATCATCAAATTGCGATGTTGCAAAATGCCACATTACAAATGCCATAAAATACGCCGAATAATTACCCATCATCTCACTTTTGAAATATTCCATTTTTTGAGTCTGCATACCATCGGTTGTTACGATGCAAAACACTCCATCCTTGAGTTCATAATGAAATTTTTCAACACTTGAAAACACTTCTCCGATTATACCACTTTTTAATGTTTTGAATACTAAGTGATTTTGTGTTTTTATCCATACATTCAAATCACCTACACCACACAAAGAGATATGATTTTTTATAATTTCTGCAACTACAAAAACAGCACCTCGCATCTTTTTTTCATGTAGTTCCTGATGAATTTGCTCAAAAAATCTGTCAACCATTATACAAGAGAGTTGTGAGGAGTAAAACTTTTTTTCTATTAGTTTAGCTGTTTTATGTGATTTCTTATTGTGACCTGCTGCATCTCCAAAAAGTAAAAACTTTCCTTTTTTTGCGTAAAAATCACCATTATTATCTTCATCAATATAAGGTTTTGAAAAACAGATAATACTCTCTTGCAACTCTTTTGGTTTTAGTAGTATAACCGTACCATGAAAGTTCTTTTTCTGTGTAGAAAATATCTCAAAATCATAAAGACCATTGATACTAAGCTGATAGAGTCCAAGTCCGAGTGAATTTTCTGCGGTGGTATAACCTCTTTGTAAAGAGTGTGCCACGCTCTTTATTCCATCTCCATAATCTGCAACACCGAGCATATAGTATCCGCCAGACTCCAAAAGCAATACTTTGCCACCCTGTGTATGTTTGATAAGATTTGTTGCAAGTTCCATAAAGGCCAAGAGAAAAAAACTTTTATCTTTAAATTTTTCCTCACAAAAATGACTCTGCAATGTTCTTTTTACATAGATAATATCAGCCCTTTGCTTAATAGAAAACTCTTCAATAATTTTCATAAAAGATATCCTAATTCATTTTTTATATGGTGAGAGAGTTTTTTATTTTTAATAATAATATCTGAGCTAATTTCAACTCCAAATTCTTTTTTACACTCACTAACAATCTCTTGTAATTTGTATGATATAAAATCTTCTCTCTGCCCTATATACAAAAGTGCAAATTTATCGGCATGAATACGCGCGAAATAGGCATCATGATGTTTTGGCTCATTCATTATGTGTTTACAGGAAAAAGCATGTTGAAACTTTTTGGATATTTCATTGAGGAGAGTGTCTCCTTTTTTTAAACCATAAAGTTTGTTATAGTCTTTAAAATGTTTTATATTTATAAATGTTAAGACCACTTTGTATTCATAGTCTGATGATCTACGCAAAATCGCAAGAAGCCCATCTCGATTTAAAGCTTTTGTAAGGGGATCTAAAAAGAAAAAACTATTTCTCAACTCTTCAAGTTCATTAAATTTTATTGCCTCAATATCATCCTTTGCAATGCCATGTTTGCGAATCATTTTTATAAAAGCATCCAAAAAAATAGGATCAAATTTTCCATCTAGCTCTGTTAAAATTGTCAAAGATTTTTCAAAAGGGATAGGGGCTCTATAAACTCTTCTTGTGGTAAGTGCATCAAAAACATCTGAAATTGTAAGAAGTCTGGCTTCTATGGGTATCTCTTGTGCTTTTAATCCCAAAGGATAGCCACTTCCGTCATAATTTTCATGGTGTGCAGATACTATCTCACTTAGATGACTATAGTGTGGAATTGTTTTGACAATTTTACCACTGATGGAACTGTGAAGTTTGATAAGTTCAAACTCTTCACCATCAAGCTCTCCAGGTTTAAGGAGAATATTATCAGGAATGCCTATTTTACCTACATCATGCAACAAACCGGCTATATAGACATTTTTGCATATCTTTTCATCAAACTGAAGCGAATGTGTCAAGAGATAGGCATAATAAGCAACTCTTTGAGAGTGTCCCTGTGTATAAGCATCACGAATCTCTGTCGCCGTAATAAGGGGGACAATCTCATCTATATTATACTTCTGCTTTTGAACTTTCACTTATCTACTTTCAAATACTAATAAAGCATACTGTACTTAGTTTAAGATAAAGTTTTATATAAAAACTGATGTTACAAGAAATTAAATTTTTAACTTTACAAAAAGTAACATATAAGTAATCTCAGGAAATTAATTTTCTTAAATATTTTTTTGCATCATCAAGCTCTTTAAATTTCCCTTCTAATTGTGCTTGATATGCTTTTTTTAGTATGATAGAAAACTCTTTTGAAGGGGTTAGTCCGAGTTCGATAAGATCTCTTCCTTGTAAAATTTGAGGAGGGTTTGTTATATTTGTTAGTTCTTTTTGAAGTGTGTTTTGGCATGTGGAGTTGTTTACAATAGTTAGTATGATGTTTGTTAGTTTATTTAGTTGTTTTTGTGTTAGTTTTAAAGTTGTGATTTTATCTGTTAGTTCTAAAAACTTTTTAAAATCATTTTGTTTTATATTTAAAAGTTTGTTATTAGACAACTCTTTTAAAAGTTTAAAACCTATGGATGGTTTTTTTGATTTAGTCAGTAACTTTTTTATCTCTTGAAAAATTCTTTGAGTTTCTAACTCTTTTAACATATTTTGTTCTATCATATATGAACATAGTTTTTTTAGTTCATTATCCATTTTCATTTCAAACCTCGCACAAAAAACAATACCCCTTAAAACTCTTAATGGATCTTCAACAAATTTTTCTAAATCTACTGCTTTTAAAATATGGTTTTTTAAATCTTTTTGAGCATTAAATGGGTCTAAAATCTTTTTAGCTAAGGGATCATATCCCATGGTATTAATGGTAAAATCCCGTCTTCTTGAAGCTTCTTTAAAGCTTAAAGAACTATCTACTTCAATATTAAAACCTTTATGTCCAGATGAAATTTTATTATCTTTTCTTGGCAGCGAAAAATCTAAATCCAAACCGTCTAAAGTAAGCTTACAAACACCAAAACTTTTGCCAACAAGGTTTATGGTTCCAAACTCTTTTAAAAGTTTTGTAACTTTTTCTAAAGAGTCTATACCATAAAGTTCTATGTCTATATCTTTGGAACTAATGTTTAAAAAAAAGTCTCTTACATACCCACCAACAATAATAGGTGTTATTTGAAATTTTTTTAATTTATAAAAAATATTATCTAATTTTTTAGGATATTGTATCATTGTAATGTAATTATGACATAATTTTTTAAAGTTTCTGATAGCTACTTATAATATTTATTTGGGTATAATCGCGAAAAATTTTCCCAAAGAAGGAAACGCTTAATGCAAAAAATTAGAAATATCGCAGTTATTGCCCATGTTGACCATGGTAAAACTACATTGGTTGATGGATTACTAGAACAATCTGGTACATTTGCTTCACATGAACAACATGATGAAAGAGCTATGGATAGTAATGATTTAGAAAAAGAAAGAGGGATTACAATCCTTTCAAAAAATACAGCTATTCGTTATAAAGATTATAAAATCAATATTATTGATACTCCGGGTCATGCCGATTTTGGTGGTGAAGTTGAGCGTGTACTTAAAATGGTTGATGGTGTTTTAGTGCTTGTTGATGCTTATGAAGGTGTTATGCCTCAAACTAAATTTGTTGTTAAAAAAATGTTAGCACTTGGTAAAAAACCGATTGTTGTTATTAATAAAATTGATAAACCATCAGCAGAACCAGATCGTGTTGTTGATGAGATGTTTGACCTGTTCGCTGATATGGGTGCTACTGATGAGCAACAAGATTTTCCAATTATCTATGCAGCTGCTAGAGATGGTATAGCTAAGATGGATATGGATGAAGAGGGTGGAGATTTTCAATGTATTTTTGAAACTATTCTCAATGAAGTTCCAGAGCCAGAAGGTGATGCAGCAAATTCACTTCAGGCACAAGTTTTTACACTTGATTATGATAACTATGTAGGTAAGATAGGCATTAGTCGTATTTTTAATGGTACTGTTAGAAAAGGTGACAATGTTATGCTTGCTAAGAGTGATGGAGCTATGGTTAAGGGTAAAATCTCTAAACTTATTGGTTTTCACGGTCTTAATCGTATGGAAATTGATGAAGCAGAAGCTGGTGATATTGTAGCATTTGCAGGTATGGAAACTGTTGATGTTGGCGATACAGTAGCAGATTCTGAAAATCCTGTTGCATTAGATCCTATGCACATTGAAGAGCCTACTCTTACAGTTGTATTTGCTGTAAATGACTCTCCACTTGCTGGTCAAGAAGGTAAACATGTAACTTCAAATAAATTAAAAGACAGACTTGAAGCTGAGATGCGTACAAATGTTGCTATGAAGTTAGAGACTGTTGGTGAGGGTAAATTTAAAGTTAGTGGTCGTGGTGAACTTCAAATCACGGTTCTTGCTGAAAATATGCGTCGTGAAGATTATGAATTTTCAATCAGTCGTCCTGAAGTTATTGTTAAAGAGATTGAGGGTGTTAAGTGTGAACCGTTTGAGCATTTAGTTATAGATGTTCCTGAAGATTTAAGTGGTACAGTTATTGAGAGGCTTGGTAAAAGAAAAGCTGAGATGAAATCTATGCTTCCTATGGGTCAAGGTTTCCAAAGAATAGAGTTTGAAATTCCAGCAAGAGCTTTAATAGGTTTTAGAGGGCAATTTTTAACAGATACAAAAGGTGAGGGTGTGATGAACCACTCTTTCTTAGAATTTCGTCCATATAGTGGTGGTGTTGAGTCTAGAAGTTATGGTGCATTAATCTCTATGGTTGATGGTGAAACTTTAGCATTCTCATTGTTTGGTATTCAAGATAGAGGTGTTTTATTTATCGGTGTTCAAACTAAAGTTTATGAGGGTATGGTTATTGGTGAACATAGTCGTTCAAACGATTTAGTTGTTAATCCTATCAAAGGTAAAGCACAATCAAATGTTCGTTCATCTGGTGCAGATGAAGCGATTAAACTTGTTCCATATCGTGATATGAGTCTTGAGAGAGCTTTAGAGTGGATAGAAGATGATGAACTTCTTGAAATTACTCCAAAATCTATCCGTATTCGTAAAAAATTCTTAAGTGAAAACGAAAGAAAAAGAGAATCACGCAAAACTAAATAAATTTTTAACTCCCACATGCCACAAATACTCAGGCATGTGGAAATCGCATTTTATGTTATACTACCAGAAACTTTTTTATTCAAGGATGTAAATATGGAAGGGATAATCTATCCAGCTTCAATAATCTTTTTAGTTATATTAGCTTTTGTTTTTTATCAAGGTCGAAACAATATGTTGATGTTTATAGCTATCGTTATTGGAATTTATATTGTTTACTCACAAGAAACAGGACATACTGCAACTGAATTTAAAAATGATGTTGTAAATTCTATTGATAGTGAGGCAAAAGAGTTTGATAAGACACACTCAAATAAATCTTTTGATGTGGAAGATACATATAACTAATTAAATTATAAAATAATAAACTAAATTTTTGGAGCAGAAAATATGAACAGAAAAAAAATATATAATCCTAAATCATCAGAAGATGTAAATAACAGAAAGATTTTTGGTGGTGATCCAACAGGTATTTTTGAGTTAAATAACATTAAATACCAATGGGCATATAACCTTTGGGAAGTGATGTTAAACAACACTTGGTTTCCAAAAGAGGTAGATATGACAAAAGATGTTATAGACTACAAAAACCTTACAGAAGCCGAAAAAGTAGCTTATGATAAAACACTGTCTCAGCTTATTTTTATGGATTCACTTCAAACTAATAATCTTATAGATAATGTGAACCCTTATGTAACAGCCCCAGAGATAAATCTTATACTTGTTCGCCAATCTTTTGAAGAAGCACTTCATTCTCAGTCTTATGCTGTTATGGTTGATTCTATCTCAACAAATGGTGAAGAGATTTATGAACTTTGGCGTAGAGATATGATGCTAAAGGGCAAAAATGATGCTATTGCTGGAGTTTATGATGAACTTGCAGCAAATCCAACTGAACATAATTTTGTAAAAGCTTGTTTTGCAAATCAGATTTTAGAGGGTATATACTTTTATAGTGGTTTTACTTATCTTTATACACTTGCTAGAAGTGGAAAGATGCTTGGTTCGGCTCAAATGATTAGATTTATCCAAAGGGATGAGGTAACTCACCTTATGCTGTTTCAAAATCTCATAAACTCACTTCGCCGTGAGAGACCAGACCTTTTTACTGACAAACTAAAAGAGGAAGTTATAGATATGTTTAAAAAAGCAGTTCGCTTAGAGGCTGACTGGGGTAAATATATAACTCAAGGGCAAATTTTAGGTTTAACTGATGATATAGTTGAACAATATATCAAATATTTAGCAGATGATAGACTTAATGCTGTTGGTTTTGATAAACTCTATAATGTTGAAAATCCAATCAAATGGGTAGATGATTTTGCAAAATTTAATGACCAGAAAACTAACTTTTTTGAGGGTACAGTAACTAACTATTCTAAAGGAAGTTTATCTTTTGATGATGATTTTTAGAGTTTAAAAGTACGGTTAAAACCGTACCTCCAGAGAAAAATTAAAAAAGGTTAAATAAGTTTGAAACCATATAAACTATGTTCTTTGTTATTTAAAACAACTCCAAATTATGAAGAGAATTTACAAACATTACTAACACTCATAAAACAAACTGATGCTAACACGCTTATAGTTGCTTCTGAAGTTTGTTTGAGTGCTTATGACTATGAAAACTTTGAAGCTGTTTTGGATTTTGCAGAACATGCTATAGATGAGATAAAAAAAGTCTCATATGATAAAATTATAATTTTAACTATGATAGAAAGACGGGATGGCGAAATTTTTAATTTTGCTAAGATTTTTCATAATGGTAAAGTGGTTTATGAAAGAGCAAAAGCTAGACTTTTTCGTTTTGGAGATGAGCATAAATATATGTCTGAAGGTAAAGATGAAGATATAAAAATAGTTGAAATTGATGGTATAAAGATAGCTATTTTTATATGTTTTGAGATGAGATTTAAAGAACTTTGGCAAAAAAGCGAGGGTGCTGATGTGATAGCAACTCCATCATATTGGGGTGTTTTGCGTACAGAACATTTTAAAGCTATTACTCAGACTTTAGCCATCATAAATCAGTGCTATGTAGTTGCAAGTGATTCACAAAATGATGATTGTACTAAAATGAGTGGGATTATAAATCCTCAAGGGGAAGTGCAAAGAAATGGGAATAACCCTTGCTTAGAAGTACCATACAATGAAAAAGAGATAGAGTTGATGAGAAGATATATGGATGTAGGTATTGGATAGAATAACAGCAACAAAAACAGCAAGATTAGCTGAAGAATGCAACAAGGTTTTTTCACTTAGTGATGATGTAAAAAAAGCGATAGCTTCAACAAACAGGGAAGCTTTTGTTCCTGTTGGTTTTAAACATAATGCTTATAAATTAGATGCTCTTCCAATAGGTGCCGCACAATGGATAAGTTCACCACTTACAGTTGCTAAAATGACTGAGTATCTACAACCTAAAGGTGCTGATAGAGTGTTGGAACTTGGTTGTGGTAGTGGTTACCAGGCTGCAGTTTTATCAAACCTTTTTCGTGGTGTCTTTACTATAGAGAGGATAGAATCGCTTATGATAGAGGCTAAAAGTAAGTTTCGTTCCCTTGAGATAAGCAACATCCATACAAGAACAGATGATGGTCAAAATGGTTGGATTCAGTATGCTCCTTATGATAGGATTTTATTTTCAGCAACAGCAAAAGAGATACCCAAAAAGCTTTTTGAACAGTTAGCAGATGGTGGAATTTTAGTAGCACCACTTCAAAAGGGGAATAAGCAGGTAATTACCCGTTTTGTAAAAAAGTCAGGTACTATACGCTCTGAAGAGTTAGAAGCATGTGATTTTGTACCTGTGCTTGATGGTGTTCAAAAATAAAAAAGTCTTTGGTGTTTCAAGATAGATACTATATTATTGTTGTAAAATACTACAATTAAATTTAGGGTGTAGAGCTAATGGAAGATATATATGGTATAAAATATTCTAAACCAGAGGTTGTTTTACTTCAAGATACAGGTATAGGTGTCAGTGAAACAGCTGCTAGAACTTGCTATGATTCGTTTGATAATAGTGAAAATGAAGTTATAAAAAATATAAAAACTCACATGCCAGATGTAGAGATGTGTAGTGAGATAAATGAGATTGAAGAGTCTTCACTGCTTGGTGATTTGGCATGGACATATTTTCATCATTCCATTTTAGAACATGCAAACCTTAGCTACCTTGTGAGAGGAACAAGCCGAGGGGTGCTTCAAGAACATGCAAGACACCGTATTCAGGCTATAAGTGTAAGAAGTACAAGATATACTATGAGTTCAATTATAAATGCTTTTGTAGCTTCAAAACATGGGGGTAATAAAGAGTTTTTTATCTCTAAAATTTTAGGTTTTGATATGTTTGTTATAAGCGATGAGGATTACAATAGACTTGAGATTTCAGCTATGTATGACAAGCTTGATTTTCAATCAAAAAAAGTTGATGATTTTTACTCCATCGCAGTTGCTAAAAGTTCTCTTGATTTTTTGGATGAGTTTAGTGGAGACTGTGAAGCACTATATAAAGCCCTTGAAAATGGTAAGAAGAAGAGAAATGTTGGTGATGCTTTTAAGCATATTATAACAGATAATGTAAAAGTGGATATGGTTGTTACTTTTAATCTTAGAAGTTTAAAAAACTATTTTACACTCAGAGACAGTGGGGCAGCATATTTTCAGATAAGATGGTTGGCTCAAGAGATGATGAGGGTAACCCCATCAAAATATTTAGATCTTATAGTTAAAAACAAATAAAGGCTTGGCATGTGGAAATATTTAATAGGGGTAGTATTTATATTTGGTGGATGTTCAAACATCGAATTTAGTGCAGCTATGTGTGATAAAATAGCCTCAGAACCAGGAGCAATAATACCCAAAGAGTGCAAAAGATATAGTGAAGAAAAAGCTCAAAAAGCCTTCGATAAAGTAAATAATGAAAAACTAGAATCCAAAGAAAGTATTATAAAATTTAAAAGGAAAGAAGATGAAAAAGAAGATTGAAACAGCTCAGACACTTCTTGAAGCTTTACCTTATATTAAAAAATATAAAGACGAAGTATTTGTCATAAAGTATGGTGGTTCAGCACAAATAAATCCTGAGCTAAAAGATAAATTTGCACAAGATATAATTTTACTCTATCTTGTTGGGATTAAACCTGTTATTGTTCACGGTGGTGGTAAAAAAATCAACGAGATGTTAGATAAACTTGAAATTCATAGTGAGTTTGTTGATGGGATGAGAGTTACAGATGAAAAAGCTATGGAAGTTGTTGAGATGGTTCTTAGTGGTAATATCAACAGTGAGATAACTACACTTTTAAATACTCATGGTGCAAAAGCTTTGGGTATGAGTGGCAAAGATGCTAATTTCATAACTGCTGTGCCAAAAGCAGATGGTAAATACGGCTTGGTTGGGGAGGTTGTAAATATTGATGGTAAGGTTGTGACAAACCTTGTGAAAGATAATTTTATCCCAGTTATTGCACCTATTGCTTCGGCCAATGAGATAGGTCATCCAGGGTTTAATATAAATGCAGATTTGGCAGCTAGTAAGGTAGCAGCTGCTGTCGGAGCAAAAAAAGTTATATTTATGACAGATATTATTGGTGTTTTAGATAAAGATAAAAATTTACTTGATACTCTTACTAAAGAGGAGATACAAAGTTATAAAGCTGATGGAACAATACACGGAGGGATGATACCAAAAGTGGATGCCTGTCTTGAAGCCGTAGATGGTGGAGTTGAAAAAGCACACATTATAGATGGTAGAGTTGAACATTCACTTTTGCTAGAGATACTAACTAGTGAAGGTATTGGAACAGTTATAAAATGAAAATTGAACTGATAACAGCAACGGGTGCTTTAATCGTTTCTGTAGCGAGTGTTTTTTTTAATTATTATAAACATAAGCGAGACTATAAAAAATGGGAAAAAGAGAAAAGTATTTCTTTACATAAAGATATTTATTTAAAAGTTATTGATAAAAGATATGGATTGTATGCAAAGATTTTTCAGTTGTTAGGAGAGGTAAGGGATATAGATTATCCTTTTGAACATTACAAAATATTAGAAAAAGATAAAAAGCATTTAAAAAACATTGCAGATTTAATTTTAACAGAACTTTATGGAGAAGCAGGTTTGTTTATGTCTTATGAAACTCGTTCAATTATTTTAAAAGTTTATCAAAATTCTTATAGGTATGCTGATGATAAAATAAAACTTAATGTTTTGATAGATAGTTATTATATTGCAAGGAGAGCATTACGAAAAGATTTAGAATTGGATGATACAAAGAGTGCACAGTCATCTAAAAAGATTTTAGATTCTTCGAACAATAATGATTTTTTGCATAATAATATAAAATGGGCAAAGATGAATTTTCTTGCGTTTAGTGCAAGACCTGGATATCCAAATAAAATAGTTTCAGTAAAGGTCTTTAATGATACGCTTGAAAAATGGAAAGGGGAAGGTATAAAATCTATTATTTGTTTATTGAGTAAAAAAGAAATTAATGAATATTATGAATCTATCAAATATAATTTAGTTGATTTTTACAAAAAAAAAGGATTTAATGCTTATTGTATTTATGTAAAAGATTTTCAAAAGCCACCATTAAGCAATGATGAAGTTAAGAAAGTGCAATATGAATATAATAAAATGTTGAAACCAGTTTTGATACATTGTGGTGCAGGAGAGGATAGATCAGGTTATGCAGTAGAAATGCTTTTATCATCATAAAATTTAAAATAAGGAATAAAAATGAGTGAAATTTGTGAATTGTGTGGAAGTAGTGAAGATCTAAGTGAATTTGAAGTTAGTGGAAAAGATGGAGCAGTTGTAACACTTTGTGCAACTTGTAAAACTCAGATAGAGAGTGGCGAACTTGATGAAAACCATTTTAATTGTCTAAATGATAGCATGTGGAGTGAAAACAGTGCTGTAAAAGTGCTTACTTTTAGACTACTAAATCAACTTACTCGTCAAGATTTACTTGATATGATGTACCTAGAAGATGATGAGAGAGAGTGGGCAGAATCAGGTTTGGAGAGTGGCGAGAAAGTTATTCACAAAGATGCAAACGGTGTGGTTTTAAATAGTGGAGATACTGTTGTTGTTACAAAAGATTTGGATGTAAAAGGTACTTCATTTGTAGCAAAAAGAGGAACAGCTGTTAGAAATATAGCACTTGTTAAAGATAATGCTGAACTTATAGAGGGTCGTGTAAACGGTGTAAAAATCCAAATCCTTACAAAGTTTCTTAAAAAATCATAATGCAACCAACAGATAGATTTTATAAGATAGATAAGGATTTTCGTAATCCTTATGCAAGGGACAGAGACAGGATTATTCATTCTGGAAGTTTTAGAAAACTAGAGTATAAAACTCAGGTTTTTTTAAATAGTGATGGGGACTTTTTTCGTACCCGTCTCACCCATTCCATCGAGGTTTCACAAATTGCTCGTTCAATTACTTCGCAGTTAAATCTTAACGAATCTCTAGCAGAAGCTATCGCTTTGGCTCATGACTTGGGGCATACCCCTTTTGGGCATGTGGGAGGCGATACACTAGATGAGTGTTTAAAAGCAGATGGTTTTGAAAATGGATTTGAGCATAATTTTCAAAGCTTTAGAGTTGTTTCTTCTTTAGAAAAACGATATAAAGATTTTGATGGATTAAACCTTACTTTTGCGACATTGGAGGGGATTTTAAAACACTCTTATCCATACAAAAAATCTTTTTTGCCAAAAGAGATTGATGAGCAGTTTGATTTAGAAAAACATCCATCATTAGAGGCTATGATAGTTGATAGAGCTGATGAGATAGCTTATATAAGTCACGATATTGATGATGGAGTAAACTCTGGATTTATCACTTTTGATGATTTAAAGAAAAGTGAGTTGGCATGTGTGATTTTACAAAAAGTAAAAGATGAGGGGATAAAAAAGAAAGAGGATGAGATGTTTCGGTATAGATTTAGTTCACACCTTATAAATCATCTTATATACTCTTTGTTGGATTATTCACAAAAATCTATAGAGCTTAATAAAGAGTTTCCTATTGGTTTTGAAGTATCACTTGAGACACAGATAAAAAAACTTAAAAAGATTCTTTTTACAAAATTATATCAACATAAAAAAATAGTTACAAAAATGTATGCAGGAAAACAAGCAATAAAAGGGCTTTATAGTGGACTTATGCAAGAGCCAAAAATGTTGCCATCTTTTTACTATAAACAGTTAGAGTTTAAAAACAAGCATAGGGTTGTAGCTGACTATATCGCTTCTATGAGTGACAGGTATGCACTTACTTTTTATAATGAGATGTACGGAAAGATATAACTTTTTCAAATATTTTTAGGTTTATGGCATGTGGAGATTTAAAAGTAAAAGATAAACGAAAGCCCGAAGGCTATCGTTTACAGGCGAGATTCGTAGCGTCTCATCATATAAAGACGCTTAAGCATTTTCTTGCGAGATGCAATTTTGAATTTCTTGCGTTTTTCAGTTTCAGTTTCGTGAAATCTTCTAGCACGAGCTTCTGTAACGATTAAGTTACGGTCAGTTTGCTTTTTAAAACGACGGTAAGATGCATCAAAATTGTCATCGCTTCTAAGAACGATACCTGGCATATCCCATCACCCACTTTCTTTAAAATTTGAAATGAAAGTATATCTAAAATATCTCGATATACCTAATTTTTAATATATAAGAGATATAATCCTTCTATGATTACCCAAGAATCCATAGAAGCCTTAAAAGCTAGACTTGATGTTGTTGATGTTGTAGGAAGCTATATAGAGTTAAAAAAAGCAGGGGCAAATTTTAAGGCACCTTGCCCTTTCCATGATGAGAAAACAGCTTCTTTTGTAGTTAGCCCAGCTAAGCAGATTTATCATTGTTTTGGATGTGGAGCTGGTGGAGATAGTGTTAAATTTGTTATGGAATATGAAAAGCTTAACTACCCTGAAGCGTTAGAAAAGTTAGCAGATTCTTATAACTTTTCACTAAGTTACACCGATAACAAACACAACAAACCTCGCTCACAAGTTATGGATAAGATAAATGAGTGGTATCAAAAACTTTTAACTACAAATCAAACGGCATTATCTTACATAAAAGATAGAGGTATTTATGAGAGCAGTGTTGAGAAGTTTGGTATAGGTTATGCACCTAGTTCAAACGAGACCATAAACTATATAAAAAATCAGTTTTTAAATATGGGTGAAGCTGTTGAAGCTGGTATTGTAGGGTATGATGGTGGGAGAAATTTTGCTAGGTTTATAGAGAGGATAACATTTCCCATACACTCTGCAAATGGAACTTTGGTTGGTTTTGGTGGTAGGACTATCACAGGGCATCAAGCAAAATATGTAAACTCCCCAGAGACACCGTTTTTTAATAAATCAAGACTTTTGTATGCATATCATCATGCCAAACAAGCCCTCTATAAAACAAATGAGATAATCATAACAGAGGGTTATCTTGATGTTATTATGCTTCATCAAGCTGGCTTTAACAATGCAGTTGCAACTTTGGGGACAGCTTTAACCCCTGAACATCTACCACTTTTAAGAAAAGGTGAGCCTAGAGTTGTAATGGCATATGATGGGGATAAAGCAGGAAGAAATGCCGCATTAAAGGCTAGTAAACTTTTAAGTGCTGCTGGATTTATTGGTGGAGTTGTTATATTTGCAGAGGGATTAGACCCTGCTGATATGGTTAAAAATGGTGCAACAGAAGAACTTTCCAATATGTTTAGAGAGGCAAAACCATTTATAGAGTTTGTGCTTGATGAGATAATCTCATTGCATAATCTAAGAGACCCAAAAGCAAAAGAGAGTGCTATGCAAGAGGGTGTGGCTTATCTAAAAACTCTATCGGCTTTATTGCAAGAGGAGTATAAAACTTATTTGGCATCTTGTTTGGGTATCAGTCCATCTTTTATTAGGCTAACAAATCAAACTAATCAAATAAATACACAATTTTTACAAAAAAATACTCATAAAGATATGTGGGAGTTAAGCCTTGTAAAAACCGTACTAGAACATCCAAACTTTATAGATCAGATTTTAGATGTTTTAGACCCATCTTTGTTGCAGTTTCATTCACGAGAGTTTAAATTAGCATTGGCTGGGGAAACACAAGCACCAGAATTAATGGCAATTTTAATAGATGAGAGTATAACCTCATTAAAAGATGAAGATGCCTTAAAAGCTGAACTTATAACTTTTCTATCAAGATATTATGAGAGGGAGTTAAAAAAAGTGAATATGCAAACAAATATATCATTTGAAGAGAAAGCTTTTTATATTCGTCAGTTTCGTGGTAAGATTTCAGCATTAAAAAAGGGGATACTAAAATGAAGGCGATAGCACTTTTTAGCGGAGGACTTGATTCTGTACTTGCAATGAAACTTATAGTTGATCAAGGGATAGAAGTAATAGCATTAAATATAAATATGGGTTTTAGTTCCAAAAATGAGAAATTAGAACATATGCAAAATATGTGTGAGCAGATTGGTGTTGAGCTAAAACTTATAGATATTCAAGATGAGTTTTTACAAAGTGTACTTTTTAATCCCAAACATGGATATGGAAAACATTTTAATCCCTGTATAGATTGTCATGCCAAGATGTTTGAAGTGGCAAAAAGAGTTATGGAAGCTGAGGGAGCATCGTTTTTGATAAGTGGTGAGGTTATGGGGCAAAGACCAATGAGCCAAAATAAAGATGCACTACAAAAAGTTCTTAATGAAAGTGACTGTGATGGACTTTTGCTTCGTCCACTGAGTGCAAAAATGTTAAAACCAACCATAGCAGAAGAAAATGGCTGGGTTGATAGGGAAAAACTAGAAGCTATAGTTGGTAGAAGTCGTGATAGACAGTTGGAGATGGTAAAGGAAATAGGTTTAAAAGATTTTGAAAGTCCAGGAGGGGGATGTCTTTTAACAGATGCAAATTTTGCTAAAAAGATGGTTGATTTTATAAAGCATGATAAGTTTGAGGTAAAAGATATACCCTTGATGAAATATGGTCGCCATTTTAGACTAAAAGATGGGGCAAAGCTTGTTGTTGGTAGAGATAAAGAGGAAAATGGATACCTCCAAGATATTCAAAACGATAAGTATTATCATATCAAAACAGTAGGTTTACCAGGTCCACATGCCATGCTTAGTAAAAATGCAACAGATGGCGATGTAGAATTAGCCACAAAAATAATACTTACATATTGTAAAACATCATCTCAAAATAGCTATACACTCTCTTTTGATGGGAAAGAAATACAAGGTTGTCCATTTAATTCAAAAAATGAGATAAAGGTTTTTAGTATTTTATAAATTTTTAGATATACTATGCGTACTTACTTAAAACTATAGGGGTATTTTATGGCTGGAATCCATTTTTCATTTGATAACTTTAAGCAACTATTAAATTTAAATATAGGTATATCTGATAGATTAGATGAGAATAGAGCAGAGAGTTTTACTCTGCTTTATTGTGATTTTTCTGGTATAGATGAGGAGGTTGTTAAAAGTTCTTTAGAAGATATTTTAAGAACATCAGATTCTATAGTTAATCACGAGGCAAATTACTTTTTTGTATTACCATATACAGATAAATATGGTGCAGATATAGTTAAAAAGATGTTTGATGAATTTTTTGCAAAGTATTTAAACTCTTTTGTGCTTAGCTACCCAGCTGATGGTGAAACACCAGAAGAGATTTTAGGAATGTTGCAAGACAGTGTAAGTCTTTTTTATAAAAATGATCTAAATTGTTTAGATAAACTTGCGAGTATTATTTAGAAAAATTGTAATTTTTAGAATTTTTATAAAAAGAGATAGCTTCAGCTATCTTCTGTTTGGTATATATTTTTTTATCACACACCCATCTACATTTTATTTTTGGATTATTGACAGCTTTTTTGTTTTCAACACTTCCTTTTGTCTCGTATGCAGACAGATCAAAACTCCTCGGCTCTTTCGACTCAAATGGCGATTTTGCAAATAAAATACAATAAAATATTAAAAATAAAATCTTTTTCATTCTCACAACATCGGCTTAATAGAGATAAATTTTAGATATTATGGAATAATATATGCTTTACTTATAAAAAATCCCTTTTTTCATGGGATATAAGTAGGAGAATAAGATGATTTTAGTCGATACAAAAGCAGAAGTAACTTCATCTTCCGTTTCAGGTTTAAAAGATTCTCAGGATGAACCTTCAGTAGATTTTTCCAAGTTTTTAAAACAGGTTGGACAAAAAGATGGTAAAGTTATACAAAATGGTGCTTTGGTTTTGTCTTTGGATGGTGAAGAAAAAGTTGTAAAAACTAAAAAATCTGTTGAAAAAAACGATACACTTCTTTCTCTGTTGAAAAATGATGATTTAGATTTAAAAGATACAAAAGAAGTTTTGGATATAAATCCAAAATTAGTAAATACTCTTTCTTCAAATGAATTAAAGGGTTTAGTGTCAAATGCAAAAAATTATTTAAAAACTAAGATTACACAGAGTGATGATTATAAACAATTACAGATAAAAGAACTTCCTAAAACATTAAAAGGTTTGGTTTCTTTAGCTGAGAAGATTGGTATTGATGTTAGTAAAATAACTTTGCAAGATGTTCAGTCAAAAGTAGAAATTAAAAAAGCTATTAAAAAAGTAGAACTTAAAATATCATCAGAGGTTACTAAAAAGAACTCAATAGAAAAAGTACAAAATACAAGTTTAAAAGAGATTGATGTTGAAAAAGAGCTTCCAAGAGAAGAAAAAGTTCCAAAACGATTTGAAAAGATAAAAAACACACCTATATTTCAGACTAAATCTTTAGTAAATGAAGAACAACATACAACGCAACAACTTGTTGAGATAAAGCAGTTTAAAGAGGACAAAAAAACTCCAAAAGATAAAGCAAATGAAACATTGAAGCTTCTTTTAAATGGTGAAAAACCATCCTCTGAAACTAAAAATTTAACTGCTGATTTTTCTGTTGAAACAGCAAAAGTTATAGCACCAAAAGCTACAACTGAGAGTTCAAAAGAGTTAGAGTCCTTGCTTCATGATAAAACAACATCATCTAAAGATAACATTATTAATCCTAAAACAGAGCATAATATCACAGCTCACAAAGCGGATAGTTTTGAAGTGAAATTAAACGAAGCAAAACAGATGGTAAAACATCTATCTCATGATGTTAAAACGGCCATAGAAGATTATAAATCACCATTTACAAGAGTAAAAATTCAATTAAACCCACAGAGATTTGGTGAGATAGATTTGACAGTTGTGCAAAGGGGGAAAAACTTGCATGTTAACCTTTCTTCAAACAATGCAGCTATTAACACTTTATCTCTGAATGCAAACGAATTAAAGACTCAATTACAAAATAGTGGAATAAATAATGCTTCATTGAATTTTAGTAATAACTCTCAAAGTGGTGAACAGGCTCAACACCAACAACAAAATAATGCTCATAAAGAGTATGGCTATTTTGATACAGAAGATGAAAATGAAGAGATTTTAAACTCTTTGGAAATTGTAGTTCCTAACTACGCATAAAGGATATATTATGGCTATTAATTCAGTAGGTTTAGATCAGGCAGTTTATGGTGATTATGTAACAAAGGCAGATTCTGTTGATAATAAAACAAATTTAAATAAAGATGATTTTATGACTCTTCTTTTGGTTCAGTTGCAGTATCAAGATCCAACAAAACCAACAGATACCGAACAAATTTTAACTCAAACATCACAACTTGCATCATTGGAAGCAACAGATAAAACTAATAAAGCTTTAGAAGAGTTAGCGACATCACTTTCAGCTTCTAATGACTTCTCAACTATTTCTGCCATAGGAAAAACAGCAGACCTAGGTAGTAACGCAATATCTATTGATGAGGGAAGCAGTTCAACTTTTGAGATGTATTTTCCTTCTGATATTTCATCTGGAAATGTTGAAATTAAAGATGTTGATGGAAATGTAATTAAAACTCTTGATGTTGGGACAAATCCAGCAGGAGTTTACAAATTTACATGGGATGGAACAAATAGTTCAGGTGATAAAGTAGATGGTGGGATATATTATGCAAGTGCATCATATACAGATTCTAACAATGAAGCACAAACTACAAGACTTGGAACATATCCCATAGAATCTGTAAGGTTTGATGGTGGAAAAACTTTGTTAAAACTTGGTTCAAGTTATATTCCTTTAGAGAATGTAAAAGAAGTTTATTAGGAGTCTTATTATGATTCAAGCTTTTTATAGTGGTATTTCTGGAGTAAAAACACACTCTACAGGTATTGATGTTGTAAGTGATAATTTAGCTAATACCAATACTGTTGGTTATCGCGGATACGATGTAGAGTTTAAATCCCTATTTGAAAATATGCAAAATAGCTCAACAAATTCAGTTATTGATAGCACAGTTGGTGTTGGTTCTCAAGTTCAGGCAACTGCTATGATACAAGGGAATGGTTCTTTGGCATTAAGTGAAAGAAGTACTGATTTAGCCATAGATGGTGATGGTTGGTTTGGAATCCAAAGAGAGGGGAAACCTGTTTATACTCGTGATGGTGCTTTTACTTTTGATGCCAATGATAATTTAGTAAGTGTCGATGGTTATCATGTTTTAGGGACTATGGGTGGAAATATAAATGGAAAAACACTTACTTCTACACTAAATGAAGTTGCTCTTGGAGATGTAGATAAGCAAGAGAAACTTCGCTTTCCTAAATATTTAAACTACCCTCCCGAACCAACAACTAAAGCCAGTTTTTCTGCAAATCTTGGTGTTGATCCTGAGGTAAGAACTATAAGTGCTGCTGTTATTGACCCAAAAGGAATAAAAAATGAATTGAAATTGGAATTTACAAAAGATCCTGTTCAAAATCCTCCTGGCAGTCAGTGGAATGTTAGGGCAACAACACAGACACTCTATGGAGAAACTATTTATGATACAAAAAATGGTAGAGTAGAATTTGATTCTTCGGGGGGATTAATTTCAAATACTCTTTCAAGTATAGACAATAACGGAGCTAGTGTGGCTATGGATTTAGGTTCAGATTTTAGTGGAATTATTGCTATAAGTGTTCCTGTTGTTTCTGGCTCTACTAATTCTGATGGTACTATAGGTGGAGAACTTATGGGATATGATATAAATAAAAATGGTGAAGTTGTAGCTACTTTTACAAATGGTAAGCAAAGTAGTGTTGGTAAAATTGCTGTATATCATTTTCAAAATAACCAAGGGTTAGAAAGATTAAGTGGTACAAGATTTCAAGAAAGTTCAAATAGTGGTAAAGCACTCTTTTTTCAAGATAAATCTGGTAAAAATATTATTGGTACAAATATATCTAACTTTGTACTTGAGGGTTCAAACTATAAAATGGAAGTGGGACTAACACAACTAATAATTTTGCAAAGAGGTTTTGATGCAAATTCAAAGTCGATAACTACGGCTGACGAGATGATGCAAAAAGCTCTTAGTATGGATGCTTGATAAAAAAGTGGAACATTAAATGCTTTATTTTTTTACTAACTATGTCTTTTTAAGATATATTTTAAAGGATTTAAAATGTTGAAATCACTTTTCTCCGGTGTATCCGGACTACAATCGCACCAAGTGGCGATGGATGTAGAATCAAATAATATTGCAAATGTAAATACGGTCGGTTTTAAATATTCAAGAGCAAATTTTTCAGATCTATTAGCTCAAACAAAAGCTATTGCAACTGCTCCACAAGGGCAATTAGGTGGTAAAAATCCAGTCCAAGTTGGTTTAGGTTCAAGTGCTTCATCTATGACAAAAATATTTTCTCAAGGTTCAGTTCAAAATAGTGATAAAAATACTGATGTTGCTATTCAGGGGGATGGTTTTTTTATAATTTCTCCCGATGGTGGTAATACTTATAAATATACCCGTGCAGGAGATTTTAAATTTGATGCAGGTGGGAACTTTGTTGATAATAATGGATTTATTGCTCAGGGATGGCTTAGAGATCAGGCAACTGGTAAGGTTGACTCAACTGCACCGATACAAGATATAAATATCCCACCAGGACTTACAACTCCTGCACAACCAACTCAAGAGGTTGTTTTAAAAGCAAATTTAAATTCTGGACCAATAGTTGAGAGTTTTTCACCTGCTTATAGAGTTAAAACGGGTGCGCCTCCAGCAGTTCCGACACCAGCGGCAATTGATGCAAATGGTAATCCTGTAGAGTCAGGTGATGTTGGTGTTATGTTTAATGAATCTGGAGAAGCATTTTCTCTTCAAAAAGATCAAGGTATCTGGGTTTCTTTTGTTAATTCAAAAGTAGATGGTGACACCAAGGTTGCTGATGGTGATATTGATTTAGATATTACTTTAACACTTGATGATGGCACTGAAAAACAGATTACAACTTCTGGTGGGGATGCAGGAAATTCAGAAGCAGATAATGCTAATAGATTTGTGTCAGCTATAAATGCACAAACATCAACAACCGGTGTTTCAGCTTCTGTTAGAGTGGAAAATGGGTCTGATTATTATATAGATTTAGTCAATACAAATGCCAATCCATCAGCTTCACATAATATTTATTTTAAAGATAATGATTCTGGTGACAGTAGTGGTATAAATGATGAAAATGTAAAAACTGCTTATAGATACCAATATGATCCATCTGGTTCAGCAACAGCAGCAGGAGCTGATAAAAAATTTAAAACAATGTCTGATCTTCGTTATGCTATGGAATTAGAAGCTAATAATATTGATGGAGATGGAGATGGAACTTTAGAGGGATGTAATGTAGAGGTAACTGTAAATGATCAGGGTAAATTTCAACTCATAAACCCTGGTGGTGCTGATGATTCATATGATATGGATTTGAAAATTACTGGGATAAATCCAGATAGTACAGTTGCTGGGGATATAGTTGAAAATACTAGACTTACAACAAATATGATAGCTATGAATGCTGTACTTCCTGTTGGAACAACTGGTAAAGCATTTTCTCAAGCATTTAATGCTGCTACTCACTCAAGTTCTATAGATGTTTTTGATTCACTTGGTTCTAAACATACACTTAGAATGGAGTTTAGAAAAACTGCACTTGATAAAAATACAGGCAGCACTTGGAATATGGTTGTATCTGTTCCAAATCCAGCAACTATTGATACAGTAGCTCCTACTAATGAAAAAACAGGCTCTGTAAGATTTAATAATGATGGTTCTTTAGCTACTTACAGTCCACCAAATGTTTCTTTTAGTGGAAATAATGGTTCAGCACCAGATCAACAGATAAATCTTAGATTTGGTACATCAAATGCTTTTGACGGGATGACAAGTTTTGATAGCAGAAGTGCTACTTCAGGGATAAGTCAGGATGGTTTTACTGGTGGTGATTTAGTTGGTATCAGGATTGATCAATCTGGAACTTTAGTTGGTTCATTTTCCAATGGTAGAAGTTTTGGTTTAGCTCAAATTGCTATGGCAAAATTTACAAATAATGAGGGACTTTCAACTGAAGGTGGAAATGTGTTTATACAGACTGCAAACTCAGGAGATCCTATCATAGGTACTGCTGCTACTGCTGGGCGTGGATTTATCCAATCGTCTGCACTTGAAGCTAGTAATGTTGACCTTTCAAGAGCATTGACTCAGCTTATCATTATCCAAAGAGGTTTTCAGGCAAATGGTAAAACAATTACTACTTCAGATCAGCTTCTTGAAACTCTTATCGGATTAAAACGATAAGTTTACCTCTCTTTTGATATAATTCCTTCAATATAAAAGAAGGAATTATACCCATGCAATTTTCTGCTCCCCTAAAATCAAATTCTAAAAAAATTATGTTGCTAGGTTCTGGTGAACTTGGTAAAGAAGTAGCTATTGAAGCACAAAGACTAGGTCTTGAAGTGATAGCAGTTGACAGATACCAAAATGCACCTGCACACCATGTTGCACATAGAAGTTATGTTGTAAATATGCAGGATAAAGATGCTATTTTAGAGATTATCTATCGTGAAAAACCACACTATATTTTACCAGAGATAGAAGCTATAAGCATAGATGCTTTATTTGAAGCAGAAGCTAAAGGATATAATGTTATTCCAAATGCAGACGCTGTAAATAAAACTATGAATAGAAAAAACATAAGAACATTTGCTGCAGAGGTTTTAGGACTAAAAACTGGTGCTTATGAGTTTGTAAGCACTGAAGATGGACTGAGAAAAGCAGCTCAAAAACTAGGGTTTCCATGTGTTATAAAACCTGTTATGAGTTCGAGTGGGCATGGTCAAAGTATAGCAAAAACGATAGAAGATATTCCTGCGTCATGGGTTCAAGCAAAAGAAGCTAGAGGTGATGCTAGTGAGTTGATAGTTGAAGCTTTTGTAGATTTTGATTATGAGATAACTCTTCTTACTGCTAGAAATGCTAAAGAAACAGTTTTTTGTGAGCCGATAGGGCATGAGCAAAAAGATGGAGATTATGTTTTTTCATGGCAACCAATGGCAATGAGCGAAATTGCTAAACAAAAAGCTCAGGATATGGCAAAAACTATCACTGATGGTTTAGGTGGTCAGGGACTTTTTGGTGTTGAGTTGTTTGTAAAAGGGGATGAAGTTTATTTTAGTGAGGTTTCCCCTCGCCCACATGATACTGGGATGGTAACACTAATAACTCAGTCTCAAAGTGAATTTGCATTGCATTTAAGAGCTGTTTTGGGACTTCCTTTAGGGTTTACTTTTTATGGAGATGGTGCAAGTGCTGCTTTTAAATCAGATGTACACAACTATGCACCAGTTGTAGATGTAGATGAAAGTTTGTTTAGTGATAACTCTTTTGTGAGAGTGTTTTCAAAACCAGAATCCCATAAAGGTCGCCGTTTGGCAGTAGCACTTGTTTTTGATGAAGTAGATGAAGCACTATCAAAAGCTCGTGAACTTATAGAAAAAGTTAAAGATGCTTAGATGAGAGTTGTTATTTTAGATGCTTTGACTTTTGGAGATACAAGTTTAAGTGGATTTAATCAGTTTGGAGATGTGAAGATTTACCAAACAACTTCAAAAGAACAAACAAAACAACGCATAACTAACGCTGATGTTATAGTAACTAACAAAGTTGTTATAACAGATGAGTTTATGGCATGTGCGAAAGATTTAAAGCTTATCTGTGTGGCTGCAACAGGGGTGAACAATGTTGATCTTGAAGCTGCAAAAAGAAGAGATATAGAGGTTAAAAATGTATCTGGATATTCAACATCTTCCGTAATTCAACATACATTCTCGATGTTATTTTATCTTTTGGGACACTCAAAATATTATGATGAAAGTGTAAAAGATGGTACATACTCAAAAAGTCAAATCTTTACAGATGTTTCAAAACCATTTTTTGAAATAAAAGGTAAAAAGTGGGGCATTATTGGTTTGGGTGAGATAGGTCAAGGTGTGGCAAATATAGCTCAGGCTTTTGGAGCAGATGTTTTTTACTACTCAACAAGTGGGAAAAATCGAAACTATGACTATCAAAGAACAACTTTAGATAACCTTCTTAAAAGTTGTGATATTATCTCTATTCATGCACCTTTAAATGAAAAAACAAACAACCTTTTGGGGTATGAACAGTTGTTAACATGTAAAGATGGAGCAGTGGTTTTGAACCTAGGTCGTGGGGGTATAGTCAATGAGGAAGCAGTTGCCAAGTTAGTAGATGAGAAAAATATAAGTTTTGGTTTGGATGTATTTACCAAGGAGCCATTGGATGAAAAATCGCCACTTTTGAGTGTAAAAAACAAACAGAGACTTTATCTTACTCCACACATAGCATGGACAAGTGTTGAGGCTAGAGAAAAACTCATAGATGGTGTTATATCAAATATTAAATCAGTTTTTAGTTAGATTTATATGGCAGAGGTCGCACTTTTTTTCTCTGCTTTTTTAGCAGCAACCATATTGCCTTTTTCTTCAGAAGTGGCTTTTTTAGTTGCTTTACAAAATGGGATGAGTAGTTTTAATGCTATGGTTTTTGCATCAAGTGGAAATATTTTAGCGATAGTTGTGAATTATTATTTAGGGTATTGGTTATATGAAAAAACAAAAACCAAGTTAAAATCTTCAAAAATAGGAAGACACTCTTTGGCATGTGGACACAAGTATGGTTATGGTGCTTTGTTTTTTTCTTGGTTGCCAATCATAGGTGATCCACTAACACTTGTAGCAGGTGTTGTTAGGTTAAAGTTTGTTTGGTTTGTTTTAATAGCTGGTGGTTTGAGAGTTGCGAGGTATTATGCTTTGTTATCGTTTTAACAGGAGCCACGACTTTAGTCGTACCTCTGAAGAAATTTAAAAAAAGAGGAAAAATGAAAAGTGATGTTTTAATTATAGGAGCAGGTGGGGCTGGTTTAGTATCTGCTCTTCATGCCCACTATAACGGTGCAAAAGTTAAAATAATAACAAAAGAGTATCCCACAAGATCCCAAACCTGTATGGCTCAGGGTGGGATAAATGCTGTGCTTCCACATGCCAAAGATGATACTATTGAAGAGCATATAAAAAACACATTAAAATCAGCTCACGGACTTGCAGATGAAGAGATGGTGGAGTTTTTATGTCAACAAGCCCCAGAGGCAATAGAGTGGTTAGATAGCATAGGCGTGGTATTTAGTAGAACCAAAGATGGTGAAATTGCCCAAAGAAGATTGGGTGGTGCTAGTGGTAGTAGAGCCTGTTACGCTCAAGATTATACAGGATTGAAAATCTTACACACTTTATATGATCAAGTATTGGCATGTGGGATAGAGATTTTAAATGAGAGATTTTTGTTGGAGATAATAACTGCTGAAGATGGTGTTAGTGGTGTTAGCGTTTTAAACATCAGAAATAAAAAGGTTGAAATTTATGAGAGTTCAGCTGTTATTTTAGCAACTGGTGGATACTCAAAAATCTACGATAAACAAACTACAAACTCAAAAAGTACAACAGGTGACGGGATAGCAGTAGCTATGAGATGTGGTGTAAAATGTATAGATATGGAGTTTGTGCAGTTTCATCCAACAGCACTTAAAAATTCAGCCATACTTATAAGTGAGAGTGCAAGAGGTGAGGGTGGTTACCTTTTAAACTCAAAGGGCGAGAGATTTACAAATGAGTTAGCACCAAGAGATGAAGTAGCAAGAGCGATAGATGAACAGATAAAAAAAGGTGAAGATATATTTTTAGATATTCGCCATTTGGGAGAGAGTTTTATAGATGAAGAACTTCCACAAGAGAGAAAACTATCACTTCTTTATGAAAATATAGATCCAGTAAATGAACTCATTCCAATTAAACCAGTGGCTCATTATACTATGGGTGGAATAGAAGTTGATAAAAATTCACAAACAAATATAGCTGGACTTTTTGCAGTTGGTGAGTGTGCAAACCATAAAGTACATGGCGCTAACCGTTTAGGTGGTAATTCGTTGCTTGAACTTATTGTTTTTGGTAAACAAACAGGTATTAATGCTAGTGAATACTCAAAGAAAAACAGTAATAAACTTGATGTTTCCAAAGAAAAAACGAAACAAAATGAGTTTTTACGAAAAATAGAAGATTTTGGAAATGAGATAGATTTTTATAAACAAAAAGCTTTTATTGGTGAGTTATTTTATAATAAAGTTGGGATTATAAGAACTAAAAAAGAGTTGAAAGAGGCTCAAGAGATGATAAAAGATATAAAAAGTAAAATCCCACAAATGGGTGTAAATGATAAATCAAAAATCTACAATACAAACTTTATAGAGTTTTTAGAATTTATAAATATGATTGATATTTGTGAAGTTGTAATTGAGAGTGCATTAAAAAGGGAAGTGAGCTGTGGCGCTCATTTTAGAGTGGATGAGTAAGATGAAGATAAGTATAAAAAGAGATAATGGTTATCAAGAGTATGAAGTAAAACAGAGTGATACAACTTTGTTGAAAATTCTTGATGAGATAAAAGAAACTATGGATAATACCCTGACCTATAACAGTGGATGTAAAAGTAGTGTTTGTGGAAGTTGTGCTGTTAGGGTAAATGAAAAAGAAGTTTTGGCATGTGGATATAAAGTGCAAGATGGCGATAAGGTAGAGCCGCTTAAAAATTTAGAAGTTATTCGAGATTTGGTTGTAGATATGGATAAAGCTTATGAGTTTAACAAAAAAGCAAAAGCTTGGCAAAATAAACAAAGTAATAACATATCACTAACAAATGAAGATGAAAAGATCAATGAAGTTCAGAGTGATTGCATATTGTGTGGTTCATGTTTTTCAGCTTGTCCCGTTTATGCAGTTAATGGAGATTTTTTAGGACCGTTTGCACTTACAAGAGTTTGGAAGTATGTGAGTGATAAAAGGGGAGATGATGAAAAATCTAAAATAGATAACATTCAAACCAATGGTGTCTGGGATTGTACATTATGCAATGAATGCACTCTTGCCTGTCCACAAGGCATATCTAGTAAAGCAGATATAGAAAAACTCAGAATGAAATCTGCACAATATGGTTATATGGATCCAAATTTTGGTAATTTTGGTGGATTTGATGGTGGGCTTGGTTTTTAAAACTAACATGTTATAATAACAAAAAGTTTTAAAAAAGGATGTTGTTATGGCAAAAGAACACTCATTTGATATAAGTGCAAAGATAGATATGCAAAACTTCAAAAATGCTATAAACTTAGTAGATAGGGAAGTTGCTAACCGTTATGATTTTAAGGGGACTACCTATGAAGTCACTTTCAATGAAAAAGCAAAAACTTTGGTGTTAGTGGCTTCTAGTGATAACAAACTAGATGCTTTAAAAGATATAGTTATAGCGAAATTCCTAAAACAAGGGTTGAGTTCAAAAGTTTTAGATGAGTTAAAAGTTGAAGATGCTAGTGGTGGCACTAGAAAAGCTACTTTTAAAGTGGTAGATTATATAGAGTCAAAAGAAGCTAAAAAAATCACAGCTGATATAAAAAAGATGAAGTTAAAAGTAAATGCTCAGATAGAGGGTGATTCTATCCGTGTAAAAGGTGCTAAGCTTGATGATTTGCAAAAAGTGATGAAAATGGTTAGAGAGGGTGAGTGGGAAGCTCCAATAGTTTTTGAAAATATGAGATAGGGAGTCCACATGCCAAAGATGACCATAAACGAAGCTGCTGAGTATTTTGGTATATCAAAAGAAGCTATACATAATCGTATAAGACGGGGTTCACTGCAAAGTGTTGTGGAAAATGGTGTAAAGTTTGTTAATATTGACAATACCTTATCATCAAAGAATACTGTTAGAAAAGCACCAAAAAAGGTTGTGGCATCTGCTACTGATAAATATTATAAATTTTTAGAAGAACAAAATGACAGGCTTCAAAACAGAGTAGAGGTGTTGGAGTGTGAAACCAGGACGCTAAGAGACCAAAAAGAACGGATGCTTATAGATGAGCGAATAAAGATAGAACAGATATACAAAGATAAAGATGAGCAACTTAAAAACATACTAAATGCCATATCTTCAAAATTTATGCTAAATGCTCCCCTTTTAAAAGAGCAAGAAGAACATCTTGAAGCAGAGATAGAGGTAGATAGTGAAGATGTTGAAGAAAAAGTTAAAGATAAAATCATATCTCTAAAAAAATATTTAAAACAATTAAAATATAGTGATAAAAAAGTTCAAAAAGTAAAAGCTAGATTTAATAAAATAGCCAAAAAAGATGAACGGATTATTATGGTTGGAAAAAAATATTATCTAAATTTATCTAAATACTCTTATGAAGATTTGTTTGGATAGATACTTGATTCTATTGATATTTTCTAAAAATACTAAAGGTTTCAGTAGGATTAAATATCAAAATAGATAAAATTCCATCTCTACAAATATAGTAGAGACTTTAGATATAAATAAAATGGTTCAGTGTCCGAGTGGTCTATGGTGCAACCTTGGAAAGGTTGTGTGGAGTTAAATCCACCGCGGGTTCGACTCCCGCCTGAACCTCCACAGTATCGCCATCCTATATAATTTCTATTTCATTTAACTAATGTGCTAAACTTAACATTGGAGCGAAAGCCTTTGTGCTAACTTGAACTTTATCTCCTGTGTGAAAATTAGAAGCTTCTTTTTCGTCTAACACAACCTCAACTATTTGTTGTCCTATAGCTACTACGGCGATGAAAATAATATCTGCTTGTATAATCTCAAGAAGTTCACCTATTAGAGAAAATTTTTGACTACCTTGTGTTTTTAGTAAAATATTTTTGGGTGTACCATCTTGAGTTATTTTACCATTTTCAAGTATTACTACACGATTTGACAGTTTATAAATTTCACTAGGGTCATGGCTTACCATTATAGTAGTTGTACCAAACTTTTTATGTAGGGCTAAGATGTCATGTTGTAGTTTTAATCGCATATCCACATCTAGTGCAGAAAGTGGTTCATCCATAAGTAAAAGTTTTGGACGAGCCATGAAAGCACGACATAAAGATACTCTTTGTTTTTGTCCCCCACTAAGTTTATTTGGTAATCGTTTTGCCATAGCTGTAAGTTGAGTTAGCTCAAGTAGTTGTTTTGCTAAAGTTTTATCTTTGTTGACATAGAGTAGATTTTCTTCAACACTCATGTTTGGAAATAGTGCATAATCTTGAAAAACAAAACCTATATCTCTTTTTTGTACGGCTAAGGAGTTTTTTTTATCAAGCCAAATTTTGTTAGCAACTTTTATCTCCCCTTTTGCATCTTCTAATCCAGCTAGGACTCTAAGTAGAGTTGTTTTTCCACTGCCACTTTTTCCACTAAGGGTAACAAATTCATGCTCTTTTATAGATAGATTTATATCTAGGTTCATCTCCCCCCTAGCACCTTGAAGTGTTTTATGAATATTGATGTTTATCAAAATTTGTATCACCTTTAATCTTTTGTGCAGATTTAAATAAAATTTTATCTCTATTCACAACTGTTTCTTCTAAAAAAATTCCAAATCATCGTCATCTCCTTCTTCTAGGCTTTCCTCTTCTGTATCAGATGATATAAATTTTTCTATTGTTACACAATTTTCAAGCAATGATGCATCCAAATAGTGAATATCGGGTGCATTTGGTTCTATAAATATATATCTTTTCCAATTGCTTAAATCATCAATTAGACCTTGAATATAAAATCTTAGGGTACTATTTTTTGTATCATCAAGTGTTTCTAATGATAATTCTTGAAATACAAGTGAAAGTGATTGAAGTGAGTAGGCTATATCTTTAAACTCTATGGTTTCATTTAAAACTCGTACATATCCGTCTAAGGCAGTTGATACAGTCAATAGGATCTCTTTGGAAAGAGTATCTTGTGTATAAAGTTTATTTCTGATTTCAGCTTCTAAATCATTTAAATCATCTAGCAAATATTGGTCTATTTCAAACTCTTTTAAAAAATCTTCTGCACTTATCTTATGCTCATCTTTATAATGCATACTGTTTATAATACTTTTGTCTATGATTGTTTTATTTGTGGCTGTTTTTGTAACTTTTTTATTTTTAGAATTAAGTGATTTTAAAGTCAATATAATTTTATTATTCTCTTTCATTTCTACGGTAAATTCATCGATTGATAAAAAATTAGACTCTATGTACTCTTTAAATACATTGTTTGTGGCTCCAAAGAGTGTTATATGTACTTGAATTTGTTTATCTGAAAAATTCATAACTGTATATACTTCCATGTAATCCAAACTAGAGAGTATATGTGTTAGGAATTTACAAGCCATAACAATGTGATTGTCTAAAATATTTATATTGTCTTTGTTTTCACATTTTTTTATGAGATCTATTTCTAATTGTTCCCAAAAGTAATTTACATCTTTATGGGATATAATAACTGTTGCTTTTGTATCATAAATATTTTGAACTTCATCAATAAGATTCTTTTCTATATTTTTCATATTAATTTGTTCTACATGTTTTTGAGTATCTTCATCTTGAAATATCATCAGCAATATAGCTATAATATTCTGTTCAAAACTTTGTGGATGAGTATATGTTTTATACAACATATCTATACTCTCTGATCTTATTATTTTATGTAATATTTTTGAGATTTTTAGAATTTTATCTCTTTTAAATGCCACAAGCAGACTAGAAAGAAGTAAGTGGATATCTGAGATATTGTTTTCATCTATTTTATATTTATAAGATAAAAAAGATAACAGATACTTTATTTGTACCTCTATATCTCTTTTGAGATCATGATACTCAAAAAAACCTTCTGCAAAACGATTATCTAAAGTAGCCATATACAAATTTGCTTTGGCAATTACATAATCAATAATATTTTTTTGATTATGTGATTTGTCTTCAACAACAGCACTAACTTCCAATGAGTAAAGTTTTGTTTTTATAGCTTGAGAGATGTTTTCACCATAGATCACAACAGAAAGATGTTCATTGTTTAATAGCTCATTTTTAAAATAACTATATTTTTTATCTTTAAGTTTTGCAATATCAATTATGTAAAGATACATATCATCTCGCCTGATTTTAGATAATATATCTAAAAACTCGTTATAATCTTTTATCTTTATATAGTTATAAGAATCATCTAAAACTTTCCATAATTGCGCATTGTCCTCAAGATATGCGTATATATTTATGCTTTTTTTCAAAAGAAACCTACCTTTTTGTTTTCTTTAGCGAAAAAAATTATAGCATTACTATCAAAGATGTGGCTTAAACTCCAATTCTTTTGGCGTGTCGTTGATTAAAAAGGTAAACACTAAAAAGTACTGTAAAACTTATACCCAACATAATTGCACTGTAGATATGAGCCATTTTATAGTCCATGATTTCAACCATTTCGTAGATGGCAACAGAAGCAACTTTTGTTTCATTTGGGATTGAACCTCCAACCATTAGAACTACACCAAATTCTCCAACTGTATGTGCAAATGTGATTATGAGAGCTGTTAGAAGTGCAGGTTTTATGTTTGGTAATGCCACATGCCAAAGTGTTTTTAATTTACTTTTTCCTGCAATATAAGAAGCCTCAAGCATGTTTTTGTTTAGTGATTCAAATCCACCTTGAAGAGGTTGAACCATAAAAGGAAAGGAGTAGAAACAACTTGCAATCACAAGACCAGTAAAGTTAAAAACAAGTTTTATTCCAAAAGTTTCTTCAAAAAATGCACCAATAGGTGAGTTGTAGGAGAGGGCATAGAGGATGTAAAAACCAAGTACAGAGGGTGGTAAAACGATAGGTAGAGAAACAACTGCTTCCACAAATGGTTTACATCTGCATGTTGTTCTTGAAAGCCACCAACTAACAGGTATAGCAATGATAAAAAGGATAATGGTTACTACACTAGCTAATTTAAAAGAGAGTAAAAAAGGTTCTAGGTCTAATTGGTTCATATATTTTCTACTTTTACAATGGAGAGTTCACTTGATTTAATCAAAGTTAGCACTTTGTCTCCATTTTGCAAATTCATTTTTTTTGCTGATTCTAATGTTATGATACTTTCTATGATTAAATTATCAGCTATTTCTAGTTTGATACTTGATAACAAGAGACCATTTTTTATATTTTTTACAACACCCTCTAGTTGGTTTGAGAGGCTAATCATCCCTTTTAAATCTTTTGCCAAGGCTATATTTGATGCTTTTATGCCTAATGTTACTTCAGAACCAATGGATAATGAACTGTCTATTCCAAGTGACATCATACACATCTTTTGTTTTTGTACTTCAAAAGTAACTATGGCTAGATTATCAATACTTTGAATATCGTCTAATATTGCAGGTATATAGTTCATTGTGTAATATATCCATATTTTTTAAAAATTATTTTTGCTTCATCACTTAGGATAAAATCGTAAAAAGCTTTATACTCCTTAGAATTATTGCTGTACTTTAATAAGACCATAGCTTGTTCAATAGGTGTATATAGTTTTGTATCGACTTCTATCCAGTTTATTCCTCTTTTATAGTTTTTCATTTTCGAACTGTATAGCGAGGATTTAGCAACAATTCCAATATCTGTTGCTGTGATAGTATAAGAAAGAGTTTGGGAGATAGACTCTGCATAGATTAATTTTTGTTTGATTTTATCTAATATCTTTGCATTTTTTATAGCTTTAAATGCTGCTTTGCCATATGGTGCAGTTTTTGGGTTTGCAATAGCAATTCTTTGTATATTTTTGTTTGTTAAAAGAGTTATACCATTGTTTAAGTTATATTTTTTAATGCTAAAAAAGGCTAAAGCTCCTTGAGCATATATAACAGGTTTTGTTATTGCTATTTTTTCATCATAAAGAGTTTGTGGATATTTTGTATTTGCAGAGATAAAAAGTCCATAAGGTGCGCCATTTTTTATTTGAGTAGTTAGTTTTCCGCTACTACCAAGAGTTGTTTGTACATCTATATTTGGATGAGTTTGTTTAAATTTTGCTTTTAAGTCATCTATGGCATAGCTTACATTTGCTGCAACAGCTATATTTATAGTGGTTGCAAAAACACTGATTGAGAAGAATAACACTAAAAAGGCAGTTTTTTTCATTTTTTTTCTTTGATTAAAAATATAGTTAGAATTATATCCTATAATTATGTAGAGTAATTTAATGATAAGGATATAGATGATGAGAATAGTTTGTCCACACTGTTTAAGTGTTAACAATGTACCTAAAAAAGATTCATATAAAAAAGCAAATTGTGGGAAGTGTAAAAAATCACTTCTTGATACAAAACCTATAGAGTTAAATAGTGCAAATTTTGATGAGGTGGTTGTAAATAGCGATATACCTGTGATTGTAGATTTTTGGGCGCCTTGGTGTGGTCCATGTAAAATGATGGCTCCAAATTTTGAAAAAGGTGCAACAAATTTTCCATTAAAAGCACTTTTTGCAAAGGTAAATACTGAAAATGAGCAGGAATTAGGTGCTAGGTTTGGAATAAGAAGTATCCCAACCATTATAGTCTTTAAAAATTCAAAAGAGGTTCATAGAATATCTGGAGCATTGGATGAAGTTGGGATCAAACAACTTGTGTCACAGTTTCTATAATGTTGTTTGATATGGGTATAATGTTATAAAAAAGAGGTTTCATGGAAGTTACATTAGTTATAAAATCTATCTTGGGGCTTGTTGTAGTCTTGGGGTTGTTATTAGTGTTGCTTCTGTCTTCTAAGAAAAAGAAAAAAAGTGTTGTTTTAAAAAAACAGCTAAAAGATACACCTCAAAGTAGTGATATAAAAACGGATTTACCAACATTATTAAAAATCATAAAAGATAAAAAATCCTCTGCAGAAGAGTTAAAAGTAGCTTTAGATTTGGTTTTAAAACATCATGGGGTGGTGCATAAAAAGTTAGGTTTAAGAGCGCATCCAGATTTTGATATATACATGGATATTCTTTTTACTATTTGCAGACATCCCCATACAAACAAAAATCTGATAGTTAATTTTGATTCAGCACTAGAAAAACTCAACCCTGAGTACAAAAAAGAGATAAACGATTCTATTACTAAAGGTCTGAATTCAAGAGGGATATAACCTATACGATGTTTATTGTTTCTGTAATACGCCCTTGAACGATATAAATATCTTTTTCTTTTAGTTTTTTTAGTGTAGTCATATCCATAACACTTGTAGCGACTAAAGAGATACCAACAGTGTCTGTTATAAGTCTAAGAGCAGAGATAGCTTGATCACTTTGATTTATGAAGTAGTTTGCTTCGGCTTTTATGTATAGAGGTCTTAAATCTTGAAGGTATTGATAATCAACATTTTCACCAATAAATTCAAAGATACCCATCTCAATATTATAATCTTCAAATAGTTTTTTATAAAGTTTAATTTGTTCAGAATTTTGTCTAACAAGCTTATCTGGCATCTCTATAACCAATTTAAATGGAAGTTTTGATGCATGTTTTTTAAAAAGTGTAGTTAGTTTGAGATATGTATTTTGATGATTAAGGTACTCATACGATAGTCTAATGGAACATGTTTTTCCCTTAAGACGCATATCTGGTGATGCAAATATCATATCTATAATATTTTGGTAGATTTTAGAGCTAAGTCCAACTTGATTTGCAGATGCCATGAACTGACCATAAGAGTAAACAGTTCCATCTGTTGTTTGCATCGTTATACTTATAACATCATGGTCTATTTTTTCTTTTTTAACATCAATTGCTGTCCATAATGTAAAACAAAAACCATTAGCATTTAGTGTTTCGTTTATGATTTTTCTCCATGCATCTTTACCCATAACTTCTGTTGCTGTTTGGGCTTTATCAAGATGGATATGTGAGTTGTTGAATTTTGCTTGAGTCAGTGCATTATCACAGAGTGATAACAGTTGTCCAATACTTTGTTTATAGTTGTATTCGTATAGTCCAATTGATATAAAAGTTACATCATTGTTAAGAGTGGCTTTTTCTATAATGTTGTTTGTTGAATCACAAATGCCATAAGCTAATTTTAGTGCATGATGATCTGTGCAGTTTGGAAGTAGTATGGAAAATTCTGTACCATTCATTCTGCATACTATAGAATTCTCATAATTGGTTGCATATGTAGTAAATATTTTTGCAATCTCTATAAAAAGTTTATCAACTTTTTGATGACCTATCTCCTCGTTTGCCTCTATCACACCACTTAGGGAAATCATCATCATAACCCCACCTTTAGAAGTTGCATCAATTTTAAGATATTCTGGCAGTTTATCTATGAGATATTTACGATTTTTTAGTTTTGTGGTTGGGTCTATGTATTCTAATTCTTTTTGTCTTTTAAGTTCTTCATTTCCTTTGTCAAACATCGCTTTTACTTTTGAGACCATATTGTTCATCCCTAAAACAACATCTTTAAACTCTTTTGTTTTTGGAATTTTTTCTTGTATGATAAACTCATTTCGTGTTACTGCTTCAGCTTGAAGTTGAACTTGTTTTAAAGGTTTTAATGCTGTTGCTAGGAGGATATTTAAGAGTATGAGACCAACAATAGCTAAAATACTAAAAGAGATAAGAAGGTTGATTAAAACTGTATATAATTGTTTGTAGGCATATGATACATCACTTTGAACATTTAAAATTCCAACTTGGCTCCATCCTGCTGATACATTGGCAGATGCTACAGGTGCTTCTATTTTTATAATGTTTAAAAACCATTGTGGCACATCTATCTGTGTATTTTCACTTTTTCTTTCGTATAATATCTTGTTATCAACATCAACAAGTGAAATATCAGCATAGTTTCCACTATCGAAGTTGGCATTTATCATGGTTGACATCATTGCTAGGTCACCATTTGTACTTCCAAGTGATAGGCTGAGGGAACTAGCTGTATTTTTAGCATCCTCATAGAGTCTATCTTGAGCAGATTGGTTTGCACTAATAAAATTAAGTGATAAAACAGTTGTTAAAATTATAAGTAAAAAAATTGAGAGCATAGCCGCTATCTCTTTAAAAAATGTCATATCTTTTTCCTTTTCATATTAAGTTTTAGTTCATCCCATTTTTTATGAGTTTTTTTATTTTTTAATCTTTTTCCAGTACCTGTTTTGGATGCTTTATAAAGTAATTCACCATTAAAGTTATAAATAGGAATTAAATCTTTTCTTTTTGAAGCAGGAAAGATTCTATGGTTGTTGTTATCTAAGATTAGTGGTTCACTTCTAGGTGTTTTAAAGTAGGTTAATACCATATGAGCTGCTTTAAATTTTGTAGATTTTACATATGTAAAAAAAAGTTTTTTAGATGGTATCCCTAGGTATCTAAGAGCAAAATATTTACTTATCACATAATCTTCACAATCCCCTCTGTCTTTGCCTAAAAACTCCCACGGAGTAGCCCAATAATCTTTTTTGTGATAGATTTTTTTGTCTGATGCATATTTTACACCATTAAAAAATTCATTGACAGCATTTAGTTTTTCCAAGTCAGTTGCATTTTCAACCAAATCAAGCATCTTTTGTTGATAAAAAAACCTTCTTTTTGCAAATATTTTATACTTTTTTGCAATCTTTGTATTTAGTTGTTTATCAACATATGGTTCTTTTGCGAAAAGTGTAGCTCCAATTATTAAAAATAAAAATAGATATACTTTTTTAATACTCATAGAGTTATTATACTAAAAAAAACTATTTTTTTAGGTTAGGTTATTCTCTGGCTTACCAAAGTAGTATCCTTGTGAATAATCAACACCAAGTGAAGACAAAATGTTGTATATATTTTCATTTTCAACATACTCTGCTATGATTTTTATATTTTGTTCTTTTGCAAAGGCTACAATGGTTTTTACAACAGAAAGAGAGTAACTGTTTGTTTCAATGTTTTTGACTAAAGAACCATCGATTTTCAGTATATCTGGTTGATAGTTTAGTAATCTTTCAAAGTTTGAATAACCAGATCCAAAGTCATCTATGGCTATTTTTGCACCATAACTTTTTATTTCTGTTATAAAACTTTTGATTACTTCAAAATCTTTTATCTTTTCATCTTCTAGTAGTTCAAAAACAATTCTATTGGCATCTTTTTTATTTTCTTCTAAAAGTGTATGTAATTTTTCTCTTGTTAGTGGTTTTTCAATATCTAGTGCAGATAGATTTATGGATATATCCATGTTTGTGTTTTTAAGAGCATTAAATGAATTTTCAAGAACTAGATGTGTTATCTGTGCGTAGTATTTACCTTTTTTGGCAATATCTAAAAAGACAAAAGGAGACAATACTTCTCCATCTTCATTAATAAGTCTTACAAGTGACTCATATTTTTCTATCTTTTTTGTTTTGTTATTTATGATTGGTTGAAAATATGAGATGATTTTAAAGTTATCTATCGCTTTTTTTACCATTTTTAGTGTTTTTATGTTTTTTTCTGCAGATAAACGATTTTGTTCTATGAGACTGGTTGCATTTATGAAATCTTGATTTGTTTTTAGAAGTTCTTTTAAACCATATTTTGCATTTTCAAGGGCGTCACTCCCATAGGCAAAGCTAATAAGAATAGATACATCGTAATCAACATCTCCAACATTTATATCTACATCATTAATCTCATGTTGAAATTTTTTAAGTTCTGAAACAATATCTTCTTCATCTAAATCACACTCTTTTTTGTATTTTGTAAAAGCATATTCCCCATCATCTAAAATATATATTTTTTCAAATTTACATTTATCTGGGATAAACTCCAAAACTTTATCTGCAAACTTATTTTCAATTTTTTGAGATAGTATATGTCCATAATATTTTTCTATATCATCAAACCCTTCAATCTTTATGATAAGAACCAAACTTTCTTCTGTGGAGTTTGTTAAATCTTGAAGTTGTTTTTTGGGATTCATAATATCTGTTATATTGTATTGTAAACCAATATATTCTACAATATTTCCATCTTTATCGGTGATGGGTTTTATGGTTGAACGGATATAATAACTGTTTCCATTTTTTGTTTTATTTCTTATATTTCCTTGCCATACCTCTTTTTTGTCTTTTATGGTGTGCCACATATCTTCATATGTGGAAATAGGTGTATCTGGATGTTTTACAATATTATGATTGCTTCCGATTAATTCCTCTTTAGTATAGCCTGAGATTTTACAAAATTCATCATTAGCGTAAGTTATTATGCCATCTGTGTCTGTTTTTGAAACGATAGAGTTTTTATCTGTAATTTGTTGGTATTGGTTTAGTAAATGAAGGTTTTTTGCAACTTCATCTTGTAGTTTTATTTTGTCTAAAATCTTTTTTAAGATTCCTAAAAATTTTTCAGTATTTAGTGGTTTTAGTAGATACCCCTGCACATCCATTTTTATGCTTTGTGTGAAAAAATCAGCTTCATTATAAGCAGATAGAATGAGTATGAAAGCTTCACTATCATAGCCTCTGATTTTTTCTATCATATCAAGACCGCTAAGATGAGGCATGTTTATATCTGTTATAACCATATCAATATGATTTTGTTCATATTTTTCAAGACCATCTTGACCATCGTTTGCTACGATAATATCATTAAAGAATTCTTCAAGCACTAAAAGAGTAGAACTTCTCGCTATTTCATCGTCTTCTACATAAAGTAATTTTAGTTGTGAAGAATATTTTATGATACTTTGTAAATCTTGCATATACACATCCATTGTTTAGATAAAGAGTGGATTATATATTGTTATATATTAATACAAATTGAAAGAGCATGAATTAGAGTTGCCTTTTGTTAAAACCTGATGTTCCATCTTTTGCATTTATTGTGAAATTTTTGGCATATTTTTTAAGGTACGGTGGGATAGCTCTACCTTTTAGTTTCATTATATCTTTTAGCATATGTTGTGCTATAAATTCCTCTTGAAGTTTTTTAACCTCTTTTAGATATGTGAAAATCAGTTCTGCCAACCTTTGAAGTGAGATTTTATATGTAGAATCTGTTTTGTTGTAAACCCACATGCCAAAAGCATAAAAATTTTCAAAAACACTTTCATCTTTCCAAATAAGAGGTGCTGTGTTTTTAAAATTTCCACTGTTGTAGGTCAAATCCCAAAATCTTGCAAATCTTTTCATGATTTGTATATCGTTAAAGCTTAGTTGATTGTTTTTGAGTATATCGTATGGTGGTATATCGCTATAAACCATCCCATGTTTTATGTCATGACGGTTGATATGTGTTCCTGATAGTTTTTTTAGTATCCCTATTTGAATTTCGCAACTACTGAGGCTTACTAATTTATCAAGATTTTTTCCAAAACTTTCTAAACTTTCACCAGGGAGTCCGACTATCAAATCAAGGTGTATATGTGCTTGTGTTTCATTTTCTAAAAATGAGATATTTTGTTGTATCTTTTGAAGATTTAGGTTTCTTGATATGTTGTTTGCTATCTCTGGATTTAGTGTTTGTATCCCTATTTCAAGCTGTAATGCTCCATGCCCAAACCTAGCAATTTTTTCTTTTAGTGAAGCTGGAAAATGGTCTGGTACAACTTCAAAGTGAGCAAAATATGGTGGCTCTTTTTCTAAGAAAAAATCAAGTAGTTTTGAGGCTGTTTTTATATTTAAGTTAAAAGTTCTATCTATGAACTTAAAGTTTCTAGCACCTCTTTGCCATAGTATTTCAAACTCTTTTAAAAGTTCATCTATGTTAAAAGCTCTAACTCTTTCATCCATGGAGGATAGACAAAATTCACACTCAAATGGGCAACCTCTTGAAGCTTCAACATAGATATAACGGTTTTTTATATCTGCATCTGTGTAATATTTGTATGGAAGTTTAAGCTCCTTTAGCGTCGGCATACTCATTTTTATGATTTTTTCTTTTGGTGGAGTTTTATCAAAGATTTTTTTGCACAGTTGATAAAATGCTAAATCTCCTTCACCTTGAATGATAAAATCTGCATCATCAAATTTTACACGAAATGGCTCATGTGTAACTTCTGGACCACCAAGTACAATGGTTGTCTTGGGAGATACTTTTTTTATGATGTGGATTAGTTCTTTTACAAAAGAAACATTCCAGATATACACACCTATACCTATGATTTCAGGCTCATTTATAAGTAGTTTTTCTGCGATAGTTTGGATAGCATCATTTATACTAAATTCTAAAATCTTTGTATCTTTTTGAAACTCTTTAAGGTTTGCATACAGGTATCTAAGAGCAATGGAAGTGTGTGTGTATCTTGAATTTAAAGTTGTAAGTAAAATCTTTGGCATGTGGAAGTTTAACATAATAAAAGGGAAAACTCCCCAAGCTAAAAAAGGAAAAGCTTGAGAAGTTTTAAAAATTTTTAGGAGTTTATACACTCACTTATGAAAGGGGGTAAACATAATTGAGATGTAAAATTATAATTATTATAAGTTAATAATAAGTAAATATTACTACAATTCGCATATGCCAATATTATTATCGATTTTTTATTTTTTTTATTTTTCAATTATAGGTGTCTATATCATATTCATGCCAAAAGTTTTAATGATGGTTGGGTATAGTGCCAGTGAGATTGGAATTATATTTGGAGCTGGTCCATTAGTTAGATTTTTGTTGCCTTTTGCTTTTATAAAAGGATTGAAACTAAATGCTAAGAGTTTTAATATAGCTCTTCTTATCATGCTTTTTAGCAGTATCTCTTTTTATTTTTCCATAGATGATTTTTATAAACTTTTATCTTCAAGTATTGGTTTGGGGATAGGTCTTAGTTTAATCCTTCCATATATTGAGGTTATCTCTTTAGAGTGTGTGGGTAAAGAAAAATATGGCAAGATTAGACTTTTTGGCTCTTTAGGCTTTATTTTAGTGGCACTTGTATTGGTGAAGTTTTTAAGTTCACCTCAGATAGCATTAAATTACCTTTTAGCTTTATCTTTTTTAACCTCTATTGTCGCATTTTTTATAGTTAAAAGAAAACATAAAGATAACACTAAAGTGGAGGATGTTGAAAATGACATTACACTTTTGGCAGATTGGAAGTTATGGCTTGGTTTAACTCTTATGCAGGTAAGTTTTGGGGCGTTTTATAACTTTTTTACCATCTATGAAACAAATTTTGGTGTTAGTTTGGATATGACTGTATATTTGTGGAGTTTTGGCGTTATTGTTGAAGTTTTTATGCTGTTTTTTCAAGGTAGATTTTTACATACAAACTTACTTTTAATCTTACAAATAACAACTTTAGCAAGTGCTATAAGATGGTTTTTACTTTTTATGTTTCCACAAAATTTAACCATTTTGTTTTTTGCACAGTCTCTTCATGCCCTTAGTTTTGCACTTTTTCACTCTGCGGCTATTAGCTATCTTTTTCATTTATATAAACATAAATCTTTGGCTCAACAGTTTTTTTCTGGAATTACTTACGGTTTAGGTGGTTTCATTGGGGCTTTGTATGCTGGATATGTTTATGAGTTATACCCCAAATACCTATTTTTAAGTGCTGCTTTCATCGCACTTATGGCATGTGGGAGTTTATATAGTTTTGCTAGAAAATCTAGGAACTTAATAATCAATGATTAGATTTGCAGTAAAAGTTCTATCTGTATAATCTTTACCTGTTGATGGATTATTTGAGTAGTTTACTTTGTAGTTTATACCAGCAGAAAAAATATCAGATATTTTTGTAGATAGTGCAGTTTTTGAAAATATAAAATAAACATCAGTATCTTTTAGGTTGGCTCTATAGCTAAGTTCTTGATTGAATTTAAGATTGGTTGAAATTTGCCATTGATAGACTAGTTTTGCTCTTGTAGCGGCATACTCATCCGTGTATCCAGATACAGTTCTGAATGTTGTTTTGTCATCTGGATTTGGATACTCGATAATATTTCCTGCACTATCATAGTCTGTATCTTGTATATCATCACTTGAGTACAAAAGACTTGCTTCTATGCTAAGGTTTTGTTTATCTGTTTTTATAGCTTTATACTTTATACCAGGACCTGTGTAAAACTGGTAGTCATAGCCTGAAAATTTATCTTTTTTATACCCTATTAGATAACTAAATGCGAGATTTTCGGCAAATTTGTAATCATATTCTAGTTCAATAAAATATGCATTTTTAATCTCATCACTTTTATCACTTGCATAGTGTCCATCAAAGAGAAGATGAAGCACATTTTTATCCCAACCTTTTTTGATTTTTGATTCAAGGTTGAAAGTTTGTGTTCTTGTGTTGCCCTGAGTTTCAATGTAACCAAACTCTGTATGTGTAACTATTTCATTGTCTTTTTTTATATTTTCTGGAGCAGCCACAGCCAAGGAACTTAAAATAACACTGCTTAATAAAGTTCTTAAAGCATATTTGCTTTGGTAGATTTTCTCCATTTTCTCTCTTTAAAATAATTTTTTTGAAATTATATCAAAACTTAATTATGGACTAAATTTTAACTTAGAATTGTTAGCACTCCACTTAAAAGTTTTATAATATATTACTACAAACTTTGCTACAATTTGACATGGGTAAAAAAAATAAAAAACTTACAAAAATAAATCAAAAGATAAAAAAACTTTTTGATGGTGATCCTTTTGATGTTGGTGTAGATAGAGTTAGCTCTGAGACGCTTAGTGAACTTTTTGCTACTCTTGGTATATACGATGTCTCACACGATAAAAAGTCTCTTTTAAAGGCTGTGAGAACTTTGTGGAGTGAACCAGATATCTCTCTTCGTAAGGATATATTGACTTTTTTTGAAAATGATGGGAAGGTTTACCCATCAGATAAGGTAAAAGAACCAATTTATGATAGAGATGAAAAGATAAATGCAATACTAGAGAAGCTTGATGTTTCTCATGAAGAGGCAACTCTTTTGATAGATGCTTTTATAAATGTAAGAAGTAAAAAAATTACTCTTGAAAAGATGGAATCAAAACTTCGCCATATCAGATTTGAGATTAAAAAACAAAAGATTGAGAAGTTGCTTGATGGTTTTTTTGATATTGATGATAGTTTTGAGTTTAATGCTTCTTTTGTTTATCAGATTTATGAGTACCATTTTCATAAGATTTTAACTCTAAACACCAAACCGTATAGTTATGAATATATCAAAGAGACACCTCAAGATGAGATTGTGGAAAAAATTTCACAAGACAAAGAGGAGCTTATTGAGCTTAAACAACGCTCCATAAACGATTTTATATCATCTTTAGCAGAGCCTCATAAGTATCTAACCCACAAGCAGATTGTAACAGCTTTGCGTGCTTCTGCACCAAAGAGTAAAGTGGATTTTCCTACACTAAAAGAGGGTGTTTTAAAGGATGTTATAAAAAACTTTATTGATGTTTCATGGATAGAAGTACATGATGAAGAGTTGATTTTAGAGGTTCAAGAACATATAAGTCTCCCTTTTAGTGATGTGATATTACCATACTCATTAGAGATACATATAGAGTTAAATTCTATTTTAAAAGATATTTGGACTTCACAAGAGTTGGATTTTAGTGAGGTGCTAAAAGAAGCTAAGGCTCAACATGAAAAATATTTTTTAGATGATTTAGCACAACTTATAGAACAGTGCCGTGGTTATGCTTCTTTATTACACCTTAGTGATGAAGAGTTATATAAAAAAGTTTATGAATTTTTGTTAGATATGTTGCCAAAAAATCTTATGTTCAGTCCAAAAATCACAAGAAAAGCGATACGAATTTTTATACACAATATTCAAGCACAACTTGTTAAAAAGCAACGACAAGAACTTTTAGCTGGAACGATAAGGGATTTTAAAAACTTGTTTCCATTAGCACGAGGGATGAGAAGAAAACTGACACTTCACATAGGTCCAACAAATAGTGGAAAAACTTATGAAGCTATGCAAAAATTAAAAGATGCAGATACAGGTTACTACCTTGCACCACTTAGACTTTTGGCATTGGAGGGGTATGAAGATTTAAAAGAACAGGGTGTTGATGTATCTCTAATAACAGGTGAGGAACAGCTTTTAAATGAAGATGCTACACATATAAGTTCAACTATTGAGATGCTGAATTTTGAAGTTGATGTTGATGTTTGTGTTATAGATGAGGTACAGATGATTGATGATAGAGACCGTGGTTGGGCTTGGGCAAATGCTATCATCGGTACACCTGCAAAAGAGGTTATTATGACAGGTTCATTAAATGTTAAAGAGGCTATTGTCGCCTTAGCCTCATACCTTGGTGAAGAGCTTGAAATAGTTGAGTTTGAGAGAAAAAATCCACTTACGCTTTTAGAATTTCCAACAGATATAAAAGATGTAAAAGAGGGTAGTGCTATTATCGCTTTTAGCAGAAGGGATGTTTTAAAACTTAAGCAAAAGTTCTCAAAACATTTTAGTGTAAGTGTAGTTTATGGAAATCTTTCTCCTGAAGTTAGACGGGAAGAAGCAAGGCGATTTAGGGAAAAACAAACACAAATCCTAATCGCAACAGATGCCATAGCTATGGGCATGAACTTACCCATAAAAACTATACTCTTTTCAAAAGCTGAGAAGTTTGATGGTATAACACAAAGAAATCTTAGACCTTCAGAAGTTCATCAAATCTCTGGAAGAGCGGGACGGTTTGGTTTGGATGATGAGGGATTTGTTGGGGCTTTAAATAATGATGTTTTGAAAATTGTAAAAAAGAATTTTTATAAAGAAGATAAAGCTATATCATTACCATTTAAAGTTATGGCAAATTTGGAGCATGTAAAGCTTGTTGGGCATATTTTAGAAGAAAATTCACTTAGTGAGATACTTAAGTTTTTTGTTGAAAATATGGAGTTTAATGGTCCATTTTGTGCAACAAATCTTGATGATATGATGGAAGTTGCTGCTATTGTAGATAGTTATGATTTAAATATTACAACCAAATATCACTTGGCATGTGCGCCGTTAACGCTCAAGTCTCCCTATATTTTGAGTGCTTTTGAGAGTTATGTTTTAGCTTTAGAAAAGAAACAGCCTATTTTTTATAATCCACCAAAACTCGTAGGCAGTTTTGCTCAAACAGCAGATGAACTTTTAAGAGCTGAAGATATGGTAAAAGAAATCTCTCTTTATTTATGGCTTTCATATAGGTTTAAAGATTATTTTTTAGATGTTCAAAAAGCAAAACAATATAGAGGGGTATTAAATAAGTTTATAGAAGAGTCTCTTGAGCAAAAATATTTTGTGAGAAGATGTCGTATTTGTGGTGCGCCACTTCCATTAAACTCAAGATATGATATTTGTCAATCATGTTTTAAAAAGTACTATGCCCACAATAAAAGTAGTGCTAGAAGAGATAGGAGAAGATAGATTCTTCTCTAACTCTTAAATTCGTTGATTGTTGTTTGGAGAGATTTAGCTACATTTACTAATCTTTTTAGATCTTCTTCAATATCTTGTGCGCTGGTTCCATTGGCAGTAGAGAGAGTTTCCATATCTGCTATATCATTTATCATCTCTTGGATATGTTTTGACATCTGTATGCTATCTTCTCGTGATTCTTTTGCTACTTCATTTGAGCTTGAGATAGCTTGGGAAGTTATATTGATTTTTTCTTCAACTTCATATGAAATGTTTGTTAAGCTTTCTATGTTTTGAGCATTGCTGTTCATCTTGTCACTAACATCATTTATAGATTGGACAATAGTACTAACACTCATATCTATCTCAACTAAACTCTTTTGAGTTCTTTCGGCTAGTTTTCTAACTTCATCAGCAACAACAGCAAAACCTCGTCCATGTTCCCCTGCACGAGCCGCTTCTATGGCAGCATTTAGAGCAAGTAAGTTGGTTTGTTCTGCTATCTCTTTAATAACACTTAAAACATCTTTTACTTGGTCTGCATTACTTTTTAGACTTGATAGTTCATCTGAAAGTTCATTTTCTGTTTCAACAAAAGAGCTGACTTCGGTACTTAATTGATTAAGTGAGTCTCTGGCAATATCAAGTTCTTTATTTGCTGATTCAACTGTTTCTTGAGTTGTTTGAGCAGTTTCAATAGTTTTTGACAACATCTCTTTGACGCTTTGCCCTTTTTGTGTTGTTTCTGCAACTATCTCTTTTTCTTGTTGTGTTCCTTTGCGAATTACATGGCTAGATAGTTCAATTTCCGAAGCAATAGATGAGTTTTGTTGCCCTAAAGTTTTTACATCATTTATGGTTGATTGAATCATCTCTATAAAATTATTTACTTCATTTGCAGTATCTCCAAACTCATCTTTGTTTTTATGAGTTAATCGTTTTGTTAAATCTTTATCTCCCTTTACGAGTTCTGAAATACGAGTTTTAAGGGTTGTCAGAGGTGTGAATATCTCTTTCATAAAAAATATATAAGCACCAATAGCAAATAAAATCGAACTTATAATAAGAAGTATAAGAAGTGTTGCCTTTGTTGACTCTATACTCTCATCATTTTTATCTAATGAGATAACTAAGTCCATCGCACCAAGAGAATCGCCAACTTTTGCATTGTAGTGACAAGTTAAACATTTCTTTTCAGCTATCATTGGTCTTATCATCCTTATGCTATGATGATTATTTTCATTTTTTTCTATAACTTTTATCTTTTTATCTTTTAAAACATCTTGAAGTAAAGGATCTGTAGTAAATGGTTCATCTGGTGCATAAACTTCTAAAACAAATTTTGATTTTGCAATATCAAGAGATTCTATGCCATCTATGCTTCTTGCTGCTTTAAAAGCATCTTTAACAACAGCAGAATCACCCATCATCATACTTCCTGTCATTGTTTGGAAAATTGATTTACTAAGCATATTTAATGATGTTTTGGTTGTTTTGTTGGATAGTTCATGAAGGGTTGTTGAAAGGTAGTAAGTGATACCAATAAGACCTACAATACTTAAAGAGATAACGGAAATAACTACTTTTGATTTAACTGTTGTAAACATATTTGACTTCCTAATAATTTAATGCACAGCGATTGTAACAAAAAAACTCTTATTTAATCTTAAAATCATCATAAATTACAGATGAGCTATATGGTAGTTTTTTGGAAAATGCTTTTTCTAGGGATATGTTTTCTATGATAGATATGATTGTTTTTATAACTCCTGAGTGAGTAACGATAAGTATATTTTCTTTTTTTTGTGCTTTTAAAAAAGTTGTTAAAAACTCTTCAATACGATTGACATAGATTGTATAATCTTCTCCGTCTAGTGCTTCTATCCATTGTAAAAAGTTTTCATATTTTATCTCACCTTGAGAGATTATTTCATCAAATGTAAGTCCTTCATGTTTGCCCCAAGATTTTTCTCTGAGTTTTGGGGTGTAGATAGTATCTTTGGCATGTGTAAAGTAAGAGAGTGTTTGTCTGGCTCTTTTTAGGTCTGAGCAAAATATGGCATCATATTTTTCATTTTTTAGTTTTTCTGCTAACTCTTTGGCTTGTAGATGTCCTTTGTGTGAGAGTCCTATATCTATATGTCCGTTATAGCAACCTTGGTATTTTTCTTCTACTTCTGCATGACGAACAAGTGTTATTTTCAAGTTAGTCCAATTATAATTACATTTAAAAGAGTTAGTTCTGTTAGTTCTATCACAAATCCGTAAATATCGCCTGTAAAACCACCATAACGCTTGAGAAAAAAGTATTTGCTAAGAAGTAAAACCAATATACTTATAACGACTAAACTCCAAGATACCCACATGCCAATAATGATAGTATAAAGTGTGGTTATAAAAAAAAGATTGTGATTAAACTCTTTTTTTGCAAGTGAACCTATGCCGTTTTTGTTAAGATATGGGTAGAGATAGATGGCAAGAGAGGCATTAAATCTTGAGAGCATAAGGATTACAGGCAGAAGATAAAAAGCGTTAAAAGCAGCCAGTGAAGATGCTTTTAGTATCAAAAACACTCCACCAAATATCATTCCCATTCCACCGTTGTGAGGGTCTTTCATCACTTTAAGTGCTTTTTCTTTTGGCACAAAAAGTCCATCTACCGTATCGCAAAATCCATCAAGATGTAAAGCTCCAGTTATTAAAACCCACATGCTAAAGATAATGATACCAAGGTGCGAAAATGGGATAAAGGGGGCAAGGAGGGAGTGTATCCCCCACAAAATAAAGCCTAGTATAAGACCAACCAAAGGATAAGACATTACGGCATAACCGTTTATCCCTTTAAAAAAATCGTGTGTTTTAAAAAATGGGATGATACTCAGCATGTTAAAAGCGAGGGAAAAACCTTTGAAAAATTTTATCATTTTATCTTGAGACCTATCCCTGCAATAGTATAAAAAACCTCATCGCAATTTTTGGCTACAAATTGGGAGATTTTACCATTTATATCTGCAAACTCTCTTGAGAGGTGATTATCTGGGATGATACCAGCTCCCACATCATTCATTACAAAAACTATATCTTTATCTTGTTTAAGTAGCTTTTTTACCTCTTTTTTTATCTCTTTGTATCCAAAACCGTGAAAAAGCATATTGTTTATCCACATTCCCATACACTCTATTAAAACTATATCTTGGCATGTGGAGATAGTTTTGTTTAGTTTTAAACTTTCCTCTATCGTTATAAAATTATTTTTTCTTTGTTTTTTATGCTTTTTTATCCTTTTTTTCATCCCCTCATCTAAAAGCTGGGTAGTAGCAAGATAGTAAGGTTTTTTTTCAGCATGTTTTTTGGTGTATTTCTCAGCCTCTTTGCTTTTACCACTTTTTATACCACCTAGAAATAGGGTTTTCATATTTTAAATCTTTTCAAAGTCGTAACTTTCTAAGAGAGATAAGGTCTTTGTATAGTTTTGTAGTAGGTTTAGTAACTCCTTTTGAATCTACTCTATAGCCTATGGATAAAATCATATCTAAGTTGTAATATTCTACTTGATATGTTTTACCATCATTGGCAGTTGTTGCAAAAATTGCAACAGCTGAATCTTTATCCAACTCACTACTATTAAATATATTTTTAATATGTCTTGAAATACCAGATTTGTCTCTACTAAAAAGTTTTGCTATTTGGTCTAAATTTGCCCAAACAGTTTCATGTTGCAAATCACCTTTAAATTCAATTTCGCCATTTGGTGCTTGATATATTTCTATATTATTCATTAAACCATCCCATACATAATAAGCTCAACAGCTTCTACTACTTCTTTATTTTTTAAGCCACATGCCACTGCATAAGCTAGAGTTGCTCCAGCACCTACACCCTCTTTTGCTTCACCTTCATCATATTTTTTAAGTACAGGTATCTTGGCATTTTCAAAACTAAATGATGTGTATATGGCATGTGGAGTGTAGCTTAGTTGCTCCAAAATCTTTTTTATATCTGAGTTTTTATCTTTTGCTACCCATTGGGTTGTAGCCAGTGTTAGGTTGTCTGCATTTAGTCTCATCAATACATCTTCTCTTAGTTTGTCAGCTATGAGCAAACAAGCTGCCATCTGAGTTCCACCTGCTAAAACTACATGAAACCTTTTTGTAGCTTCAAGTAAAAAACCTGCACAAAATATGAGCATATTATCACTTACTATGCCAAGTTTTTCAAAGTTGTCCATCTTGTCATTAACCAAAGAGAGTGCTTCCTCTATTGTTTTATTTTTTATGTTGTTTGGAACATTTAAAAAGCTTGATGAGAAACAATCTTTTAAATCATACCCTAAAGCTAAAGCTGAGGTGGTTGCCGTAGTTGTACCACTTGGAGTGCTTTCCCCTAAGATGAGATAACTACCTTTTAGTTCATATTCCTTACCAAATTTCATCCCCTTTTGAAAAATATCTTTGGCATCTATGTCAGCACCTTTGTTTATAGCTTGTGATGGCTTTATATCAAAATTATGTAGAGTAGAGTTTTGTGGTTTTACTTCAAGCCCCAAATCTAAAATCTCAATTGTGCTAAAATTATCGAGG
>Ga0256842_1000196_pt1 | contig 53822 bp, 52 predicted proteins | sample 4559240metaG_FD_185973 | JGI IMG/M metagenome (GOLD analysis project Ga0256842, IMG submission 185973) | Hydrothermal vent microbial communities from Guaymas Basin, Mexico - 4559-240 | ecosystem: Environmental > Aquatic > Marine > Hydrothermal vents | place: Mexico: Guaymas Basin | collected... | reverse complement strand
AAATAGTTCTTTTTATACAATAGAAACTAGTAAGGAGAAAAAGCTTATAAAAGAGTTGTTAAATACTTTAATGATAAATAATCCAAAATCAATGGGGAAAAAACTTCCTGATGATGGGTTTTATTTTCAAAAGTAAAATCATTTTATGAAAAAATTTCTATACTCACTCCTTTCCTTAATAATCTTTTTTCTTCTTTGGGAACTAGGGTATAGAATCTTTGGTGATTTAGTTTTGCCACCTATTTTAGATACATTTTCTATGTTTTTTCAACTACTTCAAGAGCCTGAAGTTCTAACAAATATGATTATAACAATGAAAAGAATTTTTATAGGTTTAAGTGCTTCGATTCTTATAGCTTCTCTGTTTGGGGTGTTAGCTGGTTTTATAAATCCAGTTGCTTATATGATTCAACCCATAGTAACTATAATGCTTGGGATGCCCTCCATCGCTTGGATAGTTTTGGCAATGATATGGTTTGGGATGGGTGACCCTACTGTTATATTTGTTGTTTTTGTAGCTACTTTTCCTATCATTTTTTTGGGTTCATTTGCTGGGATGCAGAGTATAGATAAGAATCTGCTCACAATGGCAGATAGTTTTGAACTATCTTTAAAAACAAGACTTATAAATATCTACTTTCCCCATATATTTTCTTTCATATTTCCAGCTTGGCTCACGGCGATAGGTCTCTCTTGGAAGATAGTAATAATGGCAGAGTTAATCTCTTCGGACGATGGGATGGGTTCACTTCTTGCAATTGCTAGAAGCCATATAGATACAACTTCTGTGATGGCACTTTTAATGTTAATGGTGAGTTTGCTTATAGTTTTTGAAAGATTGTTTTTAGACCCAATGAAGCAGAGGTTAGAATCGTGGAGAAGATAGTAATAGATAGAATCTCACATAGTTTTGATGGTAAAGAAAATATTGTTACTGATATAAATTTTACTTTAAATAAAGGCAAGATAATCTCTATTTTAGGAGCTAGTGGTTGTGGAAAAACAACCATCTTACAGATATGTGCGAATCTTCTAAAACAAACAGATGGAACTATAAGAAACTCATTTAAAAAGTCATCATTTGTATTTCAAGAACCACGATTACTCCCTTGGCAAAATGTGATTGATAATATTTCACTTCCCCTAAGAGAGATAAATCTATCTAAAGACAAGATGGTAGAAAAATCTCAAAAGATGGCACTTCGACTTGGACTAAAAGAGAATGATTTTAAAAAATTTCCAAAAGACTTGAGTGGTGGGATGAAACAACGAGTCTCTTTTGCAAGGGCTTTAGTGGTTGAACCATCTTTGCTATTTTTAGATGAGCCATTTTCTGCACTAGATATAGGACTAAAAAAAGAGTTGTATAAAATCTTGATAGAAGAGGTAAAAAAAGATAAATTGGGGATACTTTTTATAACTCATGATTTGATGGAAACTGTGGTTTTAAGTAATGAAGTTTTGGTTTTAAAATCAGAATCTACTGGAAGTAAAATCACAAATAGATATAAATTTGATTTAGAATTTTCTAAAAGAGATAATGAGTTTATTTATAAAAATATGTTGGTTTTATCAGATGAGTTTCTTAGTGAGGATACAAATAGTATTAAGTAAAGTTTGATTTAATGCAAAAAACGGGTGCTTAAAACCTTAAGTTAGACTCGGTAATATGGGGCTTAAAAAAGGTTTATTTACAAATTAATATAAAAAAATACTAAAAGTTGTATAAATTGTGGTTCAAATGGAGTTATTAAGAAGGGCAAAAGAAGAGGAATAATCAGGTATTTTTGTACTGAATGCAAACAATCTTTTAGCTCAAAAAGAAGACCAAATAAGTTACCAGAAATAATCTTCAAAAAATATATTTTAAGACGACAAACATTAAATAATTTAGCCCAAGATTACTGGGTACTCCTTGATGGTGTGATAGAAGCATACCATGGATTAGAGCTAAAATCTTCGACTATGAACCACCAGAACTAACCTTTAATCCAAGACCTATTCTTATTGTTTGTGATGTGCTGTGAGCGAAGAAAAGTTTACTCTAAAACTCGATATATGGTATGAAAAATACAAAGATATATTGGGAGAAATCTACCTTACCTTTTTACCTATAAAAATATCCTAATTTAAACATTCACAATACTACAAATGCTATTGATGGAGGAATCTTTTCACCTATGAAAAAGTTAATACATGTTCATGCTGGATTAAGTAAAAGTTTAAAGCTAAAAATAGTAGATTTCTATTTGGTTAATTATCATAAAAAATTATGATTTAAGCACCCGTTTTTTGCATTAAGTCGTTTTTAGAGGATTAGGGTGTATTTCATGATAATTTTTTAGTATTTAATTTAGTTATAATTATAAAAATCAAAAACAGTAAAAGTTATAAAGATTCTCAATGAAAATGGTGAGATTTATAAATCTTATGGTTGTAAAGTTTTAGGTGTATTACTTTTTCAAGATATATCTGTAATCCCTATTTTACTAATGTAAACAAGAAATACAGCAATAGCGATGTTTGATGAAGTAACAAAATGTCAAAATGATTAAAGAAATAAAAGGAAGATAATGACAAAACATATAAAAACAATTGAACGGTTTATAAAAGATGAATCGTTTAGTGGGGTTCTACTATTTGTAGCAACTTTAACAGCAGTTATGGTTGCTAACTCATCTCTAAGTGATGAGTATTTTAAGCTATGGAATATGGCACTAGGTGTAACATTTGGTGATTTTGTAATATCTATGGATTTAATGCACTGGATAAATGATGGCTTGATGGCTATCTTCTTTTTAATGGTTGGACTAGAGATAAAAAGGGAGCTTCTTATTGGGGAGTTATCTTCTATACAAAAGGCTAGTTTCCCTATTGTTGCAGCTATTGGTGGGATGATTGTTCCAGCTTTGGTTTATATATCTTTTAACCTTGATAATCCAAAAGGTTTCGGAATACCGATGGCTACTGATATCGCTTTTGCTCTTGGAATCTTGATGTTACTTGGTAAAAAAGTGAATCCAGCTCTAAAACTATTTTTAGTTGCTCTTGCTGTTGTTGATGACTTGGGTGCTATTCTTGTTGTTGCTACTGTTTATACTAGTGAGATTCATTCTGAGTATTTTTTACATGCTGGTTTTATCTATGCGCTTATCTGGATACTAAATTTTAAAAAAGTAACTATGCTTATGCCATATCTATTGCTAGGTATTGCCCTATGGATATTTATACACTCTATCGGTATTCATGCTACCATTGCTGGTGTTTTACTTGCCTTTGCGATTCCAATTACATCAAAAGTGGATGAGCATAAATTTATAGAGAATACAAAATTGTCTGTAAAAGAGTTTGAAAAAAATATAGACACTATCCCAATTTTAAATCATCATCAGATAGATGCACTAGAGGATATTGCATATAACTATGATAAGGTACAAAACCCATTAGTAAAGTTAGAGCATCAACTCCATGGGCTTTCAGCTTTTATAATTATGCCACTATTTGCATTTTCAAATGCAGGGGTTATACTTGACTTTTCAGCAGTATCTCAAAATATGATAATAGTTATTGGTGTAGTTCTTGGACTTATTATTGGTAAGCCTATCGGTATAGTTGGTTTCACATATCTAGCATCAAAACTAAATATAGTTAAAAAGCCTGATGATTTGGGTTGGGATGAGGTTATAGCTGTTGGTTTTTTAGGTGGAATCGGTTTTACTATGTCTATCTTTATCACTCAACTTGCATTTTTAGATCAAAATATTATCGATGCTGTTAAGATTGGAATCTTCTTCGCTTCGTTTATAGCAGGTGTATTAGGTATTATACTTATTTTAAAAGCTTATGCTAAAAAAAATATAGCTAAGTAGTTTTTTTATATAGAATCTTCTTATGGAGATTCTATACAATTCACTCTGTATCTGTTCTTTTTAATGTATCGTCAATATCTTCCTCTATCGATTTAAACTCAGCTATATCTACACTTACAGTAAACTTTATTAAATTATAACTACTATATGTAGTATAATAATTAAAAATTAGGAGTTATAAGTGATAGTAAGATTCATAGAGAGCATAGGGGATAAGGCTATAAACTTTATACTTTCATTCTATGAAATCATAAGATTTACTTTTATATCTATTGTGCATTTAATAAACCCAAATAGTTATAACCCCGCAATGAGAATGGTTTTAGTTAAGCAAATTTACCATACTTCAGTAACGATTCTTCCATTTTTTATTATGTTGGCGATTTTTTTTGGTTCTGCCATCATTGGAGTTGTAATTGTTTTAGCAACACAATATAATTTACAATATGAGATAGGTTCTATTATCGTTACATTTGTGATAGATGAGTTTGCTCCTTTCTTCACAGCTTTACTTATCTCTCTTCGCTCGGCTACAACGATAAATACAGAGATGGCTGTAATGAATCTCAACAAAGAACTTGACACTTTAAAAGAATATAAGATTGATATTATAAATTATCTTGTTCTTCCTCGGCTTATCAGTGGTGTTATAAGTAGTGTCTCTTTATCAATTTTATTTGCACTTATAATGCTTACTAGTGGTTATATTTTTACTCTGTTTTATATGAATATGGACTTGCACACTTATAAGTATCTTATATTGAATGCGATAATGGTTCAAGATGTAGTTACTTTGTTACTTAAAAGTATTGCTTTTGGTTTTGTAATTATGATTATCCCTATTTATAGTGGGTTAAAGAGTGTAAATAAAAATGCAGATATTCCTAAATCTATTTTGAGTGGGATGGTTAAACTTTTTATTACTATATTTTTTATTGAGGTGTTATCATTAATAATTCAATCACTTTAAAACTATTTTCAACTCAAAAAGAGTTGCTGGAGTTTAAACTCACACAAGAAAACTACTCTCTAGTCTCCTCTAAAATACCACTTATCTTAAGTTTGAATATAGTTGAAAATATTGCACTTATAAAAGAGGTTCATATTGGTTTGTCAGTTGATAAGGCTGAGGGTATTGCAAAAGAATCACTTGAGAAAATAGGACTGTTGGATATAGCTTTGATGAGTATAGATAAATGTTCAGATTTAGAGATATTTTATGTGATGTTTATACGAGCATTGATGATGAATAGGGGTACTATTTTAGTGGAATCTCCTTACTTAATTCTAGAGGAGATAATAAATATAGAGATACTAGATGAATTAAATCAAGACAAAGATATTATAATATTAGATACTTTTGAAAATGAGACTAAATATGAGGATTATAGATGCAATATAATAAGATGAAACTAGCAGTAGGCTTATTTGTTTTAGCTCTGTTTATCTCTATGTTTACCTTTTTATTTCTACTTTTAGAGGAGAAGGGTACTTTTGATAAAAGATATTATTATCATTTTAAAACAGATTCTGCTGAATATATATATGTTGGTATGCCTCTTAAGTTTTCTGGTTTTATTATAGGTACTATTGATAAGGTTGTTTTAGAAGATGATGGCTCAGTAAATATAACATTTTCTGTAAATGAAGATAACAGAAAATGGATAAGTGAGGGGAGTGTTTTGATGATAATCAAACCTTTAATAGGCTCTCCATATATAGTTTTTTACTCATCTTTAGGGAGTAAACTTCTAAAAAACAACTCTACACTTTCTATAATAGTAAATGATGATATAAATGATTTAGTTATCAAACTAGAACCAGCAGTGAAACAGGTTATAAATATTTTAGATAATGTTAATACTATCACTTCATATCTAGCTAAAGAAGATTCCGATTTTATGCAGATACTAAAAAATGTCAATAAACTTAGTGCAAAACTTGCTAATGATGATTCTCTATTGACATCAGTAACGGGAGATAAAAAATCTACTCAAAACATTATAGAATCTTTAAAACAAACCACTAAAATACTACAAGATATAAGTAAAATTACATCATCTTTAGGTAAAGATATAGTAAGCCCTGCCTCCTCATCTCTTAAAGAGTTAGAGATGATAATGAAAGATGTAAAACAAAAGCTAGATACTATCGATGGAACGGTTAAATCAGTAGGCTCTTACGATACTGAACTTATTGAGTTAAAGGAGCAGGTGATTGTTACTATCCAAAAATCAAACCAGATTCTTGATAAGGTTGATGCCTTGATGCAAGATGAGAGTAGTTCAGAGGTAACACTACCATAATGAAAACAGTTGTAATTTTATTTTTCCTTATTTTTTTAAGTGGATGTTCATTTAAAACACCAAAAAATGAGTGGCAGTATAAAAGTGCTAATGCTTTTAACTCATATACTAAAAATTTTCTAAGTTCAAATGATATGTTGGCTAGAAATGATTTATCAAGAGCAGTTAAACATGCTAAAAAAAGTGCGAATTTAACTCAACTAGCTAAAATATATCTAGGTGAATGTGCATTAAATATCGCTACTGGTGTAGAAAACGGATGTGAAAAGTATGCAAATATTTCTAATCTGCTTAACAACAAAGAACTTGATTCTTACTATGCTTTAATGACAGATTCCATAAAAAAAGAGCAGATTATTTACTTGCCAAAAGATTATAGGAAGTATGCTTTAAGCATAAAAAAATCAGACTTTAAAAGTGCGAATAAAAATATATTGGCTATGAAAAATCAAACATCTATGATGGTTTCAAGTGCTTTGATAAAAAATAAATTATCTAAAAAAACAAGAGATGAGATTATAAGAATCGCATCTTTTAATGGGTATAAAAAAGTTGTATTGTTTTGGCTACAAGAGAGTTTGAAAAGTTCAAATGATGAAAAAATAGAGAAAAAAATAGATATATTAAATAATAATTTATAGTAGAAAATTAAAGGTGAAAAATGAATACAACGATATTAATAGTAGAAGATGAAGAGGATATTTTAGATTTAATGGAGTATACACTCTCTAAAGAGGGATATGATGTTATCACTTGTATTGATACCTCAAATATTAGAGATATTTTAGATGAGGAAGAAATTTCATTGATTCTTATGGATAGAAATCTTCCTGGAGTTGAGGGGAGTAAATTTATATCTAATCTTCGTGAAGAGGGCTATAACCAACCAGTAATTTATGTAAGTGCAAAAGATTCTTCTGAAGATATAGTGGAGGGGTTTGATTCTGGTGGGGATGATTACATCACAAAACCATTTAATCTTAATGAACTCAAAGCCCGAGTAAAAGCACTTATAAGAAGAACTCAAAAAGTTCAAAATATTATAAAATATAAAGATATAATCTACAATAGATCAAATAAAATATTTAATATTAATGGAAAAGATATAAAACTAACACATCTTGAACATGACCTTCTTTTAGAGTTTATGAAAAATCAAAATATCCTGTTAAGTCGTGATGTTTTACTAGAGAGAGTTTGGGCAGATAGCCTTAACAAACAAACTAAAACTGTAAATGTAGCGATTAAAAGACTTAAAAAAAACATTGACCCAACAGGTGAAAAAAACTATATTCAAGCTGTTAGAGGAGAGGGTTATATTTTTTGTTAAAATTTCATCAGATTATACTTAGGAAATTTATTTTTCTTTTTTTTATACTATTTTTTATTGTTTGGGCTATTCTATACTATTGGTCAAAAGAGTTGTATATAGTTCAAACTAAAGATGCACTTCTTAACAATATAAAAATCATATCTTTTGAACTGAACAAAGACTCTAACCTAGAGCTTCTTGCAAAAAAAGTTAAACAAAATCTTGATTTAAGACTAACTGTAATAGCTCAAGATGGTACTGTAATCGTAGAATCTCATAAAGATAAATCTAAAATGGATAATCATAAATATAGAGATGAGATACTACAAGCAAATGAAAAAGAGTTTGGTTACAAGATTAGACACTCTACTACAATCAATAAAGACCTACTTTATATAGCAAAAAAATATAACCTTACTGGGAAAATTATTTATATTAGATTATCAAAAGAGTTAAACAGTATTAATAAACAAATATCTTCTCTTGGTCTTAAAATTTTTATAGTTTTAACACTATTTTTTATTGCCATCTTTATGATTACATATAAAATCAGTAAACAAATTGAAAAAGAAACACTCAAAATTGTATCTTTTTTAAAATCACTTACAAAGAAAGAGAAATCTACCTATATTAGTTCAGATTTTTCAGTAGAATTTTCACTTATGACAAACCTTTTAACTAAAGTTTCACAAATACTTGTGAAAAAAGAGAAACAAAAATCTAAATATACAAATAGGTTACAAGCATCAAACCAACAAAAAGATGACATCATCTCTGCCATCTCACATGAGTTTAAAAATCCTATCGCCGTGATAAATGGCTATTCACAAACTCTTTTAGATGATGAAGAGATAAATCCAATTATTCGTAAAAAATTTCTTACTAAAATATATAAAAATGGAACTAAACTAAGTGATTTAATAGATACTCTAAGATTATCAATAAAACTAGACAGTGGTCAACAATCTATGAACTTTATCAACATAAATCTATATAATTTAGTAGTAGATACTGCTGAAAATATAGAGTTGAATTACCCAAAAAGAAAAACTATTATTAAGGGTAATAAAGGGATAAAGATAAAAGCTGATCCTGCTCTTTTTAGTGTTGTTGTAAGTAATTTAATTGAAAATGCTTTCAAATACTCAGAATATGAAGTTATTATAAATTTTGATGAAAAAGGTTTGGATATTATAGATTCTGGAATTGGTATATCTCAAAAGAATATTGAAAACATAACAAATAAATTTTATAGAGTTCATGAAAACTCATGGAATAATTCACTTGGTCTTGGTCTATTTATTGTAAATAATATCACTAAACTACATAACTTTTCTCTAAAAATAAAAAGTGTTGAGAATGAGGGTTCAACATTTAGTGTAAAATTTTAGTTGCTAGTTATCAATAAAACTTACTATACGAAACAATCCTTAGATATGATGATTTTTTAATCAAATTTAAGTCTTTCATTACTAATTAATCAGATATACTAAGAACAGATTAAAATTCAGGAGAAATGAATGGGTAAATTTGTTAACAATACAGAAGAGTTTTTTACTTTTTGTGAAGAAAATGATGTTCAATTTGTAGATTTTAGATTTACAGATATTAAAGGTGCATGGCACCATATCAGTTATAGAATGAGTGCTGTTACTGCTGGTCAACTTGACAATGGTCTTCCTTTTGATGGTTCTTCTATCGAAGCATGGCAACCAATTAACGAATCAGATATGTTGCTTACTCCAGATGTTGGAAGTGCTTTCTTAGATCCTTTTACTGCTGATCCAACTATTATTGTATTTTGTGATGTTTATGATATTTACAAAAATCAAGCATATGAGAGATGTCCTCGTTCAATCGCTAAAGCTGCTATTGCTCATGCTGATTCTTTAGGTATTGCTGATGCTGCTTACTTTGGTCCTGAAAATGAGTTCTTTATGTTTGATTCTGTAACTTTTGTTGATAACATCAATGAAGCTGGTTACAAAGTTGATACTGAAGAGGGTGAGTGGAACTCAAATAACCCATACCCAGATATGTACAATACAGGTCATAGACCAGGAACTAAGGGTGGTTATTTCCCAGTAGCTCCAACAGATTCTGCTGTTGATATGCGTGCTGAGATGATGCAAATCTTAGAACAAGTTGGTCTTACTGTTATTTTAGGTCACCACGAAGTTGCTCAAGGGCAACATGAGATTGGTATCGTATATGATGATATTATCGGTGCTGCTGATAATGTTCAAAAATACAAATATGTTATCAAAATGGTAGCTCACCTTAATGGTAAAACTGCAACATTTATGCCTAAACCAATGTTTGGTGATAATGGTAACGGTATGCATGTTCATCAATCACTTTGGAAAAATGGTAAAAACCTTTTCTATAAAGAGGGTGCTTATGGTAACCTTTCAGAGATGGCTCTTAACTATGCTGGTGGTATCTTTAAACACTCTGCAGCTGTTTCAGCATTTACTAATCCTGTAACTAACTCATACAAAAGACTTTTACCAGGTTTTGAAGCACCAAGTATCTTAACTTACTCTGCTAAAAATCGTTCTGCTGCTTGTCGTATCCCTTATGGAGCTGGTGAGGGTGCTACTCGTTTAGAGATGAGATTCCCAGATTCTGCTGCTTGTCCTTACTTAGCATTTGCTGTAATGATGATGGCTGGTCTTGATGGTATCAAAAATGGTGATGTTCCTGTTGGTCCTATGGATGAGGACTTATATGAATTATCTCTTGATGAGATTCGTCAAAAAGGTATTCCTCAAATGCCACATACTCTTCGTGAAGCACTTGAAGGTCTTATTGGTGATAATGATTTCCTTAAACCTGTGTTTTCACAAGAGTTTATCGATGCTTACCAACATTACCGTTTTGAGCGTTGTGTATGGCCAGATGAAGGTCGTCCAACTGCTTACGAGTATAAAACTACTTACCAGTGTTAAGCTTTTTATAGCTTAACATCCCTCTCCCACTTTTGTGGGAAATTTTTCCTCTTAACAAACTTTTTTTTGCTATAATATCCTATAAAATATGGAGTTAATTTATGAATGTAGATATAGATACAAATTTAATAGATAATCTGATAGCTAATTCTAGAGATAGTAATTTAGAATTAAGATATGAGATAAATCAATTGATAGAGTTATATACTACACAACAAAAAGAAAATGCAAAACTTCTTAAAGAAAATACATTTTTTAAAAAAAAATTTGATAAAAGAAAAAATAAAAATAGTGACAACGAAAATAAAGATAAAATAATAGAACAACAATCAAGACTAGCTGCAATGGGTGAGATGATAGATTCTGTTGCTCATCAATGGAAACAACCTTTAAATGCTATCTCTATGATGGTTGAACTACTTAAAGATGATTATCTTGATGGTGAAGTTAATGAATATTATATAGATGAGTTAGATGCAACTGTGCGAATGCAAATAGAACATATGGTTACAACTCTAAGTGAATTTAGAAATTTTTTAAGACCATCAACTAAAAATGATACTTTTCATATGTCAAGTGTTTTAGATACTACTCAAATCCTTATGAAAGATGAACTTATCTCTCAAAATATCCATATTGAACAATATATTGATGAAAATATAAAAATATTTGGAAATAAAAATGAGTATAAACATCTGTTTATAAATCTTATCAATAACTCTATTGATGCTTTTAATGAAAGAAAAATAAAAGTTAGAAATATAAAAATAGATATATATAGAAAAGAGAATAAAACTTATATAGATGTTTCTGATAATGCTGGAGGGATTCCAGAGCATATAATAGATGATATTTTTAAAGCAAATATTACATCAAAAGCTATTGGAAAAGGTACAGGAATCGGCCTATATATGAGTTCTAAAATTGTAACTAAAAATAATGGAAAGATTAGTGTACAAAATATTAAAGATGGTGCAAAGTTTACAATAGTATTACAAGATGCAATTATATAAAATCATTATCTATCCCCTAATAAACAATCTGCTATAATTCCACTCTTAATAGTATATGTAAGAGTCTACTATAATTTCAAGTTAAAGAGTTCATTATGAAACAAATGCAAATAGGTAAATATAAACCTTACCCACAAATAGATTTGCCAAATAGACAGTGGCCAACTAAAACAATTATAAATGCTCCTAAATGGTGTAGTGTAGATTTACGAGATGGTAATCAAGCATTAATCAACCCTATGAATATGGAAAAAAAACTTGAACTGTTCAGACTCTTACTAAAAATAGGTTTTAAAGAGATAGAGGTTGGTTTTCCATCAGCTTCTAAAGTAGAATTTGACTTTCTAAGAAAACTTGTAGATGATAATCTAATCCCTGATGATGTTACAGTTCAAGTTTTAGTTCAAGCAAGAGAACATCTTATTGCTAAAACATTCGAATCTCTAAAAGGTGTTAAAAAAGCTACTGTTCATCTATATAATTCAACTTCTGTTGCTCAAAGAAAAATAGTTTTTGGAAAAACTAAAGATGAAATAATCGCTCTTGCAATAGATGGTGTTGAACTTGTTAAAAAGTATGAGAAACAACATAATGGTAAGATTTTTTTAGAGTATTCACCTGAGAGTTTTACTGGAACAGAGTTAGAATTTTCAGTACAAATATCAAATGCCGTAACATCTTGCTGGGGTATTAGTGATGAGAGAAAAGTTATTATCAACCTACCAGCAACGGTAGAGATGGCAACACCAAATGTTTATGCTGACCAAATAGAGTGGATGGGTAATCACTTAGAGAATCGTGAAAATATAATTATTTCAACACACACACATAATGACAGAGGAACTTCTATCGCTGCTACTGAGTTAGCACTTCTAGCAGGTGCTGACAGAGTTGAGGGGACACTTTTAAGTAATGGTGAGAGAACTGGTAATGTAGATATTATAACTTTAGCTTTAAATATGTTAACTCAAGGGGTAAACCCTCAGCTAGATTTTTCAGATATTGATGAAGTTTTAGATGTTGTTGAGAGATGTACAGAGATGAATACTCATGCTCGTCATCCTTATGTTGGAGAACTTGTTTATACTGCATTTTCAGGTTCACATCAAGATGCAATTAACAAAGGTTTATCATATCAAAAGTCAAGAGATGATAATTTTTGGGAAGTACCTTATCTACCAATAGATCCAGAAGATGTTGGTCGTACTTATGAGTCTATTATACGAATAAATTCTCAGTCTGGAAAAGGTGGAGTAGCTTTTATACTAGAAAAAAATTATGGCTTTCAGCTTCCAAAAGCTATGCATCCAGAGATTGGAAGAATCGTACAAGCTGTAAGCGATAAAGAGGGTAGAGAGTTAGAGAGTAAAGAGATTTTAGAGATATTTAAAGATACTTACTTTAATACTAAAGAGCATATATCTTTTGTTGATTTTGTAGCTTCATCTGATGGTATTACATCTAAATGTACTTTAACTTATAAGTACAATGGTGTTGAAATAACTGCAGATGGGGAGGGTAATGGCCCTATTGATGCTTGTAAACAAGCTTTAATGAAAGACTATAAAAATAGTTTTAACATAAACTCTTATTCAGAACACTCTTGTGGAGAAAAAAGTAGTGCTAAAGCTGTTGCTTACATAGAGATTCAAACAGAAAAAATACTTTCTTGTTTTGGTGTAGGTGTAGATAATAACATAGCAATAGCTTCTATAAAAGCTATGTTTTGTGCTTTAAATAGAGCTTTTAAATAAAAATCTAATTGGTACTTTAAATGTACCAATTAAATTGATTTTACAGTCCATTATAGTTAGAAGGTGAATAGGTGTTTAGGTTATGGCTAGAAAGTGGATTAGTGGTTTAATTAAAGGGTTATGTTGTGGGATTATATAAGAGGGGTAGTTAATCCCTCTAAGTAAAACTAGAATAGCTTAGTTAAGTAACTAAGCACTAGCAATAAGACTATGAGTCTTAAAAGCATCGTGAAACCTTTATGGTGGCACTCCCACCACACAATAATTTTTACAATATTGATAAAAGAGAATGAGAGACTACCAAAAGATAAAAGCAAGAATGATTATGAAAATAATAAAATTAGAAAAGAGTTTAATATCAAGATATTAAAATAGCTTATCAACAATGATTAAAAAATAAGTAAGTTTGGATATCTAAACGGATACCAACTAAATTAAAAAGCTTTGAATTCCCCTATTATAGGGTTTTATAAATGGTGCGATCGGAGAGATTTGAACTCTCACACCAAATTGGCACTACCCCCTCAAGGTAGCGTGTCTACCGTTCCACCACGATCGCATAAAAAAGAAGTAAAAAAAAGCCCAACTCCGAAAAGTTGAGCTTTGAGGTATATTTAGTTAAATCTTAAAGATTAACCTAAATATGGGTTAGCATAAAGAGCGATTAACGCAATAACTAGTGCGTAAATAACTTGTGCTTCGATCATTGCAAGAGCGATGAACATTGTAGTCATTAGTTTAGCACCAAGACCTGGGTTTCTAGCTGTACCAGCGATTGTAGCAGCAGCAGTATGACCCATACCGATAGCTCCACCAAGAGCAGCAAGACCAAGACCAAGACCAGCAGCGATCATTGAGTATGCTTTAAGAGTTTGGTTTGCAACCTCACCGTCAGATGCCATTGCAGCAGTAGCTAAAGCTAGCATTAAAAATAGAACTTTTTTCATATGTTTCTCCATATAGTATTATTACAAAATTGTTCGGATAGCGTAACCTCATAATAAAATGAAGCAACCCATACATAAATGCATCGATTTCCCTACTAAAAATTGATGGTGGATTATACTAAGAAAGTTATAAAATATCCTTTAAACTTTCTCTTTTTTAGAGATTCCTTTGTCTATAATGTAACAAAGTTTCAATCCATATATAAAAATAATCCAAGATACATAAATCCACAAAAATAAAAACATTAAAATTGCAAAAGAGCCATACATAGTTGTATATGATTTATTATAAAATACATAGTAGATAAAAGCATTTTTAGAAACACTAAAAACTATGGAGATTATAAATGAGCTAATAATTGAAGCATTTGGATTTACTTTAGTGTTAGGGCCTATCTGAAAAATCAAGAAAAATAGTCCCCATATAATTACATAAGGGATTAGTGGAACTATATCTATTCCCGAAGTAATCTCATTTGATTCTATTGCTGTTGCAAGTGTTGCTGTTATGTAAAATGATATACCCAATGCGATAGGTGTTAGTGTTAACATAGTCCAGTATGTAGTTATAGATTCCCAAAGTGTTCTAGATTTTGCATGGAAGATTCTATTTGCTATATACTCAAAATTTTTAAAAAAGAGTAATGATGCTACTAAAATCATCGCTAATCCAATAACCCCCATCTTTCCTGAATTTTCTAAAAAACCATCTATATGACCCATAATAGCTTCAGAATTTACAGGCATAAGATTAGAGAATATAAATACTTTTATAGTTTCATAATAATCTGCAAATGATGGTAAAGATGTTAAAAGTGTAAGCATAATAAGAAGTAGAGGGATAATAGTAAATATAGTATAAAAACTAAGAGATGCAGCAAAGAGTGTTAACTCTTTGTCTACAAAACTACTTATAAGCATAACTATAAATTTATAAAATTGATGTATTTTTTGTTTGTATTCAGTCATTTTTTTATTTTAATCTAGTCCCATTTTCGCAGGATTCAAAATATTATTTGGGTCAAATGCCATCTTGATAGACTTGAAAAGGTTCATCTCCTCATCTGTAAAAGCCATGTGCATATAGGGAGCTTTTGCAAGACCGATTCCATGCTCACCACTTAGAGTTCCACCCAAATCAATAGTCGCTTGGAAAACCTCTTCAATAGCTAGATAAGCAATTTTTACCTGCTCTGGGTCTTTTCCATCTACCATAACATTAGTATGAACATTTCCATCGCCTGTGTGACCAAAACATGGGATATTAATTTGGTATTTATTAGCTATCGCATAAAACTTTTCTAGTAGTTCAGGTAAAACGGCTCTTGGAACTGTTACATCTTCATTAAGTTTTTTACTTCCATACACACTTAGGGCAGGAGAGGCATTTCTACGAGCAAACCAAATATCAGCTGATTCTTTCTCATCTTTTGCAATTTTAAACTCTGTACAACCATTCTCTTTAAATACCTTTTCAATTTGAGTGAGTTGAAAGTTTAAATCATCCTCTAAATTTCCATCAACATCAGTTACAAGTAAAGCACCTGCATCAACTGGAAGACCTTTATTAAAAGTTTGCTCAACTGCACGAATCGTCAAGTTGTCTAAAAATTCCATAGCAACTGGTGTGATTCCACTTGCCATTGTTTTATAAACTGCTTCCATCGCATCTTTTACAGTTGGGAAGATTCCCATCGCTGTTTTTGTAAGTTTTGGTTTAGGGATAAGTCGAAGTGTTATCTCACTTAAAACGGCTAAAGTACCCTCAGAAGCTATCAGAATCCCACTTATGTTATAACCAGCTACATCTTTAATAGTTTTTTTACCAGCTTTAATAACATCACCATTTGGTAAAACTGCTCTTGTAGCCATCACATAATCTTTTGTGATTCCATACTTTGCAGCTCTCATCCCACCAGCATTTTCACTTACATTCCCACCAATAGTTGAGTAATCTTGAGAAGCTGGATCTGGTGGATAAAAAAGACCTATTTTTTCCACGGCTCTTTGCAAGTCCATATTTACAACCCCTGGTTGAACAATAGCTACCATATTTTTCACATCTATCTCTAGAATCTTGTTCATATGCTTTTCCATAGCTAAAACAATCCCACCAGAACTTGGCAATGCTCCACCAGTAAAACCACTTCCAGCTCCACGAGGAACAATTACAATTTTATGTTCATTACAATACTTTAGAATCTCACTTATATCTGCTTCATCTCTTGGGAATATAACAGCATCAGGTTCAAAATGTTCTCTTGTCGCATCATAAGAGTAAGCGATTAAGTGTGCTTTGTCACTATAAATATTATCATCACCAACAATAGTTGTAAAGTGTTTTATATGTTTTATATCTATCATTATCTACTACTTACTTTTATATTTATTATATAAATTTTGTAGTTTTTGGTTGTTAGGATTATTTTCAATAAGTAGTTTAAAATAGTAATTTTCATAATTACTCATTTTTCCAGTTCCTGCACCAAATTCATACCAAGTTGTTTCAATCTCTTCGATTCTGCTATAAAAAGGTAGTTTAGTACTATCTTGTATAACAGGAGCATCAGTAATATTTAAAATCTTAAAACTTTTCGCATCTGTCGTATATAAGTTTCCATCTATAAAGAAAAATACTAAGCCAACAGAAGTAGTATTACTCATAGCTATAAAATCCTTTTTTAGAGGTGTTGGATGAGAGTTAAAAGAGAGTATAGTGGCGAATATATCGGGATGCAACCATTGTAGAGAAGAGGTAGATTTTGTAACTCTATAATAAACCTCTTCATTGGGAGCTATTAGTAGGGCTCTTGAGTATGCAAAAGCTAGTATAGCTGTGTCACCAGTTTCAACTTTCCATTTACCACTTGGAAGTGAATTGTGTCTTAACACATTAAAATTATCCATTTTCAAAGTAGCGATTTTTGTTTGTTTATTGTAAGCTACAACTGTAATCTCTTTTAAGATAATGCTATTTTCATTAGATAGTTTATGAGAGATAAAACCACTCATCCCAACATTGATATTATCTATCTTTATTGTTGCTGTATCGCTAGAGTGCTCTACACTTAGTATGGGTGATTTAATAACATTTGCAAACAAACCTGTTGCAAAAATAAAAATCAGTATATATTTAATCAAAATTCAATCCTTGTGCTTTATTACTGTGATTATAGCGAACAAACCTCACACAAAAGTAAAATTATTTTAATGGTATTGATATATTTTACATTTGTATTCAAAAGTGTAATCATTATGTAATCAATATATTTTATAATTTCACCAACAATAAAAAGGGGATAAAAAATGAACAAAATTATAATTTCAGCATTAACTGCTTTAGCTATTTCTGCTACAAGTGTAAGTGCGATGGAACTATTTGTAGATGAGAAAGGTCAAGTATTTATGACTGGAGGCAAGGGTAGAGTTTCTATTAACTCTAAAGAAGCTCAAGATATTAAAGAGAATCTTATCGCAAACCCTGAACTTACTGCACCTAAAAAAGAGGATACAGCAGTATTTGCTAATGCTTCTAAACTAAAATTTAGTGGTACTCACTACTTAGGTTTTACACATAAAGACTATAAGGAGAGAGCTTCTGATACCCATGGTGATTCTACAAGTGCATTTGAGATGCGTCGTAACTACTTACAAGTAAAAGCTTATGTTTTAGAAGACCCGAAATCTTATGTTCGTGTAACTTTAGATGCTACTTACGATTCTTCAAAAGCTAGTGGTAAAGCAGATGTAATTGTTAAATATGCTTACCTTTACTTAAACAATATTTTACCAGCGACTGGTGTAGAACTTGGTATAGTTCACCGTCCATGGCACGATTATGAACAAGCTACATCTTGGTATATGCGTTCAATCTCTAAAGTATTTATGGAAGGTACTGCTAAGTTTGGTAGTTCAGCAGATTTAGGGGTTAACTTCAAAACTAAAACTGATTATTTTACATCTGAAATTGGAATCTTCAATGGTGAAGGTTATGGTGGTGAAAACGATGTTGATTCTAGTGGAGATAAAATTTATGTTGGTGATGGCACTTCTTTAGAGTGGAGAACAACTCTTGCTGCTCTTGGTAATGGTAAGAAAAAAAGAAAACCAACTAAAGATACTTTCTTAGATGCCTCTTTTTATGGTCAGTACAATATGGACAACACAGATAATAATGGTGAAACTTATAGTTTCTACGGTTTACATGCTGTTTACAATATGCCATCTTTCTTAGTAGCTGTTCAATACTTAAATGCTGAAAATGATAGTCATGAAGCTGGAGAGAAACACTTTAATGGTGATGGTTATTCAATAAATATGACTGGTCGTTTTGGTGAGAAAAAACAATTTTCTGTATTAGGTAGATATGATAGATGGAAATCTAAAGATCTTAAAACAGATAAAGTTGTTGAGACAAAAGATGTTTATATCTATGGTGGTGCTTGGCAACAAAACAAAAATATTAAATGGTTAGCTACTGGTGAGACATATAATATCAAAGAAAGCGATAGTAAAGATTATACAAAAGGTATGATTACTGCTGAGGTTAAGTGGTAATTATTCAAATGTTTATAAAAGACATAATTATAAAAAAGATTAGTTTAAAATATAATTGTTATAATATTTTTTTAAATTAAATTAAAGTTAAGGTTAGATTATGTCAGTAGCTCGATATTCAGATGTTTTTAATGAATTAAAAGATGAGGTTCGTAAGGCAGGACTTTTAGATCGTGTCCCTGTTAGAGGCTCTATCGAGATGATAGCTACGATTTTATGTATGGCTCTTGTATATATAATAGTTGTTAATTGGAACACAATCGCTCCACCTGCAGGTTCAGCTTTTGTGCTAGGTCTTTTTATGACTATTATTTTTACCCGTGCTGTATTTATATCTCATGATATTTTACATACACAATATTTTAAAAATAAATCTCTTTCATTTAAACTGAGTTATCCATTTGCAGCAATTATTTTGAGTAACTCATCATCATGGTGGGATTTTAAACATAATATTAATCATCATACTTGGTGTAATGTTCCTGAAAAAGATGAAGATATTTTAGCAATGGATGGTACTTTTGCACCTAAATATAAAGGTGATAAAACATGGCTTAGAAATTCTAAATATCTTGTGTTTTGGGGTTCTATGTTTTTTATGTATTCAGCTTTTATCATTCAATCATATAATTTTGCAATAAAAAGAAAAAAATATGGTGAATTGGTGTTGATGTTGATGCATTGGCCAATTATATGGGGACCAATATTCTATTTTTTACCATTTAGTGATGCAATTGTTGTATTTTTAACATTACACTTTGTACTCTCTCCATGGTTAGCTTTTGGTTTTATCACAAATCACCTAGGTTGTGAAGTATTTGAAAAAGATGAAAGTGAAGATTTGTCGTGGATGGAGTTACAGATGAGAACTTCCCGTTCACTTAAAGGTGGAGCATTTATACATTGGTTTTATGGTGGATTAAACACTCAAATAGAGCATCATCTATTTCCAAAAGCACCAAGATTCAATCTGCTTAAAATACAAGATATGACAAAAGATTTTGCTAAAAAACATAATATAAAATACTTTGAAACTACACCAATAGAGGCTTATATTCAAATTAATGATGTACTAAAACAGTACTAATCCTTGCATAATGTGGCTAAACAAGAGGAGAAAGAGAATTATATATTGCTAGATTTAAAAGCAAAAAATGATACTTGCTGATAATCTATATATATCAAGAATAAACTACATAGAGTTGATATATGGTGTATATAATTCTGCTAGGATTGAGCAAAATCTAAAGATAATAGAACCTTTTTTAGAGAATTTTAAAATATTAGAATTTGATAAAAATTCAAGTCTTATATTTATTCATAGAATTATTTTAAAACTTATACTTTTAAAAATTCACTATGAATATTCTCTATCTCTAATTGTAATTTATTAATTTTTTCAAAAATTTTTATCTCTTTATAGAAATTTTTAGAAATTTTTTCTTTTTCCTCTTCATATATAATGGGAATCTTCATTTTTTTCACATCATCGGTAGATATTTGAGGCATTACAGTACCTGATACCAACTCTTTTAAAATATTTTGACCTATATTTGATTTTAAAAACATATAAAGCTCTATCGCTCTGTTTTTCCGTTTTAAACTATCATCTTCATTAATTCTAATAATGACATTTGCTTGAGATACTATAAAATCATCTGTTTGAGTTGCCACTTTATCATAAATAGCAATTTTACCTATTGTCCCTTTTGTGCTTAAAATCACATCATATTTCTCTAATTTATATATATATAACTTTCTTAACTGTTTTTTGATTTTTTTTGATTTTGTCCCTTTCATAGTAAAACCAGCAGAACTAAAATCGGAAGGGGATATTTCATAAACAGTTTTACCCTCATTTTCATCACTAAAAAGCTGAGATTTCCTAACAGTAGCGATTGTTTGTAACTCTATTGTTTTATATGATTCTAAATACTCTTTTATAAGTAAAGATTCTTTAGATTTCATATATCTTTCTACTGAAAATGAAAATTTATTACTCTTAATCTCTTCATTATTCACAACTCTCGATATGTTGTCAATCTCTATTTTATTTTTATAAATATCTATAATTTTATCAAAGTTATCAAGTATAACTTTTCTTCCATCTTTTTTTAAAAAACTAGAATCTTTTAAATTGATAAAATGTACCTTATCATCATTTTTTTTCTTGTTTATCACAATTATAGTTGTTTCAGTGGATGTATTTGAATCTAAATTTGGTGCTAACTGTATAACTGATTCAAGATAATTATTTTCTATCAAATCCTTTCTCAATTTAGCCTCTGAACCCCCTCTATATGTAAAACCTACTGGCATATATAAGATTGCCTGTTTCTCTGTTTGAGCCAAAGTATGCTCCACACAGTTAACATCAAGAATCACACCATTATGATAATGAAATCTATCAAATTTATCACTCTCTACATTTATAGAGTTATTTATATTTTTTCTGCCAAATGGTAAAAAAAGTACACAACTATCAAATTGCTCAAGTAGATGGGGTGCTTTTTTATTTATATATGATGGTTCTATTAATGGTTCAGAATCCTTATGTGTAATCTTAATACCATCCAAAATATTTAATAATTCGAAAAGGAGATGATTTGTTTTAGATTCTGTGTATATCTCTCTCTTCTTATCCAAAGAGTATAAAAATTCTAAAGAGTTATTAAAAGGGATATATATAGTTTTAGAATTATCATCTATTAATTCACTTGTTAGTTTATTGATACTAGAACTGATATATAACTCATTATTTTTATCATTTTTATTAAAAAACTGATGAATTATTTTAAATCCTAGTGAAACATTTGGTAGTGATTTAGTGGTATTTATCAGATTACAAAGTTTAATTAAATCATTATTTTCTAAAGGGGATGATTGCTCTCTTAAAAGGACAGCGTCAGCAGACAAAAAAATTCTTATAAATAATAGTTCTGATTTTATCTCTTCAAATATACTTAAAAGCCTATCTACCTCTATTTTAGAGTTATAAAAATTCTCAAAACTAAACTTCCCTTTAATCTCGTTAGATGAGTGTTTCCAAGCCATTAGTACATACAATAAATAGAAAGCTTTTTCTTGATTTCCACAATTAAGATTAATTCTTTCAATCTGTTCAATAAATTTATTCTCTTTCAATAAATAACTCCTAAATAGTATTGATGTGAGTTTATCAAAACCATTCTTTATAACTCTTTAGTTTGTTATTCTAGTTTGGTGCATACTAAATATAGATATCGCACTAATACACATATCTTTATATTGATAACTAGTTTGTATCGAACTATAATATTTTAAAGTAGAATGATATAAGTTAGATAATATGCCGATAAGAAGAGAATTAGAATAAATAATTGATACATAAACTAAGAATTTTTTATAGTGTTTCTTGAATTTTATCTGTTTTATTTAATTTAGTGTTATAATAATTTTAATACTAAATTAAAGGTTTTTACAATGGCAAAAAAACATTACTACGATGTTATCGTGATTGGTGGGGGTATTTCTGGGACTGCTTTACTTTATACTCTAGCAAAATATACAGATATAAAAAATATTGCACTATTTGAAAAATATAATGAATTAGCTACACTAAATTCAAATGCTAAGGGTAACTCACAAACTCTTCATTGTGGGGATATTGAGACAAACTACACACTTGAAAAAGCTATAAAAACAAACCGTACAGCAACTATGGTTGAAAACTATGGAAAACTTTATGGATATGATGATAAATATATGTTTAAAATTCCTAAAATGGCGATAGGTGTTGGCGATGAAGAGGTTAAGTTTATCAAAGCTAGATACAAAGAGTTTAAAAAAGATTTCCCATATATGAAACTATGGAGTAGAAAAGATTTAGAGACTATTGAACCTGCTCTTCTTGAGGGTCGGGATAAAGATGTTGATGTCGTAGCTATGGGGACTAATGAGAGATATAGTGCTGTTGATTTTGGAGAGATTGCAAAAAGTTTTGCAAGAAATGCAAAAAAAGAGAATGATGAGATAGATGTACACTTTAACAAAGAGGTAGATTCTATAAAGAAAAAAGGTGATAAATATATAGTTACTGTTGGGAGTGAAAAATATTTTGCTGATTATGTAGTTGTAAATGCTGGAGCTCATTCACTTTTACTTGCTCATCAGATGGGTCATGGACTTGATTACTCTTGTTTGCCTATTGGTGGGAGTTTTTATTACTCTAAGATAAATAAACTAAAAACTAAAGTTTACACTATTCAAAACCCAAAACTTCCATTTGCTGCTATTCATGGTGATCCAGATTTAGTGCATGATAACACTATTAGATTTGGTCCAACTGCTATTGCTCTACCAAAACTAGAGAGATACCATCATGCTCACTTTATGGACTTTTTAGAATCTCTTAGCCCTACTCCTGCTGTTATAGAAGTATTTTACAAACTTATGGGTGATAAAGATATTAGAGATTACGCTGTTAAAAACTTTTTATATGAAGTTCCAGGTGTAAGAAGAAAACTGTTTGCAAAAGAGGTTCAAAAAATAGTTCCATCACTTACAAAAGATGACATTGTGTTTGCTGAGGGTGTTGGTGGACTTAGACCACAAGTTATTGATAAAAAGAACAAAGAGTTACTTTTAGGTGAAGCTAAAATTGATACTGGAGATGGAATTGTTTTTAACATGACACCATCACCAGGAGCGACAAGTTGTTTAGGTAATGCCTATGAAGATGCAGAGTTAATCTGTAAATATCTTGGAGCAAAACTAAAAACTAAAAAATTTAATCGTGAGTTAGTTTCTTAAAAAGAAACTAGCTTTATAAGAAGTGATATAAGTTAAGCGAAAACAACTTTATTTCGTCCACTTTGTTTTGCTCGGTACAACATAGAATCTGCTTGGATGATAGTTTCATTTAGATTTTTATCACTATTCATAACGGCTCCTATGGAGATTGTGAAGCAAATTTTTTCATTTTTATCTGAGTATAGAGTAGTTTTTTCTACCTTTTCTCTTAATCTATTTAAAGCACTTTCAGCTTTGGCTTTATCTATATCTTTCAGTACGATACAAAACTCTTCTCCACCAAATCTAGCGACTATATCATGCTGATTTGTATTTGAAGTTAAGATATTTGCTAGTTCTACAATAACATTGTCTCCATTATCGTGACCAAAAGTGTCGTTTATTTTTTTGAAAAAATCTATATCTATCATAGCTATTGCATAGTTTTTATCTTCTTTTAATGTTTCTTTAATATATTTATTCATATTGGAGAAAAAATATCTACGGTTATAAAGACTAGTTAAAAAATCACGATTTGCATGGCGTGTGACGATATGAAGATTTTCTAGAGCTTCAATAGTATTGTTAATTCTACAAGAAAACTCCTCTTTAGAGAAAGGTTTTGTGATGTAGTCATTTGCACCATGCTTTAAAAACATAGCATTTATTTCAGAATCGGAATTTGAAGATAATGCTATAACACTTAAATCCTCTTTTTTATAAATTTTTCGTATCTCTTGAATAAGTTTAAATCCATCCATTTTAGGCATATGATAGTCTGTGATAACTAAAGATATATCAGGATTTTTCTCTATTGTCTCGAGAGCTTCCTCTCCATCAGCTGCCATAAGAACATTAAATTGTAGGTTTTCCAACAATCTTTGTATATGTTTTCTAATAATCATAGAATCATCAACAACTAAAATTTCATGTTGTTGATTTTTTTTAAGTCTTTGTATAGATTGAACAATATAGTGAAGGTCGTGAATACCACTTTTATTTACATAGTCTATTATATTCTTTTTAAGCATACTTTCTCGAAATTCTTTATCAATAGTTCCACTTAAAATTATAACTCTAGTATCTTTAGATAAGACATAATCAACAATCTCTCCGTCAGAAGAATCGGGAAGTTTTAAATCTAATAGTGCTATAAAATAGTTATATTTTTTTAAAAATAATTTTGCCTCACGAAGAGTATGAGCAATATCAACTTCAAATTTTAAAGTATCTGAAATTCTTCTCGCTATAATTTTAGCTAATCCTTTGTTGTCCTCAACTACTAATATTCTTTCCATTATTTAATTATCCTCTAAATTGTTGTTTATATACTACAATAATTCACCAATAAAACTCTTAATATTACATATATTTTTTAGTTTTTTTTGTTGCTACTGCTTCGTAAGGGTTCACTGGCCAGTAGTGTCTTTTATATTTACCCCTCAACTCTTTGCTAACCTCTTCATAAGAGTTCTCCCAAAAGCTTTTTAAATCGTAAGTTATTTGAATTACACGCATAGCTGGATTTAAAAGTTGCATCTGTAATGCGATGGAGTTATCTAGAATCTTTGGTGTTTCATATAGTCCAAAAACTTCTTGAATCTTTACACTTACAGATGGTTTTTCATATTCTGAATAATCTATACTGATTCTTGAATCACTTGGCACTTTTATATTTATAGGGGCAAGAGAATCTAGAAGTTTTTGATTTTCCCATGAGATTAAGGATAATAAAATTGTATAAATATCAAGATTCTCTAAATCTTTTATAGTTGAGATTCCATCTAAATATGGTTCTAGCCAAATCTCTAAACTATTTAGTAGTGTATCATCATCAAAATTTGGAAATTCTGTATAGTTATGAAAATTTAGAAATTTTACTCTATCTTTTAAACTATTTGCTTTTTTACTCCAACTAAGAATCTCTAAACCCTCTTTTTTTATCAAATCAATAAAAAGTTTTTTATAATTATGCTTTTTAGATAATTTAGCTGGATTTGAATATAACTCTAGTTGTAAAAAATAGGTACTTACTTTAATATCAAATTTTTTATTCTTTTTGTTGTAGATAATAGTCTCTTTAGTTTTTATAAGTGAATTAAAATAGTTTTCTATCTGTTCTAAAGAGATTCTAATGGCAAGATGTATAAAAGAATCTCTCTCTTGTGCATTTAGGTTTGCAACTACTAAAAACTCTTCGTTAAAGAGAGTGTCATCTTGGTTGAGAATTGCACCTTTTGAGTTACTAAGTTTATATCTATTTGTATTTTTTGTCCTTAGTTTTGCTAACCTATCAGGATAGGCAAAAAGGAGTAAAATAGCAACTATATCTTGTTCTAGAGTTTTATTTTTTTTTGAAATTTTTTTAATAGTTTTTAGTTTATTGTAGAAAGAATCAGCTTGAATTAGAACCTCTTTTGCTCTATATCTATTTATATATATAGAATCAAAATCTTTCTCAAATAGATGGGTAAATCTTTGTAATATATCACTATCATTAGTAGTATTTTGAAAAATATCTTTTTCAACTAAAAGAGAGGCTAATAAACAAGCTTCATAAGCATAGTTTATCTCATTAGCTTTTAGAATCATAAATGCGAATCGTGGATGTATCCCTAAACTAAGAGCATCTTTACCAAACTGAGTAATTTGATATTTTTCATCAAGCATCTTTAACTCATTTAAAATCTCTTTTGTCCCATCTATAATTTTTTTATTTGGAATATCTAGCCAGTGTAACTCTTCAAATTTATCAACTCCCCACAAAGATAAATCTAAGATAAGTGAACTTAAATCACAACGAAGAATTTCAGATTTAGTAGATTGTACTAATACTTTTTGTTCATGCCAAACTCTATAACATCTCCCATCAGATAATCTTCCAGCTCTACCAGCTCTTTGAGTAGCAGAATCTTTAGATATAAAAGATAGTTCAAGATGGTTCATACCAGTTGAGTAGTTATATCTAGATAGTTTCTCAAAGCCAGAATCTATAACAACTTTTACACCCTCAATAGTTAAGGATGTTTGTGCAATGTTTGTACTTAGAATTATTTTTCGTTTATCTGCTTTGTTAATTGCTCTATCTTGCTCCTTTTTATTTAGGGCAGAGTAGAGTGGTAGAATCATAATATTTTTTGATATTTGTGAGTTTTGTAGTGATTTTTCTAAAGCTTTTATCTCTTTTATACCAGCTAAAAAAATTAAAATATCTCCAGAATCTTCTTTTATAGATTTTAGAGTAATATTTAAGAGTGTTTGGTTTAGAGTTTTGTAATTAACTTGTTTTGTTTTAATATCTAAATAGTTATGTTGAACATTATAAGTTTTACCCTTTGAGGTTATTACAGGAACATCACCAATTAAAGTGGAAATTTTATCAGAGTTAAGTGTGGCAGACATAATAAGAATCTTCAAATCATCACGAAGTAACTCTTGAACTTGTAGAGATAGAGCAAGAGAGAGATCGGTATGGATATTTCTCTCATGAAACTCATCAAAAATAATTAATGCAATATCATTTAACTCTTGATCACTTTGAAGTTTACGAACTAAAATAGCTTCAGTTACTACTAGAATCTTGGTCTCTTTAGAATAGATAGAATCCATCTTTATCTGATAACCAACCCTTTGCCCAAGCTCTTCACCAAGAAGTTTAGCCATTTGAGTTGCAACCATTCTAACAGCTACACGGCGAGGTTCTAACATAATGATAATCTTATCTTTAAGCCAAGGTTCATCGAGTAAAGAGATTGGAACAACTGTACTTTTTCCAGCCCCAGGTGGTGCTTCTAAGACTAAAGTATTGTTTGTTTTTAAAGTGCTTGTTATATCTGATAAGAGTTCATAGATGGGTAGTTTTTTCATTTTAGTTTATTTATTTAGTCCCTTTTATCAGATAAATAATATCCAATTATTTTATCAAATATTGACACTATTTAACCTTATAAGTAGTAAAATCTTTATATACTGCCGAAAATATAAAAGAAAGATAATTATGACTTCAAAACTTTATATGGTCTCTTTAGGGCCTGGCGATGTAGAACTTCTTACACTCAAAGCACTCAATGCTTTTAAAGATTGTGATGCTATTTGTGTACCAACAAAAAGTGAAGATAACAGCTTCACAAAATCAATCAGTTTCAAAATTGTATCTCAAGCACTAGAACTTCTTGAAGTTGAGAAGAAAATTATCCCTGTTTATTCCCCTATGCACTTCCTAGAGGAGGATTGGGATAATGAGGCAAAGGTTATTTTAGACACTCTAAAAGAGAATAATAAAGTGTGTTTTGTGACACTTGGTGATGCTGGTGTTTACTCAAGTATCTATTATCTTCTCGATAGAATCAAAGAATCTGATGAACAACTTTATAAAAATAGTGAAGTGATAGCTGGAGTTACATCTTTTAGTGCTGGTTCAGCACAAGCAAAAAAAGCACTTTGTTTAGGGGATGAACAGTTGATAATAAAACCTATTAATCCACGAAAAGATATTAGAACTACGGAGATTCTAATGCGACCAAAAATTGGTATGGATACAACAGAATTAGGTGAAGGTGATTTTTATACTTTTGAAAATATGTATCTTAAAGATGAAAAAATCACACCCTCAAAAATAAGTAAAGTTAGAAAATATATGACTCTATTTATTAATTTTGCGAAAAGAGATTAATTTAGAGGGGACAAGGGGAAACCCCTTGACTATGCTAATAAAGCATAGGTGCAAAAATACACATAAGCAATAGTGTGAGTATAAGCTTATTCATAAAATCCCCTTTATGTGATTTGGGAGGGCAAAAAAAAAGCTAGGAGGTAATTAATCCCCTAGCTTTTGCCACTCCGTAAACCACATAAAGTTATACTCACAAAGTAATTATATCAAAAATAGATAATTTTTCAAAGATTTATTTTTGCCATTCCTCTCTCTTTACCCCACTCAAATTATATTTACTAAGATACCCACGAGGTGTTAAAACTTTTCCGTTTGTTGTGAGTTTTGTTGTTGAATTTCCGATAAGAAGTGTTGTTGACATATTTACATCTTCATTTTCAACACCAGCTTCTATCAACTCTTTGGCAGTTGTAATTTTTATGGTTTGATTCTCTCTTCCCAAATCTCTAGCGATTACTACAATTCTAGAATCTTCAACAGCCGATAGTTTTTCAAGCATCCCACGATATGGCTCTAATCTACTTCTACTCTTAGGATTATAGATAGCTATCACAAAATCACACTCCAAAGAGAGTCTGATTCTCTTTTGAATCAATTCAGAATCTGTCAATCTATCTGAAAGAGATATAAGACAAAAATCTTGTGAGAGTGGAGCTCCAACCTCAGAAGCCAATGCTAAAACAGAAGAGATTCCAGGGAGTGAAGAGTAATCAATACTATCCCAATACCCCTTAACATCAATCAACTCAACAACAAGTGAACCCATAGCATAAACATTCGCATCACCATTTGAGAGAAGAGCAACGCTACGACCTTTTTTAGCCTCCTCTATCGCATAATCAACCCTCTCTATCTCTTTTGTCATAGGGGTAGTAAAAACCTCTTTATCCCCCATCAAGTGAGGTAAATCTTTTGCATACTTTGTGTAAGCAACAATTAAATCTGCTTCCTCTATCGTCAAAATCGCTTCATTTGTAAGATAGCGACTACCACCAGCTCCAGTTGATACTAATGTTAATTTTCCCATTTTTGTTTCCTTTTAAAACGAACAAGCAACAGTTACATTGCCGTAGATTCTTTTACTTAAAAAAAGTGTTTTTGTTTTACTTGCTAGTAGTGAAGCTGGTTCGGCTACACCTTTTATGTTGAAAAATTTTGTAGCTTGTGAGGGTGAGAAGTTTTGCTCTAACTTGTTTATCTCATTGGCATTAAAAAACTTTAACTCTTTGTTTGCATTTTTAGCAAACTCTAACAAACCAATCTCATCAGCTTTCGCTTCAAAACTCGCTAAAGTGGTTACATTTTTAAAATCTAATGAATGCTCAAAACAGAATCTTTTTACTGCTAAATCTATCTCTTTAGAATCTGTTCCTCTGTTCATCCCCAAACCTAAAACTATCTCTTTTGGATGAAACTGTAAAGAGTTATTTGCTAACTTTTGAGGGGTGATATAAAGGGTTGAAATCTCACTCTCAAAATCATCTAAATCATCAGGGGTGAAAAATATAATGCTATCCTCATTGTAACCTTCAAAGTTTTTTAACTCCTCTATAATAGAGGGATATGTAACAACTTGAACAGTTTGTTTGTTGATGATTCTATTAGCTAACTGAGCCAATGATTTGAGGTTACTAATCTCATAATTCATCTTTTTTGCAAACATATCAAAGGCTAGAACCTTGATTTGGTCTGATGCTGTTGTGACAAAGTTTACACACTCATCAAGAGATTGGCTAATTTCAACACTCAACTCATTCGCTCCACCTAAATGCCCAGAAACCAAGGGGATAATCCTCTTTAAATCAAGTGTCATTATAAGCACAGCAGGGTCGGTTGCTTTGTCTTTTAGGTGTGGAGCAATTTTGCGAATCACTGCACCTGTTGCCATTATAAAAATAATCGCATCAAATTCAGCCCAAGCAGTTGGTAAAATATCATCAACCTTATCAAACTTCACAAAACCATCAGATTCTTCAGATTTGTTAAAAATAGTACAGTCGTGATTCTTCAAAATTGGTAAGAGTTGTTTCGCAGATTCTAAACTAGGGTTATTTATAGTTGCTATCGCTATTTTCATATTATCTCTTTATAATGATTTAGAGGATTTTTCACCCTCTTTTTTGTATTTTTTAGCATAAAGATGAGATTCTACTTTTGCCTTTTGCTCTAAAAATTCCCCAAAAAGAATCAATGCTACACCCTTAATATGTGAAACTTTATCTTGAATATCTTCAAGTGTCCCTTTATAAACCATCTCATCACTCCAAGAGGCTTTTTCAACCACCCAACAAGGGGTATCGACTTTATAACCCAACTCATAAGCAGTAGTTTTTAGTGTTTGGATAAGTTTGATAGAGAGGTAAAAAGCAAAAGAACTATTTTTATTTGAAAGGAGTTGTTTTATGGTTTCAGGGTTTGGAGTTCTCCCCTCGATTCTACTAATAATCATAGTTTGAGAAACTCCGGGAATCGTATATTCAACCCCAACAGAAGCAGCCGCAGCAAAAGCAGCAGTAACTCCGGGAATCACCTCAAATTCAATCCCTTTTTCGTTTAAAAACTCTATCTGTTTAGCAGTTGTAGAGAAGATAGATGGATCACCAGTATGAAGTCTTACAAATTTATTTCTATGATATTTCTCTATAAAATCAAAAATATCCTCATAAGACATATCAGCAGAATTTTCTATAATAGCCCCATCTTTACACCAACTTAAAAGCTCTTTAGGAACTAAAGACCCAGTATATAAAACCACATCAGCCTCTTGTAAAGCTTTTTGCCCCTTAACAGTTATCAACTCAGGATCCCCAGGACCTGCTCCTACAAATTTAATCATTTTTTTCCTTTTTCACAATTATTTGATACATAACCCTCTCAGGTTCAGGAAGTAGCAAACTCATCTTGTATGTTGTGAGTGAGATACTTTTCACATCAAATTTTATCTCTGCTTTTTTGAGTGTGTTTATCGCAGTTGTAAGATGTTCAAGTGTTACGAAATTTGCCACCATTAAACCATCATCTGCTAATCTCTCATAAAGGTAATCCAATTCACTGATAACTTTCATCCCACCACCACCAACAAAGATTCTATCAGGTGTAGTTTTTTCAAGTTTGTAAAGTTCACTCGCTTCACCAATCTGGAGTTTTGTGTTGAGAATCTTATGTTTTGAGAGTGAATTTTGTATCATTTTTGCTCTTTTCTCATTCTTCTCAAATAGCACAGTTTTAATTTTATATCTTTTATATCCATCAATGCTTACCGAACCACTACCAGCACCCACATCCCAAAGAAGCTGGTTAGGTTGGAGTTCTAAAACTTGTAGAGAGATATGTCTTTTGTAGCTTTTTGTTATCATCCCATTTTCATGTTCGATAGAATCTTCACTTGATATATTTGGTAGTGGTTTATAGTTTCGTTTTATCAGAAGAGAGTAGGGCATTTTAGGTGGATTTAGAATCATAGAATCTAGTGTAGTGTTTGAAAACTTCTCATCTTTATAACCAAATTGCTCCCCAAGAGTGATACTAAAATCATCTTTATCTAAAAATTGCATTGCCTCTTTTAAAAGTTTAGGTGTATTTTCATCGCAAATGATAAATGTATAATCTTTAACTAAAAAATTCTCTAAATCTATATCATTTTTTCCATGTAAAGTGATAATTCCAGTTTTTACAAGTGATACACCCTCGTGGGCTAACATATAGTTTAAAGATGAAGTGTTATCTATGATTTTAAAAGGGATATTCTCTTTTTTTAGAACATTTAAGATGAGAATCGCACCCGAAAAAAAAGTGGGTGAGCCACTTACAATATAGAGAATCTCTTTATCTAAGTTTTTTGAAATTTCTTCTTTAACAACTTTAAAACTCCCTTTTACAACATTCTCTAAATCAGTCTGAAAGTTTTGGTCACAAAAAATAATCTCATATTTTGTAAAATCTAAGTGGATATTATCAAAGTTATATCCACCCATCCCTGAACCTGCTATTGTTACCATCTCATCTCCCTCTTAAAAATATCAGCACCATTCAGTGTAATAATCTCTATCTCTTTTATCTCAATACCTAACTCTAAAAACCATTTTTGAAAACTCTTACCAGCTTTATATCCTAAAAAAGTTCCAAAAAGTTTGATTTGTTCAGAACTTAATTTTTGTAAAACTGCTTTCAAAGTTAAGTACTCTTCACTTCCCAAATCAAAATCAAGTTCCTCTTTCAGCCAAAGTTTTACTTCATCAAAGTCTATCCCACCAAAACGGTTATGGGTGTTTTTACACTCTTGAGCGATTTTACACATCTTTGCTACACTTGTTACAAAAATCATCTTTTTAAACTTTGTTTCTTGAAGTTTTTGTGAAGCATCGTAGATAAAATTACCAATCTCAACAACTTGGCTTAACTCATAATTTTTGTTTGAATAGTCGTGAGCTGTATTTCCTAGAGTGAAAACCACCTCTTTGAAACCACTTGCATCTGCTACGGCTATCTCTGTTTGAATAGAATCAAGATAGGCATCTGCTGAGATGGGTTTCACGATTCCACGAGTTCCTAAAATGGAGATTCCACCAATCACACCAACTTTTTCATTTGCTGTTTTTTTGGCTATCTCTTCACCATTTTCAACACTAAAAACTATATGTAAAATCTGCTTTTTCTCTTTTTTTACAATAGTTGAGCCTATCTGTTTCATCATCTTTAATGGAACAGGATTTATCGCTGGATAGTTTGGTGCTATTTTCAATCCAGCTTTTGTAACGATTCCAACACCACTACCACCATAGATAAAGAGTTTTGTTTCACCTATCTCTATGAGTGAAGCTGTCTGTGGTTTTAAATCTTTTGGAATCTCTAAAAAAAGTTGAGCATGGATACAACACCCTTTAGTCACATCCAAATCATCATTATCTACTTTTATAGTGCTAAAATGGTGAGTAGATTCTTTTTTTATCTTTATCTTCGCATCTTGAGATTTTTCTAAACTTACATCAATTACAGTATCTACTTGATTCTCATAAAAATCTTTTAAAACTGCACCCAAAACTGCTGTGGCATGAGTTCCAGTTGTGTAACCACTACGAAGTTTTTTAGACATAAATTTTAGTTATACACTTTCATAGGGATAAAAGCATCTTCACCTAATTCATCTTTTAAAATTTTACCTTCCGATAAGATTCTAAAAATATTTCTCCACTCCGTTTCACTATATTGATGGGTATGTTTTAACCAAAGAGCATTATTTTTAGGCTCACCATTAGCTTGTGTATTTTCCACCACTTGTGCCACCTGACGAAATCTACAAGCTCCATAACATCCAGTTCTTGTGATTTTTATACGGTTCTCACCCTTGTTTAAACCCATATCTTTTAGAATCTCTCTTAGCTGTGCTGATTTGTCAATCTTACCAGCTTTTGAGCATCGCTCATCATCACAAATCATAATGATAGTTTTGTAGTGCATAATAGGGCGATTTGGGTCAAAATCTTTAGGTTTGCATAAAAAACCATCTACAACTTCCGAACCCATCTCATTGATTTTAACTTCCATTATAATTGCCTTTTTTAACTACTTTAGATATAATTTTACTTGCGATTAAAACTTATTAGAATCTACGGAGTGGTAAAAAGCTTTTAAGGTCAAGGGACTAATTACCCCTTGACCTTTTTTTTTGCCCTCCCAGATTTTAATAGGGGGATTTTATGAATAAGCTTTTAATCGCAATATTGCTTATGTGTGTTTTCACACCTATACTAAATTAGTATAGTCAAGGGGCTTTTCCCCTTGTCCCTCTCTATTTACCGTTATATTTCCCAAATTCAGAATCATAATCTTTTATAAGTCTATATGCTGCATGAAGAGATGCTACCACCATAGTTGAAGCTCCATAACGACCCTCTAAGATGATTCCCTCAACACCAAAATGATTCATAAATTTTTTTCCATACTCTTTAGATTCTACAACATTTACAAATCCAACTGGGAATAGAAGTAGAATCACATTATCAAGATTTATGTTTTGTTTTATGAGTGTATTTATCGCTGCATAGATAAATGTCGGGGCATTTCCACAAGCTAAAACCATTGGCTCATCTTTGAATCTCTCTATCGCTAACTCTACTGCTGCATAAGAGCGAGTAGTTTTGTTCACTTTTGCCATCTCAAAAACTTCAGGCTCATTTACATAGCAGATAACTTCATTTTCATATTTATCTAGGTAAAATTTACTTAATCCTGAGCGAATCATATTTGTATCTACTATAAGTTTTGCTTTTTTCTCTAGTAACTCTTTTAGTTTTATCATCGCATTATCTGAGAAGTAGATATTGTCGATTATTTGCTCAAAACAAGTGGTTGTATGAATCAGTCTCTCAACCAAAGCTTTTTCATTTGTATCGAAACGATTAAATCCCTCATAATTTACTGCTTCAGCTTGAATCATCTCAAATGATTTTACAGATATCTCTTCGCCAATATTGATAGGTGGTTCTTGTAGTTCAAAGTTCATAATTTATAGTTTCCATTATTTTTTAGTGATTATATCAGATATTGATTAAGATATAATAGCGTATGAAATTTAACTCAAATGATACAGAAAACCTCTTAAATATTATGAAAAATAGACGCGATGTAAGGGGTAACAATTTTTTACCTCAGGAGCTAGAAGATGATACTCTCAAGCTGATTCTAAAAGCTGGTCTAACTGCCCCATCTGTTGGTTATTCTCAGCCATGGAAATTTATAGTGATAAAAGATAAAACTATAAAAGAGGCAGTTTTTAATAACTTCTCAAATGAGAATGAGAAAGCAAAAGAGATTTTCAAAACTAAAGAGTTGTACAACAAACTAAAACTAGAGGGAATCAAAGAATCACCTATAAATATAGCTGTTTTATATGAGCAGAGTGATGGTGAGATTCTTGGTGCTACAAGTATGAAAAAGATGGGTGAGTACAGTGTAGTTTGTGCTATTCAAAATATGTGGCTAATGGCAAGAGCCTTAAATATTGGGCTTGGTTGGGTGAGTATTTTAGATGAAAAACAGGTTTTAAACACAATTGATGCACCAAAAAATAGTAAACTTATCGCTTATCTTTGTATCGGTTATGTAGATCAGTTTTATGATGAGCCAGAGTTAAAAAAATTGGGTTGGAAAGATGAGAAGAGTTTGGGGGAGTGTGTGGTTTATAGGTAGAGTTTAGGCTCTACCTAGTAAGTTTAATCCATACCCAACAGTTTTATAAGGAATATTTATCATAATCTCACCATTTTCAGGTTGAGAATCTATCATATAAACTATATCCATAGTTTTATTAGTTGTTATATGTTTTGCTGAAACTATTGTGATATTTTGATTCTTATAAATCGCTTTATCACCTTTTTTTATCTTTTGCTCATCATCGTAAAATCCACACATTAAAATTCTTCTCCTTTATCACATCGCCACATAGTATGCAGATATGTTCCAACTAGATTGCCTTTTTTATAGCCACCATCTTTCATCATTTTTTTTGATACTTTATAAAGTCCTATCTTACCCTTTGGTGCTGAAGTGATGTAAGAGTAGTGAAAAGCATGCCCTTTTTTCACTTCGTTGGTATCAAAATCAATCCCTTTATAATAACCAAGTCTTTCTCTTTTTTTACCTAGTTTAAACTCTATATCTAAGATTCCACTCATCTCTTTTTCATCTATTTTTTTACCTAAATAGATAAGCCCTGCACATTCGGCATATATATTTTTATTTTTAGAAGCATGGTTTATGAGTGAATTTTTAAACTTTATGGAATCTTTTACCCTTGCATAACTCTCATCAGTTTCAACATAACCACCAGCTATTATTACCATATCAGCATCATTTGGAATCTCTTCATCTTTTGTTGAATCTATAAAAATCACCTCTTTATATAACTCTTTTAAATACTCAATATTATCATGGTAGATAAATGAGAAGTTTTTATCTTTTACTAAAATACACTTCTCATCTTTTTGTATTATTGGTTTAAATGGATATGTTTTTTTATCTTGAACTTTTATATCTATAATAGTTTCTAAAAGTTGTGTATCTATATTTTTAAGTACATCTTTAGCGATAGAATCTAATGCAACAGATTCTAACTCCTCCAAATCAAGCCCCAAATGGCGAGAACTGATACTAGGTAAGTTTTTCTCTATCCACCCAACTACTATAACATTTTCACACTCTAACTCTATATGTTTTTTTACCAATTCAAAGTGCATTTTTGAAGATACTTTATTGAGTACAACTGCTTTTATAGTGTTATCATCTCTAAAATTTAACATCCCATTTAGGATGGCAGATATAGTGATATAACTCCCACCAGCATCAAGAATCAGAAGTGTAGGGATATTTAAAATTTTAGCCACATCATAAGCACTAGAATTTTTATCCATCCCATCATAAAACCCCATAACACCTTCACAGATGGCTACATCTTTATCGTTATATTTATTGAAAATCCAATTTAGTTGATTCTCATCCATCATATAGCCATCAAGATTTACTGATGGGTAGGATGCCACTTTTTCATGAAATTGGGGGTCTATAAAATCGGGGCCTATTTTGAAAGGGCGAACTCTATTTTTAAAATGGGTTAAAAGTGCCATAGTTAATAAAGTTTTACCTTGATTTGATGCTATTGCTGATACTACTAATGCTTTTTTCAACTTATCTCTTTATAATTACTAAAAAATTTGGATTTACTATGAAACGATATAGACATTATAACAAAGAGACTGCAATTATTTTATCATGTTTTGGTTCTGTGATTGAGCAAGATAAATATTTTAGCTTTCAAGAGTATGTGAAAGAGCAGTTTGAGGGGATTCCTGTGTTTACAGCTTTCTCTTCAAAGATGGTTATCAAAGAGTTGGCTAAAGAGGGGAAGGTTTATAAGAATCTTCCTCAGGTTATGGCAGATGTAGATATGGAGGGGTACAAAAGATATGTGGTTGTATCTGTAAATATTTTTCCAACTGATGAGCATGAGGTGTTAGTTCGTATGGTGAAGGGGTTTAAAAACTTCTCTTTGGCAAATATCCGTTATACAAATCCACTTCTATACAAAACAAAAGAGACATCTCTATATCTTAAGAATCTTGATGCACAAATCCGTCAAGAGGATGAAAATATTATCAATCTTTATGTGATTCATGGTGTTCCAGTTTTAAATCTTGGTGGTTTAGAATCTGTATCTTATACGGCTGACTTTTTAAAAATGATAAACAAGAATAATCTGACTTGTTCATTAGAGGGTGAGTTCCCTTTTTATGCTGTTAAAGATGCTATAAAAGCCCAAATATTAGAGAGAATAAAAGAGAATCCAAAGTTAAAAGTTCAGGTTGTTCCTATGCTTTTAGTGAGTGGAAATCATTACTTTAAAGATATGATAGAGATATCTGAAGAGATTGGTGAGTATTGTGATTCTTCTATTGTAAAACCTTTAGATAATACAACTAAATTTAACCTACTTGGGCAAGATGCAGTTCGTGAAATTTTTAGAGAGAATATAGCAGTTGAGATTCAAAAGTTTGGGCTTTAGTTTTTTTAAACCTTATCTACCCTAAATCATCCAGCTATTGAGAATCTTCTCTTTTTCGCTGGTAATACTTCATCGTTTAAAAATATCACTAAAGTGTTTGCATCTGAAATCACTTTTGTGAAAAATTATTATTGGAATCGTAAATAATTAATTCCCCACCATCATTTTCATCATAAATAGTACAACTAAAAGAATAGATATGTATATAAAATTAGTTAGACTTACTTGCTATAATATGTATAAAATAATTTTAAGGCTAAATATGAGAATAGCAGTAGTAGGTCTTGGTGGAGTAGGTGGGTATATTTGTGCTAGTTTTAATAAAACTAAGCATAATGTTGTTGGTTTTGCTAGGGGTGAACATCTTAAAAAGATTCAAGATAATGGATTGGAAATAGTTGAAGATTCTTTATCTTGGAATGAGAAAATAGATGCTAGAGAGTTAGATAATTGTAGTGGTTATTTTGATTTGGTACTATTTTGTGTGAAGAGTTATGATTTGGTAGAATCTTATGAAAGAATCTCAAAATGTATAGATTCTAAGAGTACGATTCTAAGTCTTTCAAACGGTGTAAATAATGGTGATATACTAAGAAGATTAACTAAAAGTACAGTTTTAGAGGGTTGTGTTTATATCTTGTCTCATATCAAAGAACCTGGAATCATTAGAAAAAAAGGGAAGCTATTTGCTTGTGTTTTTGGTGGAGATTCTGTGTCTACTGAAAAGTTATCAAAGATATTTGATGAGGCTAAACTAAGGTATAAAACACCTAGTGATATTAAACAAGCTATATGGAGAAAATTTATATTTATATCTGCTTTTGCTACTAGCACATCTTACTATGATAAAAGTATAGGTTTTGTATATGAGAATCATAGGGATGAGGTTAAAAAAGTTTTAGAGGAGATAGCAAATGTAGCAAATTCTATGGAGATAGATATCTATGATGAGATAGAAAAATCACTCCAAACTGCTTCAAAAGTCCCTTATGATTCATCAACATCAATGCACTTGGATTTTCAAAATAAAAAGAGAGTAGAATTAGAAAGTTTAACTGGCTATGTGGTGGAGCATGGAAAAAAGTATGGGGTGGAAACTCCACAGATTCTAGAGATGTATGAGGGGCTCGTTCTAAAAAATAAGGCTTTATAATACGATTTAATGAGTTTTCAGATAAATATAGAACCCAAACTGAATTAAATATTGAAGATGGCATTTTATCTAACTATGTTACAATTTTCTTTTGAATTTTATCATCTTTAAATTTTCGCTCCCTATCATTAATGATTCTTAAATTTTAGTTATAATTTTTTCATATATATAAACAATAAAAATAATATGTAATAATTTGCTAAAAAGAAGAGATGAAATGGATATACAAAGATTAGTTTTAGGTGGTGGATGCTTTTGGTGTATTGAAGCAGTTTTTAGTGATGTAAAAGGTGTTTTAAGTGCAGTTAGTGCTTATACAGGTGGTAAAAGAGCAAATCCAACTTATGAAAATATTTGTACAGGTGTTAGTGGTCATGCTGAGGTTATAGATATTGAGTATGATGCAGATATAGTAAGTTTAGTAGAACTTTTAGAGATATTTTTTGTGGTGCATAATCCAACAACATTGAATCAGCAAGGTGCAGATAAAGGTACACAGTATCGTTCTGTTATATATTATGCAGATGAGGAGGAAAAAAAGATTATAGATGATTCTATATCTAAGGCCTCATCTGATTTTGCAGATAAGATAGTAACCGAAGTAAGCACTTTAGGTGAAGTTTATAAGGCAGAGAGTTATCATCAAAACTACTATAAATTAAACTCTTCTCAAGGGTATTGTCAAGTGGTAATTGCTCCGAAACTTCAAAAATTTATTTCAAAGTTCCCAGAAAAATTAAAATAAAAAGGAAATAGTATGAGTCATATTTATAATCTAGCGATAATTGGTGCAGGACCAGCAGGGATAGCGACAGCAGTAGAGAGTTATTTACAAGGTATTAGAGATATAGTTTTGTTAGAAAAAGATGTGAATCATAACTCTACAATTCGTAAGTATTATAAAGATAACAAAAGAGTAGATAAAGATTGGAAGGGTCAAAAGGTTGAACTTGATGGACGAATCTATTTTGTAGATGGGACTAAGGAAACAACATTAGATTTTTTTGATGAGATATTAGATTACCACTCGGTTGAACTTCAAACTCATGTTGAGGTGCAAACCATAGAGAAAAAAGATGGATACTTTGAAGTTTTTATGGCTGGAAAAAGTATACAAGCCAAAAAAGTTGTTGTAACGATAGGAAGAATGGGAAAACCTAACAAACCAAGCTATAAAATTCCATCGACTATTAAGAAAAAGATAGCTTATACACTTGATGGATGTAGTGAGGGTGAAAAAGTTTTAGTTGTTGGTGGTGGAGATAGTGCTGTGGAGTATGCAGTAGACTTGAGTGAAAAAAATGAGGTAGCTATCTGTTACAGAAGAGAAACATTTAGAAGAGCAAATCCAACTAATCAAACAAATATAGCAAATGCGATAATGCACAAAGAGGTAAGACCGATTCTTGGGATAAATATAGATGGGTTAGAGGACGATGATGGCAAAGTAAAAGTGCTGTTTAATGGAGCTGAAGATGAAACTTTTGATAGAGTGATATATGCGATAGGTGGAACAACACCAAGCTCATTTCTTGCTGGTTCTGGAATCAAGGAGTTAGATGGAAAACCTGTTCATGATGATAATTATGAAACAAATGTAGCTGGATTATTTGTAGCTGGAGATATCACTCAAGAGAGTGGTGGAAGTATCGCTCTAGGTTTGAATCATGGTTATGCGATAGCTTGTTTTATCCAAGGTGACTGTTTAGTTGCTAAATAGTTAAACTATTATTTGTGAATGTTTTTATTATCAAACATTTATTAGGCTAAAGTTCTGAGTATATTTAGATAGAATCACCCAAAGGATAAATAATTATGAGTGAAGCAGAAAAAAATAAAAATAATCCTCTTCATGGGATTAAACTTAAAAATATTTTAGAAGATTTAGTAAAGCATTATGGATGGAAAAAACTTAGTCAATATATCGATATTAGATGTTTTTTGTTTGATCCTACTATAAACTCTAGTCTTAAATTTTTACGAAAAACACCTTGGGCTAGAGCTAAGGTTGAAGAGTTGTATTTAGATATGATTGAGAATAAGAGTTCAAAGCAGTAATCTTTATTTTTAGATAATTTTGATAAAATGCTTCTCATATAAATGGTTCACAAAGGAATTTTTTTGCAAACAAAACAATCTTCAGTAAAAGTATGTGAAACAACTATAACAGATGAAGATGAGTTTATATCTTTTTTTGATACAAACTATAATCTGTTTAAAGATTATCTGATTGTAATAAATGGGGACATAAGTGAAAAAATAGAGAGTTATTTAAACGAAAAAAAATTGAGTTTTTTGCAAAATGTAACTTTACCTAAGGGTAAGGGTCGTAAACCTGTAGAACAAGAGCTTGAAAATGAGAGAGCTAAATATCTCAATGCTCAAAAACAACTCGAAGCAGAACTATTAAAATCAACTACACCTGAGCCAGTACAACAAAGAGATTTAAAAGTGTTAGATTCACTTGTTCGTAGTGGGCAGGAGTTAAATATAGATGGAGATTTACTTTTACTAAACCGTGTAAATAGTGGAGCAACAATTATAATAGACGGGAATCTTATTATCACTCAAGTGGTAGATGGTTCTATAAGATGTAATGGAAATTTTATGATGTTAAAGGCTTCACCAAAAGCAAATATAATCTTTCATGGAGTAGAAGTTGATAACTCATTTTTAAAAGATAGACTAAATAGAGTAGAATTAAAAAATAACGAGATAGTTATAACACCAGTATTAAAGGAACAAAATTGGGGAGCATAATAGCAGTAATTAGTGGGAAAGGTGGAGTTGGTAAAACAACAACTACCGCAAATGTTGGACTTGGAATTGCGATAAATAATAAAAGATGTGTTGTTGTCGATTTTGATATTGGTCAAAGAAATCTAGATATGATTCTTGGGCTAGAGAATCGTGTAGTTTTTGATATAGTTCAGGTTATGGATGGTGAAGCGAATGTTAAACAAGCTCTTATAAAAAGTAAATTTGATGCGAATCTTTTCTTTTTAGCTGCTTCACAAACAAAAGACAAATCTGTTTTAGATTCTGATAAGATTCAAAAACTTGTAACTGATTTGGCAGAAGATTTTGATTATGTGATTCTTGATGCCCCTGCTGGGATTGAGAGTGGTTATGAGCATACTATTGAGTTTGCTGATTCTGCTATTATTGTTGTAAACCCTGAAGTTTCTTCTATCCGTGATGCTGATCGTGCTATTGGGATTTTAGATTCAAAATCACAAAAAGTAAAAGAGGGTAAAGAGGTTATTAAGTATCTTGTTATCAACCGTATAGACCCTAAAATGGTTCAGAGTGGTGAGATGCTTACAAGTGAGGATATATTAGAAATCTTAAGTATACCTCTTATTGGTAAAGTTCCTGAAGATAGAGGGATTATAGATGCATCTAACCAAGGTAAACCAATAATTTTAGATAAAAATTCACCTGCTGGACAAGCTTATAAGAGAATAGCTACTCGTATCTGTGGGGAGATGGTTGCTATGGAAGATGTTGAAACTATTCAAACTGGTTTGATGAGTAAAATAAAAGGGATGTTTAAGTAATGTTCTCTTTTTTCAGAAAAAAAAGTAGTGCAACTACGGCAAAAGATAGGTTGACTATCGCTATTATGTCAGATAGAGAGAGTAATCTTTATCCTTTTATGGATGAGATGAAAGCTGAACTTATGGAAGTGGTTAAAAAATATATTGGTGTAAAAACCATTGACATTAAAAAAGAGACAGTTGATGGTATAGAAGCTCTCTCTATTGAAGTTGAATTAGAAGATTCCTAATTATGATTGGATACTAAAAGAGATAATTAAACATACAAATCTATCTGAGATGGAGATTCAACACTAGGTGTAATCTCTTTAGTTTGTGTATTTTGGAAGTTTTCTGCTTTTTTTAGAATCTCATCTTGAATCGGTATATTCTCTGTTGAATTAGATTCTTGTTTAGCACTAGTATCCAGTTTTCCAACTTGAACCTGATTATTATAAGGTGATTGAAATAAATATCTTGAAACATTCATAATATCCTCCTTTGTACTTGATTATATTGTACCACATAAGATATAAAAAATTAAATAATAGAATAAAAACAAACACCCCTATAAGCTACATTATATTAAAATACAACACTTTAAAAACTTGGATATATTATGAAATTGTTTGGTACAGATGGTGTTAGAGGTGAAGCTGGAACTTTCTTAACTGCACAAATGGCTATGAAAATAGCAATGGCTGCTGGAATCTATTTTAAGAAACATTCAGTTACGAATAAAATACTTATAGGTAAAGATACTAGAAAAAGTGGTTATATGATTGAAAATGCAATAGTAAGTGGACTTACTGCTATTGGTTATGATGTTATCGAGATAGGTCCTATGCCTACCCCTGCTATCGCTTTTATTACAGAAAATATGAGATGTGATGCTGGAATTATGATTAGTGCTTCACATAATTCCTATGAAGATAATGGGATTAAATTTTTTGATGGGCATGGAAATAAACTTTCTGTTGAAGTGGAAAAAGAGATAGAAGATATATATTTTAACGATGAATTAATTGCTGATGCTCAAGCAACAGGTATAGATATTGGGAAAGCAAAAAGAATAGATGATGTAATAGGACGATATATTGTTCAGCTTAAAAATTCATTTCCTAGAGATATATCATTACAAGGTGTTAGAATTGTTTTAGATACGGCTAATGGTGCTGGATATAAGGTTGGTCCAACAGTTCTTGAGGAGCTGGGTGCAGATGTTGTTGTTTTACATAATGAACCAAATGGAAATAATATAAATAACAATTGTGGTGCATTATATACTCAGGAATTATCTAAAAAAGTTATTGAGTGTAGAGCAGATATAGGGATTGCTCTTGATGGTGATGCTGATAGATTAGTTGTTGTTGATGAAAATGGTGTTGTTGTTGATGGTGATCATCTTTTGGGTGCATTAGGTGCATATTTGGATGAAAATGGTGATTTAAAAGGTAAAGGAATTGTATCTACTGTGATGAGTAATAAAGGTTTAGAGGAGTATATGGAATCTAAAAATTTAAAACTATTTCGTTCAAGTGTTGGAGATAAACATGTAGTAGAGATGATGAAAAAAGAGGGTATAAATTTTGGTGGAGAGCAAAGTGGTCATGTTGTAATTAGTGATTTTGCTAAAACTGGTGATGGATTATTATCTGCTTTACAAATTTTATCTTTAATTATTAGAAAGTCTACAAAAACATCATTAGCTCTTCGACCTTTTAAACTTTATCCACAAAGATTAGATGGTGTAAATATTAGTGTTAAAAAGCCTTTAGAAGAGATTGATGGATTAAAAGATATTTTAAAGAATTTAGATGAGCAAAATATTGGGCATCTAATTAGATATTCTGGAACAGAAAATAAACTAAGAATCTTACTTGAATGTAAGGATAATAAACAATTGAATTTTAATATGGATAAGTTAATTGAATTTTTTAAAAAAGCATTAAATGGATAATAAAAATTTTAAATTTAGTTTAATTTTACTGTTTACAATGGTTGGTATATTTATAATTGACCAAAATATAAAGATGCTTTTTGTTGATGGATTTCGATATTACACAGAGTGTATAGATTTGATTCTTGTTTACAATAAAGGTGTTGCATTTTCAATGTTATCATTTCTAGAAGAGTGGCTTAAATATATTCAACTTGTACTTATTAGTGGTATTTTAATCTACCTATTTTATAAAAGAGAATTTTGTTATGCCTTCCCTTCTGGGTTACTTTTAGGTGGTGCATTTTCAAATATTTATGATAGATTTATCCACGGTGGTGTTGTTGATATGGTTTATTGGCATTGTAAATTTAATTTTGCAGTATTTAATTTTGCAGATGTAATGATAGATATAGCAGTGGTATGGTTTTTAATTTTACATTTTAAGCCTAAATTATGTAAAGCTAATTAAAAGTAGTTTTTTGATAAAATTGCCCAAAATAAAATGATTTGGAATAGGTTTTACCTAATAACTAAATATTATAAAAATTAAAGGAAATTGATGGAAATCAAATCAAATAGAATCGACGGTGCAAATGCTACAATTGAAGCAACAATCCCTATGGATGAGGTAAATGCAAAATTAGAAAGAATAGCTAAAGAGCTAACTAAAACAGCTAAAATTGATGGTTTCCGTAAAGGTAAAGTTCCTGTTTCTGCTGTTAAAAAACAGTATGGTGAGAAACTTGTTCAAGATGCAGAAGCTGAAGCACTTCGTGAAGTTTTTGATAAAGGTTTAGCTGAATTAAATATCGCTAATGAATCATTAATTGGTGAGCCAAATATCTCTAAGTTTGATAAAACTGAAGATAAAATTGAGGTAGCTGTAAAAGTTGCTATGAGACCAGAAATAGATATGGGTGATTATGCTTCAATGGTTTCTGAATTTGATAAGCCAGTAGTGACAGAAGAGGAAGTTACTGTTAGAATTACAGACTTAGCTCAGAATCAAGCTGATTTAGTTGATGTTGAAGATGATCGTCCTTTAGCTAAAGATGATTCTGCTCTTTTTGATTTTGAAGGTTCAGTAGATGGTAAGCTTTTTGATGGTGGTTCATCAAAAGATTTCTCTCTTGTAATTGGTTCAGGTCAATTTATCCCAGGGTTTGAAGATCAAATGATTGGTATGACTAAGGGTGAAGAAAAAATCATCAAAGTTACTTTCCCAGAAAATTATGGTGGAGATTTAGCTTCTAAAGATGCTGAATTCAAAGTAAATCTTAATGCTATTCAAACTAAAGGTGAAGTTGTTCTTGATGATGCTTTAGCTAAGAAAATGCTTCAAGGTGAAGAGGATGCAGATTTAGCTAAACTTCAAGAATTAGTAAAAACTCAAATAGAAAATGAAAAATTATCAAAACTTTATAATGATGATATGAAACCTGCATTATTAGAAACTTTTGTTTCAACTTTTAAATTTGATTTACCAGAATTTGTTGTTGAACAAGAGATTGATATGGCTTTAAACAAGAAAGCTGGTGATATGAGTGAAGATGAGATTAAAGAGCTTCGTGAAGATGCTGATAAACTAAATGAGCTTCGTAAAACTTTACGAGATGATGCAGAAAAAAGTGTTAGAGCAACATTTATTATTGATAATTTAGCTAAGGCTGAAAATGTAACTGTTGAAGAGCAAGAAGTTATGCAAACTATCTATTATGAAGCGATGCAAATGGGTCAAGATCCTCAAAAAGCTTTTGAACAGTATAAAGATGCTGGATATATTCCTGCAATTCAAATGTCAATGGTTGAAGATAAAGTTCTTTCAGGATTACTTAACTCTAAAATAAAAGAAGCATAAATAATGAGCTATATCCCTTATGTAGTAGAAAAAACAGGTCGTGGTGAACGCTCTTATGATATTTTTTCTCGTCTTTTAAAAGATAGAATTGTGATGCTTAGTGGAGAGGTAAACGATCAAGTTGCTTCTACTATTGTTGCACAGTTTTTATTTCTTGAAGCAGAAGATCCAGAAAAAGATATCTATTTTTACATCAACTCCCCAGGTGGAGTTGTAACAGCAGGTATGGCTATCTTTGATACAATGAATTATATTCGCCCAAATGTTGCTACTATATGTATAGGTCAAGCAGCTTCAATGGGTGCTTTTTTATTATCATCTGGTGAAAAGGGTAAAAGATATGCTCTTCCACATGCTCGTATTATGATTCATCAACCTTTAGGTGGTGCTCAGGGTCAAGCTTCTGATATAGCTATTCAAGCTGAAGAGATTTTAAGAATGAAGAAAGAACTTAATTCTATCTTAGCAAAAAATAGTGGTCAATCTATAAAAACAATAGAAAAAGATACCGATAGAGATAACTTTATGAGTGCCAAAGAGACTAAAGAGTATGGTATGATAGATGAAGTTTTGGAAAAAAGTATTAAAGAGTTATAGGAGTTAGTATGTCAGGGGGATTAAGAAATAGAAATCGTCGTGTAGCAAAAGCATCAGAATTTGATTTAGAATCATTTTCAGAATCGTCACCTGAAGCTGATATAACTTTTGATGCATTAGATTTGAACAATCCAGTTAGTGAAGTTGAAATCTATGCTAAAGAGGTATTAAATGCACTTATAAAAGATAATCTTCCCCCAACTCCAAATAATTTTTCGCTCTATTTTGATAGATTACTAGAAAAAAAAAGTGAAAACCTTAAGAAGCAAATTAAATCATTACTTGAGTTAGATGATGATGATAATAATGATGATAAAACTATAATGTTAGAACAAAGTTTAAAACAAGGTTTTTCATCAATTAAAAATATTTTAAGTGTTACTGTTGGTTTATATAAAAATATGAACTTAATGTCAAAAATACTAGAAAAAAGAAAAAAAGAACTTCTTGAAAATTCTACTGAAACTGAAGCAATAAATATTATAAATACTTTAGGTGGTGATGTAGATAAACTTAATACAATAGTAAAAAAGCAAAGTTTACAGATGAAAAATATCTATGATGATACTGCTGGTATTGTAAAACAAGTTGAGAATGAAACTATTTTTGATAATAAGTTTGGTGTGTATAACAAAAGATATTTACTTACTAAAATAGAACAAGAGATAGAGCTTGTTGATAATTACAAACATAAAAGTTCTCTTATTATGATTGAATTATCTCGTGATTTAAAGAATGAAGTAAAGAATGAAAAAGCACTCAATCTAATGACTAAAACAATTGCTAGGCTTCTGTTGAAAACATCTCGTAGAAGTGATATTGTAGCTCACTATGGTAATGGTATATTTTCTATGCTCTTAAAACATACTGATATAGAGAGTGCGCAAAAAGCAAGTCATAGACTGTGTGAGCTAGTGTCAAATAGTAACTTTTTCTTAGCTGACAAGGAGATACAATTAAAAGTTTCTATCGGTATTACAGATATTAGACTTCCATTTGCAGTAGAAGAGATAGTTATGAATGCTCTTAATGGAATCAAAAAAGCATATGAAAATCCTAAAAAGGATTATTATGCAAATATTGAAGAGACATCAGTAGTTAAAAAGAAAGAAGAGTAAATAATGAATTTAAAAATAGTAGAGTATCCAGATAAAAAATTAAAAGAAAAATCAAAAGTTGTTGAAAACTTTGATGAAGAGTTACATAAACTTTTAGATGCTATGTACCCAATAATGATGAATACTAATGGTATTGGTTTGGCAGCAATTCAAGTAGCCCATGCTAAACAAGTTTTGATATTAAATATTCCACAAGAAGATGGTGAACAACTAAAAGAGAATCTTATTGAGATTATTAATCCTGTTGTAATTAAAAAAAATGGTGAAACAACTTATCAAGAGGGTTGTTTAAGTGTACCATCTTTTTATGAAGATATAGTTAGGTATGACACTGTCTCAATAGAGTATAAAGATAGAGATGGAATCTCAAAGTCAATAGATGCTGATGGACTTTTAAGTATTGCTATACAGCATGAGATAGATCATTTAGATGGAATTTTATTTATTGATAGATTAACATCATCAAGACGAAGAAAATTTGAAAAAGAGTATAAGCGAATGTTAAAAGAGAAAAAAACTTCTAAAAAATAAATAAAGAATATTATTATTCTTTATTTATAAATGAGATGAAATCTTCATTTGATAATCCTTTAGAGTATATAAATCCTTGTCCGTATTTACAACCTAAGTCAATTAAAATATTTTCCTGTTTTATATCCTCTATCCCTTCAGCGATTATCTTATAGCCTAAATCATTAGATATTTGAATAATGGCATGAGCGATAGCTAAATCATCTTTATTTATAGCTATATCGTCTATAAAAGATTTATCTATTTTAATCGTATCAATAGGAAGTTTTTTAAGATAACTCATAGATGAATAACCTGTTCCAAAATCATCGATAGATATTTCAAAACCTAAATCTCTTAGCTCTGTTAGAACTTTTATATTTTTATCTAAATCATCTATCATAGAGTGTTCAGTTAGTTCTAATTCAATATTTGTAGGGAGAATATTATTCTCTTTGATAATATTTAGATACTTGGCAACAATATTCTCTTCAGATAATTGAGTACTTGATATATTTATAGATATTTGTTCAATCCCTAAATCTATATCTTTCCATTTTTTAAATGTTTGAACAGCTTTTTTAAATACAATATTTCCAATATCAATTATCATATTGTTCTCTTCAGCTATTGGTATAAACTCTGCTGGTGAAATAAATCCTAACTCTTTATCTGTTAATCTTAGTAAAACTTCACAACTGCTACATTTATGAGAGATTAAATTATATTTTGGTTGAAATACAAAATCAAAAGAGTTATTTGTAATAGCATCTTTTACAGCTTTTTCAACAGCTATTTTTCTTGTAAATAAGATGTTTAGCTCTTCACTATAAAATTGATAACTATCTCTGCCCATATCTTTTGCATGGTACATTGCACTATCTGCATATCTCATTAGTTTAGATACAGTTTTTCCATTATCAGGATACATAGATATACCTATACTGGCAGTAGTGTAAACTGTGTTATTAAAGATTTCGATAGGTTTTCTTAGAATGTCTAAAATTCTATTTACAATAGTTTCTATATGTTTAGTGTTTGTAATTGATTCTAGTAAAATTACAAACTCATCCCCACCAATTCTAGATATAGTATCTATATCTTTTAAAATATTTTGCATTCTTTTACTAACAACTTTTAGCATCTCATCACCATAATGATGACCAAGTGTATCGTTTATATTTTTGAATTTATCTAGGTCTATAAAAAGGATAGCAATTATATTATTATTTCTTTGGGCTGATTTAATCGCATGAGAGGCTATCTCTTCAAACTTCGCTCTGTTTGGTAGAGATGTTAAAAAATCGTGATAAGCTAAATAGTAAGCTTCTTTTTGAGCAGTAATATTTTGTCTAACTGCATTATAGCCGATGATATTATTATCATCATCAAAATCAGCAGATATTACAGCATCTACCCAGTAAAAATCACCATCTTTTTTAAGATTTTTAACTTCACCCCTCCAAGTTTTTCCTAATTGTATAGTCTTCCACATATCTTTAAATGTACTTTTTAACATATCTGGATGTCTTAGTAAATTATGAGGTTTATTTAGTAGCTCCTCTTTTGAATAACCGCTAATCTCTATGAATGCTTGACTAACATCTGTAATGATTCCCTTAGTATCTGTTTTTGATGAGATAATATAATGGTTTGTTAATTTTTCCATAGATTGTATTTTTTTATTTTTGTTGTTTACTGTATCTTCTAGTTTATCATTTACTTCAAAAAGTTCATTCTCTCTTTTTCTGATTTTATAAAACAGATACAATAAAACTGTTCCAAAGGTTATGATGATAAAAATAATGATATAGTTTCTCATAATTTTATGATCAGCCAATTCATTTTCTAATGGTGTGATAACCTCTAAGACACCTCTTTTATCACCAAGCTTCCATTTATTTGCTTCCCAAGTTCTATCTATATGATTGTTATGACAATTAACACAAGATTGGTCTGTCATATAGTCTGTTGTAGCAACTCTTAAAACTTCTTTTCCATTTATGGTATCTCGTTTTACATATACACCATCTTTATTCTTTTTTGTGTATTTAATAGCTTCTTTCTGAAAATCAGTAAGTACTCTATCTTTTCTGTTTGCAAATGGATAATCACTATACAAGTTATATTTTATCCCAGTGTTTTCACTAAAAATCTTACTTAAATCATAGATAGTAGTTGTGGGTAGTGGTAATCTTCCATTAACCCCTTTATGGTCATAATGAAATGTTATGTTTGGAGCATATTTTTTTATATCATCAACAACAGCATCTACATAATAAGCTCTTATAAGTTTAATCTGTTCAACACTATTTTTACTATGAGCAATTATTGTTTTAATAGTATATTGTTCCATGATATAAGGGATAAAAAAGAATAAAGCACTCACCATTATAACAGCCGCAACAATAATAGAATTTATAACACTAGCATTTTTTAAAGTTTTTAAAGTTTTTAAGTTTTGTATATTTTTCATTAATGACCTTTATTAAAATAATTAGATATATTTTACATTATTGAATCTTTATTTTATGGTTTTTATAACTATTTAAACTAAATTTGTGAGAATATAAAAAAAATATGACAAATTGCAATTTTATATAGTGTATAGTAAAAAGTGAGGTAGTATACTGGAATTTAAAATTCTTTAGATTTTAGGAGAATTATTATGAAAAGTGTAAATTGTGCAACAAATGAGGGTATAGAAGCAAAAGTAGTTACTGTTGAATCAACTCTTACAAAAGGTTTACCCTCCTTTTCTATTGTTGGGATGGCTAGTACAGCTATAACAGAAGCTAAAGAGCGTTCTAAATCTGCATTACTCTCTAATGAGTTTTCCTTTCCTCCAAAACGGATAACAATAAATCTAGCTCCTAGTGATGTGAAAAAGGAGGGTTCTCAGTTTGATTTGAGCATAGCCTTATTAATTGCATTAGACTATATAGATGATGATTTTAGTGAATGGTTTGTTTTTGGTGAATTGGGACTTGATGGTTCTGTAAAGGAGAATCTTCAACTTTATCCACTTATCTTGTCTTTGGCAAATCAGAAATTAATCCATAAAGCTATTGTTCCATTTTCTGCTTTAAAAAAATTATCTAAGATTCCAAATATAGAGTTTTACGGAGTTAAGACACTTAAAGAGGCTATGGATTTACTAAAAAATCAAGAGAGTGCTTCCCCAACAGTAGAATCAAGTTCAATAGATTATCCATTTTATGAGATAGATGGTGAGAACTATTATTATACTAAAGAGTATCAATATGATTTTATTGATGTAAAAGGTCAAGAGGTGGCAAAAAGAGCTACTTTAATCTCAGCTTGTGGATTTCATAATATAATTTATGAGGGTAGTCCTGGGTGTGGAAAAAGTATGATAGCAAAAAGGCTAAGATATATTTTACCACCTATGAAGATAGATGAGATTCTAAATGAAGCAAAGCTTCAAGCTTTAGATCTAAAAGAACCAGAGTTTAAACCATATAGAAATATGAGAACTCCTCACCACTCATCTACACAAGCAAGTATCTTTGGTGGAGGCTCTTTTAAGGCACAGATAGGTGAGGTTGGTTTGGCTCATAATGGAATCTTGTTTTTTGATGAGTTGCCACACTTCTCTAAAAATGTTTTAGAAGCGCTAAGGGAACCGATGCAAGATAATAAAATAAGAATCTCAAGGGTAAATTCAAAAGTGGAGTATCAAGCAGATTTTCTTTTTGTAGGAGCTATGAACCCTTGCCCTTGTGGAAACTTACTAAATGATTCTAAAGAGTGTAGGTGTAGTGAAGTGGAGATTAAAAGATATAAGAATAGATTATCAGATCCATTTTTGGATAGAGTGGATATAAATGTTGTTATGCAACAGGTAAATAAAGATGATAAATCAAGCTACTCATCAAAAGAGTTTCATAAGATGGTAGTGGAATCGCATATATTTGCAAAAAATAGAGGGCAAGATAAATTTAATGCAAAGCTAAATGATGAAGAGATAGAAAAATTTTGTATATTGGATGATGAGGTAAAAGGTATTTTAGATATGGCAATAGATAGATTCGGTTTATCATATAGAGCCATAAAAAAAGTTCAAAAAGTATCAAGAACTATTGCTGATTTAGATTCTAGTGAGATTATAAAGAAGAAACATATTTTAGAGGCTTTGAGTTATAGGAGAAGATAAGATATAATTCAATAAATATATTTTTAATAGTACAACTATTTAAAGAGGGGTTTGTTTTGTTTTTTTCATTATTTTCATCAAAAAATCAAAAACTTGTGGAACATTGGTCTAGTGATCATATAGAGATAGTTTCTTTAGCTAATAGTGTTGTTTCTGCATATGAAAGTGGTAATAATAAATATATACACCAAACATTAGAAACATTAAAAAAAGTAACTATCGGTCATTTGATGGAAGAGGATACAGAATTAATAGATCTCTTAAGAGATAGTAAAAAACTAGATAGAAAATTGGAAAAACTTATAGTTGAATTTAGAAATACTTTTAAAGGTGCAAAAACAGCTGTTTTAGTTTTTTTGACAAAGTATACATATGATGATGCAGTATATGATGAAAATTTTATATATGATTTTAAAGAGCTTATTAATGTTCTTGGAAAAAGAATAGATTTTGAAGAAAATAATCTTTATGCTAAATTAAAAGATAATTGATAATTTATGTAAGAGTAGATAAGGTCTAAACCTTATCTAAACATTATAATAACTAGCATTAGGATGATAAACAACTAATGCACTTGTAGATTGTTCAGGGTGAATCTGAAAAGTTTCACTTAACTCGATTCCAAACTCTTCAGGTTTTAACAGGTCAAAAAGTGGACGGTTAAGCTCCAAATCTGGACAGGCTGCATAACCAAATGAGTAACGGCTTCCTTGATATTTGTTCATCTGAACATCACTCAATTTACTCCCCTCATTATCTGAAATATTCAAATCAAGTCTTATCTGTTTGTGAGCAATCTCGGCTAACGCTTCAGCTAACTCAACACCTAAACCATGGAATTGATAATATTCTGTGTAGTTACCAGCATCCATAATCTCTCTCTCTGCATCGCTTAGTTTTCCACCAGCACTCACACATGTTAGTGCTAACACATCGTGTCTATCTGAGTGAAAAAAGTCACTAATTGCACGGTGTGGTTGTTTGCTTTGTCTAGGGAAACTGAATTGTTTTATGGCTCGTCCTATAACATTTTCTAAAGGCTCACGGTTAATCTCATCCTCTGAGTTATACCCCTCACTCTCATCAAAAACAAGAAGAGTGTTATCATCACTACGACATGGAAAATATCCGTAAATAATAGTTGGCTCAAAAAGTTTCTCATCTAAAAACTGTGCTTTGAGTTTTTCATAAGCTGGTAGAATCACTTCATCCACCTGTTTT
>Ga0256842_1000195_pt1 | contig 53979 bp, 55 predicted proteins | sample 4559240metaG_FD_185973 | JGI IMG/M metagenome (GOLD analysis project Ga0256842, IMG submission 185973) | Hydrothermal vent microbial communities from Guaymas Basin, Mexico - 4559-240 | ecosystem: Environmental > Aquatic > Marine > Hydrothermal vents | place: Mexico: Guaymas Basin | collected... | reverse complement strand
TCTGTATATGTTGGATAGTTCTTTTTTATAGCCTCTAGCTCTTGTTTCTCTTCTTTTGTTAATACTTCTACTTTTCTCATTCTGTTATTTTATCATATTTTTATGAAATCAATTTTGGATAGGTACTGATAATGCTTTATAAATCATATCTGTTATCTCTTCTATATAGATATTTAGATTTTTTTCTAAAACTTTCTCACCATTTAGAAATGTCATTGCTCCAAGAATTCCACTAATTAATGAGAATGTTACATAAAAATTTCTTTTTTTAAATTCTTTATGTTTAATTCCATTATTAATGAGAATTTCAATTTCATCTATAAAATCTTTTGCTAAATAGAACCCACAATCTTCTTCATCACAAAAAAGTTCTCTATTTGAAAGATAAACCCTAAAAAAATAATCTATCATTTCAGGGTGTTTTTGAATAAAAATAAAATAAACTTTTACAAAATCTGCTATTTTTTCTTTTTCAGAAATCTCTTTTCTATTAATATAACTTAATTCAACAGCCAATTTTTTAGTAACATATTGAATAGAAGATTTTGCTAAGTCTTTCTTTGAAGGAAAATAATTATACATGCTTCCGACACTAATACCAATTTTTTTTGAAATATCAGCAATAGTAGTATTATAAAATCCTTGCTTTGAAAAAAGCCCTAATGCAGATAAAATAATAATATTCTTTTTTTTTTGTTTTTTTCTCATATATCTAATTAACTTTAATTTATTTTCAACTTATAAATAATATTTTATCTAAAGATTGATTAATAATTAATAATATAAAATGAATAGTCATTCAATAAATAATTAAATGAATGTATATTCATTCTTTTTAATATATATTTGAATAAAAATTAGATATAATTTTATAGAGAAACAATCTAGTTTTTAAAGTTCAATTTGCATAGGCATTAAAATCCATTTGTTTCTCAAATTATTATTCCATCTCTAAACTCATTAAATACATCTCTTCTCCATCAATAACTTTTATATTAAGACTATTACATTTAATACATTTATATATTAAATCATCTATTTCAAATTCAAAATTACACTCTTGGCATAGAAGTTTAAGCTTTTGACTATTAATAATAAACTCGGCATTTTCACATAGAGTTTTCTCTTTAAAAGTATCAAAAGCGACTTGTAATAGGTGATTTTCTATTCCACTCATTACCCCTATTTTACAAATAACTTTTGTTACTCTATTTGCTTGATTATCTTTTGCTATTTCTTCACATTGGTCTAATAGTGCTTGTACAATACTATATTCGTGCATATAAATACCCATTCATTTTTTTAATTATTATACAATTTTAATCTTTTGGGAGTTTTAATAGGGCATGTTTTATATACAAATTCTTTTCTTAAATTATGAAAAGATGATTCTTTATTCTAAAATTCAGAATAGATTATTTTTATAATAGTGCAGATAATAAAAAAGAGGCTATTTTGGGGTAGAATAATATTTAGAAAAATAAAGGAAATATTATGTTTAAAAACTGGTCAATAAAAAAGATATTAAAAGAGGTAGCAATTACTCTTTTAATGATATTTGTAGTTAGTTTTGGGTTAAACTATATTCGTAAACCTGATATATCAAATTCACTTCCAAATATAAAATTAGAAACAATTAATGGTAAAGTTGTAGAGTTTAAAGGTAAAATACCTTTATTACTTCACTTTTGGGCTACTTGGTGTCCTACATGTAAATTAGAAGCTCCTAATATTGAGTCTATTAAAAATAGTGGAGTAAGGGTTATAACTATTGCTGTAAACTCTGGAACTAATAATGCTTTAAAAAAGTTTATGATGGATAAAGGGTACTCTTATAGTGTTATTAATGATAATAATGGAGAGTTAGCTACAAAATTTAAAGTTAGTGCATATCCTACCACTTTTATTTATGATAGTAATGGAACTTTGCAGTTTGCAGAAGTAGGTTATAGTACAACTATTGGACTTAAGGCAAGATTAGCTTTAATAGAGTAAAACTTTTTTTAATACTCTTTTTAATTATATAATGTATAATTTGGTTATGAAAAGAATTATACTATTAATTATTATTACTATTGGGTTTATTAATGCTACTGAATATAGGTTGGTACATCTAAAAAAGGGTAGGAGGCTTAATGTTCGAGAAGCTCCTGTTATTAATTCAGCTACAACGGTTGGAACAATTCCAGCTTATGCTGAAGGGATTACTATTAGAGAGTGTAAATATGCTAGAGATGGTAAAGAGTGGTGTTATATATCTTATCCTATGGGAGCAGAACATCTTGATGGGTGGGTTCGTCGATATTTTTTAGCTCCTATGGGGAAAGATACTACCTCTTATATATATATTAAAAGCTTTCTAAAAAATTACTATAAGGCTGATGAAGAGAACTTTTTAGATAAACTTAAAGTCTTTTATCGATTTCCTATGCAACAATATTTTTATAAGAAAAATGTAAATCTTATACAACTTCGTACAAAAAAGGTAGCTTTTTATAAAAAATGGTCAATACGAAGATATAATCTTTTAAGTGTAAAGGTTTTAAAACGAAGAGAGAATTATATTGATGTACGAACAGTAGTTAGATGGAGACTTAAAAATAGAAATAATAGCGAGTCTGGTAAAGATATTCAAAAGGTTCGACTTGTTCATGAAGATAATAAATTTAAGGTTTTAGCTATTAAAAATCTTAGACATATTGTTGACCCTAAAGTACCAAAAGAGGAGATTTTAGATAGTAATATAACAATTGAAGATAATAATGTGAGTATAGGAAAGCAATTTTATATAAAAATTGGTAGTTTTTTCTCTAAACCAAATGAAAATTATCTTCTTCATATATCTGAAAATGGGTTTAATTATATTATTCAAGATGCTATACAAGATGGAGATATTATAAAAAGATTATATATAGGTCCATACTCATCAGAGAGTAGAGCTATAGAGGTACTAAAAGATATTAGAGTTAAAATTAATAAAAATGCTTATATTCAAAGTTTTTAAATATAATTTAAACTCGTTATAATACGAAAAATATTAAATGGAGAAAACGATGAATATTACTATGCTTTATAGTAAACTTCACAGAGCTACTGTAACAGAGGCAAATTTAGATTATGTAGGCTCAATTACTATTGACCAAAATCTTTTAGATGCTTCTAATATGAGAGTAGGTCAAAAAATAGATATAGTTAATATCAATAATGGTGAGAGGTTCTCAACATATATCATATCAGGTGAGGCAGGAAAAAAAGAGATTTGTTTAAATGGAGCAGCAGCTAGAAAAGTTCATATTGGTGATAAGATTATTATTATAGCTTATGCTAGTATGAGTGAAGATGAGGCTGATAAGTATGAACCAAAAATTGTTATCTTAAATGATGATAATAGTATTGCACAAGAGTTTAAAGGATTAAAGTAGTGTTTGAAGGTTTAGATATGAGTAAAATGGGGCAGATGATGGAACAACTCCAATCAAAAGCCAAAGAGATGGAAGAGCAGTCAAAATTAGTTAATTTAACAGCTAAAGCTGGTGGTGGAATGATTGAAGTTACTGCTAATGGAACAGGTGAAATTATTGATATTACTATTGATGATAGTATTTTAGATGATAAAGAGTCTTTACAAATTTTACTAATTTCTGCTATAAATGATGTAAATAAAATGGTTGAAGATAATAAAAAATCTCAAGCTATGGGAATGATGGGTGGACTTAATCCTTTTGGTATGAAATAGCTTTAAGTTTAAAACTTAATAAAAACTTAATTTAAAAAATTAAAAAATAAGTTAAGTTTAATCTCTGATTTTATATAATATGTCTTATAATATATTTTAAATAAAGGTACAATTATGAAAACAGATATTAAACTATTAGCCTTAGCCTTTTTATTTTTAACACTATCAGCAGATGCAAAAAGTACACCAATGAAAGCAAATATTAATGTAAATCCCTATATAAAATGTGATAAAAAAGTTAAATTAACACCAGTTAATTTAATAAAACCAGTATCTATGTCATCTGATGATGATATAGATTATAGAGAACTTTTCTCTCTATTAATTAGATTAAGCTTATAGAATAATGGTTAATATTATAATATAAATAACTGCTTATAAACCTCCATTTCATTACCTACTGTAACACTTTGTTACAAACTATTAACATACCATAAAAGCACTATAATTCCTCAATCTATTTAATAACTTTTCTGCTAATATAAGCCTAATATTCTTCTTATTTCTTAATATTTTGTAGAAATTCGTAACAAAGAATAATATCTTAAATAAAGGAGTTCTAATGACTCATGTGATTAACAATCACCCCTACTTAGGTATCTTCTTCTTATTCGTGGTGACAGTTGGTGCATTTAATGCTACACTATTTTTAGCACGATTAGTAAGTAGAAAAATGGCAAAGCTTGACACCGAGAAGTTAAAGCTAACAATCTATGAGTGTGGACCAGAGGTTACAAAACAACCCAACACCATTTCAACACAGTTCTATTTGATAGCACTTCTATTTATTCTTTTTGATGTAGAGATTATCTTTATGTTCCCATGGGCAATCGACTTTAAACTACTTGGTTGGTTTGGGTTTGCAGAGATGATTTTGTTTATTTTACTTTTAACAATTGGATTTATTTACGCATGGAAGAAAGGAGCACTTGAATGGCACAGCATCAAGTAAATTATGCCTCTGCAGGAGGTTTACCAGTAGCATTAACAACAGTTGACCATCTAATCAACTGGGGTCGTAGTAACTCTTTATGGCCTTTAACTTACGGACTCGCATGTTGTGCGATTGAGATGATGGCATCAGGAGATAGCCGTTATGACTTTGATAGATTTGGTACTATCTTTAGAGCAAGTCCTAGACAAGCTGATGTTATGATACTTGCTGGAACTTTATCTAAAAAACACTCTGAATTTGCTAGACGATTATATGACCAAATGACTGAACCTAAATGGGTTATATCTATGGGAAGTTGTGCAAATACAGGTGGTATGTTTAATACTTATGCAACAGTTCAAGGAGTTGATAGAATTATTCCAGTTGATATTTATCTACCAGGTTGTGCGCCAAGACCTGAGACACTTCAATATGCTCTTATGATGCTTCAGAAAAAAATTAGAAGAGAGTCGGCAGATATGAATAAAAATAAAAAACAAAATCTAAGGTTAATATAATGAGAAAATATGTACCAAAAGATAGTGTTCAGAAAAAAGCTTATTACACTGATAGATTTCATGTAGTTCCATCTGTTCCAACACAAGATGTATCAACAGATGAAGTTTTTGCAAAACAGTTAGAAATTTTAAGTAGTAAAGTTGAGGTTAAATCAGCATATATCCAAATAGGACAAATGAGAATTGAAATTAACCATCAAGATAACTTTAAAGCTATAGAGATACTTAAAAATGAGTGTGGCTATGAGATGTTAACTGAAATGAGTGCAGTTGACTATTTAGCAAAAGATAATAGTTTTGAAGTATTTTATCAACTTTTAAATCTTAAAGAGAGAAAAAGAGTTAGAGTTGTTTGCAGACTAGAGCAAGGGTTAGCTGTTGAGTCTATAGTTCCTCTATATAAAGCTGCAAACTTTGCTGAAAGAGAGATGTTTGATATGTTTGGAATTGTATCAAATAATCACCCATTTATGAAAAGAATTTTAATGCCTGATGATTGGGAAGGTCACCCACTTTTAAAAACTTATCCTCTGCAAGGTGATGAGTTTGCATCATGGTATGAAGTTGATAAAATCTTTGGAAAAGATGCAAGAGAGGCTATTGGACCTGAAAATCGTGACCCATCAAGAATTGATAGATATGATACTAAACGATTTTCAAGAGTTGGTAGAGAAGTACCATTTGGTGCAGATATTAGTGATGGTGAGCCAGAGACTCCAATTGAGTATAGTGAGACATTATTAGTTAACTATAATGCGTCTCAAACACAATTAGAAGAAAGAAAGTAGAGGAGCAGGAGTATGCAACAACCAAATAAATTATCCCCATTTTTTGAAAATCTCAATTTTGAACGAGAAGACAATACAATGGTTATCAACTTCGGTCCACAACACCCATCAGCTCATGGTCAGTTAAGACTTATGTTAGAGTTAGATGGTGAACAGGTGGTAAAAGCCTATCCTGATATTGGGTATCTTCATCGTGGTATTGAGAAAATGGCTGAAAATATGACATATAATGAGTTTCTACCTACTACAGATAGATTAGATTATATTGCATCAACTTCAAATAATTACGCTTATGCACTAGCAGTTGAAAAACTTATAGGTCTTGAAGTTCCAAGACGAGCGCAAGTTATTAGAACTATTCTTTTAGAGGTAAATAGACTTCTATCTCACCTATTCTTTATTGCAACTCATGCACTAGATGTTGGAGCTATGAGTGTGTTTTTATATGCCTTTAGAGAGAGAGAGTTTGGAATGGACTTAATGGAGGACTATTGTGGTGCTAGACTTACACATAGTGCTGTTAGAATTGGTGGTGTTCCTTTAGATTTACCAGATGGTTGGATGATAGCTCTTAGAAAATGGTGTGATACAGTTGATTATGAGCTTGAACATACATATAACGCTCTTTTACAAGAGAATAGAATTTGGAAAATGCGTTTAGAAAATGTAGGTGTATTAACTCCAGAAGATGCTTTAAGTTGGGGTTGTACTGGACCTATGCTTAGAGGTAGTGGAATAGCTTATGATATTAGAAAAGAAGAGCCTTATGAGCTTTATGGTGAGTTAGATTTTGATATTCCAGTAGCTGATACAAATGATAGTTATGGAAGATATAGATTATATATGGCAGAGATGTTGGAGTCAACTAAAATTCTTAGACAACTTATGGTTATGTATGATGATACTAAGCCACAACTTATGGCACATGCACCTCAATATATATCAGCTCCAAAAGAGGAGATTATGACTCAAAACTATGCTCTTATGCAACACTTTGTACTTGTAACTCAAGGTATGAGACCACCAAAAGGTGAGGTTTATGTTCCAACAGAGTCGCCAAAAGGTGAGTTAGGTTTCTATATTAAATCTGAAGGTGAACCTTATGCTTATAGACTTAAGTGTAGAGCGCCATCATTTTTCCATACAGGGCTACTTCAAGAAATTTTAGTAGGAACATATATAGCAGATGTTGTTACAATTATTGGTTCAACCAATATCGTATTTGGGGAGGTAGATAGATGATAAGCGTAAAAAAAGTTGAAAAGTTTCAAGTTTTTAGCTTAGAAACCGTAATGGTCGAAACGAAGTGTAGCCATGGAGGAAAGATATGAGACGGTATGACTTAAGACATTTAAAAGATAATTTCTATAATAGAATGGGTGAACTTATTGAGTCTAATTTAAAAGTTGGAGAGGTTGGAATTTTTCTTTTTGAAGTAGGAAATTTTGACTCTATTCAAAAGAGTGCTGATTTTATTAGAGAGAGTGGACATGACCTTATGAATTCACTTAAATTTAATGAGGTTGATTGGACTATTGTTGTTAAAAAAGTAAGCAAAGAAGAGATAGAAAAAAGAAAAATAGAAGCTCAAAAAGCACTTAAATTAGCTGAAGAGAAAAGAATAGAAGCTGAACGAATTGCTAAAGAGAAAGCTGAAGCTAAAGCAAAAGCTGATGCAGAGAAAAAAGCAAAAGCAGAAGCAGAGGCTAAGGCTAAAGAAGAAGCTGAAAAGGCAGAGGCAGAAGCTAAAGCTAAAGAAGAATCTCCTATTAAAAAAGCTCCTGTAAAACAAGCACCTATTAAAAAACCAGTACAAAGAAAAAGAGCTACAACAGCTAAAAAAAAGGGTAAATAATGGCAAAACTACTTTTCTCTACTTGGCAAGGTGAACTTATTGATAATCGCGATAAGTCTCCTAATGAGTGGAGTGAGTCAGGATTTAAACTGCCAGAGACCTACCATGGAGAAAGAGACTCAAAAGCATTTATCGGTTGGGACGGTGTTGCCATCTTTGATGAAGATATAGATGCTGTTGAGTTAGCAAACCAATACGCGGCACAATACCAAGAGTATTCTGAGGCGTGTGGAAGGTGTGCACCTGGTAGATGGGGTGGTAAAATCTTATATGATTTACTCGACAAAATAGCTAGAGGTGAGGGAAGTCATGATGATATTGCACATTTAAAAGAGATTGGTCAAACAATGATGACTACCTCCAAGTGTGAAATTGGAAAGACTGTTCCTAAACCTATTTTAGATTTAATGGAATATTATAAAGAGCAGTTTAATACCTGTATTGATGCACAAATTCCATCAAAACATTATAATGGCGATACCTCATATATAGCTAAAGTTACAGCACCATGTACGGATATGTGTCCTGCTCATGTTGATATTCCTGCATATATAGAAGGTGTTAGAGATATGGTATTTACCGACTCTCTATCTGCTACAAGGCAAACTATGCCATTAGCTCACACTTGTGGTAGGGTTTGTCCTCACCCTTGTGAAGATGCTTGTAGAAGAACAAATCTTGATGAGCCTATATCTATTATGGAGCTTAAGAGACTTGGAGCTGATTATGAGACAGACCACGGTTTAGATTGGTTACACCCACAAGAGCCTAAACCTCTTAAAAATGATGGTAAAAAGGTAGCTGTAATTGGTGCAGGTCCTGCTGGTCTTACCGTAGCTTACTATTTAGCATTAGAGGGAATTAAAGTTGACATCTTTGAAGAGTTACCTGTAAATGGTGGTGAAGTAGCAGTTGGTGTTCCAGAGTATAGAATGCCAATAGGTAAATATCAAAAAGATATAGACTTAGTTTCAGAGATGGAAGCTGTAACTATCTATAATAATCATAGAGTTGATGCAGAAAGATTAAAAGAGATAGAAGCTGAATATGATGTAACTTTCTTAGGTTTTGGTACAAGACTCTCTAAAAAAGTTCGTGCTAAAAATGAAAACCCAAAAATGGGTGGTTATTGGGGTGCTATTGAGATGCTTGACAAAGTTAATCTTTGGGAAAAGTATAAAATAGGAAGTCCTGCAAGTAATGAGCTTAAAGATAAAGTTGTAGTTTGTGTTGGTGGTGGATTTACCTCTATGGATGTTGTAAGATGTTCTATTAGAGAGGGAGCTAAAAAGGTTATTATGCTCTATAGAAGAGATGAAAAAACTATTATTAGAAACACAACTTACGAAGAGTATCATGAGGCTGTAGAAGAGGGTGTTGAGTTTATTTTCCACTCATCAATTGAAGAGATTTTTGATAATGGTGAGAATATAGAAAAGCTTAAAATTAATAGATTTGAGTTAGTTCCAGACCCTAATGGTGGAAGAGCTCAATTAGTTAAAATTGAGGGTGCTGACTTTGAGATAGAGTGTGATTATTTAATTCCTGCTGTTTCTCAATCTGCTGATTTACAGATATTACCAGAAGAGTGGGATATAAAGCTTACATCTTGGGGAACAATTTTAACCAATGGTAAAGATTATATGACATCACGAGAGGGTGTTTTTGCAGGGGGAGATTGTGAATATGGCCCTATGACTATAGTTAATGCTGTAGGTCAAGCAAAAAGAGCATCATCTGTAATTAGTCGTTATCTATATAATGGTGGAAAATGTACTCTAACAGATAATGAGATTATGGAAGACCATTTATCTAAACTAAAAGTTTATAATAAAAATGAAAAAATCACAGGTTGGATGCCAGGTATTCCACGACAGATAAGTGAAAAACTTGGTGTTGATGAGAGAAAAAACAATAATAAAGAGGTAAATCTAGGATTTACTGGAGAAGAGGCGATAAGTGAAGCAGAGCGATGTATGCGATGTTATTACATATCGATGGTGGCTGTATAATGAGTAGTTTAAGAACAAATAAACATAGACCTATTACTCTAACTATAGATGGTAAAGAGTGTAAAGGTGTTTTTGGACAGACTATTTTAGAAATAGCTAGAGAGAATAATATTTATATTCCAACTATGTGTTATTTAACTAAAGTATTACCTATTGCATCTTGTAGAATGTGTGTTGTTGATGTTAAAGGTGTTGATGGATTTATTCTATCATGTCAAGAAAAGGCAACAGATGGTGCTGTAATTACTACTCAAAATAGTGAGCTTTATAAAGAGCGACAGAATATTATGAAACTCTATAATGTAAATCACCCATTAGAGTGTGGAGTTTGTGACCAGAGTGGAGAGTGTGAACTTCAAAATAAGACTATGGAGTTTGGTTTAGAGGGTCAAACCTTTACAACAAAAGAGCCATCAAGACCAGTTCAAAATTGGGGATATGTATCTTATGACCCATCTTTATGTATTATGTGTGAGAAGTGTGTTAGAGTCTCAACTGAAATTACAGGAGATGAGGCACTAAAGGTTAAATTTGGTGGATATAGCTCAACTATAGAGAATATAAAAGTAGATAAAAATTTTGCTACTCTTGGAGAGGCTGCGTCAGTTTGTCCAGTTGGTGCTTTAGTTGATACAAACTTTAAATATTCTGCAAATGCTTGGGAGCTTACAAAAATTCCATCATCTTGTCCCCATTGTGGTGGTGGTCATGATGTAACTTATGAAGTTAGACGAGGAAAAATCTATAGAGTTAGTAATGAAGCAGAGTTTAGTACTATGTGTAGTGCTAGTCGTTATGGATTTAATTTTGCCAATGAGAATATAACTAAAGATATAAAAGTTTTCCAAAAAGCTATTGAGGCATTTAATAGTGCTAAAACTATAATCTTCTCTAATGAAATTTCAAATGAAGAGGCTCTAATTTTACAAAAACTAAAAGAGTTAAAAGGTTATAAGCTTATATCTTATGAAGCAAGAGCTTATCAGAAATTTATAAGTGCTTATAGTCAAGTTACAGGTAAAAGCCTTTATGGTGGAGATTTAAAAACTCTTGAGAGTTCACGGGCTATTATAGTAGTTGGTGGTAGAGTTAATGATGATGCACCTTTAGTTAAATATAGTATTAATAAAGCTAGTAAACACCATAGAGCAAGAGTCTGCTATATGCACCCAATAGAAGATAGCAATATTGCTAATATTGTAACTCAATTTATAAAATATGATGCACTAAGTGAAGAGGGAGTTATTGCCCTTTTAGTTGATACTCTTTTAAAAGATATAGAAGTTCCTTCTAATATTAGAGCTATTTTAGATGACCTTGATATAGGAAATCTATCAGCAGAGACTAATATTGGTGAAGAGGAGTTAGATGCACTTAGAAAATCACTAATTAAAAAAGTTGGTTACTCTTTAGTTGTTGGAGCTGATTTATACTCTCACCCAAGAGCTGAAAATATAGCTAAAATGGTAGCACTTTTAGAGAAGTATGCAGGGTTTAATGTAATAGTTACTCCTCCTGCTGGAAATGGTATGGGTATATCTCTTATTTGTGACCTTGATGACAAAGTTGAAGGTAGCACTATAGGATATAATGTAAAAGGTGACTTTACTCTATCTGCTTTTGGTGGTGGAGATTTGGATATGCCTTCACTTATTCAACAAGAGGGAACTTTAACATCAATAGATAAAAGAGTAGTTCCTATTAATGTAGCTTTAGATTATGGTGGATATGTATTAAATGATATTGCTAACGCTTTAGGATTAGATGCTGAATATACTATAGATTATACTAAATCTTTACCAACTAATAGAGGTTTTAAAGATATAGATTTTGATTTACTTCCAAATAGTTTTGATATAAGTGGAAATGAGAATAGAGGTTATCTTTTAGATAGTATAGATATTAATTTAGATATTTCTATAGAAGAGCCTATAGAGGTTGAGGGGATTGATGGAGCAGTAATTTATAACTGTAATCCACAAGAACACTTTTCACCTTTTACTGCAAAATCTAAAATTTTATCTAATAAAGCAAATCTTTTAGGTTCACAACAGTTTGCTGTAGCATCTAAATTGAGTGATGGTAACACTGTTAAATTTACAATTGATAATATTGAGTTTACAAGAGTGTTTAAAATTGACACATCTTTAAAGGGAACAATAGCACTTAATCCTACTTATGATATGGGCTTAAGTACGGCTTTGTTATCCTCTTATAGATTTAATAGATTAGAAAAAGTAGGAAGCTAATATGAGCGAAATGGAAACAGCAAAAAATATGATTAGCATCAAGATAGATGGAGTTGAATACAAAGCAAAAGAGGGTGAATATATCCTTAATGCTGCTCGTGCCAATGACATTTTCATACCTGCTATCTGTTATTTAACCAGATGTTCTCCTACACTTGCATGTAGGATATGTCTAGTTGAAGCAGATGGTAAGCAGGTTTACTCTTGTAATGCTAAGGTTAAAGAGGGTATGGAGATTACAATTAATACTCCAAATATCTTAGAAGAGAGAAGAGCTATTATGGAGGTTTATGATGTAAACCACCCTCTTCAATGTGGCGTATGTGACCAAAGTGGTGAGTGTGAGTTACAAAACTATACACTTGAACTTGGAGTTGACTCACAAAGTTACTCAATTCCAGATACAAAAAGAGAGACAAAAAATTGGAGTAGTGTTTTACATTACGATGCAGGTTTATGTATTGTATGTGAAAGATGTACTACAGTTTGTAAAGATATGATAGGGGACGCGGCAATTAAGACCACTAAAAGAGGTGGTGCATCTTTAGATAAGGGTTTAAAAGGCTCTATGCCAAAAGATGCTTATGCTATGTGGAATAAGCTTCAAAAGTCTGTAATTGCCCCAAGTAATGGAACAGAGCATACTAACTGTTCTGATTGTGGTGAGTGTATTGCTGTTTGTCCAGTTGGTGCATTAGTAAGTAGAGATTTCCAATACACAACTAATGCTTGGGATTTAAAGAAAATACCAGCTACTTGTGCTCATTGTAGTAGTGGGTGTCAAATCTATTATGAGACAAAACCAACATCAATAGCTGATAGAACAGAAAAAATCTTCCGTGTAACTAATGAGTGGAACTATGTTTCTCTTTGTGGAGCAGGGCGATTTGGTTATGATTTTGAAAACAAGGTAGCTAAAAAAGATAAAGAGGCATTTAGTAAAGCTATTGAGGCATTTAATAAGGCTAAAGTTATTAATTTCTCATCAGTTATTACAAATGAAGAGGCTTTAATGCTTCAAACTCTAAAAGAGGAAAAAGGTATTAAACTTATTAACCGTGAGGCTAGAGCATTCCAAATCTTCTTAGATTTTTACTCAAAAGCATCAGGTAACTCTCTTTATACAACAGATTTTAAAGAGGTAATGGCTACTGATTTTGTAATGAGTTTAGGGACAAGTTTAAGAAACGATAATCCGAATGCTAGATACGCCTTTAATAATATTCAAAAGATGAATAAGGGTGCAGGTTTATATTTCCACCCAGTAGGAGATAAGTTAGTTCCTACATTTGGTAAAAGTATAGAGATGTTTACTCATAAAGTAGGATATGAAGAGGTAGCACTACTTTTAATTATTGACCTATTTGCAGACCACGATAAGTTACCAAACTCTGTTAAAGAGCAGTTAGATAGAGCTAAACTTTTAGAGATGTTAGGTAAAGATAGTGATAGTTTTGAGAAATCATTTACAAAAATGATGAAGAAAAAAGAGAGTTTCTCTCTAATCATTGGTGAAGATTTATATTTCCATGAGAAGGCTGAAAATATTGCTAAACTAATTGCAGTATTAGAAAACAGCTCTAGTGTAAAAGTAGCAATGATACCACCAAAAACTAACTCTTTAGGTGTAGCACTTATTTGTGACCTTGATAATGAAGCTAAAGGTTATACTATTGGATATAATGCTTCGGGTGACTTTAAACTCTCTGCATTAGGAGATGGTGATTTAGATATTCCTGCATTAAACCAACAAGAGGGAACTCTAACTAATATGCACAAAAGGGTAACTCCAACTAATCCAGCTTTAGAGTATCATGGATATGTTCTTAATGATATTATGAGAGAGGTAATATCTGCTCCAAAATATACTATAGATTGGACTCCACATCTTCCAACCAATAAAGGGTTTAAATCAGTTAATTTTGATGATTTACCAAATGGTTACAGAAATGATGGAACTGAAAATAGAGGTTATTTACTAGATACAACAACTAAAGAGGTTGGTGAGATTGAGGTTGCTAAGTTTGATGACTCTATCTCTATAGATGGAGAGATTGCTTATAGATGTAATCCACAACGACAATTTAGTGACTTTACTAATAAAGCTCATCAAATCTTTGAAGAGTTTGGACTATATGCAAGTTCTGCTAAAGCTGAAAAGTTAGGTAAAAAGGTTGTAGTTGAATTTGATAATGGCAATTTAGAGTTAAATGTCATAGTTGATGATAGAATGGAAGGTGATATAGTTGCTGTTCCAGACTTTAAAAGTGCTGAAAATATCTATGAACTCTTTGGAGCTAGTAGATACCAAAAAGTAATTATAAGGGAGGTATAAAATGGATGCAACGATATTACCTGAAGTGACTGCTGTTGGCGTTATTATTAAAGCTATTTTGATTTTAGCTGTAATATCAGCCATAGCAGGATTTGGTACTTATATTGAGAGAAAAGTGTTAGCATTTATGCAACGAAGGTTAGGTCCACAACATGTAGGTCCTTATGGATTGCTACAACTTGCAGCTGATGGTATTAAACTCTTTACAAAAGAGGATATTATCCCTCAACATGCAAATAGAATTATATTTATGATAGCTCCTGTTATTACAGCAGCTACAGCATTTATAGCACTTGGTGCTGTTCCTGTTTTTCCTGGCTTTACAATTCCACTTGTAGATGTATTTGTTCCTTCAATTGCATCTGATATTAATGTTGGAGTTCTATTTGTTTTAGGAATGATGGCAGCTGGTCTTTATGGACCACTTTTAGCTGGTATGGCACAATCTAATAAATGGGGTATTATAGGGTCAGCTAGAACTGCTATTCAGTTTTTAAGTTATGAAGTAGTTACAGGGCTTTCTCTTTTAGCTCCTATTATGTTAGTTGGTTCTTTATCATTTGTTGATTTTAATAATTATCAAACAGATGGGTATTGGTTAGTTGTATATCAACCAGTAGCATTTGTACTATTTCTAATAGCAGGTTATGCAGAGACAAACAGAACACCATTTGATTTACTTGAACATGAAGCAGAGATAGTTTCAGGTTATGTAACTGAATATAGTGGTATGAGATGGGGTATGTTCTTTATTGGTGAGTATGCTAATATGATTACTATTGGTGTTATCGCTTCTGTTGTATTCCTTGGTGGATATAATGATTGTGGAATAATCCCAGGGTGGTTAATGATACTTGGTAAAATTGCATTCTCATTCTTCTTTATGTTATGGGTAAGAGCTGCATGGCCTCATGTTAGACCAGACCAACTTATGTGGTTATGTTGGAAAGTATTAATGCCACTAGCTGTTATAAATGTTGTTATCACAGGTATTGTGATGATGGTAGGATAAGGAGTAGTAATGGGTTTAGAAAAATTTAAAAACAGAAATGTTGGAACACAAAATTATGTGAAATTAGACTTAACACCACCACCAAAGAGTGGTTGGTGTGCATTTAAGCAGGTTCTATCCAGAACTTTTAAAGGTGAACTGTTTGTAGGTCTTTGGGTAACTTTAAGAGAGATGATAAATGCTCTCTTTTTAGGAAAAATGCACACAACTCAATATCCACTTCAAAAGTTGCCTATATCTCCAAGATATAGAGCAATTCATGATATGTTAAGACTTTTAGAGAGTGGTCACTATAGATGTATTGGGTGTGGATTATGTGAGAAGATTTGTATTGCTAATTGTATTACTATGGATACAAGATATGATGAAAATCAGAGAAAAGAGGTTAGTGAATATACTATTAACTTTGGACGATGTATCTTCTGTGGATATTGTGCAGAGGTTTGTCCAGAGTTAGCTATTGTTCACGGTGGACGATATGAGACAGCTTCTGAACAGAGAGCAAGTTTCTCTCTATTTGAAGATATGTTAACACCAATTGATAAGCTTAATCTTCAACAAGAGTATCAAGGGTTTGGTGCTATTAGTCCTAATGCTGATGATAATATTAAAAAAACGCCATTAGCGTATTAAAAAGGAGAGAATATGTATGAAGTAATAGCCTTTTATATCTTTGCAATATCAACTACGGTACTGTTTATGATTACGGCAATGAGTAAAAATATTCTGTATGCTATGACAAGTTTAGCTGCAGGAATGGTAATGATTTCAGGTTTCTTCTTCCTTTTGGGGGCAGATTTTTTAGGTGTTGTTCAGCTAATTGTATATGTGGGTGCTGTAATGGCTCTATACGCATTTGCAATGATGTTTTTTGATGCAACAAAAGATATAAAAGAGAAACATAATAGTCCTGCTTTAGTATTTTTACTAGGTGGTCTTATGGCTCTTGTTTTTGTAGTAATGTTCTCTGCTCCAATTATTGGAGAGAATATTCAAGCATTATATCCTGTAGTTGAGGGTGTGGGTAATGCACAAGCTGTTGGTATTGTACTATTTACTAAATACCTAGTACCATTTGAAGTTGCAGCTATTATGTTACTTGTAGCAATGATAGCAGGTATTATTTTAGCAGGTAAGAAAATGGACTTCTCTTTAACAACTAATGAAGAGCTACCTTTAGTAGATAAAGAGTCTGAAGATGAGATTTTAAAGGAGAGCAGATGATAGGTATTAGTCACTATCTTATACTTTCAGGAATACTGTTTAGTATAGGATTTATGGGTGTGCTTAGGAGAAAAAATCTTCTAATGCTATTTTTTGCAACAGAGGTGATGTTAAATGCAGTAAATATCGCTTTTGCAGCAATTGGTAATTATTATGGTGATTTATCAGGTCAAATGTTTGCCTTTTTTGTCATCGCTGTTGCAGCTTCTGAAGTAGCTGTTGGTTTGGGTCTATTGATAGTTCTTTATAAGAAACATCACTCATTAGATTTAGATGTAATCTCATCAATGAAAGGATAATAGAATGGAAAGTTTAGTATATATAGCACTCTTTGCTCCTTTTGTTGGTTCACTGTTTGCTGGACTATTTTACGCAAGAAGTCCTAAAAATATTATAGTTGGAATTGTAAATCCTGCTCTTATTGGTCTTTCATGGTTAGCTTCAGTTGCTCTTGCATTTCATGTAGCAGAACATGGAGTTGTTCATGTTACTATGATGGAGTGGATTAGTGCAGGGTCTTTAACTATACCGTTTGGTTTTTTAGTTGATGAAGTAAGTGTTACTATGATGGTAGTTGTTACTACAGTATCAACTGTCGTTCATGTCTATTCAAATGGATATATGGACCATGATAAGAGTTTTAATAGATTTTTCTCTTATCTATCAGCGTTTGTTTTCTCTATGATGATTTTAGTTATGAGTGATAACTTTGCTGGTCTATTTATTGGTTGGGAAGGTGTTGGTGTATGTTCATGGTTACTAATTGGTTTTTGGTATCATAAAGCAGATGTAACACCAGATATTAACCCTGCTATTTCACCATCTTATGCAGCAAACGAAGCGTTTATTATGAACCGTATAGCTGACCTTGGTATGCTTATTGGTATTTTCCTAATCTATTGGAATGTAGGTTCTTTACAATATGATGTAGTATTTAAAGCACTTCCACATTTAACAGATGGGATTTTAGTAGCTATTGCTATTGGACTATTTATTGGTGCAATGGGTAAATCAGCACAATTTCCACTTCATACATGGCTAACTGATGCAATGGAAGGTCCTACACCAGTTTCTGCACTTATTCACGCAGCTACAATGGTAACAGCAGGGGTTTTCTTGGTAATTAGAGCAAATCCACTATTTAGTATGGAAGCAGTTGCAGGTGTTAGTTACTTTATTGCAGCCCTTGGTACATTTGTAGCATTCTACGCTGCATCTATGGCTTTAGTAAATAGAGACTTAAAAAGAATTATTGCTTACTCTACACTTTCACAGTTAGGGTATATGTTTGCAGCAGCTGGACTTGGTGCTTATTGGATTGCACTTTTCCATTTAGCAGCTCACGCATTCTTTAAAGCTTTACTATTCTTAGGTGCTGGTAATGTTATGCACGCAATGGACGATGAACTTGACCTATTTAAAATGGGTGGACTTAAAAAGGTTATGAGAGGAACTTATATCTATATGGGTATAGCTTCATTAGCACTAGCAGGTCTTCCACCACTAGCTGGATATTTTTCAAAAGATGCTATTATTGAAACAGCATTTAATGATGGAAGTTATATCTTATGGTTTATGTTAGTCTTTACAGCAGGTCTTACAGCATTCTATAGCTTTAGACAAGTATTCTTAACTTTTGAAGGTGAAGAGAGATATAAACCACTAGGTTTCCACCCTCATGAGATGTATAAATATGTATTAGTGGCACTTTCACCATTAGCTATATTAGCTATTGTTACAGGTTGGTTCCAAGGTAGTTTCCATGAGTTTATTATTAAACTTTTACCAGAGTATGAGATGAGTCATGAGACACACCATATTGCATGGATATTAGGACTATTGGTTTTAGTTGTAGCTGTTACAGGTATTATTATTGCTTATCTTAAATATGCTAGAAAAGGTGAAAAAGCATTTAAACAAGATAAAAAAATTGAGAGTGGTTTTTTATATAAACTTCTTATAAACCAATATTATGTTCCTCAGTTTTATGTAGAGTTTATTATTAAGCCTTACGGTGCTATTTCTGAGAAGTTCTGGGCTATAGATAAAGCAATAGTTGATGGAACAGTTGACTTAATTGCAAAAGTAATTTATAAAACAGGTGATAGTTCAAGAAGTATGCAAAATGGTAACCTCTCATCATATCTTAATTGGATGGGTGCAGGTGCATTATTGTTAGTGTTGGCTTCAGCTATTGCTGCGGTTATAGGTTAAGGAGAGGTTTATGGAACATATATTAAGTATATTAATATTTTTCCCACTATTAGCTGGGATATTAGGGTTTGTTGTTGATAAGGGGTCTGCTAGAGCGTATGGTATATCTGTAGCAGCAGTTGAGTTTTTACTTTCTCTTTGGTTATGGGTTAGTTTTGATATGAATAATGCAGATATGCAATTTAGTGAGTTTATACCACTTATCTCACAATTTGGTATCTCATATAATTTAGGAATTGATGGTATTTCACTATTTATCGTTCTTATGTCAACTATGATAACACTAATTGGTATTATCTCACTTGATGAAGAGAAGATAGATAATATGAAAAATATGATTGTATCTTTACTATTTTTAGAGATGACAATGGTAGGTGTTTTTGTATCTTTAGATGCTATTATGTTTTATCTATTCTGGGAACTTTCATTAGTGCCTATGCTCTATCTTATTGGAGCATGGGGAGGGCCTACAAGAGTTTACGCAGCAGTTAAATTCTTCTTATATACATTTGCAGGTTCTCTTATTATGTTAGTTGGTATGTTAGCTATTGCTTATCTTTACCATTTAGAGACAAGTGTTTGGACATTTAATCTTCTTGATTGGTATCAGTTAGATTTATCTGTAAATTTACAATATTGGTTGTTTTTGGCTCTATTTATTGGTTTTGCTTTCAAAGTACCAATGTTCCCATTTCATACATGGTTACCACATGCACACGGTCAAGCACCAACAATCGGTTCTGTAATATTAGCAGCTGTTTTACTTAAAATGGGAACTTATGGATTTGTAAGATTTTCACTCCCACTTTTCCCTGATGCGTCAGTAGAGATGATACCAATGGTTACTGTTCTATCAATTATTATGATAATCTATACAGCAATGGTAGCATTTGCACAAAAAGATATGAAGCAGGTTATTGCATACTCATCAGTATCACACATGGGTATTATTATGATTGGTGTATTTGCGATGAATGCAGAGGGTCTTACAGGTTCTATTTTCCAAATGTTATCTCACGGAATGGTATCAGGAGCTTTATTCTTGCTCGTTGGTATGATTTATGAGAGAAGAGGAACAAAACTTATGAGTGAGTTTGGAGGGTTAGCTACTGTTATGCCAGTATATGCTACTATATTTGGTGTAATGCTTATGGCTTCAGTTGGATTACCTCTTACTATTGGATTTGTTGGTGAGTTCTTAGTTTTATTAGGTTTCTATGAAGTTTCACCTATGGCTACAATTATAGCAGGAACATCAATTATTATTGGTGCTATCTATATGTTGTCACTTTTCAAAAACTCATTCTTTGGTCCTGTTACAAATGAGAAAAACAGAGGATTAAAAGATTTAAATGGTAGAGAGCTTACAGCACTATTACCATTAGTAGCTATTGTTGTTTGGTTAGGTGTATATCCTAAACCAGTATTAGACCCTATTGATAATAGTGTTCAGAAGCTACTAAAAGATATGGAATATAAAGCTCGAACAGTCGAAGCAAAAGAGACTATTATCTCAATTCAACGAGCTAAGGAGGAAAAATAATGTTAGAGCCAGTAAAAATTAGTTTAGAGGCACTTAATCTTGCAACCCTTATGCCGATGCTTATTGCTATTGCAGGTGGGCTTATTATTTTAACAATAGATTTAATAAAAGATAACTTACATAAATCTCTCTATGTAATGTTGACTATTCTTATTATTTTAATTGATTTAGGTGCAATTTTAGGTTTTAGTGGAAACGAAAAAGGTTTCTTTGATTTAATGCTAATAGATGGTCTAGCAGTTGTTACACAAGTTATTATTTTAATAGCTTCTGTACTATTTATTCCATTAGCACTAACTTCAAAAAGATTTCATGAGTACTCATATCCTGAGTTCTTTGCACTCTTTTTATTTATGTTAGCTGGATTACAATTCATGGTGAGTAGTAATAACCTAATTTTAATCTTTATAGGATTAGAGACATCATCACTAGCACTATATACACTTATTGCACTACATAACCGTGCAAACTCATTTGAGGCAGCTGTAAAGTACTTTACAATGGGTGCATTAGCAGCAGCTTTCTTTACTATGGGTTCTGCTATACTTTATGGTTTAAGTGGAAGTTTAGAGCTTAATCAAATAGCTGATGCTCTTCAACTTAGATTAGGTGATGCAGGTATTTTATCACTTACTATTGGTGGGGCTGGTTTCTTACTTGCTGCATTTGCATTTAAACTCTCTCTTTTTCCATTTCATACATGGGCGCCAGATGTTTATGAAGGAGCTTCTGCTCCACTAGCTGGATTTATGTCAATAGTTCCAAAGTTAGTAGCATTTGTTGTAGCTATGAGAATTTTTGAGATGTTTATAAAACTAAATGTTGAGTGGGTACAGATGGCTATTTTAGTTTTAGCTGTTATTACTATGACTTTAGCAAATATTATGGCACTTGTTCAAGAAGATGTTAAAAGAATGTTAGCATACTCTTCTATATCACATGCAGGTTTTGTAATGGCTGCTATTGCTATTGCTACTACTAAAGCAAACTCGGCAGTATTCTTATATTATGGTCTATTTATGTTTACTAATATTGGTGCATTTACTATGCTTTGGGTAAGTCGTCATAAACATAAAATTCACCATGCAAGATTTGACCACCCTTATGAGAAGTTTGCAGGAATGATACATATTATGCCAATGGCTGCTGTTGTTATGGCTCTATTTATGTTATCATTAGCAGGTGTTCCACCATTCTCTGTATTTTGGGGTAAAATCTATATTATGAGTTCAGCTGTTGATGTTGGTATGACATGGTTAGCTATTGTTATGGGTCTTAACTCTGCAATTTCAGCATACTATTACCTAAAATTAATAGTATATATGTTCTTAAAAGAGCCAACAACAGAGTTAAATACAGCAACTGTTTACTATAATGTATCTAAACCACTAATGACTATTCTTGGTTTAACAGTATTTGTAACTGTTGGTTCAATTTTCTTTGTTGACCCACTTTTAGAGTATATTACTCAAATGGTTCAAGTTAGTGGATATTAATATCTACTAATATTTATGGAGTACAAAGTACTCCATACTTCTTCTAATTTTAAAATAAATCCAATACAAAATATATAAAAAAGGAACTATTTATGCAGTTTAATAGACTAAATAGTGAAGAGATAAGAGTTATAGAAAACAAAGGTACGGAGATGCCATTTAGTGGGAAATTTAATAGTTTCTATAAAGATGGAATATATATTTGTAGAAAGTGCAACACTCCTCTTTTTAAATCAGATGATAAATTTGATTCAGGTTCAGGTTGGCCAAGTTTTGATGATGCGATTAGTGGTGCAGTAAAAGAGATACCAGATGCAGATGGAAGAAGAGTAGAGATAGTTTGTGCAAATTGTGGTGGACATTTAGGTCATGTTTTTAGAGGTGAACAGATGACACCAAAGAGTACAAGGCACTGCGTAAACTCAATCTCTCTTGATTTTAAGCCATTTAAAGAGAATACAAAGTACAAAAAAGCATACTTTGCAGGTGGTTGTTTTTGGGGTGTTGAGTATTGGTTTAGTAAACAAAAAGGCGTATTGTCTGCAAACTCTGGATATATGGGTGGAAGTTTAGAGAACCCAACATATCAAGATGTCTGTTATAGAGATACAGGACATATAGAGACTGTTGAGGTAACTTATGACCCTAATATAGTATCTTTTGAGGAATTAGCAAAACTATTTTTTGAAATACATAATCCAGAACAGATAAATGGACAAGGACCAGATATTGGTTCACAATATATATCAGCTATTTTCTATAATAATATTCAAGAGGAGAAGATAGTTATAAAACTTATTAAAGAGTTAGAAAGAAAAGGTATGATTATAGCTACTAGACTTATTAATGCCTCTAATTATAAATTTTATATAGCTGAAAGAGAACATCAAAACTACTATAAATTAAGAAACTCTAAGCCATATTGTCATAGTTATACTAAAAGGTTTTAGAAAGAATATATCCAAATTTTTGGATATATTTAAACTTAATTAATCTACAGACTCAATAACTTTAGGTGTATTTTCCTCACCAATTACTACTGCTTCTTCAATAACCTTATCTTTAAGTAATGACTCTGGTGGTGTAGGCATACTATCTTTAACTGTTTTTTTAGCTGTTTCTACTTTTTTTGTTGTCTCTTTTACAGATTTAGTTGCTTTATCTACTTTTGCTTCTACTTTATTTTTTGCTTTTGTTACCTTTTCTACATCGGGTTTTGCTTCACCAAAACCTAAACAACCTGAAAATATAAAAGCTGTAACTATAGAACCTAATAAAATCTTTCTTGTCATATAATTTCTCCTAATAATCTCTTTTACCTTTAAAAGGTAATAGATTATAATATAAAAATCATAATATATTACATAAAATCTATACTATTTCTTATTTTATAACTTTTCTTATTTTTCTAAACCAAACTAAAACCCCAAAACCAAATAGTAAAGGAAGAAATATTTGAACCCATGCCGATATTTTAATACTCTTATTTAAAATACTCTTGTGCATACTATTATCTATATTTATATCAGCCATATTGGCGATATGGTTCATAGCAGATATTGCTAAATCACCTTTTGGTATGCTTTGGTGACAAGAGAGACAAACCCCCTCTCTATCTAATTTATCTCTTATATCTTTTGGTAGAGGGTTACCTAATCTCCAATGGTTATCAACAGTTTGAACTTGTGTTCCATTCTCATCTATCATAACAGAGTAGTCATGTTTTAAGTTAGGAGTAGAAGGAATTTGCTCATCTACTATTTTAGGTAAAACTTTTTTATCTGCACTCATTAAATCTATAATGGTGTTTTGGCTAGGGTCTGAAAAGTATTTTCCACCATTAATCCCCATTCCTAAAGCCTTTTTAGATGTGTGACAACTCTCACAACTTCTTGATTTTTTGCTTATGGTATGAGGTTGAACTTGAGACATAGTTATGGCATTTTGCCCTTCCTCTCCTGCTCCTTCTACATTTGGAATTTTAAATATATGGTTTTGTAGAAGTGCTTTTCCATCTTTTCCAATAACTGTAATAGTTGTTTGACACCCAGGAATTGTAGGAGATACTCTCCCCTCTCCATTAATAGATAGTGTTGGATTTTCCCATCTAAGATAACTTCTAGTCTCTGTAACTTTTCCATCAACTAAAAAATCTTTTAAGTTATCTTCTCCTGTCATTCCATGAGAGTCATGATATTTAGAAGCTTTTAAATAGTCTGGGTTTTGATTAACTTTTGAGTAGTCAATCTTTACATGACAACCATAACATTGAGGAGCCCAAGTAGCATGACATGTATAGCACTCTAACTTAGAGTTATGAGCCTCTATCTTATCCATAGCTACCAATGCTTTTTTAGATAATTTCTCCTCCTCTTTTAACTTTTTAAGTGGAGTTAGCTCTATATCTTTACCTGATGATAGGTGCATAATAATTTTATTACCATGTTTTGTAGCTTTAGTAATTGGGTTTCCTCTAGCACTAAGTAAAAAACCATCTCCTATATCTTTTGGGATTGAACCTTTGTTTAGATAATCGGCTAAGTTTTTAGTTACTCCTCTTGGGCTTCCCTCTTTCTCTTCTCTACTAAACTCATCAGAGTACCCCAAAGGTAACTTCCAAGGGTACTTTCTGGTAGTTCCATGACAATCTTGACACTCAATCTCAACAGCACCTAAATTTGCCCCAACCATAAAACCATCTCCGTGCATATCGTTAGATGTGTGGCAATCTTGACAAAGCATACCCTTAGAGTAGTGAATATCTTCTGTTAAGTGTAAATACCTTTTTGTATGAAGTTTTGGTTGAGCATTCCCCTTATTATCAAATGTAGCTTTATACTCTGTCTCCATTAATCCTTGATAAGATACACCAATTCTTTTACCTCTATTATGGCAAGTGGTACATGTCTCAACGGGAATTCCTGAATATTTGACTCCATGAATATTAACTTTAGTTTTTCTTGAAGATTGAATTTGATGAGTTAAAAGGTGTCCTCTTTCACTTTTAGAAATAGAACTATCATTCCCCTCATAGAACCCCTCATTTGAGTATGGAATATGACAACTAGCACACCCCATTCCTCTATAGTCTCCTCTTCTTTTTCTCCCTTTTCCACCTGTATGACATCTAAGACACTCTTGTCTAAGGTATGTATATACAGCCAAAGATGGGTCTTTTTCCACCTCATCAGCTGTTGGAGCTTCTGGAATAGTTTGCATTTTTTTAGGAAAGGCTTGAGGCTCTTTTTTAGATAACTCTCTCATATACTCTCTATAAGTTTCAGTTCCTAATCTTTTATGAGTATTGTTTAGGTCATAGTTTGACATATAGTGGTTATATCCCTCTTTTCCACCAAATCCCCATAAAGCACCATGAATTTTACCAGCTTCGGTATTCATTAAAGAGTTCCATTGAGCCTTAACCTGCTCACTATGACACATACCACAAGTATTTATATTTATCCATTGGCTAGTAGGAGATGGATAGAAATCTTTTGGACCTTTATGGTCTAAAAAATACTTTAGAGTTCCACTATGAGATTTTGTCTTATTCTCTTCGTTTGGATTTCCCCCATGACAAACAATACAATCATTCCCTTTTGCTCCTGCTTTTTCTGAGATTTTTAAAATCTCTTGCATCATTTTAGATTTTTTATCTCTTATATGTTCAATGCCTTTATGGCACTTTAGACATGTATTTGAGAAAAGTGTAGTGGTAGTAATTATCAATAAGTATAACTTTTTCATATATTTCCTTTTTTCGTATATTAGCGATTTTTATTTAAAGTTATTTTAATTATTTTTTAATTTTTGATAATATTTATAATAAAATGTTATAATATATTTTTTAATTAAAAGGATGGATAATGGATAAACTGTACGATTTAATAGTTATTGGTGGAGGGCCTGGGGGTATTGGGGCTGTTGTTGAGGCTAAAGTTTTAGGATTAAAAAAGGTTTTATTAATTGAGAAAACAGATAACCACTCTCATACTATTAGAAAATTTTATAAAGATAAAAAGAGAGTTGATAAAGATTGGCAAGGACAGGCTGTAGAGTTAGAGGGAAATGTGGAGTTTGTAGATGGTACTAAAGAGAGTACTTTAGACTATTTTGATAAGCTATTAGATAATGAGAAAATTGATAGTAGATTTAATTGTGAAGTCTCTAAGGTTGAAAAGAGAGATAATATATTTTATATATACTCAAATTGTGGAGACTTTAAATCTAAAAGTGTTATTGTAGGTATTGGAAGAATGGGAAAACCAAATAAACCAAACTACAAAATACCACTATCAATTAGAGGGCAAGTAAACTATAATCTCGATAAGTGTAGTAATGGAGAAGATATTATTGTAGTTGGTGGTGGAGATAGTGCTGTTGAGTATGCTTGTGAGTTAAGTGAGAGTAATAGTGTTCTATTAAACTATAGAAAAGATACCCTAACTCGTCCAAATCCTACAAATCAGGCTATGATAAAAGAGTATGCATCGCATGGTAAAGTTAGACTGAAACTAGGTGTCGATATAAGTTCTGTTGAGGCACAGCACGGTAAAGTAAAGATAAACTTCTCTAATGGAGATACAGAACTATTTGATAGAGCAATTTATGCCATTGGTGGAACAACACCTAAAGATTTTTTAAAAGCTTGTGGAATAACACTTGATAGTAAAGGAGAACCTATATTTGATGAGAATTATGAGTCAGAGACTAAGGGGTTATATATTGCAGGAGATATAGCTTTTGCAAGTGGGGGAAGTATTGCTATTGCATTAAATCATGGATATAGAATTGTTAATCATATTTTAAAAAATCAGTAGAGGCGACTATTCGCCTCTAATCTGATAAGTAATATCACCTGCACCAAAAGCAGTAATTAATCCCTCATGATACTCTGTAATAATATTTCCATCTTTTATAACTTGAACTACACCATCTTTTCTAGTTATACTATCTGCAAGATGAAGTTTATATCTGCTAAAAGCACCTTTTAAATCTATGTCAATTTCTATCTCACCTGCACTCCAAATTGGTAAAATTACTAGCTCATCAACTCCCTCAAAACACTCAACAAAACCTACTAGATTATCTATGGTTCTACTATATTTATGTGGTTGCCAGATAACTTGTAGTCTATTAAAACCTCTTAAATCTTTATATGTTTTAAGTGAATTCATTGTAGCTTTTATCTCTGTTGGGTGGTGTCCGTAATCATCTATTACTACACTATTTTCATAGTTTTGAATAATATCAAACCGTTTTTTTATTCCTTTATAATTTAGTAGATTTTTTCTAATATCTTCTATATTTTCACCTATCTCTAAAGCACTTAAAATGGCTAAAGAGGCATCAACTGCTATATGATACCCAAAACCAAAAACTTTAAACTCTCCAAACTCTTTTAGTGAAAATTTTGTATTTGGTTTGCCATCTATTAAAACAAACTCTATATTAGATATATCTTTAGATGGATATAGTCTAATTGCATCTATATCTAAAGATGATAAAAACTCATCTTCTCCATTAATTACTCTAATCTTCGCTAAGTCTAAAAAATTTCTATAGGCATTATAAAACCTCTCTTCATCATAGTTATAATACTCCATGTGTTCAGGTTCAACATTAGTAACTATGGCTAAGTGAGGGTTTGAGTTTAAAAAACTCTCATCACTCTCATCTGCTTCAAATACTACTCTATTATTACTATAGTGTCTTACATTTGAACCAAACTCTTTACTAATAGCTCCAATTAAAGCGTTTGATTGTGGGATAATGGAACTTAGCATTGCTGAAGTTGTACTTTTCCCATGTGCGCCACCTACTGCATAAACCTCCTTTTCACCCAATATACTTTTAAGTGACTCTTTTCTTGAAAGAAGTTCAATTCCTAACTCTTTTGCCCTCTTATACTCTGGGTTATTTGGTCTAACTACTGCTGAATATATAACTCTATCAACGCCAATAACTGCATCTTGATGATGAGGTATTGTTATTTTTGCTCCAAAATTTAGAGCTAAATCATCTGTAATCTCTGTTTGCTTTATATCTGAACCACTTATCTCATGTCCATCATTTGCTAAAAACTTTGCTAGTGCAGAAAGCCCAATGCCTCCTATTCCTATAAAATGTATCTTCATATTCTCTCTCTATTCTAAAACTTCACTATTTACTACATCAGGCTCTTCTGTCTCCTCTTTAGGACACTTTGCCATGCTTACCACTATATCTTTTTTATCAACATTAACAACCTTCACACCTGATGTGTTTCTTCCTGCTCTTCTAATGGTTTGCATATCAACTCGTATCATTTTTCCAATACTTGTTAAACACATAAGGTCTTTATCTTCTTCTACAAATACAACTCCCACAGCATCACCCGTTTTAGCTGTAAGTTTCATACTAATTACACCTTTTCCTCCACGACTCTGTTCTCTATACTCACTAGCTACTGTTCTTTTTCCAATACCCTTTTCACTAAGCATTAAAAGTTCATCATTCTCATCTTCAATAGTAGTAGCTCCACAAACAAAATCTCCATCTATTTTAAATCTAATACCAGTCACACCTCTAGCAGCCCGTCCTATCTCTCTAATATCACTAACTTTAAATCTAATACATTGACCCTTTTTAGTAGTTATAAATAGCCATTTTGTATCAGGTCTTACAATTTTAGCAGTTACAAGTGAGTCATGGTCATCAAGATTAATAGCTCTTACACCATTTGTTCTAATATTAGAGTACTCTTTAAGATTTGTTCTTTTTACTACTCCATTATTGGTAAAAAATACTAAACTCTTATCTTCATGGAAATCTGTAGTTGGAATAATAGACATAATCTTCTCATCAGCTCTTAAATTAATAAGATTAACAACAGCTTTTCCCTTAGCAGTTCTACTTCCTTCTGGAATTTTATAAACTTTTAGCCAATATAGTTGCCCCATATCGGTTACAAACATTAAAGTATCATGTGTAGAAGAGATAAAAAACTGCTCAATAAAATCATCATCATGAGTAGTTACGGCAATTTTACCTTTTCCACCTCTTTTCTGTTTCTCATACTGTTTAACTGCAACTCTTTTAATATATCCTCTATGAGTAATAGTTACAACCATTGGTTCATTTGGAATTAAATCTTCAATATCTATATCATCATAATCATCTATAATTTCAGTAAGTCTTTTACTTTTAAAGTTATCACCTATCTCTTTAAGTTCATCTGCAATAATTCCATTTAAAATCTCTTCACTTTTAAGAATAGAACGAAGATAATCTATAAGTTCATATAACTCATATAACTCATTTTCTATTTTATCTTGCTCTAAACCTGTAAGTCGTCTTAATTTCATCTCTAAAATTGCACTAGCTTGTATTTCAGATAGTTCAAACTCTTGAATAAGTGAAAGTTTTGCTAACTCAACATCTTTACTCTCTTTTATTATACGAATTACTCTATCTATATTACTAACAGCTTTTTTAAGTCCTTCTAAAATATGCGCCCTTGCAGTAGCTTTATCAAGTTCAAATATAGTTCTTCTAATAATTACAGTCTTTCTATGTTTTAAAAAAAGCTCTAAAAGTTCACGAAGTTTAAATACCTTTGGCTCTTTATTTTCAATAGCCAACATAATAATTCCAAAAGTGACTTGAAGTTGTGTACTTTTATATAGATTATTTAAGATAATATCGCTCATAGCATCTTTTTTAAGCTCAATTACCACACGCATACCGTCACGGTCTGACTCATCTCGTATTTCAGATATTCCATCAATTAGTTTATCTTTTACAAGCCCAGCAATACTCTCAATAACCCTAGATTTATTAACTTGATAAGGAAGTTCATCTATAACAATTACTTCTCTATTTTTTTTCTCTTCAATATGAACTTTAGCCCTAACTTTAATTCGACCTCGACCTGTGCTATAGGCATCTAAAATACCTTTTTTACCAAAAATAATCCCACCTGTTGGAAAATCTGGCCCTTTTATAATATTAAATATCTCACTATCTTCACAATCAGGATTTTCAAGAATATGTAAAAGAGCTTCAATTAGTTCATCTAATCTATGAGGAGGAATATTAGTAGCCATACCAACAGCAATACCACTTGAACCATTTAAAAGTAGATTTGGAACCCTTGAAGGTAGTACATCAGGCTCTGTTAATGAGTCATCATAATTTGGTATAAAGTCAACTGTATCTTTTTCTATATCTTTTAATATCTCTTCAGAGACTCTTGTCATTCGAGCCTCGGTATATCTTGAAGCTGCCGCATTGTCACCATCAACAGAACCAAAGTTTCCTTGTCCATCAACAAGTGGTACTCTCATAGAAAAATCTTGAGCCATACGAACTAAAGCATCATAAACAGCATTATCACCATGAGGATGATATTTACCAATACAATTTGAAGAGATTACACCATTAACAAAAAACTCATGAACATCTTCAACTGTAAAGTCATAAGTTATCTCATCTGCTATCTCTTTTATCTCTTTTACTTTTAAAAATCTAACCTTATTATCAATAATATATTTTAATTGTTTATACAGTTTAGTATCTAAACGGCGTAATTTTTCTAAAATATTTAAATCTTCTATAGTATCAGAGTATATTCTAATATTATTTGAAAGCTCTTTTGCGTATCTTATTTTTGTACCATTTTTATATTTAATACCTAATCTAAATTTTTTTCCATTTTCATCTTTATACCAACCTGAACCTATATGTTTTTCTGAGAAAATATCAAATATCTTTTTGCCAAAAAATGGTAAATAAGAGGTTTGTGTTGGGTCATTATGCCATTTAAAGTTCTCTAACCTATCCTTTTTCTTTTTATTTAAAAGATGTAGTTTATCTTTAAAAAAATAAGCATTTGAACCAGTAAAAGTTAAATTATAACAATTATAATTTGTTTTTATCTCTCTATCTTTAGACTGGTGAGAACTTCCTTTTTTTCCTGCATGAACTATACTAGAGACTATTCCAAATCTATCAAAAATTAAAAGTGCTAATTTTTTTAGAAATTTATAAGATACAGAAGTTATTACAATCTCATTTTTACCATTATTTCTAATAAAACCATCACCATCAATAAAACCACTTAAAAAAGATAAGATAGATTTATTAGAAAAACTCATAATAGTATAATTTATGTCTATATTATAACTATATTTATTTGGTACATCAAATTTTTCTAAAAACTCTTTAGATTTTTCTTTATTTGAAATCTTTAATTTCTTAGTAGTTTTAGTATTTAAAATTTTATTTTTAACATCAAAAGTTTTTTTAATATATTTTAATACATTTTTTTCACTATTAGCAAAACAGACATAATTCAAATTTCTATCTCTATCAATATTACCATCAGACATAAAAAGTCCTAAAGCATAAACTTCATCTTCTAAAAAATTATCTTTTTTGTTCATAAGAGATGGTTGCATTATTAAGTAATCATCAGTTGTTAAATCTTTAGATGCTTTAAAGGAGTACATTAAATCAGGGTTTAAAACTTTAAATTTATGCCCTTTTGTTACTTTATTTATAAAAATATTAGAACTACTACTGACTTCTAATAATGGTTGTTCAGGTTGATAAAAAAGCTCTGTTACTTTTTTAAGTCCTTTTTGTGTGTAAACTTTGTCTCCAACCTCTATATCTTCTATTGGAATAAGTCCTCTTTTAGTTGAAATAAGTGAACCTGCTACTAAACAATCTCCTACAATCCTAGCAGATTTTTTATAAGGTGTCCTATAACCAATATTAAGGTCTTTCATCGAGTATAAAATTCTTCTATGTACTGGTTTTAATCCATCTCTAGCATCTGGCAACGCACGACCAACAATAACACTCATAGAGTAATCAAGATATGAACCTCTCATACTATCTTCTATTAGTACCTCTTTTATATCTTGATTTTCTTCAATCAAATCACTCATAAAATCCCTTTAGTTATATAGATATTTAAATTATAAAAAATTAAGATAGATTATATCTAATATGCTCTTAAAAGTTATTTTTTATTAGAATTGAGTCTGTTTCAAATCCAAATATTATCTATCAATCTAACCCCTCCAACTCTACTAGCTACTAAAATAATGCTATTTTTAATCTCTACACTCTCTATCTCTCTAAACTCCCTATCTACTAAAGCTATATACTCTATTTCAATCTCACTCATAACACCTCTCATCTCTTTTACTATAGTCTCTTTATCTAAAATATTTTGCATAATAAGTTTTGAGGCTCTTTTTAATGAACGAGATATACTTAAAGCTTTTACTCTCTCCTCTTTAGATAGATATACATTTCTACTACTAAGTGCCAATCCATCACTATCACGAACAATATCACAAGGTATAATCTTTACATTTAAAAAGTAGTCTCTTACCATCTGCTCTATTAGGGCTAACTGTTGGGCATCTTTTTTTCCAAAGTAGGCTTTAAACTCTTTTGGTCTATTAAAAGATATAATATTAAAAAGTTTCATAACAATCTGTAAAACACCATTAAAGTGTCCAGCTCTTCTACTCCCCTCTAAAATAAAACCTCTAATAGCTGGAGCTTCTACTCTCAATTCATCTCTATTATATATCATATCAATAGTTGGCATAAATAGAATATCAACCTTAGCTAGTTTACATATCTGTTTATCAGCTTCATCTTTTCTTGGATATTTATCTAAATCTTCACCCTCTAAAAATTGAGTTGGATTTACAAATATAGAGACAATAACAGTGTCACACTCAACTCTTGCTCTTTTTATAAGACTTAAATGCCCCTCATGTAAAGCTCCCATTGTTGGAACAAAACCAATACTCCCTTTTAAATTAGCTGTTGCTATTTTCAGCTCTTCTATAGAATTTACTACTATCATAATTTAACCTCTTTTACTTTTTTAACAATAAATTCAACAAAACTATTATCATCATTAAAACATTTTGCTACTATAAAATCGTTATATTTAATCTTTTTAGCTATCTCTCTACTCTCTATATCTAATTCAAATATAGTTTCAGAGTTATCAATAGTAAAGGCTAGAGGATATATTATGACTTTTCTATTTTTTGGATTTCTTAAAACATCTACTAAACTAGGCTCTAACCATGATGAGTTTCCAACTTTTGATTGATATACTAATTTCATATTTTTAAATTTAATGCCTCTCTCATGCAAATATATCTTTAGTGCTGAAACATTAGCCTCTACTTGCTTTTCATAAGGGTCACCAGCTTTTATTATACTTATTGGTAAACCATGAGCAGATAGTAATAAATCATACTCTTTTGTATCTTTATCTTCCATAGCCTCTATAATTTTTTTAGCTATCATCTCTATATATTCATAATTATCATAATATGGTTCTATAGTTGTTATTTTAGGATTATAATCTATCTCTTTACACCTAGCCTCTATATCTTCAATTGATGATAGTGTTGTGGTTGTTGAGTATTGTGGATACATCGGAAATAGAATTAACTCTTCTATTCCACTTTTCTTAAACTCCTTTAATGCAGATAAAGCAAAAGGTGGAACATAACGCATAGCGGGAGCTATTGGCATATCTAGTTTGGTTTTTAGTTTTTTTATAAGAGCATTTGTAGTCTCACTTAATGGAGATTTTCCACCTAAAAACTCTCTAAAATTCTCTTTTACTTCATTAAGGCGTTTGTTTACTATTATATTTCCTATAAATTTTCTTAAATATCTATTGGTAGGTAAAATATTTTTATCAGCAAACATATTTCGTAAAAACATCTCAACCTCATTAATATTATTTGCCCCACCCATATTTAGTAAAATTAGTGCTTTCTTCAAATTAAACCTCGATTTTTTGGTGTATTTTAACATTTTTATTTTACTATAAACAAAATTTGTATTATTTTATAAAAATCTAGTTACAAATTCTATTTGCAAAAATTTATTTTATATTACTTTAAGGATTGTAGCGTAAAATTTACAGTATATTAGCGATAAAAAATAGATGTGAGGGGATATATGAATTTAGATACATTTGCAAATGTAGCAGATATTGTTTCTATACCTATTGGTATAGTTGGTTTAATTCTAGTTCTACATCAACTCTATTTAACTAGATTAGAGAGTGAAAAAGAGCATCTTCGTATGAAAAATGAGATGACACTTAATGCCTACTCTACTGTAAGAAAAGATTTGCGTGAAATTACATCTAAAGTTAGAAATAGATTAGGTATTAATGATATGTTTGACCATGTTACAGATGAGCAGATAGATATGATTATGAATGATAAAAAGTTAAGGCATGATGTAGCAGAGATGTTAAGTTTACTAAATAAATTTGCTGTTGGAGTTAAACATGATATTTTTAATATTGATATAATTAATGAACTATCAGGAAAATATTTTATAAAAACCCATAAGCAGTTTGCACCATATATTAAAATTGTAAGAGAGAACTCCGATACTCTATATTATGAGTATGATGTTTTAGTAAATAAGTTAAAAATAATGCGTGGATACAATGCTATTTCACAGACTTCTAAAGAAGAAGATAGCACAATTTTATCAAAACTAAAAAAGTTATTTTTATCTAGTTCAACAAAAATGATTGAGACACTGACTATTGTTGGCATATTTGTAATGTTTTTAGCTATAGGTGGCGTATATTTAAATAATATTCATGCACTTCCAACCATTTTATTGAAACTCATTATTGGGCTTTTTATTGCTACTGTTGTATTGATTATTGTTCAATTATTTTATGCTTTTAAGAAATATTTGGAATTATATTATAATCAGAAGTAATTTATAAGAAATTGTTTCAATAAGTAAAAGTTTGTTATAAAATATGTAAAAGTATATAATATTAATTAATAAAAGAATTAAATATTATTATAATATAAAAAAGGCTTTTCTATGATAACGCCAACCCTATACAGCCTTTGGCTTCCAATTATACAGTTTCAAAAAATATCGGATAATTTAAAAGAAAAAGGTATTGTTTATAACTATAAAACAAATAATGATTGGCATTGGCTAAACTTTAAATATAGTAATAGTTTAGTTGTTATGGACTCTTTGGGGTATATTTATATTGAAACAATAAATAGTAATAAAAAATCTGCATTAGAATTTATAGAAGATATATTAAATAATGAGACAAAAGCTACTATTAAAGATACATTTTTAAATCCTAAAATTCAAAGCAGTAAGAACTCTTTATCTCTAGTGGATTTTATTGATAATGTTACTATTGAGGTCTCTTCTTATTTAAATCTTAAAATAGAGTATATATCGGCTTCTTTATTAATAGATAAGAAAAAAATATGTAGTGATAATAAGATAAAATTCTCTTTAGATAAAGACAATAAAACAACAGAAGATAGTAGTTTTTATAATATTTTAAATAGAAATTTTTGTCAACTTTTAAATAAAAGTATATATTTTACACATGGATTAGATTTTGAAGATGGAGAGGTATATGGGTGTTTATCTCTATTAAGTGAAGATAGATTAAAACCTCTACTAGAAAATATTAAAGAGTCAAATATATCTTTTAGAATAAATAATGAGTTAAAAGATAATCTACTTTTAGGTGTTTTAAGGAAAGCCATTCAAGATACTATTGAAGAGAAGAGTGTTTTACACTTTTTAAATATCACTAAAAATATCTATTTAAATGGTATTTTAGATAAAATAACTATTACAAATAATTCACTTAATAAGTTAAATTTATATTTATTAGCTACACCTAATAAAAATAATTTTTTAGAGAGTCATGATTTTGATGAGGAGGATATAGAGGTTTTTGTTCAAAATTTATTAGGAAGTATTCCTAAATTTCATAATATTGAATCAAAAATAAAAGAGACATATTATATAAAGATAGGAAATACAACAACAAGTACAAAAGTTGAAGAGAGTGAGACTATTATTAAAACTTTTTTCTATAGTAAATGGAAAGCATCTATTAAATATTTTATTGATACAGTAAATAATACAAAGGAGTCTTTAAATATATATCATCAAAATAAAAATCTAAAAGAGTTAGAAGATATTAGTTATAATGCAAACTATCAGGCTGATATAGAGGATATTAGAGATTTAAAAAATGGTGAAAATAGTATTTTTAATGATAAAACAAAGAACTATATAAATTTAATACTATTTGTATTTGCAATTATTACTTTAGTTGGAGAAGCACCACTATTTGAGATAAATAATAACTCAACAGTAATAAAAAATCTTATTCAACATGTAGTAAATATAGTTTTATATTTTTTAATAATAAGATATTTAATTTTCCCTCAAATAAAAACCAAATTAGAAAAACATCATATAGAGTTTAATATCTTTAAACCATTTTCAAAAGATAAAAAGAAGCATGGAATATATATTTTCGAAGACTCTGACTATGATAAACATGAACATCGTTCAAATAAATCTATATATACATTAAAAAATGGAAAAGATAAAAAAGTCACAGTTTCATATAATGATGTAGTATCAGCATACTCTTTAATGAAACAGTTAAAAGCAAAAAAAATAACTAAATCTATAGAAGATAAATTAAATAAATTTTCTATATTTCCAGAACTGCTACAAAAAACTCCTATAGATATAGATTATCTCTATCGTGAAAACTATAGAATTTCAAGAAACGATAAAGTTACTACAAAAATAATGTTTAGATATAAAATAACTAATATCTCTTTAAGTGATTTTATTAGATTACTTAACCAAGATGATTTTTTAAAATATTATATCTCATATATATCAAAAGAGAATATAAAAGATGATTTTTCAAAAGAGCGTTTAATAAATTCTTTAAAAATAGGAAATTGGAACTCTAAAGATGTAGAACTTAATTTATATATTGTATATTCCTTTATATTAAAACTTAACCAAATCAATAAAAATAGTTGTGACTACTCTGTTGTAAAAGACCAATTTAGAGTACACTATCATATTAATCAACTTCATTATACAACACAAGAACATTTAGAAGAGCAACAAGAGTCATTAGCCCAACTTATCTATATCTATTTTTTAGCTAGATTGAAGAAGTTTGCGTAAAATATATAAAATTAAAAAAGGAGTAAAATATGATAAAAGATATAATCAATACCCTAAAAAAAAGAAATCAAACCATAACATTTGCAGAGAGTTGCACAGGTGGAAGGGTGGCTTCTGCTTTTACAGCTATTTCTGGGGCTTCTGCTGTATTTAATGGTTCAGTCGTTACATACTCAAATAATATTAAATCTAATTGGATAGGTGTAAAGGAGGAGACTTTAATAAAATATGGTGCTGTAAGTTTAGAATGTGTTAGTGAGATGTTAGATGGCGTTATTAAGTTTGCTAATGCTAATGGAGCAATAGCTATTAGTGGTATAGCAGGACCAGATGGTGGAACTGAAGATAAACCTGTAGGTACTGTTTATATTGGGATTAAATATTTAAATAAAACTATAGTTAACAGATACTATTTTAATGGTAATAGAGAAGAGGTTCAAAAAGAGGCAACAAAGAGAGCAATTGAACTTTTTTTTAAAAATTTGTAAAATTTTTAAAAAACCCTTGACATATTAGATTTCATAGGCTATAATTCCGTCCACTTATTCATTAGGTAAGTCAAAATCGTGACCCGTTAGCTCAGTTGGTAGAGCAATTCCCTTTTAAGGAATGGGCCCTAGGTTCGAATCCTAGACGGGTCACCACGATATTTTAATTTAGGTGCGGTGGTAGTTCAGTTGGTTAGAATACCTGCCTGTCACGCAGGGGGTCGCGAGTTCGAGTCTCGTCCACCGCGCCATGTTTTTTAGTGTGACCCGTTAGCTCAGTTGGTAGAGCAATTCCCTTTTAAGGAATGGGCCCTAGGTTCGAATCCTAGACGGGTCACCACTTGGTCGCTTAGCTCAGTTGGTAGAGCGCTACCCTTACAAGGTAGATGTCACAAGTTCGAGTCTTGTAGCGACCACCATTTTTTAACAGTTGTTTTAGGTCAAGATGACCCTTTCATCTAGTGGCCAAGGATATTGCGTTTTCATCGCAAAAACAAAGGTTCAAATCCTTTAGGGGTCGCCAAAGTTTTATCCAAAGACAATTAAAGGTCGCTTAGCTCAGTTGGTAGAGCGCTACCCTTACAAGGTAGATGTCACAAGTTCGAGTCTTGTAGCGACCACCATTTGTATTTACTTTAAGTAAAGTATGATGCAATATTTTCTCAATTATAGGTGCGGTGGTAGTTCAGTTGGTTAGAATACCTGCCTGTCACGCAGGGGGTCGCGAGTTCGAGTCTCGTCCACCGCGCCATATCTTTTTCATTAAATATTTCAATCCTAATTAACTTTTTTTAGATACACTTTCATCATGATAAACGTAGATAATTATTTTAATAGACAAATCCAACTTTGGGGTAAAGAGAGGCAAGATTTACTTCAAAATAAAAAAATAGCAATTATTGGTTCAGGTGGGCTTGGTTGTTCTTTAGCTTATGCTTTAGGAACTTCTGGAATTGGACAAGTCGATATGGTTGACTTTGATACAGTATCACTTCATAATATACATAGACAGATAGCTTTTACTCTTAAAGATGAGGGAAAATATAAAGCTGATGTAGTTGTAGATGTTATAAAATCAAAAAATCCTTTTGTAAAATCAATAGCTTATAGAATGGACTTTGAGGAGTTTAAGAAGTTAAATAATAACTATGATTTAATTTTAGATGCAACCGATAATCTAAAAACTAGAGAAGATATAGACTCTTTTTCAAAGAGAACTAAAACACCTTGGATATATGCAAGTGTAGAGGAGTTTAATGGACAGGTTTGTTTTTTTGAAAAGGCTTCATTTGGAGTATTTAATATAGGTGAGCATAAAGTAGGGGGAATTACAGCTCCTATTGTTATGCATATAGCTTCACTTCAAGCAAATTTAGCACTTAGATATTTAGCAGGTCTTTCTGTTTTAAAAGATAAACTCTACTATCTCTATTTTAATAGCGATGGAGAGCTAATAACGCAGAAATTTAATATGCCAACTTAATATTAATGTGTTAAAATATTACATTTATTTAAAAAGGATTAATTCATGAAACTAAATCATTTGATTTTAATTGGTACGATGATACTATTTGTAGGTTGTACTCAAGAGACACAAAATAAACTAAGCCGTTCTATTCAAAACTGGACTGGAACTAATGGAGTTTTGGAAGTTTATGCTGGAGATAAGTTAGTAAAAAGATTTCTGGATATTGATAAACTAACAACTGCTAGTGGTACAGATAATGGTAAAGATAGACCATATAGATATGGGTATGGATATAATGATAAAAATCTAAATGGTAAAAAAGATAATGGAGAGCATCGTGTCTATTTTGAATTCTCTGACTACTCAACAAACTATATCTTTTATGAAGATAAATAGCATTACATAAGGAAAGTAAAATATGAAATTCGTCGAGACTAAACAAGCACCAGCAGCAATAGGACCTTATTCTCAAGCTGTGGTAGCAAATGGTATGATTTACACATCTGGTCAAATTCCAATGGATGAAAAAGGTGTAATTGTAGCTGATGATATTGTAAATCAAACTCATCAAGTTATGAAAAATCTTTTTTATGTATTAGAGGCTAGTGGAGCTCACTTTAATGATGTAGTTAAAACAACCGTTTATCTAACAGATATGGGTAGTTTTTTAAAGATGAACGAGGTTTATTCTCACTATTTTGGTCATCACAAACCTGCAAGAAGTACGGTTGAAGTGAGAAATCTACCTAAAAATGTATTAGTTGAGATTGACTGCGTTGCATTAGCAAATGTTGATTTTCATATTTGATACTTATCTCAAGGATTTTATCTAAAGTTATGGAAAACATAATAAACTTTATGATAAAATTCGCTTTCAAAAGTGTTGATGAGTGTCTTGGTCATTAGAGATAGTTGTCAGTACTTAAAATAAATTTAAGAATATAAAATAAGAGGAAGTAACATGACAGCAATTAGACTTACAAGAATGGGTAGAAAGAAAAAACCTTTTTATAGAATAGTAGTAACAGATAGTAGAAAAAGAAGAGATGGTGGTTGGATTGAAGCAATTGGATATTATAATCCAATGGTTAAAGAAGATGGTTTAAAATTTGATGAAGAGAGATTAAACTATTGGACTAGTGTTGGTGCTCAAATGAGTGCTAGAGTTAAAAAAATAACAGGTAAATAATATATTATGGTAACTGATTTCGTCTCTGAATATGCCAAACTTTTAGTAAGCCACCCCGAAGATATATCTGTTTCAATTAAAAATCTTGAAGAGAAATATGATGAGATTACTATTGTAGCTAATAGTGAAGATGTAGGTAAACTTATAGGTAAAGAGGGACGAATGATAAACTCTATTAAGACGGTAATATCAGGCTGTAAAGCTAAAGGTGGTGTTAATTATCGTGTTAATGTTGAAGCCAAAAAATAGTTTATGAAAAAAAATCAAAAGTTTTTTATAGCACAAGTGGGTAAAACCCACGGTCTTTATGGAGACCTTAAACTCCATCTTCATACAGATTTCCCAGAACAGTTTAAAGTAGGTTTGAGTTTTGATAGTAGTGCAGGGCGACTTGAGATTAGTCGTATTAATCTAAAAAGAGGAACTGTAGCTTTTAAAGGTTATGATGGAATTGATTATGCCAAAAAACTAACTAATGCTAAACTATATGCTTCATTAGAAGAGACAAAAGAGAGGTGTGAACTTAAAGAGGGTGAACACTTTTGGTTTGAGCTTGAAGATTGTGAAGTTATAGAAGATAATGAAGTTTTAGGAAAAGTAAAAGAGATACAGAGATTAGCAGAGGTTAATTATCTTTTTATTAAAACTAATAAGCAGTTAATAGAAAAAGGTTTTGCTCAATTTTTTCTTATTCCAAATATAGATAGATATATTGTATCTATTAATACAGATAAAAAGCTTATTTTAGTAAAAGATGGAAAAGAGATTTTAGAGGCATCTTGACAAATAGTGAATTTTTAGAAATCTTAGAGATTTTACAAAAGAGTGTTCCCTCAAATAGTCCAAGTAATATATTAAAAAACTCATTTAAAAGAACCCCATTTACCATACTTATAGCCACACTCCTAAGTCTTAGAACAAAAGATGAATTTACAGCAAAGGTTTGTAAGATACTCTTTTCTATTGCAAATACCCCCCAAGAGATATTAGATATACCAATTAATAGATTAGAAGAGATAGTTAAAGCTACAGGAATGTATAGAAAAAAGGCTAGAGTTATTCAAGAGGTCTCTTTTACCATAATAGATAGATTTAATGGAGTTGTACCAAATAGTAAAAAAGAGCTTCTTAGTATAAAGGGAGTAGGGGAGAAGACTGCTAATATTGTTTTAAATAATGCTTTTAATATTCCCTCTATTGCTGTAGATACTCATGTTCATAGAATTACTAATATGTTAGGTTTTATAGATACTAAAAATAATAAAGAGACACTAAAAGAGCTAGAGAGAAAAGTTCCAAAAGAGTATTGGAGTAGATTAAATTTTACAATAGTTAGTTTTGGACAGACTATATGTCTGCCAAGAGGTGCTAAGTGTGATATTTGTCCAATAGTTCCATATTGTCACTCTATAAAAAAGTAGATATAATTTCACAAAAAATAGTTAGGATTTAGATTGATAGTATATGGTATTAAAAGTTGTGGAAGTGTTAGAAAAGCAGTTAAGATTTTAAAAGAGAAAGATATAGAGTATAGTTTTTTTGATTTTAAAAAAGAGAGTGTTAATGAGGCTAAAATAAGAGAGTGGTTAGAAAAGACAACAGTAGATAAACTATTTAATAATAGAGGTACAAAATATAGAACTCTAAAACTAAAAGAGCTAAATTTAGATAAAGAGGGCAAAATAGAGTGGTTAGCAAAAGAGAATATGCTAATAAAAAGACCTGTAATAGAAAATGGCGAAGAGTTAATTATTGGATTTAATGAAGATTTAATAAAAGATTTAAAATGAAGTTTACATTTATCTCACTCTTTCCAAATATTATAAAGGGTTATTTTAGTGACTCAATACTAAAAAGGGCTATAGATAGTGGTTTTATCAAGATAGATTATATAAACCCAAGAGATTATACAGAAGATAAACATAATAGAGTAGATAAACCAATAATAGGAGGGGGGGCAGGAATGTTAATGATGCCTCAACCTCTTTTTTCTGCTGTAGAGAGTATTAAAGATAAGGCTCATATTATTGTGGTATCTCCTGTTGGAAAACCTTTTAAACAGAGTGATGCAAAGAGATTGGCTAAAAAAGGGCATATAGTTTTTGTATCTGGTAGATATGAGGGGATTGATGAGAGGTTTATAGAGAAGTGTGCCGACGAGGTATTTTCTATAGGTGATTTTATTTTAACAGGTGGTGAGTTAGCATCTATGGTTATGTGTGATGCAATTAGTAGAAATGTAGAAGGGGTACTTGGAAATAGTGACTCTTTGAGTGTTGAGAGTTTTGAAGAGTCCATTTTAGAAGCACCATCGTTTACAAAACCTAAAATCTACAGTGAAATTGGTGTTCCATCAGAGTTTTTAAAGGGAAATCACGCTAAAATCTCGGACTTAAAAAATGCTATGGCTAAATGTAAGACCAAATTCTTTAGACCAGATATGCATAACGAACTCAAATTGAGTGAGAGAAAAAAGAAAAGGTAGTTTAATGAGAAACAAATATATTGAGAGTTTTGAACAAGCACAATTAGAAAATAAGTCTGTTCCAGAGTTTAGAGCAGGTGATACTTTAAGAGTTGCTGTTAATATTAAAGAGGGTGAAAAGAGTAGAGTACAAAACTTTGAGGGTGTATGTATTGCTATTCGTGGACAAGGAACTGGTAGAACAATGATGGTTAGAAGAATTGGTGCTAACTCTATAGGTGTTGAGAGAATTTTCCCACTATATTCTGATAGTATTGAAAGCATTACAGTTCTTAGAAGAGGTAGAGTAAGAAGAGCAAAACTATTCTATTTAAGAGCATTAAAAGGTAAAAAAGCTAGAATTAAAGAACTTAGAAGAAAATAGTTTTCTTTTAATTTCTCACACTCCATATAAGAGGGATTTTCTCCCTCTTTCTTCTTTATATTTTACAATTATTTAATCTTTTATCAAATAATATATTACATTTATCACTATTAAATGCTTTAACAGCAGAAAGAACTGCTAAATCAACTAGAGGTTCAATTATAATTACTAACATATAAGCGCTTCCAAAAGTAACTATATTATGTAAATTTTCTGCACCAAATCCTTGTCCATATAATGCCCAAAATGCAACCCAACTTACAACTGCACCTTCCCAAACTATAGACATTTTTAACATTTGAGAGTAACTAATATCTTTATATGCTATATTTTGAGGAATAATCTTTCTACTAGCTCCATATAAAATTAACATACTAGCTAAAAGTGTAGTTACATTTATTCCATATTGAGGTAAATCAAATTGAGCAAAAAATATCCCCTGAATTAAAAGCCCTAAAGCTAAACCTATCATTGCAGGAGCTATTCCAAATATTAAAAATATTGTTGTACCTAAAATTAGATGAACTTCACTAACTCCTATTGGGTAATGAGGCAGAACTTCAAAACAACAAAATACTATAATAGTAGCTATTAAACTCTTTAATGCTAAAGAGATAGCTCCATTATCTTTAATATTATCCCAAGCTAATTTAGCTCCCATACCAATAACACCTGCTCCTGTTGCGTAACTAAGTACCATTTTAGCACCATTTACTACACCTGCTTCTATATGCATTTTTTTATCCTTTTATTTAAATTTAAAAACTATAATTTAGAAAAAATCTACTCATTTTACCATCACGGCTCATATCTGAGTGAATTAAGTCTATTGTTAAATTATCATTGAAAGCATAACTTACAAGATAATCTCTTTCATCTTCACATTTATTAAAATAAACATTAGTAACTCCTAATGTAAAGTTACCAATATTATACTCTGCACCAATTAATTTAGCTTCTCCATCTAAAATCTCTTCTATAGTATGGTCTTCGCTAGATGTAAAAAAAGGACCACCACCAAAACCATTACTAACTATGCCAGAGACTCTATTATATGCTGTATGAATAGATAGATTATCTATATTAAAAGCTCCATCTATACCATAAACACTATTTCCATTATCTTGGTTACTATATTGTCCAGCTATAGAAAAATTATTATTTTCAAACTTTGCTTCAAAATAGTTCCAATCCTTATGTTCTAACTTATATTGCCACGCTTGAAGGGTTGTATTATTAATCCCTTTATAAATTATACCTGCTAAAATAATAGCATTACCTGAATTTTGTATCTTAGTAAACTCTTCAGGTTTTGGAGCATCTATACCTGCCCAACTATTAACTAATGATAATATAATAGTAGTATCTTTTATACTTCTATTTAGTAAATTATAACCCTCTATACTATTTGGTATTATTCCTATATCATCACTATTTATAAATGGTGACTCAAGTATCTGCCGTCCTGCTTTTATCTCTGTATTGTATAGATTAGCTTTTATATAAGCTTCACCTACAATAGAGTAACTATCTCCATTTGAGTCTAAAAACATTGGTTCACTATCTTTGCCAAATATAGCATTTGTTGTATAGAGTGATGTACCTACACTTAAACCATTTATTGGTTTGCTCTTTATACCAACTTTTCCACCTAAAGATAGTGTAGAAGTTTTTTTTCCTGCATTATCTTTTATATAAATAGTACCTGCTCTTATTTCTCCAAAACTATCTATCTCTAAAATATCTTTTTTTATATTATCTGCATTTAGAGTTGTTATTATAAAAAATATAGTAGATAGAAATTTATCCCTTTTTTCCAATTTTTCTCCCTTTTAATTAAAAATATTTATAAATTCTTAATTAAATAAGGAGGAGATGTTTTATACTCTTGATACTCAAAAGCCTTTTTATGATATTGATAGTTACTGTCAATCCAAGATAGCTTATGTAGTGTTGAGTACATTGCTATTGCAGATAGGGAGAAGTACTGTTTGGAGTGACCTTTTAGATGTTTCATATTGATATTTTATCTAAAAGAATATTAACTATAAATTTAACTATAAAATGATTATTTTATGTTATAAATTAACTTAACATTTTGTAAAGAGTGTTTCAACCATTCGCAACTATTCCAAAAGTAAGAGTATAAATAGAGAATGTATTAGCTTTGTTATCTTCTCACGCTATAATAGATATGAATTTATTCTTCGTTCCTAAACTATGTTTGCTAATGCATACTCTTTTCAATTAATTCTCCTATGCATTCTCAAGCTAGAGCTTGGAGACGATGTTTAAATAATTTTTCAAAAGGATAATAATGTCAAAAGGTAAAAAAGTAACAGTTATTGGTACAGGAAATTTTGGTTCAACCGTAGCGTTTATATTGGCAATGAACGGGGTGTGTCATAATGTTGTATTAAGAGGAAGAAATTTTGATGTAGCAAAGGGAAAAGCACTTGATATGTCACAAGCTTCTAATGCAGCTAGACAACACACTATAGTTAAAGCTGCTAAAGGACCAGAAGATATGGCAGGTTCTGATGTTGTAGTAATAACAGCTGGAGCGCCAAGAACTCCTGGAATGAGTAGAGATGATTTACTTGTAAAAAATGCAGAGATTGTTAAAACTTATGCTAGAGAGATAAAAGAACATGCACCAAATGCTATTGTTGTTGTTGTATCTAATCCACTTGATGTTATGACTTATGTTACTCTTAAAGAGACAGGTTTTCCAAGAGAAAGAGTTTTAGGAATGGCAGGAATATTAGATAGTGCTAGAATGGCTCATTTTATTTATGAGAAACTAGAGTATGGTGCAGGTCAAATTCGTGCAACTGTTATGGGTGGACATGGTGATACTATGGTTCCTCTTCCTAAATTTACAACTGTTGCAGGTGTACCTATTGATGATTTACTAGATTCTGAAGAGATTGGTGAGATTGTTAAAAAAACTAGAAATGGTGGAGCTCAAATAGTAAATCTTTTAGGAAATGGGTCTGCATATTATGCACCTGCAAAATCTACTACTGTAATGGTAGAGGCTATTTTAAAAGATACAAATCAAATTCACTCTTGTGCTGTTATGCTTAACGGTGAGTATGGATATAAAGATATAGTATCAGGCGTTCCTGTAATGATTGGGGCAGGTGGAGCTGAAGAGATTATTCAAATGGGTCTAAAACCTCTACAGATGAAAAGATTTGCTCACTCTGTAGCATCTGTTCAAGAGATGGTTGATACTCTAAATGAGTTAAAGTTTTTCGACTCATAATTTTTAGTAGATGATAAATATTCTTTATATTTATCATCACTCGTAATAATGTTTGTTACTCTTATTCACAACTTCTAACTATTAACACAATTTAACCTATTTTTATTTGTAATTATATACCAATTTTAGGTATTTTTTATAATGCTTATAAGCAAAATTAATGTTTAATAAGTAATCTTAACATATAGGGAGAGGACTTGATGAATAATAGTGATATTATCTCAACTGATGTACTCATTGTTGGAGCAGGCCCTGCTGGACTTGCTACTGCTATTGAACTTGCCAATTTGTTCAAACAAAAAGGTGAGACCAAAAAAGTAATGCTTATTGAAAAAGGAAATTCAGTAGGCTCACATATACTATCAGGTGCTGTTATAAGACCTGCTGTATTTAAAGACCTATTAACCCCTGCAGAGTTTGATAAAATACCATTTGACTCTAAAGTATCTACAGATGTTACAACTAAACTTAGTGAAGATGGTGAAATGGAACTACCTTTTCACCCACCATATATGTCAAATAATGGTAACTATACAGCATCATTAGGTCAGGTGTGTAAATATTTAGCCTCTGTTGCTGAAGAAAAAGGTGTTGAGATATATACAGGCTTTTCTGTTGATAGTATGGTATATGAAAATGGTAAAGTTGTAGGAGTTAAAACTAAAGATACTGGTGTATCTCCAACAGGACAAAGAGAAAAGAACTACCAAGAGGGAACGGTAGTAAAAGCTAATATAACTATTTTAGCAGAGGGAACAAGAGGAAGTTTAGCTAAAAAACTTATTGATAGATATGATTTAGATGAAGGGAAAAAAGAGCAGATATATTCTCTTGGAGTTAAAGAGTTATGGAGTGTTCCAGAGGGTAATATAGAAGAGGGAGCTGTATATCATACATTCGGTTATCCACTTGAAGATAAATCAGAGTTTGGTGGTGGATTTATATATGGATTAAAAGATAATAAAGTGGCTTTAGGATTAGTTGTAGGACTTGACTATAAAGACCCATCTTTTGATGTTCATGCAGCTATGCAGATTTGGAAAACTCACCCTTATGTATCTAAATTTTTAGAGGGTGGAAAGATATTAGAGTTTGGTGCAAAAACATTGCCAGAGGGTGGTTGGCACTCAATTCCTAAATATTATGGTGATAACTTTATGATAGTAGGAGATAGTGCAGGGTTCTTAACTACAGCAAGACTGAAAGGTGTTCATTTAGCCGTTCGTTCAGGAATATTATCAGCTAGAACTGCATCTAAAGCTATTGTTAAAGGTGATACAAGTGAAGAGGTATTATCTGATTATGAAAAACTTGTAAATGATAGTTCTATTTATAAAGAGTTATATCCAATTAGAAATATGAGAGCTGTTATGCAAGAGGGTATGATTTTAGGTGGTCTTAAAATGGGTATTCAACTTGTAACTGGTGGGGCTTGTTTAATTGTACCTCCTTATGAAGCTGATTATAAAACTACTCAAAAGGTATCAGAGTTTAAAGGTGTTCCATTTAAAGAGAGATTTGCTGATAAATTAGAGTTTGATAAGAAGTTAACCTTTGATAAAGTAACAGATGTTTACTACTCAAAAGCTATGCACGATGAACATCAACCTCCTCACCTAGTTATTAATAATCCTAAAGAGTTCCAAGAGTCAAATATAGAGCAGTATAATTTATCTGAAGAGTCTTTCTGTCCTGCTGAAGTTTATGAACTTCATATTGATAAAGATGGGAAAAAATCTTTAAGACTTCATGCTGAAAACTGTGTGCATTGTAAAACTTGTGATATTAAATCTCCAAATGGTGGTATAACTTGGACAACGCCTTATGGTGGAGATGGTCCAGATTATAACTATATGTAAGAAGTAAAAAGATAAAAAATAAGGAGAAGATATGGCATTAACAATAATTAGTTTAATGAAACAAGTTCCACTCCCATCAGAGATGAGAATGGGTGATGATGGTTTAATGGATAGAACTAAAGCAAAATCTATTATTAATATTGACTGTAGCTATGCACTTGAAGCTGGGCTACAGATGAAAAATGAAAATCCTGAAGCAAAACTTATAGTATGTTCAATGGGACCTCCATCTTTTGAGGAGTCATTAAAAAGAGCTTTATCTATGGGTTATGATGAAGCGTATCTTTTAAGTGATAGAAGATTAGGAGGTTCTGATACTTTTGCTACAGGTTTAGCAATATCTACTATGCTTAAACATTTAGGATTTGGTAAAGGATTAAATGAAGATTTTATAATTGTAGCAGGACGACAAACAAGTGATGGAGATACAGCCCATGTTCCAAGTCAAGTTGCTGAAAATATGGATATTCCACAAGCTACATTTATTGAGACTGCTAATTTAATAGATGGTCACATAGAGGCAAAAAGAATTATTGAAGGTGGGTATCAAATGATGAGCTTACCACTTCCATGTACTTTATCTTTTACTCCAACAGGAATTCCTCCAAGAAGACCAAAACTTAGTGGTGCAGTAAAGGCAAGACATAGTGAAATTACTACATTTAATATAGATGATATTAATTTAAGTGATGAGAATATTGGTTTAAGTGGAAGTCCTACAATTGTTGCAAAGGTAGCTAATATTAAGAGTGAAAGAGCTGAAATTAAAATGGCAGAGGGTCATAATGAGATAGAATTAGTCAACTCCCTACTTAATAATATTAAAGCTGGTAAAAACACTATTGAAGTAAAAGAGAAAAAAGCTAAAAAGGCTAAAAAAAGACCTGAAGGTTTTGAAGAGGTTGATTTTAGAAATGGTGCAAAAGGAATTTTAACTTGGGCAGAAGTTGTTAAAGGCAAAATTTCAAGACCATCATTAGAACTTTTAACTCCAGCAAGAGAGTTAGCAGAGCAGTTAGGAAATAACACTAAAGTGATGACTCTTTTAATTGGTAAAGATATAGGTGATTTAGCAAAAGAGTTAGTAGCACACGGTAGTGATGAGGTTATTGTTGTTGATGATAATAGATTAGAAGAGTATAGAATTTTACCATTTGCTTCAATTTTTGAACAAGTTATAAAAGATAAAAATCCTGAAATTGCACTATTTGCAGCTACTACAGCAGGACGAGAGTTAGCTCCTAGAATAGGTGTAAAAGTAAAAGGTGGAGTAACAGCCGATTGTACTGCTTTAGAGATTGGTGAACATATTAATAGAAAAGAGAAAAAAATCTTTGCTCCTATATTAGAATCAAGAAGACCAACTTATGGAGAGTCTAAACTAGCTACTATTTTAGGTTTTGTATGTCCTCAAATCTCAACTGCAAGAGCAGGAACATTTGAAGTACCAACTCCAGATAGTAGTAGAGAGGGAAAAATCACACCATTCAGTCCAAATTTAAGTGAAGATGATTTTGCATCTAAAATTATAGAGACAGTAATTGGTGAGGGTGGATTACAAAATCTATTTGAAGCTGATATTATAGTAGCAGGTGGAAGAGGTGCAGTTAGTGATAATTTAGAGCTAGTTAAAGAGTTAGCATCTTCATTAAAAGAGCAAGGAGTAAATACAGAGTGGGCAAGTAGTCGTCCTGTAGTAGATGAGGGAATTGCTCCTTATGCAAGACAGATAGGACAGACTGGAAAAACAGTTAGACCAAAAGTATATATTGCTATAGGTATTAGTGGTGCAGTACAACATATAGCAGGTATGAAAGAGTCAGATACTATAGTAGCTATTAACCATAATGCAAAAGAGCCAATTTTCTCAAATGCAGACTTTGGTGTAGTTGGTGAGTATGAGGATATTTTACCTGTACTTATAGATAAAGTTAAAAATGGTTTTACATTCGGATTAGAGGTTAAATAGAAATTTATGGGGTTTAACCCCATATTAAAAAATATAAAGGATTTTTTTAATGATAGGAAGAAGAGTAGCAATAGTTGGAGCAGGAGCAGTTGGAGCTAGTACAGCTTACGCATTAGCATTAAGTGGAACATGTCATGAGATTATTTTATATGATATTATGCCAGAGGTAGCTATTGGAAAAGCCATAGATATAGCACAAGCTACAAATTATTCATTAAGAGGAACTGTAGTAAGAGGTGTTAGAACACCTGAAGAGATTAAAGATTGTGATGTAGTGGTAATTACAGCAGGTGTTCCTAGAAAAAAAGATATGACTAGAGCAGATTTATTAAATATTAATGCTAGTATTGTAAAACAAGTTTCTGAAAATATTAAAAAACATTCACCTGAAGCAATAATTCTTTGTGTATCTAATCCTTTAGATGTTATGACTTTTGTAGTTCAAAAAATAACAGGTTGGGAACGACATAGAGTTATAGGAATGAGTGGTGCATTAGATGGTTCAAGAATGGCATATCAAATCTATCAAAAAACAGGATTTGGAGCATCACAAACAAGAGCTATGGTAATAGGTGAACATGGTGAAAATATGATACCATATCCAGAAGTTACAGATGTAGGAGGTGTTCCACTTACTCAAATCCTATCAAAAGAGGATATAGAAGATGTAGTCCAAAAAACTAAAAATGGTGGAGCAGAGATAGTAAAACATCTAAAAACATCAGCATTTTATGCACCAGGTAGAGCAATTTCAGCTATGGTTGAGTCAATCTTAAGTGATGAAGATAAAGTAATAGCAAGTTGTGCTATATTAGATGGTGAGTACGGATATAAAGATGTAGCTATTGGTGTTCCTTGTGTATTGGGTGCTAGTGGAATTAAAAAGATAATTGAACTTGATTTTGATGATAAAACTAAAGAGAAGTTTGATATAGCTGTTAAATCCATAAAAGAGAATATTGCTATTTTAGAGAATGGTGGTTTTTTTGATAAATAGGAGTAGTTAGAGTATCTATTACCATTTTGGGGGATTTAATAACTACAATATTTCACATTGTCTATATAGCCTATAGTATAATAGTATTTATTTATACTATATTAATAAACCTAAGAGTAGAATAGAGCCAAACTATTAAAACAGGAGACTTTATGAGAGAAATAGAATTTGATGTTGTAGTCAAAGCTGTTAGAGATATTATAGTACATTGTGGAACTGACCTACCACAGGATACCTACGATGCACTAGAAGAGGCGATGCACAATGAGAAATCTCCAGTAAGTAAAGAGGTTATTAGACAGATATTAGAGAATGCTAATATTGCTAAAAATGAAAAAAGACCATTATGCCAAGATACAGGTTTAGCTGTATTTTTTGTTAGGGTTGGTGATGAGGTTAAGATTAAAGGTGGTCTTTTAAAAGATGCTATTAATAAAGGTACAGAGCAAGGGTACAAAGAGGCATATTTAAGAGCTTCAACTTGTGAACCTTTTAGTAGAGCAAACTTAAAAGATACAGTAGGATATAACCTACCAGCAATTATCCATTTTGATATAGTAGCAGGTGATAAGATAGAGATAGAGTATGCTGCAAAAGGTGGTGGAAGTGAAAATGTAAGTCGTGCTAAAGTTTTCCCACCAGCTGCAGGAAAAGAGGGAATTATTAATTATGTAAAAGAGGTAATTTCAGATGCAGGTGGAAACCCTTGTCCCCCAATAACTGTAGGTGTTGGAATTGGTGGAACATTTGAGAAAGCTTGTATTAGTTCTAAACATGCTCTATTTAGAGATATTGGAAGTAAAAACCCTGACCCTGAAATGGACGAGATGGAGCAGACAATTTTAGAAGAGATTAATAAGTTAGGAATTGGTGCAATGGGTATGGGTGGAACAAAGACAGCTTTAGCTGTTCATATTGAAGCAAATCCATGTCATATTGCATCTTTACCAGTATCTGTTAATGTTCAATGTCACTCATCAAGACATACTCATATTACTATATAAGGATAAGAAATGGCACAATATACTTTAACAACACCACTAACAAGTGAAGATACAAAAAAATTAAAAGCAGGAGATACTGTTTTACTAAATGGTACTCTTTTTACAGCAAGAGATGCAGCACATAGCCGACTAGTTAAACTAATTGAAAATGGTGAAGAGCTACCTTTTGATATAGAAGGGAGTGTAATCTATTTTGTAGGGCCTACTCCTCCAAAACCAGGTGACCCAATAGGAAGTGCAGGGCCAACTACTAGTTATAGAATGGATAGTTTCTCTCCCGCTATGTTAAAACATGGTTCAAAAGGTATGATAGGTAAAGGAAAACGAAATCAAGCAGTAAAAGATGCTTGTGTTGAGTATAATGGTATCTACTTTGGAGCAACTGGAGGTGCTGGGGCTTTACTTGGCAAAAAGATAACATCTGCTGAAGTTATAGCTTATCCAGAGTTAGGTCCTGAAGCTGTAAGAAAAATTACAGTTAAAGATTTCCCTGTTACCGTAATTAATGATACTTATGGTAATGATTTATATGAGATGGGTAGAGAGCAGTATGAAATTAAAGATTAATCTCTAATTTAGTGTGGATTTAGAAATCCATACTAAATAGAGACCTATTTAATTTTTTAAAAACCTCATCAAATTTAGCCTCAATAACTACTAATTCACCACTAATTGGGTGGTTAAAAGATATGCTTCTAGCATGTAGCAAAAGCCTATGACAATTAAACTCTTTACGAAATAGATTATTATGTTCAGTTCGTCCATATTTGGTATCTCCTACAATGGGGTTTATAACTGCTTAGAAATATTTACTTATACTTATCTATTTTAATTTAAATAAATAAGTTCTTAACTCTATAAAAATGGATATTTTAGTTCTTTTGTGTTTTTAATAGTTTTTATTTAAGCAAAAAAGTAATTAGTTTATGATATAATTCAATCGTTATTTTATCGAAAACCAAGATTTAAATAACTTTTTTAATAAAGCTTTATTTTAAAGCAAAATAACTACCGATAGTTCATCGGAAAGTAACGCCTGTGGAGATAACGGCAATGAATTTAGGAGCTGGACTTCTAACTTTAACTAGTATCATTGAAACAGGAAGCAAATTTCATACAAACCTAACTATAGGTAAGTTTGAGTAAGTTTTGTAGAACGGTGAAAGATATGTTTTAGATGTCGTCTTAGTTGATGTTTTCTTCCAGTTTGTGGTAAAAGTTTAATTAATGAATATCTAGCAACAGGATAGCGACTAACAGCAAATGGAAGTTCAACTGCTTTTTTATCTAACAACAGTTTTAAATCATAATCTATAAGTTCACTATTTTTAGTATATCCTCTAACAACTGCAATATACTCTTTTTCTATTTTATGAGATTTAAATATATCAGACATTAATTTTGCTACTTCACTACTTAGTGCAAAAATAAGTACTCCTGATGTTGGTTTATCTAATCTATGTATAGGATAGACAAACTCACCTATTTGGTCTCTTACTAATTGTAGTGCAAATCTTGTCTCTTTTTTATCTATTGGTGATTTATAAACTAATAGTCCTGATGGTTTATTGATAGCTACAAGGTATCTATCTTGATATAGTATCTCTAACATTTTTGAAAAATTACAATATTATTATTTAGGGTTTTAACTATTTTTAAATCCACCTTTTTAGCCATTATCTCAAAGCTTTTAGGGGTAAAAAAGCTAATATGTGTTATATCTCTTCTATACCACCAGTTTAAAAATTCATCTTTATTTAATGGTGGAAATTTTGTCATAAGTATAATATATCCATACCTTTCTACACAACTTAAATATCCAATCCCATCATATCCCCAATCTGCTCTTTAAAGGCAAAAAGAGAATCAACATCATAAATCTTTAAGACATTCATCATCTTCATAAAGACCCAAAGAC
>Ga0256842_1000194_pt1 | contig 54084 bp, 49 predicted proteins | sample 4559240metaG_FD_185973 | JGI IMG/M metagenome (GOLD analysis project Ga0256842, IMG submission 185973) | Hydrothermal vent microbial communities from Guaymas Basin, Mexico - 4559-240 | ecosystem: Environmental > Aquatic > Marine > Hydrothermal vents | place: Mexico: Guaymas Basin | collected... | reverse complement strand
TCATTTTGATGTCCCAAATTGCAAGGTGTTGAGCTGATTTTTAGCATATCTTTGCATTTTTGTCAGCCTTATTTCAAGAAAAATGTGTGATAAAATGGTAGGTTAGAGCGTTTTTCAGGGATGACTAACTATATTTTTCAAACAGCCCCAAATAGGTATTGCTTTATATCAAATTTTATGTTATCTTCACAACTCTCTGTGGGGTACTCTTTTTCTATTGACATTCATGATTTGAATTCGCATAATAAACTATGTCCAAATTCAAATGGTGAGTGTTGAGGGAAGATGAAAGGATATCTAGACCAATTAATCAAAAAAGGCCAAAAAAACGGCTATTTAACTTATGATATGTTAAATGATCTCTTACCGGCTGAAGAAATAGACCCAGACGAAGTAGAAAAGATTATTGACCTTTTAGAGGAAAATGACATTAAGGTCATTGATGAACTTAAAGAAAAGGGAAAAGAAGCCGAACCAGCTAATAAAGAAACAGTAGAAAGATTGCCTGTAAAAAAGGAAGAAGGGGGAGAAAGAGAACCAGTTACAGCCTACCTTCAGGAAATTGGTGTTTACGAACTTTTAACCCAAGAAAGAGAACAGGAACTCACGCGTCGTATTCGGAGAGGATATAATGCAGTTATGTTTCATATTCTGTGCAGCAAATTAAATTATCCTGAATTGAAACGACTCAAGCTTCATATTAAAGAGTGGAAGGAAAAGGACGTTGCTCCCAAAAGGCGGCGTTTAGATACCGTGGTAAAAGTGGTTAAAAAACTTCGTCACCGTTACCGTGATCCTGAACTTGATAAACTGGTAAAAAGGATTGAAAGATTAGAAGCAATGATTAAAAAGGCCCGCGATGAAATGATTGGGGCCAACTTGCGTTTGGTAGTAAGTATTGCCAAACGCTACGTAGGACAAGGGTTAAGCCTGTCTGATTTAATCCAAGAAGGCAACTTAGGATTGATGAAGGCCATCTTTCGTTTTGACTATACAAAAGGGCATCGCTTCAGCACTTATGCCACTTGGTGGATAAGACAATCCATCACACGGGCCATTTTGGATAAGGCCAAAACAATCCGTTTGCCTGTACATTTTGTAGAACTAAAAAACCAGGTTTTAAAGGCATTTTATGAACTTCTTAAAGAGCACGGAAAAGAACCCAGTCCTAAAGAGGTAGCCGAAAAAACAGGATTACCCTTGGAAAAAATTACAGGAATCCTTTGCTCGGTTAAGGAACCAATTTCTCTTGAATCTCCTATTGGAGATGAAGACAGCACCTTAAAAGACTTTATTGAGGACGCAAAGGCCGTCTCCCCATTTGATGCAGTGACACACGCTGAACTTTCCCGAAAACTGCAGGTCATCCTGGCTACTCTTACCCCACGCGAGCAGGAAATCTTACGGTTGCGTTTTGGTCTTGGGGGAGAAAGTGAACACACTTTAGAAGAGATCGGTAAGCGCTTCAAGGTCTCGCGGGAGAGGATTAGGCAGATAGAAAAACGAGCCTTGCAAAAACTAAAAATGGCCTCAGAAAATTTAAATCTAGACTTGGAAAACTTTCTTTAGGTCGTAATTTCTTTTTGATCTCACACCTTGCGTAAAAATAAGCCCTCTTTCCTCAAAAAGAAAGAGGGCATTTTTATTAAGGAGTTAAAGCAGGCTGTAAGCCGGGTTCTGTCTCCTGAAGAGGGTCACCCCTCCTCAGGCGATGGCCATTCCTCTGGGACGTCGGTTACCCGACGCCTCAAGCGACCTACCCGAGGGCATCGGACGGGCCACCCTTATCTCCTCTTTAAGAGGAGAACGCCCTCCTATTTGGTCTTGCTCCGGGTGGGGTTTGCCTAGCTCCAGGTGTCACCACCTGGACTGGTGAGCTCTTACCTCACCGTTTCACCCTTGCCCGCACCCCGTAGAATAGGCTTTATTATTCCACGAGGCCGCTGGCGGTCTGTTTTCTGCGGCACTTTCCTGGGGTTACCCCCACTGGGCGTTACCCAGCACCCTGCCCTGTGGAGCCCGGACTTTCCTCCCGTAGCCTTTACAGCTACGAGCGGCCATCCGCCTGCTTTAACTCCCAATCAATGGCATAATTAGCCAGTTTATCAGCCAGTTTGTTGTCTTCTCTTCTTATATGGTAAACTTGATATGACAAATGCTTTAATAACTGCCGAATTTGATCGTAAATTGGCTTTAAATGAGATGCCTTGAGCTTATAAACCCCTTTAAGTTGATTCGCCACCAATTGTGAGTCTACAAATATACATAAGTTCTTTATACCCCGTTGGCAAGCCTCCTTAAGCCCTAACCAAAGGGCCAAATATTCAGCCTCATTATTTGTCTTTTCTCCTAAGAAGAAACTTTTTTTTAATATCACCTTTCCTTCGGGCGAGACGAGAACAATACCTGCCCCAGCCTTGCCTGGATTGCCCCGACTCGCTCCATCGGTGTAGAGGCAATACCAGTTATTCCTCTTCTGTTTGGCCATTGTTTTCCAAAATACCCTTCCAGTAGATAATACGCTGACAGGTAGGACAGGTCATCAATTTATCACCCTTTAAGAGCTCATTGTATTTCTGGGGAGGAATATGCATATTGCATCCCTCACATACCTCAGCATTTACAGCTGCCACAGCTATACCATTGCGACGTGACCGAATGAAGTCATAGCGTTTGAGTAACTCCTTGTCCATCGTCTTGACCATCTCTTCTCTCTTTTGCCTTAACTGAGCAAGTTCTTTCTTAAAATGAGCAAAGGACTGTTCAAGCCTTTGCTGTGCCTCTTTTAAGCGTTGCTCTAACTCCTTCACTATTTTTTCCTTTTCTTCTACGATCTTTTTCGCTTCTTCAATTTCATCCATAGCAACAATAATTTTATCTTCCCACTCTGATTTTAGGCTTTGCAGTTCATCAATTTCCGTCAACAACGCTTGATATTCCTTATTGGTCTTTACTTCTGTCATCTTCTGCTTACTTTTTTTAATTCGCTCTTCACAATCTTGCAGTTCTAATTCTGCATCCCGTTTTACCTTCTCTCGTTCCTCTAGCTCTGCCTTAGCTGTAGCTAAATCTTCCTTTACCTCTTTTAATTCCTTACGTAACGCCTTTATGGCTTCTGGTTCCGTCTCAAGCTCTTTATTGATCTTCCTGATCTGAAGGTCTAATTCTTGTAACTTAATGAGCTTTAAAAGCTGCTCCTTCAACGCTCCCTCCTTATTAAAAGTAGTATTTATAAGGAGAAGTTTCCTCAAAGAGAAGAACTTCTCCTTTCTTCCCTCTTTGTTGAAAAAGTATTTCCAGCCATCCCTTTAATCTTGGCAAGATAAACTTTTCTGATTCGTAATGGCCTACTTCTATAATCAAAAGAGGCACATTTTCAAATAACCTGGCCGGATGATATTTTATTTCTCCTAAAACCAAGGCCTCTATTCCTCGTTTTAGGCAAAGGGGAATTAAGTCTGCCCCACTACCTCCACAAACACCTATCCTTTGTACTTTATCTCGCTCACCTAAAACTCTTACTAATGGAACATGCAAGCGTTCCTTCACCAGCCGCACAAATTCATCCCGACTTAGGGCCCGGTCCAACTTTCCCCAATACCCAAAGCCGGTTTCTGGGAGTTTACCTAGCTGGATTACCCCTTCACCTTTAATGCCTAATTGGTTCAATAAGGCAGCACTTACTCCCTCCTTTATACTGTCTAGATTAGTATGTAAGGCAAGAAGATTTAGGTCATGTTTAATCATCTTCATAAGAAGAGAAGCTACCGGATCAGAAGAAGTAACCTTTTTTAGAGGAGAAAAGATAAGAGGATGATGGGTAACAAGGAGTTGGGCCTTTTGCTTAATGGCAAAATTGATGGCAGCTTCAGAAGGATCTAGTGCTACTACGATTCTTTTTACTTCTACCTCCTCATCTCCACACTGAAGGCCTATATTGTCCCAAGGTGCGGCTAAACCAAAGGGCACTTTTTGTTCAAAATATGCAACTATATCTTTGACCTTCATTTGGCAAAATAAAAAGGTGCGTCTTTTAAACGCACCTTTTTAAAGTTGTTTTTTAAACTATGTTTAAAAATATCTTCAAAAAAAATAACATCGCCTTTTCTGGTGGGCCCACCAGGATTCGAACCTGGGACCTTCCGGTTATGAGCCGGTGGCTCTGCCAACTGAGCTATGGGCCCTTAGATTTTTATAATACAATGAAACCTATCTTTGTCAAGTTTGCAAAATCCCAACATCCGTGATTGATTTTTGGAGAAGAACATTTGAGATGGAAAAGAATTAAGAAAAACGCCAGAATTATCCCTTCTCCTCTTAAAAGATTATATGCCAGGGCCTCGGTTATACGGTCAAGGGTCTTCACTCGTTCCGCTCGCTGCGACCTGCCCTTTGGACAGGCTACGCCCTTCGGGTTTGCCCTGACCCTTGGCCTTGACAAAAAGAAATTGTGAAAGGAGGAAGAGGGAAAAAATTTCTCTTTTCCCTTCCAATCTCAAATAGAAAGTCAGCGCCGAAGTTCACCCGCAGAGCTTGGTCTTGACCGCTAAGGGAGCGGAGGCGCTATAACTATGATTAGGCCTTGGAAGGAAAAAGTTTCCACAAATTACATAGAATTATGCGGTTAACTATATTTTTTAAACAGTCTCAGTTTGATAAAATTTGAAGTATCTCTCGGCTAAATTGTTAAAAATAAAAAAAGGCCCTCTAAGAGGGCCTTGCAAGGCTGGGGTTTATTCTACCTTTATCTTTATCTCTTTTCTCTTTGCCTTTTCAGACTTAGGCAAGACAACCTTTAAAACACCATTTTTGTAAGAAGCCTCAATTTTATCTTCTTGTACTTCTACGGGCAGTCTAATACTGCGGACAAAACTCCCATATCTGCGTTCTACCAGATGGTAGTTTTCATCCTTTTCTTCTTTTTCTTGTTTCTTTTCACCCTTTATAGTCAAGATATTACCACTTAAGCTTATCTCCACATCTTTAGGATCGATGCCCGGCAGTTCGGCTTTAACGATCAAGTTATCTTTCGTTTCGGTTACATCTAACGCAGGCATCCAACCTTCAACAGGTTCTAACCCCCCTCTTTCACCAAAGAAGTTTTCCCAAAGTCTATCCATCTCCCGACGCAGACTTTCAAGCTCTCTTCTGGCACTTATCGGTAAGATTTCAAACATCTCTCACCACCTCCTTTATTTTTTTTCTTACTCCAAAAAGAAAATAATCACTGTTTTGTTAAAGTCAAGTTTTAAAACAATCCAGATCAATGAGATTGTTTGAAAAAATAATTTGCGTAATATATAAAAGGCCCGAGCATAAATTTCGGCGTTATTTTCTTTTTAAGGCCAGAAGGAGAAAACAAAAATTTCTTTTCCCTTCCTCCTTTCAGTTTTCTTTTTTGTCAAGACCGAAGATAGTCAAGGGCAAACCCGAAGAACGTCGCCTGTGCCTGAAAAGCACAGGTCGCAGCGAGCAGTGAGTGAAAACTCTTGACCGCATAAGCAGGGCCTTGGCATATAATTCCTTAAGGAAAAGAAATTTAAGTTTATTTTAAATCAACTTTTGCGGAATACTTTAATTCCCCTTCTTTTTCCTCAAATCAATCGCGGATTCTTGAGGCACACTGAACTATAACCCTTCTTATAGCTAGTTTTTCAGCAAAAGGTAAAATGAAGATAGCCTTCACAACAACTACCAGTTGCGTGCGATTTTTTTCTTCCTTTACTGTTCACTACTCACTTTGCTCGCTTGACATCCCTCTGAAAATCCTTTAGTTTCAATAAATATCCAAATTTTGTTATCATTGGAGAGTTGATAGTGAGTAAACAAGGGTACCACATAAAAAGAGTACGTAATATAGGCATTATTGCCCACATTGATGCAGGTAAGACGACTATTTCTGAACGCATCCTTTACTATACAGGTAAGTCTCATCGTATAGGTGAGGTGCACGACGGTGAGGCCATCATGGATTGGATGCCAGAAGAAAAAGAAAGAGGAATTACCATTACTTCGGCCGTAACTACCTGTTATTGGCGTGACCACGAGATTCATCTCATTGATACCCCAGGGCATGTAGATTTTACTATTGAGGTGGAACGGTCCTTACGGGTGCTGGACGGAGCCATTGGTGTGTTTTGTGCTGTGGGTGGGGTAGAACCCCAATCAGAGACCGTATGGCATCAAGCCGACCGGTATAAAGTGCCAAAGATTGCCTTTGTTAACAAGATGGATCGCTTGGGAGCAGACTTTTTTGGTACCGTCAAACAGATGGAAGACAAGCTTGGCGCTAATCCTTTAGTCCTGCAGCTTCCCTTAGGTGTGGAGCAGGACTTTAAAGGGGTAATTGATCTTATACGAATGAAAGCCATTGTTTGGCACGATGAGACCCTAGGAGCTACTTATGATATTTCAGATATTCCTAGCGAATACCAAGAACAAGCAGCCAAGTATAGAGAACAACTTTTAGAAAAATTGGCCGAGACCGACGAGAAGATAATGGAGCTTTATCTAAACGAAGAGTCTATTCCTGAAACAGAGATAAAACGGGCCATACGTACAGCCACCTTGCAACTTAAGCTTGTGCCTGTCTTGTGCGGAGCGGCCTTAAAAAACCGTGGTATTCAGCCTCTTTTGGATGCAGTAGTAGATTATTTACCCAGTCCGGTAGACATTCCTCCTGTAAAAGGAGACAACGCCATCACCGGCAAAAGTGAAACTCGTCCTCCAGACGAAAAGGCCCCCTTTTGTGCCTTGGCCTTTAAAATTATGATGGATCAAGGCAGAAAGCTTACCCTGGTACGGGTCTATTCTGGTAAGGTGAAAGTAGGAGATATAATTTATAACTCCCGCCAGCGCACTAAAGAACGTATTGCCCGTATCTTTCGTCTACACGCCGATAAAAGGGAGCGGTTAGAAGAGGTAAAGGCAGGAGATATTGTGGCCATTGCTGGTCTTAAAAAGGTAACGACAGGAGACACCCTTTGTGATGAAAATCATCCTATTATTTTAGAACCCATTGACTTTTACCGTCCGGTTATATCCATTGCCGTAGAACCAAAGACAAGAGAGGATGCAGAAAAGGCCATTTTGGGTCTGCAGAAGCTGGCCGAAGAAGATCCTACTTTTCAAATCAGAACCGATGAAGACACCGGCCAGACGGTCATTTCTGGTATGGGTGAGTTGCATTTAGACATTATTATCCATCGCCTGGAAAGGGAATTTCATGCCCGGGTCAATACAGGTAAGCCCCAGGTAGTATACCGGGAGACCATTACCAAACCTATAGAGTTAGAAAAGATATTTCAAAAAGAATTAGGTACTACACCCCACTTTGGCCAGGTCAAATTAAGAGTTACACCATTACCACGTGGAAGTGGAGTTAAGTTTAAACGGACTCTTTCCGAAGCTGACATTCCTCCTAACTTTTGGCCTGCCATTGAAGAGGCCTTACAGAATGTATTACAACAGGGGGTTGTAGCTGGTTATCCCATGACAGATTTGGAGGTGGATTTGTGTGGAGGTGGTACTCATGAGCACGCTACAGAATTGGGATATCGCATTGCCGCTTCTCAGGCCCTAAAAGAGGCCTGCCAGCAGGCCGATCCCATCCTCCTTGAACCCATTATGAGGTTAGAAGTGGTCTTGCCAGACGAATACATGGGGGAAGTAATAGGAGATATAAATAGCCGTAAGGGGCAGGTAGAATCCATTGATAAGCGTGGTAAAGTAACGGTAATTACCGCTACCGTTCCTCTCTCTCGGATGTTTGGGTATTCTACGGATCTTCGTTCCCTTACGCAAGGCCGAGGATCATTTACCATGCAATTTCTGCGTTTTGATAAGGTAGATTAAAAGTTAAGGAGATGGGCCATGAAATATGAAGCAATCATCGGTTTAGAGGTACATGCGCAGCTTTTGACTGAAAGTAAGATATTTTGCGATTGCTCTACTAAATTTGGGGCTCCGCCCAATACTCATGTCTGTCCCATTTGTCTGGGTATGCCAGGGGTATTGCCCGTACTGAACAAACGGGTGGTAGAGTTTGCCATGAAGATGGCCTTAGCCACCCATTGCCGGATCAATCCCTTCAGTGTCTTTGCCCGGAAAAACTATTTTTATCCTGATTTGCCTAAAGGATATCAAATTTCTCAGTATGAATATCCATTGGCCGAAGATGGCTGGGTGGAGATAGAAGTCAATGGGCAGAAAAAAAGGATTGGCATTATTCGTATTCACATGGAAGAAGATGCGGGTAAGCTCATACATGATCCATATAGACCTATCAGCTATGTAGATTTTAATCGCACTGGTGTGCCCCTTATTGAAATCGTGAGCAAACCCGACATCCGCAGCCCAGAAGAGGCCGTGGCCTATTTAAAGAAGCTACGCACCATTTTGCGGTATCTAGGAATCTGTGATGGTAACATGGAAGAGGGTAGCTTTCGCTGCGATGCCAATATTTCCTTAAGACCAATAGGTAGTGAAAAGTTTGGGACAAAGACTGAGCTAAAAAATATGAACTCCTTTAGACATGTCCAAAGGGCGCTTGCCTATGAAATTGAACGCCAAGCAGCCATTTTGGACGAGGGAGGCACCATTGTTCAAGAAACCCGGCTCTGGGACGAAAGCAAAGGCATTACCCGCTCTATGCGGGGAAAAGAAGAGGCCCATGACTACCGCTATTTTCCTGATCCTGATCTGGTACCCGTAGAGATAGATGAGGCCTGGATTGAAGAAGTAAGGGAAACTTTGCCTGAATTACCAGACGAGAAAAAAGAACGGTTTATCACACAATACAATCTGCGATCCTATGATGCGGATGTCTTGACTTCTTCTAAAGAGCTAGCCGATTACTTTGAGGCCGTGGTCAAGGCCTGTAACAATCCCAAACTGGCAAGCAGTTGGGTGATGTCTGAACTCTTGGGCAAGCTTCATCAAGATAAAAAGGAAATTACAGAATGTCCTATTCCTCCAGAGAGATTGGGTGAATTAATCAGACTTATTGCGGATGGTACTATCAGTGGTAAGATCGGTAAAACTGTTTTTGAAGAGATGTATGATACAGGGAGAGCTCCATCCGAAATTGTGAAAAAGAAGGGCTTGGTGCAGATCACTGATGAAAATGTCCTGCGGGAAATTGCTGAAAAAATCTTGGCTGCGCATCCAAAAGAGGTTGAGCAATACAAGGCTGGTAAAGAAAAGCTCCTTGGTTTCTTTATTGGCCAGATGATGAAGGAGACTAAGGGGAAGGCAAATCCCCAGTTGGCTAATAAAATCTTCAAGGAGTTATTGCGTAAATAGGGTTTTAAAACGGGTGTTGTCCTCAAAAGGACAACGCCCGCCACTTAGTAAGATTGTTTGGACAGAATTTTAATCTACCAAAAGAAGCAATTGGGAGATTTTTCTCTTGCCTAACCAAACAAGGGGGGTGAGTAATGTTAACTCAAGCTGAATTAAAACAGCTAATAAAAGAAAGCGTTAGAGAAGTTTTAAAAGAAGAAAGATTGGGCCTTTATGAGCTTTTAATTCCTTATGTCTCTAATGAAGAAATGAAAGAAATTAAAGAAAAATATGGCATACCTTCTAATTACGATGAAAATGAATTTGTGGATATGACAGAATGGGTAATGGAATGAGGGTTAAATTTAGTAAGAGAGCTCTAAAATTTTTAGATAGATTAAAAGAAAAGGATAAGGAAAAGGTGCGGTTAAAACTAAAAGTCCTCATTACATCTATTACAGATAAAGGAATAATTCCTTTCAAAGAACTTAAAATCAAACAGTTAAAAGGAGAATGGAAGGGCTTTTTGAGGATGAGAAGTGGTAAAATAAGGATAATTTTTAGGATAGATAAAGAAGAAGGTATAATTTTGATCTATGATGAGATAGATTTTAGAGGTGATATTTATAAAAATAAATAAGCTTTGTCTTATTACTACTCAGGATTGAAAATTAAAACTATGAACAGAGCAATACCAGATAAAAAGGCATTTTGGTCCCAAATTGATTGGGTGCTTTTGGATATGGATGGTACCCTTTTGGATAAATATTTTGACGATTACTTTTGGGAAACCCTTGTTCCCCAAAAGTATGCTGAGAAATATGGCCTCTCAGTCCAAGAGGCCAAGGAAGAGCTCATGCGTTTTTATCGGCGAGAAGAGGGAACCCTTAACTGGACTGATCTGGACTTTTGGTCTAAAAAACTAAATTTAGATATCCCTGCCCTTAAGGAACAGATAAAACACCTCATCAGTGTCCATCCCTATGTAGAAGACTTTTTGTGCTTTTTACGGCAGCAACAAAAAAAGACAGCCCTCGTGACCAACGCTCACTATAAATCTCTGGCTTTAAAAATGAGACAAACACGGCTTGATCATCACTTTGATCATATTATCTGTGCCTTTGACATTGGCCTGCCTAAAGAAGATAAGGAATTTTGGTTTAAGCTTCAGCAAAGGCTTAAATTTGATCCAAACCGAACCTTATTTATAGACGACAGTGAACCACCTTTGCTGGCGGCCAAGGAGGCAGGGATTAAATACCTTTTCTTTAAAAGCAAGGCCAACTCTAAACTGCCTCCTAAATTACCCCTTAACGGCTTTAAGTCCATTTCCTCTTTTAAAGAATTGATGTAAGGTTAAATAAGACTAACAAAAATTTGGTTGGCAGTATTAAGGTCAAGGGAAGTTTCCTTCCCTTCAAGTTCAATGAATATTTTTTCATCCTCTTTTTTAAGCACCTTAATCCTTGCTCCAGGGACAAAACCACTTTTTAGAAGGTTCTGTTTGGTTTGACTAGAACCGTTTAGTTTCACGATTTCAGCCGTTTCCCCTGGATTAAGTTCATTGAGGAGTTTTAGCTTGATCTTTTTACGCAAACAGGTTTCAGGATAGGTCCCATACTGCAAAAAATAAAAAAAATTGGTCAACCACGTAGGGGCGCCTTCTGGACAACTTTCTATAAATTCAATAAAATCTACAATCCGTTCCAGCCCTTCAGGGGAAAGGTAATGCTCAAGGCGGCAGGCATCTTTGTCGGCAATATGGGCTGGAAGTCCTAATGTTTCATGAAAAAACTTAAATAAAAGCTGATGATGTTTATAAACCCTTTCAGCAATTTTTGCCCCCGCTGAGGTCAGCTCTACATAGCCATAGTGTTCATGCTTAACCAGTCCCTTTTGCGCTAAAGACTTAAGACCAACGACCACCGAGGCCATTTTTACATTTAATCGTTTGGCAATATCCTTTACCCGCACTACTTTTTTTGTTTTATCCAAAACATAGATTGCCTCTAAGATATCCTCGGCGGTCTCGGTTAGTTTCATTTATTGCCCTCTTTAGGTACCTATTTCCCAAGAAGAGAGATACTTTTCCTGTTCCGGTGTAAGGGTGTCAATCTCTATGCCCATGGCCTTCAGTTTTAGACGGGCTACTTCTTTGTCTAACTCTTCAGGTACCGTATATACCTGCTTTTCTAACCTTTTACCTTCTTTAACTAAATATTCAGCTGCCAAGGCCTGATTGGCAAAACTCATGTCCATAACAGCCGAAGGATGTCCTTCAGCCGCGGCTAGATTAATCAAACGCCCTTCTCCTAGGAGGTAAATACGGCGTCCATCCTCCAAGGTGTATTCGTCTACATATTCTCTAATTCGCCTTACCCGTTTGGCCATCTCCCCCAAGGCCTTCTTTTCTATCTCCACATCAAAGTGACCTGAGTTGGCCAAGATGGCACCATCCTTCATGACCATAAAGTGTTCTCTGCGGATGACATTGATGTCTCCGGTAACGGTGACAAAGAAATCTCCGATCTTGGCTGCTTCATACATAGGCATCACCCGAAAGCCATCCATGACCGCCTCAAGGGCCCTTAGAGGATCAACCTCGGTGATGACCACATTTGCCCCCATGCCTTTGGCCCGCATGGCCACACCCCTTCCACACCAACCATAACCGCATACAACAAAGGTAGACCCAGCAATAAGCCGATTGGTAGCCCTTAAGATGCCGTCAATAGTACTTTGGCCCGTACCGTAACGGTTGTCAAATAGATGTTTGGTCATGGCATCATTGACGGCAATAATAGGATAACCAAGCACTCCGTCCTCAGCCATACTCCGTAAACGAATGACACCAGTGGTAGTTTCCTCAGTTCCACCAATGATCTGATTTAATAACTCTCGGTGGCTACTGTGGATGGTAGAGATTAAATCAGCCCCATCGTCCATGGTAATTGTAGGAGAGGTGGCCAAAACCCCTTCAATATGCTGATAGTAAGTATCTCTGTCCTCTCCTTTAATGGCAAAGACAGGAATGTCATCGTATTTTACCAAGGCAGCCGCTACATCATCCTGAGTACTCAAAGGATTTGAGGCACAAAGGGCCACTTCGGCCCCTCCAGCCTTTAAAGTGCGCATCAAATTGGCCGTTTCAGTGGTAACATGCAGGCAAGCTCCAATGCGCACGTCGGCTAAGGGCTTCTCTTTTTCAAAACGGTCTCTAATAAGCCTTAAAACAGGCATAGTTTGCTCAGCCCACTCAATGCGTAACTGCCCTTGCTCAGCCAGATTTATATCTTTGATGTGATAATCCATTTATGGCCTCCTTATAACTCATTTCCAAATAATTTTTAAATATTGTCTACCAAACTATTACTTTCCTACCTCTTTCTTTAACACTTCCACCATGTCCGTCTTTTCCCAAGTAAAATCGGGATTTTTACGCCCAAAATGACCATAGGCAGCCGTCTGTTTGTAAATAGGGCGGAGCAAATCCAGATGCTTAATAATCATACCTGGCCGCAGATCAAAGATCTTTTCTATAAGTTTCTCAATTTCTTTATCTGGCACAACACCTGTTCCATGTGTGTCTACCATAATAGAAACTGGTTCTGGACGGCCAATGGTATACGCAATTTGGAGTTCACACCGCTCAGCCAGTCCGGCCGCAACAATATTTTTCGCCACATATCTGGCCATATAATTGGCACTTCTGTCTACCTTGGAAGGATCTTTGCCTGAGAAACACCCACCTCCGTGGCGGGCCATACCACCATACGTATCAACGATAATCTTACGACCCGTAGTGCCAGTATCAGCCATCGGACCGCCAATAACAAAGCGGCCAGTAGTATTGATGAAATATTTTATGTCTTTTGCCCTTTTTTCTTCAGGAATAATATAGTGAATAACTTCTTCAATAATACCTTCTTTAAGGGTTTCGTATTTGACCCATGGTTCATGCTGGGCGGCAATAACTACCGCCGTTACCTCCTGGGGTTTGCCATCTACATATTTGACTGTAACCTGGGTTTTCCCATCAGGTCTTAAAAAGTCTAAAATTTTGCTCTTTCTTACTTCAGCCAACCTCTTGGCCAGCTGATGGGCATAATAAATAGGCATAGGCATAAGGACTTCAGTCTCAGTACAAGCATAACCAAACATCATGCCCTGGTCTCCTGCCCCAATCTCTTCTAGTTTTTCCCGGTTAACACCCATCGCAATATCAGGAGACTGACGGTCAATACTGGTAATAACCGCACAAGTTTCCCAATCAAAACCCATGTCTGAGCTGTTATAGCCAATTTCTTTTACGGTTTGCCTTACTACCTCTGGAATTTCTACATAACAACTAGTTGTGATTTCGCCAGAAATGAAGACCAAGCCAGTCGTTACGAGGGTTTCACAGGCCACCCTCGCATTTTTGTCATGGGTAAGAATAGCATCAAGAATGGCGTCAGAAATTTGATCAGCTACCTTGTCAGGATGCCCTTCGGTCACAGACTCTGAGGTAAACAAAAACTCCTTTTTGGCCATTTCTCATCTCCTTTCTCTAAATTTTGCTAAATAAAAACCTGTTTTTGTTAAAATGTCAATTACTTCTTTTCTTCAGGGGTAACGATACCCCCAGAAATAATCAACTTAAACGCGTCTTCTACATTCATGTCTAAAAATATCAGTTCTTCTTCTGGCACCAAGAGATAGAAACCAGAGGTAGGATTAGGAGTCGTAGGCACAAAAACATTGACTACATTTTTATGAGTTTTATTTTGAATTTCCCCTTTACTCATCCCCGTCGTAAAGGCCAAGGCATAGACTCCCTTGCGCGGATATTCTACCAAGACAACGCGTTTAAAATTTTGATCGGTTTTTAGAAAAATTGTTTCTATCAGATGTTTGGTGGCTACATATATGCTTCGTATAAAGGGAATCTTGTTTACCAATCCCTCCCAAAGTTCAATAATTTTACTACCAATATAATTGCGGGCGATAAAACCTACCAGCATAATGATGAGAAAGGCAAAGATTAATCCCAGACCAGGGACAGGAAAAGGAAGATAAGTTTGAGGGTTATATTTGGTTGGCAAGTAGGCCAAAATTCTGTCAACTGCCCGAAAGATGATAACAATAACATAAATCGTAAGAGAAATAGGGACTAAGACAAGAATCCCTGCCCAAAAATTACGCTTTAAAAATTCCTTCAATCTTCTACCCGCACAATAGTATTATTTTCATCCACAAATACCAACTTAGGCCGATGTCCTTTGATTTCTTCTTCAGCCATTAGGGTATAGGCGGTAATGATGATCAAATCCCCCTTCATGCCCTTACGGGCCGCCGCTCCATTTAGTCCAATTTCTCCCTTTTTACCAGGAATGACATAGGTAGAAAACCTCTCCCCGTTAGAAATATTATAAACATGCACCATTTCATAAGGCACAAGGTCTGCCTTTTCCATAAGCTTAGTGTCAATAGAGATACTCCCCTCGTAGTTCAAATTGCTTTCCGTTATCCTTGCCCGATGGATTTTAGATTTTAACATAAACCTCATTTTTTGACCTCTAATATGGTGTTATCAATTAATCTGGCTCTGCCTATTTTAACTGCCAGGGCCAACAAGGCCTTATCTTTTATTTCAGTTAAATCCTCTAATGTTTCTGGATCACAGATTTTAACATAGTCTATCTGGGTATAAGGAAATTGCTTGATGAAATTGGTTACCCTGTTGACAATTATTTGTACATTTGTTTCACCAGCATTAACAAGGGCTTGGGCTAACTTTAGTCCTTGCGAAAGACTTAGGGCTGATTTTCTCTGTTCAGGCGAAAGATACTCATTACGAGAGCTCATTGCTAGGCCATCTGCCTCACGCACGGTAGGATATCCTATGATTTCAATGTCAAAATTAAGGTCTTCTACCATCCGCTTTATAACCAGATATTGTTGATAATCTTTAAGTCCAAAGATGGCAATATGAGGTTTAACAATGTTAAAAAGTTTAGTTACAACGGTTGTTACTCCCCGAAAGTGTCCTGGTCGTGAAAGTCCACATAGATATTGCGTTAATTCTGTTACTTCTACAAAGGTTTGGAAACCAGATGGATACATTTCTTCCTGTTTAGGCACAAACAGGACATCTACCCCTTCTTTTTGGGCCAGGGCCTTATCCCTTTCCAAGTCACGGGGATATTGATTTAAATCTTCTTTAGGTCCAAATTGGATGGGGTTGACAAAAAGGCTTACGACTAACACATCACCCCGGCGACGACCCTCACGCATGAGACTTAAATGTCCTTCATGGAAATAACCCATGGTGGGCACAAAGGCAATGGTTTTTCCTTCCCGCCGCCAGCGTTCAGATAAAGCGGACATTTCTTTGATAGAACTTATGAGTCTCATAAACAAAAATACCTCCTGGACCAAAGACCAGAAGGCACTTCTGTTCTGCCTTATCTTGGTCTTGGTCCCTTAAGGATCCAAGCCTAAGAAAGGCTAACATACAAGTAAATTTCGGTCAAGGGTAGGAGCTTGCGATTAGGAGTCTTGCAGGATACTATTTACTTTCATTAAAAATACCAAATGCCTTTGACAAAATGCCATATATTAGCCTTTACGGAGCGAGAGAGCATAACCTTAAGAATATCAATCTTAAGATCCCTCGCGACCAGTTGGTTGTCATTACGGGTGTAAGCGGTTCAGGTAAGACCTCTTTGGCCTTTGATATCCTATTTGCCGAGGGACAGAGGCGTTATATTGAAACCCTGCCGGCCTATGTGCGGCAATATTTGCAGGTATTGACCAAGCCAGACATTGACTTACTTACAGGTATTCCCCCTACGGTGGCCATTAACCAACGCACAAGTCTTTTTACCCGTCGTTCTACCGTGGCTACCATTACCGAAATCCACCATTATCTTCGCCTCTTGTTTGCCAAGGCTGGTCGTCCGCATTGTCCGCAGTGTAGACGGCCAGTCCAGGCAATGTCAACAGGAGCCATCTTAGATGCCATTTTGAGTGAATGGAAAGGAGAAGAGGTCATCATCTTAGCCCCAAAGGTAAAACGGCGTAAGGGATGGCATAAGGAGGTCTTTAAGGAAGCGGAAAAGAAGGGATTTAAAGAAGCACGGGTAGACGGAAAGATTGTGAGTCTTAAACATCCTACGGTGTTGAGCCGATATAAAGAGCATGACATTGAAATTGTGATTGGACGGCTTTTGGTAACACCAAATAACTTAGCCCGGTTGCGACATAGTATTACCCTAGGCCTTAAAGAAGGTAAGGGTGTGGTTATTATTGCTACTTCTGATAAAAAACGCCTTTACAGCAAAAGGCTATTTTGTCCACATTGTCAGATAGGTTTCCCCAGTCTTGATCCGAGGCTTTTTTCTTTTAACACTTCGCTAGGGGCCTGTCCGTTTTGTGATGGGTTAGGTATAATCGGCGAAAAACCCTGTCCCCACTGTCAAGGCAGTCGTTTAAATAAACTTGCCTTAGCCGTAAAGATTGGTGAAGAAAACATTGCTACCCTTCAGGCAAAAAGCATAGAAAGGCTTTTAGATGTTCTTCCTCATTTGCCCTTTGATGAACGCCAAAGGGAGATTGCCAGACCTATCCTGCCAGAAATCCTAAAAAGACTTTCCTTTTTAAAAGAAGTAGGACTTGGCTATCTTACCTTAGACCGAAGTGGTGATACCCTGTCTGGCGGAGAGGCCCAGCGCATTCGTCTGGCCGCCCAATTGGGTTCTAATCTAAGAGGAGTATGTTACATTCTAGATGAGCCTACCATTGGTCTGCATCCACGGGATAATGCCTTACTCATTAAAGTGCTTAAGGATCTGCGAGATTGGGGTAATACCGTCATCGTAGTAGAGCATGATGCTGCCACGATAGAAGCGGCCGATTATGTGATTGACCTTGGTCCAGGGGCAGGAAGGGAAGGGGGAAGGGTTATGGCTGTAGGCACGCCCATAGAGATTAAAAATAACCCTGCTTCTATAACCGGCCGGTGTTTAAAGCGGGCTTTTAAACTTAATTTCTCGCCTAGGACACCCAAAGGCTGGCTTAAGGTAAAAGGGGCAAGGGCGTTTAATTTAAAGGAAATTGATGTAGATATACCTTTGGGTAACCTTGTTTGTGTGACCGGAGTTTCTGGTTCGGGAAAGAGTTCTTTGGTTATGGAGGTAGTTTATAAGGGACTTAAAGCAAGGCTAAAAGGAAAACCACCACCAGATAACCACAAGGCCCTTTTGGGCTGGGAGGCAATTAAACGTGTTTTGATTGTAGACCACAGCCCAATTGGCCGTACTCCCCGGTCTACGCCAGCTACCTATGTTGGGTTTTGGGCTGAAATAAGGCGACTTTTTGCCAAGGTCCCTGCTGCGCGGGCAAGGGGACTAACGCCTAGTCACTTTTCTTTCAACGTCAAAGGCGGCAGATGTGAACATTGTGCTGGACAGGGAAAGGTAAAGATAGAAATGAGCTTTTTACCAGATGTATATGTGGATTGTGAAATATGTGGTGGGAGCAGGTTTAATGAAGAAATCTTAAAAATTACTTACAAAGGCAAAAATATTGCCGAGGTTTTAGGAATGGCTATAGCTGAGGCCGAGGAGTTTTTTGCGGCCATTCCTGCACTCGTGCGTCCCTTAAAGATTTTAAACGAGATGGGACTTGGTTATCTTACTCTTGGACAGCCAAGTCATACCCTTTCTGGTGGGGAGGCCCAGCGGATAAAACTGGCTAAGGAGTTATATAAAAAAAGTGAAGGTAAGACCCTTTATATTCTGGATGAGCCCTCTACTGGTCTACACATGGCCGATGTGGAGAAGTTAATTAATGTCTTTCATAGACTCGTAGAAGCCGGTAATACAGTCTTAGTCATTGAACACAACTTAGACATTATCGCCGCCGCCGATTACATTATTGACCTTGGCCCAGAAGGCGGTGAAAGGGGAGGAAAGGTTATTGTCTGCGGACCGCCAGGAGACATAATAAAATGTGAAATCTCTTATACTGGTCAATGGCTTAAAAAGGCAAGTTTAAATGCTCCACCAGGCTAACCTACCTGCCGCGCGCTGGTTAATACCACTACCGGCGCTACAGCCAAGGCTTCTTTTAACCATTGTTTTTTATAGTGTTGGAATTGTTCCATAATTTGAAACAAAATATATTATACTATGAAACAATTTGCAAATCCTAAAATCTGCGATTGATTTTATAGTATTCCGTAAAAATTAAAGTCAATTTCCCTTTCTCCTTACTTACAGAAAGTATACGCCAAGGCCTCGTTAGGTGGTCAAGGGTCTTCACTCGCTCCGCTCGCTGCGACGGGCTTGCCCTTGACCACACTCGGCCTTGGCAAAAAAGAAAAATCGCAAGGAGGAAGGGAAAAAAGAAATTTCTCTTTTTCCTTCTGGCCTCAAAAAGAAAATTGCGCCGCAGCGAGCGCGGTCAAGGCTGGCCGAAGGCCACCCGTAGGGCTTGGCCTTGACCGTATAAGCGAGGGGAGGCGCTATAATTATGATTAGGCCTTGAAGAAAAAGTAAGTGTGTCTTCACCTTTTTAGTGAAAGACATTTTTAAAAAATCGCTCTTTATGATAAGAAATTTATGTGGTTTCTTATAGGATAATCACGGATTTTGGCATTGAGCATTGACTGTATCCAAAAATGCATATTAAGATATTTCAAAATAAAAGGGCAATATTTCATGAAAATCAAGGTAAGATATGAAGATTTCTGGGTAGAAGAACGTATTAAATGGCCTCAGAAGGGAGGAGAGTATGGGCTTTACCTCCTTGAAAAAAGGGGTTGGAATACACTTGATGTGCTTAAACAGATCTCTAAAGAATATAAAATCCCTTTCAATTACCTTGCTGCGGCTGGAAGGAAAGACCGTTATGCCATAACCAAGCAGTTTGTAACGATAAAGGGAGTGAAAAACCGTGTCTTTAGTGAGAAAAATTGGCAGCTTTTGCCAGTAGGAGAAATGGATCGTCCGATCGGGCCAGATTTAATCTTGGAAAACCGGTTCCGTATCGTATTGCGTAAGGTTTCTCAAGAAGAAGGTAGATGGATACAGAAGGCTTTAAAAGGGATAGAATCTCAGGGAATACCCAATTATTATGGGGAACAGCGCTTTGGGACTTATGATCCTAGAAATGGTTTTGTAGGAGAAAAGATCGTTAAAAAACAGTTTAAAGGGGCAGTAAAGGCCTTTCTTTGTGCCATTCATCCAGGAGATAAAAGGCCGGCCAAGGAGAGAAAGCGGTTTTTCTTTGATCATTTTGATCAGCCAGAAGTTTGTTTGCAAAAAGCCAAGACGGTGATAGAAAAACATATCTTTTCTTATCTGACCAAAGAAAGAAACTATCTTAAGGCCCTTTATCTTATTCCTCAAATAGAAATTAAGTTTCAACTTTCCATGTTTCAAAGTTATCTGTGGAATCTCTTTTTAAAAGAGCTAATTTATGCCTTTTGTAAAGAAGGATATGAGATTAGAGGAAGGGTAAACAAATACTTCTTCCCCTCCCATTTACCCAAGGAGGCCAAGGAGTATCTTTCTAAGTTTTTCCCTACACCTGGATATAAGGCAAAGATGCCTGACAGGCTAACTAAAGGGATATACGCGCAGGTTTTAAACAGCCACGGCATAAACCCATCTTCTTTTAATTTCCGCAAGTTTCGCCTTTGTTACATTAAGCCTTTTCCACGACAGGCCTTGGTGCAGGTAAAGGGACTGAAATATAGTGAACTAGAAAAAGATGAGCTTTATCCCAATTACCATAAACTTACCCTTGCTTTTGCTTTACCAGCCGGAAGTTATGCCACCATTTTAATTAAAAACCTTCAGGCCTATATTGCCAGTTTAAAAGGATATAGTTAACGGTTTATTGGATTAACTCCTTTTTTATCTTTATTTTGGCCTTTTTTCGCAATTCTTTAACCCAAGTCTGAAAGGCAATAGCCCTTCTTTGAGCCAAAAGTCCCTGTTTAAATTTATCCTTTTCTTTTTCATAATCTTCCTTTTTCACCCCTTGACGGCCTTTCAAAATAAAAATGTAAAACTTGCCATTTATTTCTGCCACATAATTAAGGATAGGATGTTTAGAGGTCAGACTAAATAAGTCTTTTTCTACCTTAAAGTTAAATCCTATTTTAGGAATCCAACCTGGGGAGAAAAATCCTGTTTCTTCCTCTTTTAAGTTATATTTGGCAAGCAGTCCCTTTATATCCTTTCCCTTTTGCAATTTGACTAAAATATCCTCAGCTACCTTTTTGGCCATTCTTTTGGCTTCCTCTCTAACCCAATCCTTTTCTACCTTGTCTTTGACTTCTTCAAAGCTAGGCATCCGCTGTGGTTTTTGATCTAACACCTGTACGAGGATATAGCCTTTTGCCATCTCTAAGGGAGCAATAATCTCTCCCTTTTTGCGGTTTATAAGTTCCTTTTTAAGATTAGAAGGGAACATAGAAGGCAAGTTATTTATGGGGAAATAACCAGTTTCTTTTATTTCTTTCTGATATTTTGTGGCGGCCTTTTTTAAGCTTTTTTCTAAAATGGCCTCAGCATAAATCCGGTTGGCCACGGTTAGGGCCTGTTCTTTGGCCCTTTCTTGTTTAATTTTTTGGACAATTTCATTTTTTACTTCCCGCAATGGTTTTGTTCTAGCCTCTTTGATATCATATACTTGAATGATATGAAAACCAAAGCGCGTCCTGATCAAATTAGAAACTTCTCCTTTTTGTAAGGCAAAGGCCGCCTGTTCAAATGGTCTGACCATTACCCCTTGCGGAAAACAACCCAAGTCTCCTCCACGAGCAGCCGTAGCCTTATCATCAGAATATTTTTTGGCTAACTTGGCGAAGTCTGCTCCCTGTTTAATTTGCTTCAGCACTGACTCCGCCTTCTTCTTAATCTTTTCTACTTCCTCTCTAGAAGCATTAGGAGAGACCCGAAAGAGAATGTGTCTAGCGCATACCCTTTTGGGCTCAAAATATTGATCCTTATTGGTTTCATAATAGTCTTTGATTTCTTTATCCGTGGGCTGAATTTGATCTAAGAAGTCGGCATAGTTGATGTTTAGATAAGCCAGCTTAAGTTGTTTAGGGATTACATATTCTCCCTTGTGTGCTACGAAGTATTTTTTTATGGCCTCTGGATTAGATTTGACCTCTTTGGAAAACTTCTCTGGATTAAACTCCAAAAACTTTAGATTTATTTTTTGCTTAATCCAGGTATAGGCTTCATATACTTCTTTTTCAGATATATGGGCTAGCCCTTCTATTAGATGACGAAGTTTGGCAATGATAAGGTCTTCACGCAAACTTTTTTCAAACTGGGCAGGGGTGTAATGATAGCGGGTTAATACTGATGCGTAAAGTTTGGGGTCAAATTTCCCATTTTTTTGAAAGGTCCGATAGCTGGCAATACGTTTCCATACCTCTGCCTCTGAAACGGTTAGCCCCATTTTTTGGGCCTCTTGCAGCAAAAGCTTTCTTTCAATTAACTGATCCAGAACTGTTTGTTTTAAATGTAACCGTTTAATCCAGTCTTCATTAAAGTCCTTAAAGCGGGCTCGATAACCTTCTATTATCTGCCGGAAAAGGCTTATGTAGTCTCGGTAATAAATAGGCTCTCCATTTACCTTCGCAACCACTACCTCGTGTCGGGCCCGAAATGATCCAACTCCCCAGAAAATAAATACCAGAATAATTACTGCGAAAATAGCCTTTATGATCCAAGACTGAGCGTGGCGGCGCATGAAATTAAGCATAAACAACTCCCCTCACAAAATTTTCGTTTTGATATCACCTATAAAGGAAAAAGTCAATTGATCTGAGGGCTGTTTAAAAATTGGCGATCTTTCTCTTTTTCTAAAGATTATATACCAAGGCCTCGCTTATACGGTCAAGGTTTTTCACCCGCTGCTCGCTGCGACCTGTGCTTTTCAGGCACAGAAAGCGCCCTTTTGGCTTTGCCCTTGGCCTTGATCGATAAGCGAGCAGAGACGCTACAATTATAATTGGGCCTTGGAAGGAAAAGACCTTAACAAATTACATAGAATTATGCACTTAACTATAAAGTAACATGAAAGCTTTATCTATATTTGACTTCTTTCTTCCCTTCTAATGCCTTCTTCAACCTTTCTATATTGGCACCTACCACTCTCTGTCCATTATCTAAGAAAAAGGTAGGCACACCTCTTATAGCAAGCTTTTTAGCTAATTTTATGGATTTTTCTAAAAGCTCTTTTCCTTCTTTACACTGAAATTTTTGCGTGTTTTTCCCCTTACGCCAGTCTTCCTTTAAATATCCATCTAAATCCAGATGCCGACATACAGCTTCAATGGCCTTTTCTTTACCTTTAGGAAGGTGGACAGGGAAAAAGATAATTTTGAAGGTAGCATTATATTCCTTTGCTACTTTTTTAATAAAAGCTTCAGCCCGATGACACCAAGGACATACTGGGTCAGTAAACATATAAATGGTTCTCTGCGTTTGCACAGAGGGCTTGTACTCAATGGCCACGACCTTTTCTACCTCTGGCTTTAATTTCTTAAAAAGTTTCTGTTCTTCCTTTTCTTTCTCTTGTGCAAGCTTTTTAAGGGTTATAGCTGATAAATTCTTTTTTTGGCTGAACATTTGACCAAGAATGACAAAATCCTTTCCTACATAAAAAGGAAAGTTCCTTCCTCTTATGTTCAGAATTACTTCACAAAATCCCTTTACGTTTTTTTTAGAAACGATCCTTGCGTCTTTAGGAAAGATGAAAGGGATTTGTAATTTGAGAGTCTCAATGGTTACCTTACTGCAAATATCTTCTGCCCTCGCTCCATTTAAGCAGAGTCCAAATACAAACAAAAAAACACCCATCCTTCCAACCCATTTCCGCATTAAAAGCCTCCTTAAATTTACTCTTTTCTACAACCTCTCTAAGCTTATCTTAAAATTTCACCTAGTGGCACTATCCAACGGTAGTACTTACCTCCTGCTATGGCCTTTACTAAAATTTTACCTCCGTCTGGACTAAAGATAGGACTCCAAAGGGCCTCAAATTCTTTACACCACGGTTTCCCATCTATGACGATGGTGTATTTGCCATTCCTCTCCACCTTTGCTGCTACGTGCTGACTGTCAGGGCTAAATACAGGTGGCCAAACCATGTCATACTTCTCTGGCCATGGCTGACCATCAACCACAATCCCCCAAACCTTCTTGGGAGCAAGTTCTACAACGGGTTCATCTTCTTTGTAAATAGCGGCTACACGTTTGCCATCTGGACTAAAGGTAGGGTCTAACACGGCCGCACTGAAGGTAACACGCCAAGGGTTACCATCAACGGCAATCGTCCACTGGCCAAATTTAGGGGCAACAATAGCAGCGATAGATTTTCCATCAGGGCTAAAGAAAGGATGCCATAGTTGGACAAAAGGCCTATCCCACGCAATTTCCCCATCAATAGCCAAAAACCACTTTCCCTTCTTTACCGGGGCTACAGCACTAATTGTGTTAGGTCGAAAGACAGGAGCCCATACACACTCATAGAAGGAGGGCCAGGTGGTTCCATTTACAGCAATAGTATATTCAGTAGGGCTAACTCTCACTTCGGCTGCTATATGGTTGCTGTTAGAGGCAAAGCTTATATCCCAAACATTAACAAACTTTTTTTCCCAAGTTTGGCCGTCCACGGCCACAGTCCAATGACCTTCTAGAAACTTAAAAATTTCACCTTCGCCAAAAGGGGTTACTTGTACAGTCGCAGCTACCTTCTCTCCATTGGGACTAAAGACCAACTTTCTCATTTCCAAAAACTTGCTTTCCCAAGGATTATCATCTACGACAACCGTATAGTCTGTTCCACATTTGGCCTTTACCGCAATCCGCTTTCCGTCAGGACTAAAGGTTAAATCCCAGACATAATCAAACTTATTTTTCCATTCTTGGCCGTCTACGGCTACAGTCCATTCCATACCATCTGAGACCAAAACGGCTAAACGTCCATTTGGACTAAACTTTAACCCCCAGGCCTTACCAAAAGTAGCTTCCCAGGGATCTCCGTTCACACATACGGTGTATTCCTCATCCTCTGTCTTAACGACCGCAGCGATCTTTTCGCCGTCATCACTGGTAACGAACTCATGGATTTGAATAAATCTTTCTTTCCATTCGTTTATATCTGTAATTTGTTTCTCGCCTGTATTCCAATCCCAATTTTTTATATTAGACATATTTATCCTCCCATGGCTTTTTGCTCTATCTAACACAAGTTTTTGAAATTAGTCAAGTTAAATTTTATCCCAAAACCACAACTGGCCTAAAAAGAAACCAGCAAGTGGGATAAAATAGGTTAATTTCAAAGAAGCACCCTCACCTAGAGGGTGAAAACTACATTTGCGGGAAAGAAAATGATAAAACAAAAAGGCTCTAAAGTAAAGCAAACTTCCAAACCAAAAATCCGAGATTGATTTATAGTATTCCACAAAAATTGATGAATTTCCCTTCCTTCTTACTTAAAGAAAGTATACATCAACTTTTGCAGAACACCTTAATTAGATATGTATGTAATACTTCCTTAGGCAGGGATGAAGTTTTTATTTTTGCCTTTCTTCCTCGGTACTGGATGCTTACCTCCACAGGCCTGTCTTTAGGGGCATCGCTATAGGTAACGGCTAAAATGGCCGCTAGCTTAATCCCTTCAGGGTCTCCTCCATAAGGAACAAGCACTAGGGGACCCGGATAGCCAATGACCTTAAGTTCTACATCTTTAGAAAGGGTCATTTTTTGTAAAATTTGGTTCTCCGTTTGCTTGCGCCCCACAATGGCCTTTGTCTTAGGATTAAGCCGAAAGTGGCGGCCTACTTTTAATAACTCTAGATCGCGTGGGGTAATGTCCTTTTGGTAGGCCAATAGATCCTTTAATCGTGCAGCAAAGGTTACATCTGTTAATAAACAGCCTCCAGCAGGGCTGGGATATTCCCTCAGTCCAAAGCCTTTCGCCAACTCTATCTGCAAGCGTCGGGAACGTCCTTTTAAATCAAGAAGATCCTCTCTCTTTACCCAGCCTTCTTTTTCTGGAATCGTTGGTGGCAAGTGTTTAGCACTTAAGGGACGAAGGAGATAATCACCGCACAAGCATTCTTTTTGGATCTTAAGCATGGCCTGCTTTGTTTGGGAAAGAGGCCTTTGTCCTAAAACTTCACCAGTAATAATAAAATCATATCCTTCCTTCTCTTTAATTTCACAGGCCTTTTGACACATAAGGAAATGACAATCCATACAGGGATTCAATCCTTTACCGTAACCAAAACGTGGATTTTTAATAATAGAAAGCATTTCATCGGTAATATCTATAATTTTTAATGGAAGGTCAATCTGAACAGCACTTTCTTTAGCCCTTTGGGCTGGGAAAAAGGGAGTTTCAAAATACACCCCTTCTACAAAAATGTCCTGTTTTCTTATCACCAAAACGGCCAATATACTGTCTAAACCTCCAGAAAAAACGGCTAAGGCATGATGTTTTTTCAAAGCCATTAAGATAAAATAACAAATTAAGAAATGAAGTCAATAAGCACTAGATCCCAAAATCTGTGATTGCCTTCCAATAGAGTCCACAAGTGGGCTGTAATAAAGCGATTTTTTAAAAAACGCCTTTCACCTAAAAGGTGAAACACATTCATTTTTTTTCTCAAGCCCAATCATAATTATAGCGCCTCCGCTCGCTCATACAGTCAAGGACAAGCCCGCAGGACGCAGCCTGCGCCTTTGGCGCAGGTCTATAGCGAGCGTAGATTCATGAACACCTAACAAGGCCTTGGCGTATAATTTTTTGTAAGTAAGGAGGAAGGAAAATTCATCAATTTTTGCGGAATACTATAAATCAATCGCGTATTTTGGGGGATCACTTTATTTCCTCCGAACAAATTTGCAGACTAACCGAAAAATATACTGAGGTAAAATCCGTCAGGAGGATAAAATGGTCACTTTATCTCTATGTATAATTGTAAAAAACGAAGAGAAAAATCTACCTGCTTGCCTAGAAAATATAAAAGAAGCAGTAGATGAAATAATTGTTGTGGATACTGGTTCTACCGACAATACAGTTGAGGTGGCTAAAAGGCTTGGAGCAAAAGTATACCATTTTCAATGGTGCGATCACTTTGCCAAGGCCAGAAATGAGTCATTAAAACATGCTACTTGTGATTATATCCTCTGGCTGGATGCAGATGACCGCATGAAAAAAGAGGATGTGAAAAAGCTTATTGAACTTAAGAAGTTTTTAAATCCACAGGATAAATATGCCTTTTATTTTCAATTGGTAAATGAATACAAAGATGGTAGACAAGATAGATGCTTTCAGATCAGGATGTTTCCCAACTCTGATCAAATCAGGTTTAAGGGCAGAATCCATGAAACGGTGATGGCGGATTTAAAGCGGTTAAAGATTGAGTCTAAATTTTTAGAACCTGTTATCCGCATATTCCATATGGGTTATAGGGAAAAAAATCGGTCAAAACTTGAGAGAAATTTGAAACTTTTATTAAAAGCCCTAGAGGAAGCGCCTGAAGAACATATTTACTATTACTACCTTGGTATGACCTATAGCGGCTTAGGCGAATCCGAAAAGGCAAAGGAATACCTAAAGAAGTTGCTTCGCTCAGAAAAGATCAAACATGGACTTTCTCCAGTTTATATTGCTGGTGGTATTGAATTGGCCAATCTTTTCATAAAAGAAAATAATTTTGACCACGCTTTAGAAATTGTTGATGGTCTTTATAAAAACTTTCCGCAAGCCGATGTGATCAAACTGCTTAAAGGAAACTTGTTATTAAAACTAGACAAACCCCAAGAAGCAATCAGTATGTATATGCTTACAGATCCTAAAAAATTAACCCTTCTTATTGTGCCGGTAATGGAAGATGTACTTCAAAAAGGGTATTATCTCAATCTTGGCAAGGCTTATGAGAAACTGGGATATTTAAATCTGGCAAGGAATGCGTATGAGAAGGCCCTGGACGAAACCAATACAGATGCTAGGGCCTATTTCTACTTGGGACAACTAGCAATAAGAACACTTCATTTCCAAGAAGCGATTCATTATTTTCAAAAGGCACTACGCTTTAAGATAAACAAGCAGCAGTGTTCTCGGGTATATACCCTTTTAGGAGTGGCCTATCAAGAATTAAATGACCAAGCAAAGGCACAAGCGTGCTTTCAAAAGGCGGTAGAACAGGATCATACTAATATAAGGGCAAAAATTCACCTAGCAGAAATTCTCTTTGACCGTGGTGAAATTGAAGAAACAAAGAGGATTTTAAAAGAAATCACTCCCTCTGTTAATGGTTATACCCTGAGAATAAAAACTTTACTCTCAGCGGTATATGCCCAAGAGCTGAAATTAGAGAAGTGTGTAGAAATAGCCGACGATATTCTCAAAATGTTAAAGCAGCCTAGAAACTACATCTTAAACGACATTAAAGATTTAATCTACATTTATGCCCACATTGAGCAGTGTTTAAATGAGGATCCTTCTTTTTACCGCGAAAAGCTCAACATACACAAGACTATTTCTGTTTTAAATATCTTACAACAATATACCGAACAAATGGGAAATAAGGCCGATTAATTTTTTAGAAAAACTCAAGAAAGGAGGGATGAGGTTATGGCATTTAGGATTCCGCACAATGTAGAAGCCATGAATGCGCACAGGTGGCTGAACAATGCTCAGTTCCACCTGAACAAATCGTTGGAACGGCTGTCTTCAGGTTATAGGATTAATAGGGCAGCGGATGATGCGGCAGGACTTGCGATTGCTAATCAGTTTCGGATGCAGACTCGGAGCTTGAACCAGGCACTAAATAATACCTCACAGGCGATCAATCTCATCCATGTAGCAGAAGGAGCGGCTAATCAGATTAACGCTATGCTGGATAGGTTAAAAGAATTGGCAACGGAAGCGGCTTCTGATACGGTAGACGATACTAGAAGACAAACCATTCAGAATGAGGTGGATCAGATTTTAAGCGAAATTGATAAGATTAGAGACGCAACACAATATGCGGGTATGCATCTATTCTCTGGTTCATTTCCTGGAACGGATCAGGTAGTTACCAATGAAAATGGAGAGGGAGTGCACAATGCAGGTAATGTTATTAACCATTGGGATGCGGCTACGATTGTGGCAGCAGGAACGGTAACTTTAACTGTTGAAACTGCAAGTGGACAAATGTTTACGATAACTAGCAGTAGTGGTGTTACTATTGCTGAAGATGAAAATGCAAGAAAAATTACAATTAAAGCGGGTAATCAAACCTTCGAGTTTAATGAAGACATTAATGTAACTCTTGATATTGCTAATTCTGCTAGCGTGATCACTCTTAATGGTATTACGGGGTCTAATCCTGAAGGTATTACGAGCGGAACGATCGCGGGAGATACAAAGTTTGAGCTTAAGTTAGGAGATAGCGGTGGTTTCTTTACCTTCCAAGTAGGTTTTGAAGAAAGTGATAGCAATCTTATTACTCTCCAAATAGGAGATGTAACCACAGGTGCACTTGGTATCCATAATTTAGATGTGAATGACATTCAAAATGCTCAAAAGGCCTTAACAAGTATTGATAACGCACTCTCAGTCATAAATGGCATTTTGGGCGACCTTGGTGCAACTGAAAATAAACTTCTCTTTCAATCTCATCAGGTGCAGGTAATGGTAGAGAATTATACGGCCTCTGAAGCAACCATTCGGGATGTAGACATGGCAGCTGAGATGGCTGAATTTACTAAGAATCAGATTCTTGTGCAAACAAGTATGGCAATGCTTGCACAGGCAAATGCTGTTCCTCAGAACATTGTCAGCCTCTTAAGGTAAAAGAGACAGCCTGGCGGGAGCTATCCCGCCGGGCCAGTTAATGAGGTGTAAACATGAAAATCTCACCTTCAGGTTATCACGAAATAGAATTGTTTGTCAAGACAAAACTTGAAGGGAGAGATTTTCCTAAAAGAGAGCCTACAGCAAATGAAGTTACCCAAAGGGCTCCGCGTCTAAAAGATATAGACAGGAGTAGTCTAAAAGAAAGGCTCACCAAAAAGTTGGAAGAGAAATTAAAGGTACTTACAAAAAAGAATTATATTCTTAATATCTCCATCCACAAACCCACAGGGCAATATGTAATTAGAATTATTGATCCTACAGCCAAGGTCAAGGCCCAGCGTGTCGTAAGAGAAATGCCTTTAGAGAAGTTTTTAGATATGGTAGCTCATATGATGGCAAGGATAGAAAAGCAGAAAAACCGTCCCTATGCTAGCAATGTGGCTCTACCTAAAGAAATAAAAGAATTATTAAATTTATAAAGAGATAAAAAAATGCCAGGCACAATCTTTTTAACAGGCTTATATACAGGGGTAGATTGGGATAGTGTAATTGATAAGATTATGCAAGTAGAGCAGAAACGAATTGATGTTCTTGAAGATCAAAAAAGTGTTTATAAAAACAAACTTTCCGCCTGGCAAGATTTAAATACAAAGGTATTAAATGTGCAAACACAGGCAGAGGCCCTTTCTCGGACCGATGCTTTTAATATATTTACGACCACTCTTTCTGCCAGCTCTGGCGATCCAAAAAGTTATGTAACCGCCACTGCAGGTTCAGAGGCTACGGCTGGAGTATATGAATTTACTATTAAACAACTGGCTGCGGCGAAGATGGATAAAACAACTAATGCCTTCTCCTCTATGACTGATGCCCTTAACTGGAATGGTGTCTTACAACTTAGAAGAACAGGTGCAAGTGAATGGACAACAATTACAATAGAAACGAGTGATTCTCTAGAAGACATTAAAGATAAACTCAATCAGGTAACTGATGACACAGGGGTCATTGCCTCTATTGTTAAGTATGCAGATAATGACTATCGTCTAGTCCTTACGGCAAAGGATACAGGTGAAGCAAATGCCTTTGAAATTAATAACGCCGCCACAATCACGGTTGATAGCACTACTTATGACAACCTCGCCCTCCCTAGTTACCTTGGGCTTTTTAGCTCTACGGATGCGAGTGGAAACGGCGCAAATGAAAACATTATCCAGCAGGCACAAAATGCGATCATCAATATTTATGGCCAGGATGCCGAACGCAGTTCTAATACCGTTACAGATCTCATTCCTGGTGTTACCCTTAATCTCTTGCAGGCAGATGAAAATGTAAATGTCACCCTCCAAGTAAGAAGGGATACAGATGCAATTGTGGGTAATATTCAAAACTTTATAGAGGCGGTAAATGATGTACTTTCATATATCAATAAACAATCAACTTATACGGAAGGAAAGGAAGCCCCCATACTCTTAGGTGATACAACGATGATGCGGCTTAGAAGTGATATTACCACCACCATGCGCCAATATGGTTTTGTGGATAATGATGGAAATGAAAGATATCTTTTCCACATAGGGATAAGGCTTTCTGATGACAATGTCTATAAAATCAACACCTCTGAACTTACAGAGGCAATTGAAAATAACTTTGAGATGGTCGTAAGACTTTTCACCGACGAAGATACAGGTATTGCTAACAGAATGCAAAAGTTGGTAGAAAATATTACCGATCCTTACTCCTACGGCTATATGGAAAGTCATAAAAATGAATTTGAAAGCCAGATTGAGAATATAAACAACCGGATTGAAGACATCCAAGATCAAATGGACAAAGAAAGAGATCAACTTTATCAACAGTTTGTTACCCTTGAAAAATATATGGCTCAAATGCAACAAACACAACAATGGCTAAGTCAACAGTTGAGTAAACTACAATAAAAAAATTAAAAGGAGGTAGGTTATGAAGGCCTTTGCAAATATATATGAGCGGTATGAAGAGCAAACTGAACCTAAAATTAATTTGGTCATCAAGGCCTATGATAGAGTGGCAGAGCTCCTAGAAGAAATAGTAGAAGCAATAGAAAAGAAGGATATTGAAAGGAAGGCAATGGCAATAGAAAAGGCAACAAATATTATTACCGAACTCATGACGGCCTTAGATTTTGAACAAGGAAAGCAAATTGCGGTAGGCTTAAAGAGTATCTACAGTTTCACACTGACAGAGCTTATGAATGCAAATTTAAAAAATGAAGCTAAGTCTTTAAAAAGATTAGCCAATATTTTTAAAGACCTAAATTCTGCCTGGCGAGAAGTGGCTAAACAATATTACCAAAAGGCAACTCCTAAAGAACAAGGATTAACTTTAAATGCAGGACTTTAAAAAAAGTTATTTTAACTGGAAAAAAGAGCAAATAAAAAGGCTTATTGAATGGTGTGAGAAACAAAAGCACATCCTCCAACAAAAAGAGTTTGCTGAGCTTTCGTCTATTCAAACACAAAAAATGGAGTTAATAAGAGAAATAGAAAAAAGAGAAAGGGAATTAAATTTTTCTTTAAAAGGCGATGAGCAAGAGGTTTTAAAAGATTTATTGGAACGTCTTTTGGCGTGTGAAAGGGAGTTAATGGAAATGGCGGAAGCTACATACCTAAATGTAAAGCGGAAACTTTTAGCTATCAGTAAAGGTTTAAACACTTTAGATCATTATCGGCTTAAATTACCTAAAAGGACAAAATTCATAAATCAGAAAACCTAAACTTGCATTTCTACCGTCTATAAGCTATAAAGACGCAAAAAGATTTGTTCTTTTTTAAAGGGACACAAGTCTGTTTATATGCAAATAATCTATTTAAAAGCTGTTTTTGTCTTCCTCCTTTTAGGTCTTTCTGCCTTTTTTTCAGGTTCAGAAACGGCCTTTTTTTCTCTCACGCGCTATCAGGTTTTAAAGCTAAAGGAAACACCCAGGGGTAAAGTTGTTGCCTTTCTTTTAGAAAGGCCAGCTGAGCTCCTTATTTCTATTCTTATTGGAAACGAGAGTGTAAATATTGCTGCTTCCGCCCTCGTAACATCTATTGCTGTTTACTTCTACGGTGAAAAAGGAAAATGGCTGGCCATTATCGTCATGGCACCTCTTTTATTACTATGTGGTGAAATTGTACCTAAAGCTATTGCCTTTGTTAAGGCAAGGAGTTTTTGTTTAAGAGTAGCGCCAATGATTGTGCTTTTTATGCGCATAATTGCTCCTATCCGCAATGTTATTAAATGGGTTGTTAACATAGTTATGACACCACTCCCTCCCCCGCCAAGGGAAGAGAAGAAGGCGTGGGATACCAACTTTTTAGACTTAATAGAACATGGTCACAAAAAGGGTGAATTTAAGGCCATAGAAAAGGATTTTATAACAAATCTTATGCGGTTTCGGAAAAAGACCGTGTCTGAAATAATGGTGCCTCGCCCAGATATATTTGCTGTGTCCATAGATACAAACATTGCTAGTCTTAAAAAAATGCTTAAACGACATCCTTTTACTCACATCCCCGTATATAAAGAAAACTTAGATAATATTATCGGCATCTTGCGAACAAAATTCTTGCTTGGCCAAAAAGAAATGGGTAAGGTCTCAACATTAAAAGACGTCTTCATTCCCCCTTACTTTGTGCCTGAGACAAAAAAGGCAGAGGAACTCTTTTGGGAATTGCAAAAGGGAAAAATCACCCTTGCCATCGTCGTAGATGAATACGGCAGTGTGGTAGGTCTAATCACGATAGAGGACTTATTGGAAGAATTATTTGGAGAAATTTATGATGAATATGATATTACAGAACAGTGGTATAGACAGATTGGTCCTAACAAATACCGCGTACTTGCCAAGGTCCCCCTGAGTGATTTCAACTTTTTGTTTAAAACAAACTTTTCTTCTGAAGAAGATACCTTAGCTGGTTTTCTTATAAGTATTTTAGGACGATTACCTCAAAAGGGAGAAAAGATCACTGTTGGTAATTTTCAGTTTACCGTAACGCAAGTTAAAAGGCACAGGTTAATAGAGGTAGAGGTAGAAAAGAAGGAATGAATATTTTATTTGGTGTATCAGCATTTTTACTTCTGCTCTTTTTAGAAGGTTTTTTTTCAGGCTCAGAGATTGCTATTATTTCAGCCGATCCTAAATATATTCAGGGAAAGGGCAAAGAGCAAGTTCTAAAATTCCTTCAAAATCCAGAATATCTTCTTGCCGTAACCCTTGTGGGCACCAACCTATGTGTCGTCACTAATACTGCCCTTACTACTGCCTTTTTGTTAAAAGCACTAGGAAATAAAGGAGAACTTGTTTCTATCTTTTGTTTGCCTCCAATCCTGCTTGTCTTTGGCGAGGTAATTCCCAAAAGTATTTGTCGCCGCTATGCTGATTATATTGCCCCTAAGTTGGCCTATAGTCTTAAAATCGCTTCTTTCTTTTTAACGCCCCTTGTTTTTATCTTTGCTAGAATAACTAAAATTGTCCTAAGCTCTCTTGGGGCAAAGGATCTTGAAAAAAAGCCCTTTTTCACCAAAGAAGAACTGCGTTTCCTTATCCAAAAAGACGAATTAGAAATAAATCTTTCTTCAAAAGAAAGAAAACTCCTTAATCGTCTTTTTAGTTTTACCGAAAAAGAAGTAAAGAAGGCAATGATTCCCCTAGTAGAAGTGGTTTCCATTCCTGAAACAGCCACCATAGCTGAGGCAATAGAGCTTTTTTCCCGGTATCATTATAGCCGCCTTCCTGTCTATAGAAAGCGGGTAGACCAGATTATTGGCATCATTCATTTTTTTGACATCCTCTTTGTCAAGGACACACAGCAACCAATTAAGCCTTACATTAAACCGGCCTTTTTTGTCCCTGAAACAAAGCCTGTACATCTTCTGTTAAAAGAAATGCAGCAATACAAACAGCCTTTAGCCGTAGTGGTAGATGAGTATGGCGGGGCCGTTGGGATTGTGCATATTGAAGATGTCCTTGAAGAGGTTACCGGTGAAATCATGGGGGAAGACGAAATTGCCCCTGTTTTTTACCAAAAGCTGGATAGAAATAGATATCTGATCAAGGCCCGCATGGAAATAGAGGCCATCAATGAACAGCTTCCTTTTTCCTTACCTAAAGGGGATTATGAAACCTTAAATGGTTTTATTATTGACTATCTAGGACGCATTCCTAAAGAAGGAGAAACCTTTTGTTACAAAAACTTAAAGTTCATTATCCGTAAGGCCCAGCCTAGACGAATAGAAGAAGTAGAGGTAGTTATAGCATAACCCTTAACTAACCAATACACACAAGTTATCCCTATGAATTACCTCATCATATCCCTTATAACCCAGTCGTTTTTCTATCTCTTTTGTGTTAAGCCCTTTTATCTTTTCTACTTCTTCGGCATCATAATTAATGAAACCAATAGCAATTCTCTTCCCTTCTTCATCTACACATACGACTGGATCGCCGGCGAAAAATCTGCCTTCTACCCTGACAATGCCTGAAGGAAGTAGACTTTTTCCGTTAAACACAATCGCCTTTACCGCACCAGCGTCAAGCACTAATTTACCTTTAGGTGGTAGAGAAGAAAGCCAGTGTTTACGGGTTTTTTTGGGTCCTTGGGGAACAAAAAAGGTGCCAATTTCCTCTCCAGCAAAGATACGCAACAATACATCTTTCCTCAGACCACTAGCAATAATGACTGGTATGCCAAGACTTGTCATCTCTTTGGCTACCTTAATCTTACTCGCAACACCTCCACGTCCTACTTTATTAGGGGCAGCCTTGCCCAATGCCTCTATTTCTTCGGTAAATTTCTCTACTATCCTTAAACATCTAGCCTCTGGATATATGCGTGGATCACGATCACAAAGCCCGTCAATATCTGTTAAAAGAATAAGTAAGTCAGCCTCTGTCATAGCGGTAATAAGACCAGCTAGGGTATCATTATCGCCAAATTTTATTTCCTCTACGGCTACGGTGTCATTTTCATTAATAATAGGAATAATACCCCAGCGAAACAAAGCAAATAAAGTATTACGGGCATTTAGATACCGGTATCTTTGCACTAACCCATCCCTAGTAATGAGAATCTGAGCAACTTTCTGACCATATTTGGCAAACGCCTCCTCATAACTCCGAATCAAATCTCCTTGACCAATGGCAGCCAGGGCCTGTTGTTGAGGCAAAGAAAGGGGACGCTGTTTTAGCCCCAGTTTCCGCATCCCAGCCGCAATGGCCCCAGAAGAAACAAGGGCAATTTCTTTCCCTCGCTGGCGTAAGGCTGCAATTTGAGCGGCTAAGGCATGAATGGTATTTAAATTTAATCCATCTCTCGTTGTAATGACACTACTACCCACCTTTACTACAATACGGTGGGCCTGTTTACAGGCTAGTTGCCGCAGGTTCGTGAATGCGTTTTTTGATAACATGAACTTTTTGCGCTAAACTTTCTTTTAAGTCTTCAACTCCCTCTTTTGTCAAGGCAGAAACCTTACAATAGGTTAAACCCTCCTTTTTTAAGGCCTTCTCTAAATAAGGCAAAACCTTTTTTGCCTCTGGCAAATCAATCTTGTTGACAATAACCACTTGTTCCTTTTCCAGTAATACTGGATTATAGGCCTCAAGTTCAGCCTTTAGTTTTTCTAAAGAGGCTAAAGGTTGTTCTGGTAGAATTTTAGAGGCATCTAAAACAAAGGCAATAATCATGTTTCTTTCTATATGGCGTAAGAAACGTAATCCCAGACCTATACCCTTATGGGCACCCTCCAAGAGTCCTGGAATTTCAGCGATAACAAAAGGTAAATAGTCTTCGGTCTCTACTACTCCCAGCTGAGGTGTAATCGTCGTAAAGGGATAATCAGCCACCTTGGGACAGGCGGAAGATAGGGCCTTTACCAGACTGGACTTACCAACATTAGGTTCTCCCACCAATCCCACATCGGCTAGAAGTTTCAGTTCCAGTTGAATCCACCTTTCCTCTCCTTCTTCTCCTGGTTCGGCAAAACGTGGGGCCTGTCTGGTAGGGGTAGCAAAGTGCCAATTACCTCGTCCTCCTCGCCCCCCTCTGGCAACAACTATCTCTTGTCCATCCTCTACCAGGTCTGCTAGAATTTCACCCGTTTCGGCATCACGTACAACTGTGCCTACGGGTACTGGAATGATCAAATCTTCTCCCTTTTTACCAGCTTGTCGTTTCCCGCGCCCGTGTTGACCCCTCTGGGCCCGAAAGTGCCTGCGGTATCTAAAATCAAGAAGGGTACTTAAATGGATAGTTGCCTTAAGAATGACATGACCACCGCGGCCCCCATCCCCACCATCTGGGCCGCCGCGAGGAACATACTTCTCCCGGCGAAAGCTGACACAACCTCTGCCGCCATCGCCGGCCTTGACATAAATCTTTGCTTCATCAACAAAACGCATTTAAACATTTACAGGATAGACACTAACTTTCTTTCTCTTCTTGTCTAGCCTTTCAAAGACAACAATACCATCAATTTTAGCAAAAAGGGTCCAATCTTTTCCTACCCCCACATTTGCCCCCGGATGAATCTTAGTACCCCTTTGTCTTACTAAGATATTGCCTGCTCGCACAAACTGACCGGCAAAACGCTTTATCCCAAGGCGTTTACCAACGCTATCCCGTCCGTTTCTAGAGCTTCCACCTGCTTTTTTATGGGCCATACACACACCTCCTTAGGCGGTAATTTCTTCAATTTTTACAGCCGTAAAATACTGCCTGTGACCATACTTGCGATGATACCTTTTACGCCGTTTAAATTTAAATACAATAATCTTCTTACTTCTTCCCTGTTTAACAATCGTGCCTTTTACTTTAGCACCATCTACTAAAGGTGTACCTATTTTTACATTATCACCATCAGCTACAAGCAAGACCTTGTCAAACACTATTTCTTCCCCTTTGGCCCCAGGTAGCTTTTCTACACGGATTACATCCCCTGGCTGCACCCGATATTGTTTACCTCCTGTCTCCACAATCGCATACATATCCATTCGCCTCCCTCTATTTTTAGCGCCCTAATTAAAAGCAATAATTGTCTTTTTGTCAAGGTGCATTACATATCGGACCTTAGCTGATAAACCTGGTGCACAAAGGCCTCTAGGCGGGTCTGGGTGTTAGTTTGCTCTTGGCCGTCAAAGGCCAGATGTAAACAAGGGAAGTTACCCTTTAGTTTTTGGAGACGCGTAAGGACGGCCTGGGCAATAGTACCTGGCATACAGGTAAAGGGCATAACATTGATAATCCCAGCCGCCCCCTTACGTAATAAGTCAATGGTTTTACCAATCGTCAACACGGCCTCTCCCTCAAAGGCCGGGTGGAGATAGGGTTTGGCCCAGTGTAAGAGTTGTAAGATTAAAGGTTCCTGTGCATGTCTTGAATTATTCTTTGCCTGTTTTAAGAAACGCCATTCTTCTTTATGTTGAAGAATGGTAGTGATAAGCAGACGCAAGGCCTTCTTAATATAACGCTGCCTCCAGGCCCGAATGAGGGCGGTATGATTGGTATAAAAGATCCATTCTCCCATTGGCGGTAAGCAGACTTCCACTCCCAGGGCCTCCAGCCGACGCACCAGATTTTCATTGGCAAAGGGATTGCTGCGTAAATAAATTTCACCGACAACGCCTACTACAGGTTTGCGAAGGCGATGATCCTTTATCGCCCAGAAGTCATTGACGGCCTGCTGTAAGAGAGGAAGAGGCTCTTGTTTATTTTTTAAATATAGGCAAAGTTTGTTTAGATATTGCTGATATAACCGATCGGCTTCTCCTGGCCTTTTTTCATAAGGCCGTGTCTGCCGCAGGAGTTTTTCCAGAATATCTACGACGACTAACCCTCGCCAGGCCCAAAGGATAAAGTCATTGGCAATCATGCCCAGCTTTTCGTAATGCTCTCCGCTTTGATCTGGCGAAAAAATAGAAATCTCTTTATATCCTAACCTATCCAACACTCGCCGATGAAAATAGGCATATTGACCAAACCGACAGGGTCCACTACCTGTAGGCATAAAGAAGGCAGCATGTTTGGAATCAAAGTCTGATCTTTTCAGGGTTTTAATCATGTCGCCAGCCGTTAAAAGACACGGATAACACTCCTTTCCTGACACGACTTGTCTACCCAAAAGCAAGCTTTCTTCATCTGTAGGAGGCATAACCTCAGCCTTCACTCCACAGCCCTCAAACACAGCCGCAAGGGCATAGGCATGATCACACATATAAGGAATGTAAACGCAGACATCTTTATAATGTTTTTGGAAGATAAATACAGATCTTTTTGGCCTAGCTATCATAGCCTTATGGCGAATACTGTCTAAAAAGGCCTCAAGGCGGGTAACCACGCCAGCATCAGCACTATGTTCATCAATCTCCACCTCTAAAAATGGCTTTTCTCCCATTTCTTCTTTAAAGAAATGCTGGATAAAGGAATCAGGTCCACAGGCAAAGTTAGTGATATAGACGGCATAGAGCTGGGGATGCTGCCTTATCAAGGCCGCCCCACAGAGAATATGCTGACCATAACGCCAATACATGTTAAGGCTATGTTTGGTAACTTCGGCTGCTTCCAAAGGTAGGGCCTCAAGGGGAATAACTGTTACGCCCCGGTTGGCTAACTTTTGAGGAATGCGTAAATTAACGCCACTATCATAGCTATTATAGGCTCGTCCAACAATAACAATGGCTTGTTCATTTTCTTTTAAATTGCCCAAGACTTCTTTTCCTTTTGCCACAAGTGCCTTTTCAAATGCTCTCTGCACCTTTTCTGCCTTCTCCCAAGCCCTTTTTACAGCCTTTTTAGAAACTCTTAGGACCTTACTAATATTTTTAATGCTTTTTTCGTAATACCAGCCTTTACGGCCTAGATACACTACTGGATGTAAAAACTCTACCCCAAGGGCCTTAAAGTTATAAGCCGCCTCAAGCATATAAGGCAGCCCCTGGACATAAGGACAAAGCATGCCCCAGCCAAAGACTGGATGGCGAGAAGGTATGTCAATAACATTAGGGAGAAAGATACGCTTATGGCCGGCCTTAATTAAACTTGCAAGATGGCCATGGGCAACCTTAACCGGATAACAGGTTTCGGCCAAAACGGCCTCTACCCCCGCCTGAATGGTTTCTCTGGTTGTAGGAAAAGAGGTAACAACCTTAAATCCCAGCTCTTTTAAGAGCGTGGCAAAAAAAGGCAAGTAATCCTCTAAGAAGAAACAGAAAGGCAGGGCAATCTCTTCCCCCTTCGTAATCTCTTCCAGATTGGCAAAGGTAAAAAGCAGTTTTTCTCTTTCCTTAACTAAGTTAAGGGCCGGTTTAACCCTCAGCCTGCTTTTTTCGTATCGCTCACATCTTCCGCCGTAATAAAAGGGCTCTTTATGTCCTTCAATAACGACCTTTTTGATTTCACACTGATTTGGACAGGCCTTACAGGTAAAGCTACTTACTTCATATTTTACATCTGCTAGATCAAAACCCCTAAACTTGCTTTTTTGCCAGCTACGCTCCTTTTTTGCCAATAAAGCCGCACCAATAGCACCCGTAACCTCATTGTGAGGTGGAACAATGATCGGTTTACCCAGAATCTGTTCAAAGGCGGCTACGACACCTTTATTACTCGCCACCCCTCCTTGAAAGAAAATATGCTTACCAATAGGTCTGCCCTCTACTACTTTATTTAAAAAGTTATAGGCAATAGCATAGCAAAGCCCTGCTGCTAGGTCTTCTTTGGATAATCCCTTTTGTTGAAAATGCACTAAATCTGACTTCATAAATACGGTACACCGCTCTCCAAGGGGAGCTGGCCTTTTTGCCTTAAGGGCAAGCTGTGCAAATTCATCATAAATAGAGATACCAAGACTATCGGCCTGTTCTTCTAAGAAAGAACCTGTCCCTGCTGCACAGACCTTGTTCATCTGAAAATCAACAATGGCCCCGTTTTCCAGACGAATGAACTTGGAATCCTGCCCTCCGATTTCAATGATGGTGTCTACCTCAGGGTCTATCGCCGCTGCGGCCGTGGCTTGCGCTGTAATTTCGTTTTTAATGAGATCAGCCCCGACAAAATCCCCTACCAAAAACCGCCCTGAACCCGTAGTAGCAACACCAACCACCTCTACCCTGTTCTGCCACCGTTCTCCAAAGACCTTTAAACCCTTTTTTACCGCCTCAAGGGGATTGCCAGCTGTCATTAGATATTGTTTATCCAACAAGTTTCCCTGCTCATCAATAAGCACCAAATTAGTACTTACTGAACCTATGTCTATACCCAAGTAAACAGGAATTTTCTCTTCTTTAGGTGTAATAAGCTCCGCCTTTTTGATCTGTGACTTTTCTAATTTTAAAGGTGGATAAATCACCTTAACCGTTTTTTCCTCGGCAATGGCCTTTTTTAACCTTTCTAAGCCCGGGAACTGATAGTTTCTTTTGTCCTTTTTTCTTGCATCTAAAGCTGCACCAATAGCCCCCATGGTCAGGTAATGTTCTGGGATAATCAGCTCTTCAGGTTTAAGCTTTAAAATATCACAAAAGGCCCGCCGCATGCCTAGATTGGCGGCCACTCCTCCCTGAAAGGCAATAGGTTTATGAAAGGGTTTGCCGCGCCCAATGTTACTACGTAAATTACGGGCCAAGGCATAACAAAGCCCAGCAACGATTTCTTCAACAGGCGTGCCTTCCTGCTGTAGGTGGATCATATCTGATTTGGCAAAGACAGCACACCTGCCGGCAATACGAGGAATGTTTTTGGCCTTTAGGGCCAGGCGAGAAAATTCTTCTATTTTTAAACCCAAGCGGTGGGCCTGTTGATCTAAAAAGGCACCTGTGCCGGCCGCACAAAGGGTATTCATGGCAAAATCGGCAATCCGGGGTCTTCCTTTTTTATCTCTTTCTAGAAAAATGAGTTTACTATCTTCCCCTCCAATCTCAATAATTGTCCTCACCTGAGGATAAAAATGCATAACGGCCTTGGCATGGGCAATAATTTCGTTAATAAATTCTCCACCCAGAAGGGGCAAAAATGTCTTGCCCCCAGAACCTGTGAAGGAAAGAAAGGCAATTTCCCCTAGAGGGAATCTTTGATCAATTTCTTCTAAAACATCTTTAACTGTTCTCAGAGACTGACCATAGGTGCGGCGGTAGTCTTCAAAGAGGATGTTGGCCTGTTCATCCAAGATTACCGTGCAAGCACTGGTTGAACCTACATCTATACCAAGAAAAAACTTATTCATGGCCGCCTTAAGATTTTACCACAAAAAACCTTTTCCCGCTATGTTCATAAGAATTAAGTTGCCCCTGCTTTTGAAGTTCGTCCACAATTTTTATGATGGCGTTAAGATGAACAGAAAGGGCATTGGCCATGTCCTCTAGCGTGCAAGGACGGCGTTTGAGCATAGCAAGGATACGGTCTTTTAAATCCAAAAGGGCAGCTTCTCTTTCTAACTTGCGGCTAAAACTTGCGATAATTTCAGCATTAGGGCCAAAGAAGTCTTTAATCCTTTTTAGCTCTGTTTCTGTTAAAGCAGAAGTTCCACTCTCTGCCGGGGGCCTGACAACGGTATTAAGCTGAATCTTATCTGGGGCAATCTCTTTAATTACTTCTTTAAGCCTTTCTAACTCTTGTGGACTGTCGTTTATACCTTTAACGAAAAGGACTTCAAGCCAAATCTGGCCACTATACCTCTGTCTAAAATCTATAAGTCCCTGGATAATTTTTTCCAATTTTAAAAGGGGATGCGGGCGGTTTATTTTTTGCCAAACTTCTTCACTCACGGCGTCCAGGGAAGGTAAAACCACATCGGCTGCTAGTAAGGCCTGACTTACCTCCTCTTTCCACATCAAGGAGGCATTAGTCAATACGGCTACAGGGGCCTTTTTTAGCCCTTTAGCGGCCTTTATAACCTCACCTATTTTACTGTTAAGGGTAGGCTCACCAGAACCACCTAAGGTAATGAAATCCACAGCCGGATGGTTTTTGTCAGCAAAAAAGGCGTTTAATTCATCAATTATCTTCTTTGCTTGCACAAAGGGCTTACGTTCAACCGTTAAGTGGGTTGTCCTTCCCAATTCACAATAAACACAGTTATAACTGCAAGTCTTAAATGGTATCAAATCAAGTCCTAAAGAAAGCCCTAAGCGTCGTGAAGGTACGGGTCCAAACAGGTATTTCATCTAAAGCACCCCAACTGACAGCCACAAATTTTTACCTTCACCTGGTTACACAAGCGTCCAATCACAACAGGCTTTACCTTAAACCGCTGTGCCAAGGCCAAACAATCTGGACATTTTATTCTGCCATTTTGGGCCGTTTCTAAAATGGCCTTTTTTATCTCCTCTTCATTGACAGGTGTGGACATAAAAACCTCCTTAGATTTTGTGATACCCTCTCCAAGGTGGACATATTTTAACTCCTTTTAAGGCAAAGTTCAATTAAGCAGCTTTAAATAACCCAAAGCCGAATGTACATATCCACGGTTATACTTTTCAATCCTGCCCCCAAGGGCAGGACACATCCAAACCACTTTTTCACTTACATTTCCCTAAGTCCCTTTATCTCGCTCTCCCTTTCTACCGCAAAAAGCTTGCAACTGTTGGCCGGTAAAGTCTTTTCAATCAACCCTTTAAGCACCTGTTTAGGTCCAGTCTCTACAAAGACATTCACCCCAGCCACATGCATGTTTTTGACTTCTTCACACCAAAGCACCGGTGCACAAAGTTGTTGCCACATAAGCTCTTTTATCTTTTTTGGATCCGTCTCAGGTTTGGCCGTAACATTAAAAAACATGTCTAATTGGGGTGGTCTAAATTCTATTTCTTCTAAAAATTCTCTAAACTCCTCCTGGGCCTCTTTTATAAAGGAACTATGCCAAGCCCCACTGACCTTTAAAGGAATACCCCTTCCTCCGGCCTCCTTTGCTCTTTGTCCAATTTCTTTAAGCACTTCAGGCCTACCACTTATCACAATTTGGGCCGGGGAATTATAATTGGCCATTTCTGCCTCTCCTGGTTTATAGTCAGCCAAAATCCCTTTCACCTTCTCTATGTCAAGCTTAACAATGGCCATCATGCCACCAGGATTTTTTTCAGCGGCTGCCTGCATTAATTCCGCCCTCTTTTTTACTATCTTAAAGGTATCCTCTAAACTCAATACCCCGGCGGCATAAAGGGCCGGATACTCCCCTAGACTGTGCCCAGCCACTACTTGAGGTAAAATTTTATATTCCCTAAGCCGAGAAAAAACGGCAATGTCTACGGCCGTTAGGGCTGGCTGCAAATTGACGGTTTGCGTCAATTCTTCCATCGGCCCTTCAAAACATAACCTTACCATATCCTTACCACAGATCTCGCTCGCTAGGGCAAAGATATCTTTTACCTCAGCTGATTTCTCCCAAAGGTCTTCTCCCATACCCACATATTGCGATCCCTGTCCTGGGAAAACAAAGGCAATGGCCATTTTTACCCCCTATCAAAATTTAAATTCCTCAAGTCCAAGGGCAGTCAGCTTCTCTAAAGTAGGAATCCCCTGCTCGCTCCATTCCCTTACCTTATAATACTGGGGCAAAAGCTCAGAAAGCCTATGCACATGACCTTTGGCTGGCCCATTTGGAATTGGCTCTTCTAAAAGGCGTTTGGGCAAAGTGTCTTCTTCTGGGCGAATGCCGGCCTTAAGGTTAAATATTCTTTCTAAATTCCAAATACGCTCACCAACCAAGAAAAGTTCCTGTGGTGTCCAATTCTCACCTACCGCAAGGTTAAAGAGCTGTGTATAGTCCTCGGCTGTCAAGATAAAGGATGTAAAAAGGCAAATACCAAGGGCATCAATAGCGGCGGTAAGGTCTTGAAACAATTTCACCCAAGTGGGTTTCCCTTCTAAAGAAAAGGGATCAAGTTTTTCAGGGCTACCTAAAATTTCTGGGGCAATCATGTAGCCTCGTACATGACATCCGCCACGGTTAGAAGTAGCATATGCAAGTCCATGCCCCTGCACGCCTCTAGGATCATAACCAGCTAATTCTTGTCTTTTAACGGACATAGAAAGTTCTGGCACACCATAACTCTCCGCCAAACGATAAGAGCCCTGGGCCAACTTTGCCCCAAAACCTTCAGCCTTACCCATCTTTTCTGTCCAGGCAACAATGGCCTCAGCCGAACCAAATCTAAGGGGTGGTCCGTCTAACTCATCGTCTTTAATGTAACCCTTTTCATATAATTCCATAGCACAGGCGATGGTAGTGCCAGCTGAAATAGTATCAAGTCCATATTCATTACAAAGCTTATTGGCCTTGATGATGGCTGCTAGATCATCTACACCACAATCGGCCCCAAAGGCCCAGATAGTCTCATATTCAGGTCCGCCCCCCTTTATCCCATCCACTTCGCAATAACGTCCACAGCCAATGGGACAGCGATAACAGACATCTTTTCCTTTTAAGAATCTTTCAGCCAATGCCTCTCCTGAAATCTTTTCCGCATTTTCAAAATAGGCATACTGGAAGTTCTTTGTCGGTAAAATGCCGTGGGCATTAATAACCTTGACTAGGACAGGTGTCCCTAGTTGGGGTAATCCCTGACCGGTAACAGGATTTTCTTTAACACGTTTAAGCAGGGTATTTACATATTGCTTCATCTCCTCAGACCGGGCTACTTCTACCCCTTTACTTCCTTTCACGACAATGGCCTTTAAATTCTTACTACCCATAACGGCACCTACACCTGAACGCCCAGTTGCGCGGTCCTTACCTGCCATAATGGCAGCAATAAGAGAAAGCCTTTCTCCTGCCGGGCCAATAGAAACTACCCTCGCCTTGGATTCGCCTACTTCTTCTAACAGCCCGTCTGTCGTTTCAGACACCAGCATTCCCCAATAGGCCTCGGCTGATCTGATTTCTACCTGGTCGTCTTTTATGAACAAATAAACCGGCCGCTCGGCCTTGCCTTCTATGATGATCATGTCATAACCAGCAAATTTCAGCTCTGGTCCCCAAAAGCCACCAGCATTTGAACAGGCAATGGCACCAGTGAGAGGTGATTTGGTAATAACCATAAAACGCCCACTTGCTGGTGCACTAGTGCCGGTTAAAGGACCGGTAACAAAAATAAGCTTGTTTTCTGGGGATAAAGGATCAACTTGAGGGTCAATTTCCCTGGCCAGATAATATGAACCTAATCCGCGGCCACCAATAAATTTTTTTGCTAGTTCTAAATCAATTACTTCTTTTTTTACCTCATTCTTACTTAAATTTACCCGTAAGATATTGCCAGTATATCCCTGCATGATTACCTCCTTGATATTATTACTGCATGTTAAAATACATTTCATTAAAAATCAACTTTATTCCTCGCCCGGTTGGCCTCAATGTGGGCCAGGCGAGTAGGTTCAGGCAGGCGGTAGCCTTTAAGGCATTGCATGACAATATGATAGGCTGTCTTTATGTCCATGAGATGGCCAGGGGAGACAAAGATGGGCTTGACCCCTTTGCGAGTACGCAGGACAATGCCAATATCCTCGCCCTTGTCTTTTAGTAAACTGTACTCTCCAGGTGTTTCCGGCACGGCTGAATACTCTCCTATCAAACGGGACTTGGCGCAACCAATGGTGGGCAGATCAAGGCACACTCCCAAATGGCTGGCCAGCCCCATGCGTCTTGGATGGGCAATACCTTGACCGTCTACCAGAATAACATCAGGTTTGGTCTTTAATTTTTTTATGGCCTCTATTAAAAATGGGGCCTCCCGAAAGGAAAGCAGGCCTGGGATGTAGGGAAAGGTCGTCTTACCAACAACAACCTGCCTTTCTATCAGGCGCAGACCCGGCAGCTCTAAGATGACCACGACGGCATAAAAGATATCTTCCTTACGACTATAAGATACATCGGTACCAGCAACAAATTTGGGTGAAAAATCAGGAGGTGGTTTTAAGACCACCTGCTGCCGCAGTTTTTGCTGTAACAAAATGGCATCTTTAGGAGAAAGAGTTTGGGACAACATTTCCATTTAGGAATTACTCATTTATTATCTCTCTAATCCACTTTTCCAAGTCATTTAAGGCCCTGGCGGCATATAACTTACCCCGCTCCCTTTTAGGTACCTTTTTAGGCAACCTAGGGAAAAGGCCCCAGTTAATATTTGAGGGCTGAAAGTCCTTGGTCACGATATTGGTCAGATGACTGATCATGGCCCCTAAGGCCGTAGTAGGAGGTGGAGAGAACAAAGGCATATTTTTTAAAAGACGCACGGCATTTATGCCAGCCAATATGCCCGTAGCCGCCGATTCTACATAGCCCTCTACCCCGCTTAACTGCCCGGCGATAAAGACATTAGGCAAGTTTTTTAAGCGTAGGTATTTATCTAAAACCCTTGGGGCGTCAATAAAGGTATTGCGGTGGATGCTGCCATAACGGGCAAATTCAGCCTGCTCAAGCCCCGGAATAAGGCGAAAGACTCGCTTTTGCTCTGACCACTTAAGCTTGGTCTGAAAGCCAACCATGTTATAGAGGGTACCTTCTTTATTATCCCGTCTAAGCTGCACCACGGCATAGGGCTGTTTGCCAGTCCGAGGGTCAATTATGCCAACGGGTTTCATCGGCCCAAAGCGCAGCGTATCCTTACCCCTTTCGGCCATCACTTCTATCGGCAGACAGCCTTCAAAGTAACGAGGTTCCTCAAAGGCGTGTAGTGGTACCCTCTCTGCCTTAAGCAAGGCTTCATAAAACCGGTTGTATTCCTCTTCGTTTAAGGGACAGTTGATATAATCCTCCCCCTTACCATAGCGAGAGGCGAAAAAGGCAATGTTCATATTAATAGAATCAGCATAGACAATAGGGGCAATGGCATCATAAAAGTGAAGATGCTCTTTGCCAGTGATGCGTTTTAAATCTTCGCTTATGGCGTCGCTAGTCAAAGGACCGGTAGCAAGGATAACGATGTCGTTGCGGGGGATCTCCGTTACTTCCTCGTGGCGAATCTCAACTAAAGGATGAGTGGTAATCTTTTGGGTAATATATTGGGCAAAACGTTCTCTATCTACGGCTAGGGCCTTGCCTGCGGGCACGGCCGTCTTCTCAGCCGCCTCCATCACCAACGATCCCAAACGGCGCATTTCCTCTTTAAGCAGACCAACGGCCGTGGTAACCTCTTGAGAACGGAGGGAGTTACTACAGACAAGCTCAGCCAGATAGGCCGTCTTGTGGGCCGGGGTGGTCTTTTGGGGCCTCATTTCATATAAAATAACCGACTCACCTCGGCGCACAATCTGCCAGGTGGCCTCTACCCCGGCTAATCCTCCGCCGATAACAATAATGGCCATAAGAATTAAAGCTTGTAGACCTTTTCGCCAGGAAGGACGGCCACTCCATTTTTCGTAAGGACATCTATGGCCCTATCTAGCTCATTAATGCGGAAGAGGATGACGGCACCTTTCCCACTTTGCTGCACAAAGGCATACATGTATTCCACATTGATGTTTTCCTTAGCCAAAATGTCCATAATGGCCGCCAAACCACCTGGCCTATCAGGCACCTCTACGGCAATGACCTCAGTTTTGCCTACGGTAAAACCGTTTTCCCGTAGAACCTTAAAGGCCTTTTCTGTATCATCCACAATCAGCCGCAGGATGCCAAAATCACTCGTATCGGCCAAAGAAAGGGCCCGAATATTAATATTGGCGCTAGCCAGGGTTTTTGTCACCTCGGCCAAGCGCCCAGCCCGATTTTCTAAAAAGATGGATATTTGAATGACCTTCATCGTGGCCTCCTTTTCTCTAAATCTGCCTTTTATCAATCACCCGCTTGGCCTTACCCATGCTGCGTTCAATGGTCTTGGGTTCAACCAACTTGACCTTGCAAGAAATGCCTAGGGTCTCCTTAATGTCCTTTTCAATCCGTCTTTCCAGTTCCTGCAGCTTCCGCACTTCATCTGAAAAGAGACGTTCAGTCACCTCTACCTGTACCTCTAATACATCCAAGGCCTTTTGTCTGTCTACGATAATGACATAGTGCGGGGCAACTTCTTCATGCTGCATAAGCACGCTCTCTATCTGGGAAGGAAAGACATTTACACCTCTGACAATGAGCATATCATCGGTCCGACCAGTTACCCTTGCCATTCTTACCATCGTCCGGCCACATTTACACGGCTCCTTATACAAGGCCGAAATGTCCCGTGTGCGATAGCGAATCAAGGGAATACCCTCTTTCGTAATGGTCGTTAGGACAAGCTCTCCGGTTTCACCATAAGGAAGTACCTCACCAGTCTCAGGATCAATAATCTCAGGGATAAAGTGATCTTCAAAGATGTGCAGCCCATCCTTGGCCTCAATGCACTCTACGGCCACGCCCGGCCCTAAGACTTCGCTTAAGCCATAAATATCAATGGCATCAATACCAAGCTTGTCCTCTATCTCCTGCCGCATTCTCTCAGACCAAGGCTCGGCTCCAAAAATTCCTACCCGGATGGCCAAATCCCTTTTAAAATCAACCCCCATTTCCTGGGCTACTTCCCACAAATGTAACGAATAAGAAGGTGTACAGGTAAGCACTGTTGGACGAAAGTCCTTCATAATGGTAATTTGCCTTTTGGTATTACCACCAGAAACTGGAATGACCGATGCTCCTAAGGTTTCTGCCCCGTAATGCACGCCTAGCCCACCGGTAAATAAACCATAGCCATAAGCATTGTGAATAATGTCATTTTGGCTCACCCCGGCAGCAGCCAAGGCCCTGGCCATAAGCTCTGACCAGGTTTTGATATCCCGACGGGTATAACCAACGACAGTAGGTTTGCCCGTGGTACCAGAAGAGGCATGAATTCTTACGATCTGGCTCATGGGCACGGCAAAGAGGCCAAAGGGATAATTATCCCGTAGATCCTGTTTGGTGGTAAAAGGTAGACGCTTAAGGTCGTCCAAGCTCTTTATGTCCTCTGGCCTTACCCCTGCCTCATCAAATTTTTTGCGGTAAAAAGGGACGGTATTATAAACCCGTTCTACGGTTTGCTGTAAACGCCGTAACTGGATGGCCTCTAAGGCCTCCCGTGGCATGGTTTCATATTCATCATTGTAAATCATCCTTCTCCTCCAGGCCTATTTTTGGCTTAGACTCTTTATCTTCAGTTCTATCCAGGCAGGCACAAAAGGATTGTCTTTATAACGCAGGGCCTTTTTATATAAGTTCAATGCCTCCCTGGGATGATCTTTTTCTAAAAGCAGGCCCAAATTGACATAGGCCCAGGCCGCTATTGGATGCGATGTCCAAGCATTAATGATTTCATGAAGGGTATTTTGAGCACATTTATCCAGGTTTACTTCCATATAATCACAACTGATCGCATGGAGAATATAAGGCACAAAACTGTTCTTACCACTCTTTTTTAAAAAGGTCTGATAGTATTTAATTGCTCCTTTAAAATCCTTTTCTTTCTCCGCAATAAAGGCCAAATTAAGGGCAGCAAACTTAGCTATTTTGGTATGGCTATTTTCAACTTTTTTAAGGTCTTTCTTAGCCTCTTTTATCTTACCCAATTGCAAAAGTTGCTCTGCCCTGGCATAGGTTATGATGGTATTTTGCTGCTTCTTTTGCCACCAGTACTTTATAACAAAGATAAGGCAAACAATTACAAGACAACCAAGACCAATATTAACTAATTGCTGCCAGTTATCTTTAAGATAATCTAGAATGCGGTTAGGCAGGGCAATAAACTCATCTGGGGCCGTAATCGGCCTTTTCTTTTTAATCTTCCTTACCATGCCGCTTAATTAACACAGATAAACGGCCAGGTCAAGAACCTGGGCCAATCAAGCAGAAAAAACTCCCTAAATTAGTGATTGTCCTCTCGCTATAACCAAGGCCCTGGCACATAATTTTCTTAAAGAAGGAGGAAACTCCTGGTGTTTTTTTATTTCAAATATACTTCCCCAAAAGGGGTCGCGGATTTGGGGAAGGTAGTAACCCTTGACAGCCAAATTTAAAAAATATATTTAAATATGCAAATGTTTTGATATGCTGAAACTTAAAGGAAGATCCAGCACTGAGTGCCTTAATTGGGCGGGCCAAAGAAATAAAATTAAGAAAACAAAAAGGAGGCTACTATGAGGTTAGATGAATTGCTCAAGGAAATGGATATTGCTTTTTTTGGCACATCTCAACACGGTGTAGGGCCTGATGGAACTGCTGCATTAATAAAGAATAAAGATGTATTCTTTTTAGATGTTCGCACTCATGAGGAGTATAAGTTTCTCCAATTTCCTTTTACACATCACATACCTTTAAATGAGTTACCGGATCGTTTAGAGGAAGTGCCAAAAGATAAGTTAATAATCACCTTTTGCTCGTCTATTGTCAGGGCTGCTATTGCCTATACCTATCTTCTGGAGAAGGGTTATGAGAAAGTAAAGATATTTCTTGGCACATCAGAACAATTAGCTACCTTGTTAAAGCCAAAACCTGTGTATAAAAATCTTTTAAAATAATTTAAATAATTTTTGATCTTGGAGGAGGTATGGCCAGAGAATTAATTGTGGGTTTGCTTATATTTACTGTTGCTGTTCTTATGACCATGGTGGGGAAAGGAGGGGGAAACTTTTATGTGGTGATACTCGCAATGGCTGGTATTCCCATGTATGAAGCAGCAACCACAGGGCAGTTTATCCTATTTACCGCATCCATTGCTGCTATGGTGGTATTTCAAAAGAACAAGTCTGTTTCGTGGCATCTGGCGTTATTCATTGGAATATTCGCGTCTTTGTCTGCAATGGCTGGTGGATATTTCTCTCACATGTTTAGCGGATTTACCTTAAAGATGATATTTGCTGGTATGTTATTTTTGGCTGGCCTAGTTATGCTCATCCCTGTTTCAGAAAAAAAGAACAAACTTGAAGATTCCCGTTTTGGTGTAATAACCTTTACTTCAGGTCCAAATGTTATAAAGGTAAATCTCTGGATTGCAGTGCCTGTTACTGTTTTAACTGGATTTGGTGCTGGAATGGTCGGTGTCTCTGGAGGGTCATTTTTAGTGCCTCTAATGGTTCTTGCCTGTGGGGCTCCCATGCATGTAGCTGTTGGGACAGCATCAACACTTATTGCTGCTACTTCTTTTATGGGATTTAGTGGACACGCCCTACGAGGAGACTTTAATCCAAAAGTTGCTGTTCCCTTGGCTGTAATCACAATTATAGGAGGAATTGTGGGGGGTAAGTTTTCTTTAAAAACAAAACCCAAATATTTAAAGCAGCTCTTTGCTTATACAAATTGGATCGCTGCTGCCTTTATGGTTATAAACGCATTATATACAAAGGGTATAATAACCAAACCCTTTTTGTTTTAGACCGGGAGAAGAAAGATAAAAATGGATAAGGAAGCTATAGAGTTATATATGGGCAATGCTGCACCGGGGCATTCTTGTGTTTTTACTTGCTGACAGTCCCTTAAAGGTATGTTATATAGTTCTTTATGAAGCAAAGGGATTATTTACGCACCCTTAAAGGTCTAAGCAAGTTGATGAGTTATATCTTAAGACATCATCCAGATGAGTTTGGGCTGGTTCTGGATGAAGAAGGATTTGTTTCTCTAAAAGAGTTACACCAGGCCATTATTGAGGATAAAAATTGGTCCTTTGTTCGTAAGTCGCACATTATGGATGTGGTTAATTTCAGCGACAGGCAGCGTTTTGAAATAAGGAACGGAAAGATCCGGGCTACTTACGGACATTCTATTCCGGTAAAACTCAATTATGAACCCGTTGCCCCACCTAAAATCCTTTATCACGCCACGACCAGAAAATCCTATCCTCATATCTTAGAAAAGGGACTTTTGCCTATGGGCAGGCAGTATGTCCATTTAACCGTAAACAAGGAATTGGCCCTGCGCATTGGCAAGCGGCGGGATAATAAGCCAGTTTTAATTGAGGTGCAAGCCCAAAAGGCGGCTGGTGCCGGCATTAAGTTTTATTGTCCTAACGAACTAATCTATCTGGCGAAGGAAATACCGCCGGCATATATCTCTGGCCCTCCATTAAGAAAGGTGCAGATAAAGACCCCAAAGCCAAAAGAAACGCCTCTGCCAAGTATTCCCCCTGGATCCTTCGTTTTAACGGCCGATATGATTGAACCCTTTTTTGACGAAAAAAAGGCTAGGGCCGACCGCTACGCCCGTAAAAAACAAAAGAATAGAAAAAGGTGAACAGACAACTTTTTAACGAAAATAGAAACACTATGTCTTCCCTTGCCAAACAAATTCTGGTTTAGTATCTTAACCTCATGATCAAAGTCGTTGATTTACATAAAAGTTTTGGCAGACAAAAAGTCCTTAAAGGTATCAATCTTGAGATTAGGCCTGGAGAAATCACGGCTATTATTGGGAGGAGTGGGAGCGGAAAAACGGTCTTAATCAAACATATTGTAGGTTTGTTAAAACCGGACAAAGGTCACATTTTTATAGACGGCATAGACATCACTCAGGCCGATGCCAAGACCCTAAAACAAATTAGAAAGCGGTTTGGTATGCTTTTTCAAGAAGCCGCCTTGTTTGATTCTATGACTGTGGGCGAAAACATTGCCTTTCCTTTAAGAGAACACACAAAATTAAGCGAGAAGGAAATTAAAAGGATCGTAAGAGAAAAGTTAGAACTGGTAGGCCTGCCCGGTACAGAAAATAAAATGCCTAGTGAGCTTTCTGGTGGCATGAAAAAACGAGTAGGTTTGGCCCGGGCCATTGTGCTTGAACCAGAAATCGTTATCTATGACGAACCCACCACTGGCCTTGATCCCATCTCCTCTGCCTCTATTTATGAATTAATTTTAGAAATGGAAAGACATCTTAACATTACAAGTATTATCATCAGCCATGACGTTCCTACCATCTTTGCTGTAGCCAATCGGGTGGCCGTCTTAAGTAAGGGTAGGATTGTCATGTGTGATGAGGCAGAGAAGGTTTTACGCTCAGATGATCCAGAGATAAAAAACTTCCTTACGGCGCAAATGCAAAAATTTCATACAAAACTTTCACAGTTGTGGTTCTAAAAATGGTTTTTACTATCTTAACCCTCTTCCCAGAATTTTTCACTTCTCCTTTGCAAACAAGTATTCTAGGACGAGCAATAAAGCAGGGAAAAATTAAGGTTAATGTTGTTAATATCCGCGATTTTACTACCGACAAACATAAGGTAGCCGATGATACCCCCTATGGGGGCGGGGCTGGTATGGTCATGAAACCAGAACCAGTTATTAAGGCTATCCAAAATGTAAAAAAGGATGACCCTAACGCTTGGGTCATTATGCTTTCTCCCCAAGGCCGTGTTTTCTCTCAAACCGTGACTAAGGAACTGATTCAAAGAACACACCTTGTCTTTGTCTGTGGGCATTATGAGGGTATTGATGAAAGGGTAAGGCTGTTTGTGGATGATGACATTTCACTTGGTGACTTCGTCTTAAGCGGTGGAGAGCCGGCTGCCCTTTGTATCGTTGACGCTGTCGCCCGGCTTGTGCCAGGCGTAGTAGGCAAATGGCAATCAGTGGAAGAAGATTCCTTTAGTCATGGCCTTTTAGAATACCCTCAATACACCCGTCCGCCAGAATACGAAGGCCATAAGGTGCCTGAAATTTTACTTTCTGGCCATCACCAAAAGATTGCCGCTTGGCGCAGAAAGCAAGCCCTTCTGCGAACTCTAATCCTAAGGCCTGATTTATTACTCACAGCTCAGCTTTCAGAACAAGATAAAGTCTTCTTAAAAAATATTTGTGAAAAAATAAAAAGGGCATGTAAAAAATAGATGTTCTTCAAAGACCAAACAATAAGGCAAGGGCATCTCAAATTACTTAGTCGTCCCTGAAAAACTCTGTTTTAGCTTCCAACCGGCCCCAATTGCTTTTCATATTGCTCATTCCAGATCAAGACAAAAAGAGCAAATAAAAATCCTACCGCCTCCCGCATCCATTTTTTGAA
>Ga0256842_1000193_pt1 | contig 54126 bp, 80 predicted proteins | sample 4559240metaG_FD_185973 | JGI IMG/M metagenome (GOLD analysis project Ga0256842, IMG submission 185973) | Hydrothermal vent microbial communities from Guaymas Basin, Mexico - 4559-240 | ecosystem: Environmental > Aquatic > Marine > Hydrothermal vents | place: Mexico: Guaymas Basin | collected... | reverse complement strand
CAACTATTATGCCATTTTTTTTGTATTTGGGAAACAAAAGAACCACTTTTTCCCAAATTTCTTTTTTTCTGTATATCAGAGAAAAACTTTTTTTTATTTCATTCCCATTTTTTTATTTATTATTAAAACACTAATTTAGTAATAAACTAATCAAGATGTGAAATTGCAAATAATCTTTTTAATGAGCGAGTAAGTGTAAAATTGCGTAACAACCTTTTAATGAGTAATTTAATAACAAATCTTCTTTTTTAATTTAAAAAATTAAACAATTGCTTTTAACAAAAGTTTTTAAAATAAAAATAATTAAACAATTGCTTTTAATGTTTTTTTTAAATAAAAATAATAGAATTTAATTTTAAGTTAATTTTTAATTAATAAGAAAAAAAATTATTTGTGATTTTTTTTTGCTAATATAAAATTTAGGTTATTTTAAAACCATAATTCGCTCATAGAAGCCAAATTTTAGCCATAGAGAGATTTTTTTACTTTAACCTATATAAAGATATAGGTTGATTAAAAATCGTTTCTCTATGGCTAAATTTTAAAGAATTTAAGTTTTTAAAAAACATTTTTTTAAATTGTTTGGTTTCTTTGGGAATAAAAAAAACAACCTGTGTTTAATTTACACAGGTTAATTTAAATGGATTTTTTTCAATTAATGGAAAAATTTTTGAAATTGAAATTTGTTTTGAATTTGAAATCAAGAAAGCAGTTTTAAACCATAAAATTTGGGATTTTTATTTTCCCAATCAAAAATTAAAGAATACAAATTCATAAATTCTTGAAACTTACTTATTTTTATTTCTGTGTTAATTTTAAAAAAATCTACAAAACTATCTATTTTTTTCTTAATATTGTATTCAGGCAATTTGTATTTTCTTTTTTCTGGTGTTGTTTCAAAAAAATGTAACATCTCTTGAATTTCGGGTGAATACACTCCACTTGGTAAAATTTCAGAAAATATTTCTTTTCTGTTTTTATCGGGCAAAATAAAAAATATTATTACCTGTGCTTTATTTCTTGAATAGTTATTTATTTTCATTAATTGCTCTTGAACATAAGCAACTATAGTTAACAAATCTATATTTTTCATTTTGTTTATCCTTTTCTAATACTTTCAATTTCGTTTTCTAATTCAGTTAACATATTAAACATATTATTGTAAATATCATAAGAAATATTATTTTTAGAATACAATTCTTCTAAAGATTCAAATAAATATTCAAAAATTTCTTTTAATTTCACTCTCATTTTTATTCTCCTTTTTTTCTTCAATTATTTCTAAACACCAAATTTCAACAGCTTCTAAATATTTTCCAATTTTAACAATAGCTACTGGTAAATTATATTCATCAATAGAAATAAATGAAATAATATCAACTTTTTCACCAATTTTTAAATTTCTTGTTGGAATACGACTATTTTTTTCCAATAATTTTCGCTTTCATTTTTATTCTCCTTTCTTTTTAATCTCATAATCAAAATACAAATAGTCTTTATATAACAAGTAAATTTCATATCCTTCATCAATCATTCTATTAAAACCAATTGCTGTATCTTTTGTGCAATGATATTTTAAATTTTCTTTTGTTAAAAGAATTTTCTTTACATCATCTTCTTTTTCTTCTTTCTTTTTTATTTCCACTTTTTTAAGTTCATCAATAAATTGTAATATCTTATTATGGCAATATGGACATAAAAAATATTGCCTTCCTATTCTTTTATCCACAACAGTAAGAATTTCTGGTGATGTATTGGTGTTATAAACAACACCGCACAAATCACAATCTAACATTTTTTATTCTCCTTTCTCTAATAATTCTGGATTTTCATAAATGTTTCCTAAAATTCTTATTTTAGCATTTAGTCCCCGATATTTTGTTACAGCGTTGTATAAGGAAATATTTGGGTGTTCAAATAGAAACATAAAATCTTCTGGTGAATACCAGACTTTTCCTTTATCCGAAAATCTTCCATGGTAAAATCCACTTTCAGCATACCCATAAAATTCTATAACATCTCCTTCGTAAATTTCTTTATTATTTTCATCTCGTAAACCTGTATATTGACCAACTGTTTCAGGTGTTACTTCAATATAATTATCAGTTCCTTGTTTATTAGGATAACCAGTCCCAATATAATACTTACCATCATCTATTATTAAATTACCAGTTACCCATTCACCTTTTTTCACCCAACCATATAAATCATTTGTTTTTGTTTTACCCCTAAATTTTATTTCTTTTACTAAATTCATTTTTAACACCCCCAGAATAAAGCAATCGCTTTTTTAAAACTTGTAATTCGCTCGGAATATCCATTCACCCAAGCAACATATTTAATTAAAGACCAAGCAAAAACCCATAATAGAAAATTAAACATAACTACTGGCAAGCAAATTAAAAATAAAATTTTTTTCATTTTTATACTCTCCTTTTAATCAAAATAAACAATAAAATAAACTATGGCAATGCCAAAAATTGCAAAAAGAATAAAACTTAAAAAATAATTTAACCATTCCATTTTTTACCCTCTATAAACAAAAAGTTTTTCAATTCTATATTTATTTCGTTTTTTTCCTGTTAAATTACTCATTGGAACATGTCTTTGTTTCTCCCAGACAATAACAAAATCATTTGGAGCAGTGTATTCCGAAACAAATATCTTATAACCAATTTTACTCATTTTCCTTACCCATTGCCAGAATTTGTCGTGGTTAAATTTATGTTTATATCCTTTTGTTTGTTGGTAAGGTGGGTCAACATAAATAATACTGTTTTTACTATAATTTATTTCATCATAGGATTTACAAATAAATTTAACACCTTGTAAATTTTTAGATTGCTTCAAAGCATCTCTATAACTTTCTGCGACATAATCCCTTTTTCCAATCTTATCCCTTCTAAAACAATCAAACCATTTCCCACCCCAAGACAAAGCGTAACCAACATAACCAACCAACCATTTTGGGTGTTTTTCTTTGTTGTTTTTAATTTCTTTATAATCTTCTTCAGTAAATTCTTGATTGTTTTTAGGTAGTTTTTCTGGAAAATCACGAATTGCTTTTAATGCTTCAATTACATATTCATCAACATCAATAGCAATGCGATTTTTCAATGGAACTTTATCAACCAAATTCCCACCACCACAACAAACATCATAAAAAATAACATCTTCTGGTATATTTTCAAGCATGATTGGAATAATGTATTTAGCAACTCTTCTTTTGCTACCTTGATATTTCATTTTTTACTCTCCTTTAAATTTATTTGGGTATATTCTCATAATTTTATCATAAACAGTTCTACCTTTCTTATCAATTAGTTTTTTATCACGCATATAATTTTCAATTTTTTCTGGCACCCATCCATGATTCAATTGATTGTGTGCCAGTGTTTCTTTTTGAGCTTCACAATATATAGTAAACAATTTTGGATGATATGGTATTTTTCGACCCCAATAATAGCTAAGAATAAATGCTGGGAAGAAACCAGCTGTATTTTTAGCACTAAATAATTCAATTGTTTCTTCCTCTGTTAAATTATATTTTTCCTTTATATATTTAAAACTTGTAGCATTAACTCTTACAATTTGATGTAAAACAGTCCAGCCCTTTTTAGTAGCCCACGAAAGAATATGTTTTTTATCACTTGGTGGCTCCCAGCCAAGATTTGCTATTTTGTGAGCTACCGTCATACCAGTTTTCTTATCTCTCAATGCTAAAACTTCTTCTTGTTCAGGTGGGATATTATATTTGAATGCTATCTCAACTGCTTTTTTAAAATTTAAATCTTTTACATTATAAAGGTTTTTATATTGATTTTTCGAAAGAACTGTAAAATAATATACTCCTGGATTTTCTTTACCATAAATATGGTTTGATACTATTCTTGGACTATTAGCAGAAAATAAAATTAGTTCTGTATTAAAATCTGGTATTTCATATACTATCCATAGCCTTTTTGTAATTGTATATCCTTCTCTTTCTCCGATCCCCCAATGCCATCGGTCTTTATTATATTGATTTAAATATTTTTGGGGGTTTGTTTTGATAGTATCTAAAATTTGTTGTAATTTATAGTATTTTCCGCTTTGTTGTGTAAATATATATAGTTCCTCAAAGTTTTTAAAGATTTTTACTTCATAATTATACATAATTATATCCTCCTTTTTATACCTTATAAAATATAATTTCTTTTTTTTGCATTTAAACCACTATAGTTTTTCGTTTTAGAAATCATAATTTCATAAAGTGCTATTGAAGTAGCGTTTGCAACATTCTGATTTTAATCTACATAAAACTAATTTCAAATTTTTTTCTTTTCATAACAATTTATTAAATTTGTTACTATGCGGTTTATATATATATCTATATGTTTAATTAGAAAATTTATTTGTGATTTTAATGTGTTGTATTTTTCATTATCATATCTTATTAACATAGACCACCAACCGATGCGCACATTGTTTTTTTGTAATACTTTATTTTTTTTAACTAAATATTTATAATTTAAAATTTTGTTTATTTTTGATATATCTATCTCTTTACAAATATACTGGTTTATATATTGTGCAAAAAGTTTTAACGATATATCATTCAGCCTTAACAAAAGATATTCTTTACAATTCTTTATCCCATCACAATCTTCATCATCATCATCACAACATGCTGGTTCTTCAAAAAGTATTCCTATGGACATATTTAAATTATGTCCATATAAGCGAATATTTGAATACAACATTAACTCAGGAAACTCATTACGAGGTATTAAAAATATTTCCTTTTTTATATGATAATTTTCGTTTGTTTTATAAAGCAATCTTTCTGTGATATAGGGTAAAGTTAATATTTTATGATTATTTATACCACCCTCCACTTTTTTTCCATTACCATTAAGAAGATTGATTATTTTTTTCATTTTTCTTCCTCCTTTTTTTTACTTTGTTTATTTTACCTATTTAAAATTTATCACACTTTATTTTGCATGTCAAGAAAATTTTAAAAAAAACGCCCCACCGATTTGAGCATGCTTCTAAAATAGAAACAGAGGCTTGGTGGGGTCTGTCAATATAAATTTAACACATTTTTATAAAATGTCAAGCATTTCTTTCAATATATACACGGAATTCATTCATAGCATTTCTTGCTTTTTCAAACAATTCTTTACTTTTTTCATCAGGCATATCATCAACTGAAGCGTATTCTGTTACAAAATAACCAAAACCTTCAATTTCAAATTGTTCTAAAATTTCTTTAAATGTCATCATTCTTCAACTCCTTTATTTAATAAAACTAAATATCCAAGCTATCACATCAACAGTCCAACCATTACCCAACATTCTATATCTTTGTGTTTTTGAAATCTCTTTAATTTTATCATCATCAAACAACCCGTATTTTGTGAAATTATCGGGTAATGTTTGTAAACGTTCAGCCTCATTTATTGTAAACAATCTACATTTTGTTTTATTTTCATTTAACAAATATTGTGCAGGACGACTCGCAACTGTTGTTATAGTGTTGCTTTTTTTCTTATTAACCCAATTACAAATGTTTATTCTCTTAGTGTTACCACATTTACCAAATAAAAAATTAGGTATGTCTCTAAATTCAACATTTTCCAATATATCTTTCAATAATATTCCTTTATCATCTGGTAAACCTTCAATTGGTATATTTGTCCAATATAATCGTTTTCTATTTTGAGCAGAAACCAATGCCGAATTTATCATGATTGGTTCAACACCTAAATATTTAGAAATTATATCTTGCCATTCTTTTTTCATAACAACATTTTCTAACAAAAAATATTTTGGTTTTATTTCTTTTAATATTCGCACAAATTCAAAAAACAATTTACTTCGTGGGTCATTAAAATTCAATCTTTTTCCAGCCATTGAAAAACCTTGACAAGGTGAACCACCAATCAACAAATCAATTTTAGGCAATTTTTCACCTTCCACATTTTTGACATCTCCCAAATGAACAATATCTGAAAAGTTATATTTTGATACAGCAATTGCACATTTATCAATTTCACTTGCAAAATATTTATCGAATTTTATTCCGGCTCTTTGTAAAGCTAAATACCCACAACTTATACCATCAAATAAACTCAATACATTCATTATTTTTCACCCCCATTATTTAAAATATCTTCAAACAAGATATGATATTTTTCGGGAATAGCAAAAACAATATTTTTCGCCAATTCACGAATTTCAAAATGTGCTCTTGGTGATAAACGCAATTGTAGAAAATTTCTTAAACTTCTTGCGTTTACGCTCCAAACCAATTCTGTTTTAAATGCTTCAGGAAGTGCATATTTCAAAATATCATTTTTAATTTTAAATTCTTTTTTAAGCATAAATATTTTTTCTAAAGTTTCTTTTATCACCAAATCAACTCGTGGGTCTCCAGAAGAAACAAACAGTTCCATAAGTTCTTTATTCTTCACGTCTTTAGAAAGTGTATAACGAGTTGACTTTACAGAAAACGACGAAATTCGATGGCGTGAAAGTTCAATTAAACATAAACGAGAAATGTCTGTTATTCTAAATGTCATCATAATATGCTCCAGCGTGCTGGTATGATTATTTTTAATTATTTTTCTAATTAATTCCCTATCTTTTGTTCCGATTGCTATTTTTTTTCTACCATCTGAATACCAATATTCTACACTATCACTTTTATCAAGTGAATCATAACAAGTTCTTATTGCATCTACAACAACCCATAATGGTGTAATTGATAACAATTCAACTCTCATATTATACACTCCTTTTCCAAATATTTTAAAATTTCTTTTTCTGCTTCTTTTTGCCATCTATAATCTTTTAAATCTTTACAAACATAATATTTAGCTTTTGATTTTTCTAAAATATTTTCCATTACATATCTTTCAAATTCCATAAAACGGACATAATCTCTAATAAAGGAATGCTTCCTATTATCATAATAATTTTTCGGCTCATCTAATTTAAAAAACTCTAATAACTTTGTAGTCATACAAGTCCATCTAATTTTATCTTCTCTATATTTTTTCCAATTCTCTGACAACCATCTTTTTGTTTCTAATGGAGTGATAATATATAAATCACCTTCTTTAATAAAATTATCAGCTACAAATTGAAATAATAACTTATCATAATCATCTACCATCCAAGCTACCACATCAATTAAACTTCGGTCATAAATAGTTATGTCTTCTTCTTGTTTTTGCTCCTTTAAAACCTGCCCTAACAAAAACAAGGTTTCTCTATGCATAAGTGAATAATCTTTAAACCAATCTATTGGAAAATTTCTAATTATCTCACCATCTTGCTTTAAATTGTATTTTTTAGCTATTTTCTCAACAAAGGTTGTCTTCCCAACCGCTGAACCACCACAAACAAAAATTTTCATAGTTTATTCTCCTTTCTTTAATTTTACTAGTCACAAAGCTTACAAACATTCCAATCGTTAAAACATCCTTTTGTATCACATAAATCATGATATGCTACTGTTATTTTTCCTGTTTTAGTAAATTTAACCACAACACCCTCAAACAAAAGTATAGAATGTCCTTTTTTCCTTGCCACAACTACCTTATCACCTATTTTTAATTCTTTACCCCTAAAATCTTTCATAGTTTATTCTCCTTTCTTACCATTCTTTTTTTAATTTTGCTTTTTCTTTTTTTCTATCTTTTTTGTGTATTTTTTCTTGTTTGGAATAACTTGTGGTCTTGGTATTTTCATGTTTCTACTTATTTTTTTAATCTGTTTTACTATACTCATTTTTTATTCTCCTTTTTTTCTAATAATTTTAAAATTTTAACATATATTTTTTTAGCTACTTCATTATCTTTTACTTTTTCCATTACACTAGCTGTAATATAAGCATATCTAGTTGATTTAGCAGGAATAAATGTATAAGGTATAAATGATACAACAGCTATAATAATTAAGATTACTAAACCTTGTTTTGTTCGTTTATAAATTTCAATACATTCCTCAATACCATCCATTGCCATAATAATCACAAACAAACATAAACATGTGCTTAAAAATAAAGTTGCCATCATAAATATAGTAGTTGTAAAAGATTCCACCTTAGATAAAATATCATTTAAATAAAATAAAAATACTACACTTTTCATTGTATTAACCCTCCTTTAATAATTCTGGATTCTCGTGAATATTCCCAACCACTTTTATATTTCTTAAATCTTTTAATAAAACCATATCATTACCTATAGCATAACAACCCCATTTAGAAACATAACAAACAACTCCTTTTACTTCACCCGCATTATAACCTAACATATCTACTAATTCACCTTTTACAATATCACCTTCATAAATTTCTCTATCACTTTCATCTTTAAGTCCAGTGTATTGTAAAAGGATAAAATTTTTGATATTTTTCCATTTATTTCCTTGTTGTATTTTTATATCTGCAATTGTTCCATTTTTATAATATCCTACCGCCCACACAAAACACATTTTTTTCTTCTTTTTATCCCAAGCTCTAAACTTAATTTTTCGCATTTTTGTATCCCCCTTCTTCTAATAATTCTGGATTTTCGTGAATATTTCCCACAATTCTCAATTCATTTTCTTTAAAATCTGGGAAATAAAAAGTTCTTGCTGATGATATTTGATATAAATAAAACCCTGCTTCTGGTTCTCCCCACTCGCAAATATATTTTTCATCCGAATTATCAGCAAGAATATCTCCTTCATAGATTTTCTTTCCATTTTTGTCTTCAAGTCCTGTGTATTGCATCACTTCCACACAATTAGGGTCAAAATATATAGGTTCCCCAAATTCATCGAAATCTCTAATTACTTCTACATACCAAGTAGATAAATATATTTTAGATTGATAAACACCTTTAACTGTTACATCATTAACCATTTTTTTCTTCTTTTTATCCCAAGCTCTAAACTTAATCTCTCTCATTTTTCTTCTCCTTTCTTTTTATATTTTTCCTTAAAATTTTTCATTCGTATTTCTCGTTTTTCCAATTGCTCTTTTTTTTCTTTCCAAATGTTTCTTTCTTTCGTTTTTAATACAATCCAACAATGGTGTTTGTTTAATGAGTTGTATTTCTTTTGTTTTAGCACAAAATTTATATTCACAAACAACAAAATTTGAACACCTATACACCCAATCACTAATTGTATTATCACAATATCTTAGACAACCATTTATTATAGCAAGATTAAAATTATGTTTGGACACCCAAAAATATGGTGTTTTTCTTTTTCGCATTCCTTTTGTTAAAAATGTTTCTCCATCAATGATACAATATAATTTAATACTCATTTTTTATTCTTCTTTTTTCTTTAAATTCTTTTCCTGTTTCATATCGATTACAGTAAAAATCAAGAGAAACTACCATTTGTGTTTTTGAAACAAACATTCGTTGAATGTTTTTAGGATGACTACATAAATAACCAATCACACAGAATTTCATTCCCCAATTTATATCTTCTTCATATTGTTTAACATTTCGTTTGGTATCATCATCACAAACTAACAATAAATATTTACAATTTTTACAACATTTTTTCATTTTTTATTCTCCTTTAAAACAATTTCAACTGCATTTTCGCTTTTAGGTTTAAACAAAAATTCAGCTTTACCATCAACAAGAAAAATGTTTAAACCATCTGGTGTTTCAAGAATTTCGAGTGTTTGATTGTGTGAAAAAATCAAAATTCTTCTTTCTTGACATGGTTTAATTTTCATTTTTTCCTCCTAACCTAACACCAAACTATTTTCAATTTCTTGATATGTTTCAGTTTCTTTGTAAAATTTAAAATTCATTAAACCAGCAGTGTTATATCGCTCACATTGCTCAACAAAATTTACAACCGACCAATCATCTTCGTCCCAAAACATTGTTATAAAACTTGATGCGGTCCTTGCTGGTTCTTTTGTGCCAACACTATCCTGAACCGATGGTCTAACACATTTCGGGTTGATTTTCTTTTTATAATGTTTCCCACTTTCTGAATCTCGAACCCATTTAAAACTTTCCACTTGTAATTGTTTTAAAGCAAGAATTACCACATCATTACTTAATGCTACTTCTTCTAATCGCAATATATTTTTTGTAAAACCAAACCACGAATCATCATTTTCGTTTAAAAGTTTATCAAAGGTATCAATCACAAAAAACTTAACACCCATTTCATTTGCCAAATAATCAATCGTAGAAATTACATTTTGTAATTTGCGTGAATGCTGGTTTAAAATGAGCAATTGTGTATTTTTATAATCTTCAATCATCTTTCCTTTTGCTTCTTCTGGTGTTGACACGGAATACACTTCATACACCTTTGCCATTTTACGCAAAAATTCATGCTTATCCATTTCAAAATTGAAATAAGCAACTTTGTAGTTTCTTGAAACATTGTAAGCAAGTGAACGAGCAAAACAAGATTTTCCAACTTTAGTAAACGCCCCGATAAATGAAATTCCCGTGCGATACCCACCATTAAGTAATTGGTCAAATTGCGGAAAACCTGTTTTAATCAATTTTTCTTTTATTCCAGTAAACGCAATGTCTAAATCTTTAGCAAACAAATCAACCGATGGAATTTTCGCCGAATTATAGCGGTCAGCAAAAGATTTTAAATTGTTTAAAAAATCAATCACTTCGGGTATTGTTTTTCCATCAACATCAAATTGCTCAATTTTCTTTTTAATTTCTTTTCGAACATATTTCTCAACAAAATTTTCAATCGCCAAATGAACATTATGCACATTATCAACAAAAAATTCATCAATATTCAAGCGGTGATACACTTCAGGAAAATCATTAGAAATCTTTTCAAAAATTGCTGTTAAATCACATGGTTTTTCTTCGGTATAAAGATTTGACCCAATATGAAAAATAAAAGCGTAATCACGATTTTCAAACATTTCAGCATTAATGTTTGTATAAATTTCACGAGTGTAGCGTTCAAACAACAATGCTTGAATAATTCGTTTTTCAAGGTCTTTCATTTTTTCCTCCTTAGAAAATAATCCGCCATTAAAATTGCTTCAATTTCATCATCAGATTGTGCTTGCCATTTCGGGAATCTCTTTTTAAACACACTTCTTACTTTTAAACCTTTATCTCGTTGTTTCAAACCATGAAAAGATTTCCATGAATTTGGTGAAATTTCATCATTAACATAACACGAATTATCAACAAAAGCAAGGAAAATTACACCAATTGCCATATTCACAGTATGATGTGTGCGATAATTCATTCGCTCAGTAACAACATAAGAAAAATCAATATCTTTAAATATACGAAAAGCGTCGTAAATTTGTTTCAACCTTTGAACCAAACTACCTTTAGCAACAATTGTCCCAGAGCGATGAATCTGACCATCTTTAATCCAACACCAACCAAGTGATTTAGTTGATGGGTCAATTACCATTGCATTCATTTTTCTTCCTCCTTTATTGTGCGTTTTAATATTTTTAAAAAATCATCGATTCTATTATTAAAAACTGCTATGAAAAAACTATGAATAACCAAAAAATGTTTTTCATGTATTAAATTTTGGTTCATTCTTACAAATTGTTTTAAATTCTTTTCAAGATTATTATAATCGCTGATATACAATTTATCTTTAAATTTTTCAATCGTGTATAATGCTTTTTTCAAATCAATTGTCCTATCTCTGTGTTTAAATGGATATCGCACAAGATACTTAAAAACTTTTGCTGTATAAATATTTAATTTAGCATTATACATAAAATCAATTGGTTCATAAGCCATTTGCTCATAATATTTTGGTTTTTCTTTATCAAGTTTAGACATTTCCAACCTCCTTATACATATTTTAAAAGTAATTCTTTTATATCCTTGTTAACACTTTTTTTAATCATCTTAATCTCTTTTTTTTCAAGCGAACTAATATCGTTGTCTTTGATAAAATCATTCCAAGCATCTTGTAACATTAAACCCATATACAAACCTAATCCTTTTATATTGATAATTACACCATATTTTGAAAACACATTTTGTAACCTATTTTCGGTGATATATTCTTTGAAAATTTTAGAATATTTTTCAACCACTGGTGATGGTGTATAACTCTTTTTAGTTTTTTGTCTCTCTGCAAATTTCGTTGCTTTCTTTTTCAATACAAACCTTTCACAACCCCAAACATAATCTTTGCTCAAAGGTCTAATTACAATACCTTCAGCAATTCCTTCACCATAAAATGTTTTTTGATTTTCAACATCAAAGTTTAAACATTTTTCTAAAGTTCCAACCTCAACAATTTTAACAAAATATTTCTTAAAAAAATCCGAGTTAATTTTATTATAAGGCAAATACCCATAATTTTCAACCCAAATATCAAATAATTTATAATTTCTTTTCAAACCTTTTAAATCAATTAACTGAGTATATTTAACACCCTTTTGAACACCATCACCAAAAAACTCACCATAAAATACAACTCTTTTAGAATTGTATTTATCCATTAAATCCAACCCATAATTACGAATAGCGAACAACATATCTTTACCGTATTCATTTTTAAAAAACTCGCCACATTTAAAAAAATTAGCGTCAGTATAATTGTTCCTACTTTGAAATCGTAAACTATCATCTTTGTTAATTTCAACACCAAGATTCGTTCCGTGTATTTTTTCCGTTGCAATAAAATCTTCATAATTTAATTCTGGAAACCGATTTAACCATTTTTCAATAAATTTTTCTCGATAATGATTTTCAATACTTGAATATTTTTTTAACATGTTTCTAACCTCCTTTTTTACTCCTTAATTTTTGTAATATTCTTCCCAGCTAATTTCCTTAATTTCAGTTTTACATTTTTTACAACAAACTATTCCGTAATAACTAGCATCCGCTCTTTGATTTCTAATTAACAAAAACTCTCTCAACCCACAATTTGGACAACCATTTTCTATCTTTATCCAATTAACAAAATGATTTGTTACAAAATCTTTTATTTCCATTTTTCTGGAATAAGTGATTTAATTTTTTCCCAATCAATTTCAACATACGAATAATTACATTTTTTTCCCAATTCGTAAAATTTTTTCAAATCATCAACACTTCTGGAAACTTTGCTATCACTAGTTTCATATTTGCCTTGTAAATGGATTTCTATATATTCATAACCTTTTTTTAAAGCAACGAGAATATCATCAAGACTATCAAAATGTGATGAGTAACCACACAAATCACTAGCATAATGTTTAAAAAAATCTTCAATCATACTTTCATTATATGCTGGTTTGTTATATGTCATAAATGTTAAAAACGGAGTGACATTTTTCTTTGTTGAAACTTTTAATTTTTTATAATACAAGCAAGATTGTGGATTTTCAACTACAGGCATTGAAAGAAACACATCCCAATCATCAGGTATAATTGTTAACAAATCTAAATACATGTTTGGTTTAAATGAAAAACAAGCTGGAAATTTGACTTTTTTTGAAACCGAATTCATTTTTAAATAACGCTTCAATGCTGGAACATCCCAAACACTTGCGAACCATCTCCAAGATGGAACATTTGCTTCTTTAAAAACTACATCCCAATCAAGCTCCATTTGTTTTTTATAGTCGATATATGAAATTGATTCACCACGAACAAAGCGCTTTTCTTTCCACATGTGTTTAGGAACACAAATTTCTGGAGTGCGAATTTGAACTTTAAAAAAATCAACATAAGGTTCAAATTCTTTAATTATTCGCAACGCTTCATTTCGGTCTCCTTGATGTGCAATTCCAATTTCACCAACAATTTTAGTTTTCCCTATCATTTTTTTATCTCCTTTATTCTTTGTTTTGCAATTTTACAATATTTTTCTTCAATTTCAATTCCTATCCACCTACGATTTAATTTTTCACATGCCACAAGTGATGTTCCAGAACCACAAGTGAAATCTAAAACAACATCATTTTCAAGCGTATATGTTTTAACAAGATATTCTATTAAAGCAAGTGGTTTTTGTGTTGGGTGCAAACCTCTATCGTCATTTTTAAAATACAATAAATTATTCGGGTAACCAGAATATTTTTGAATATAAGGTTTACCTTTCTTTAAAGAAGATTTTTTAGCTTTACCTAATTCTGTTTCAGCATAAGAACCAGTTATTTTTTCCAAATTAACTTTTTTAATTGTTTGTGGATAGTATTTTGGTTTTATCTTACACCCACTATTCACACCAAATTTACCAAACACATTTATATATTCAATATAATTCAAAGGTCTATATTTTGCTTGAAAAAAACAACCAGTTGTGTTTTTTATCCAAATCAAATCATATTTGAATTCTTTTATATTACTCATTCTCAAATATGGTGAAAATTGCTCACCAGCAAATAATAATATTGTTGCGTTTTCTTTTCTTATTTCTTTTAATATTTTCCAAATTTTTTCAAAAGACAATAATTTATCCCATTTTAAAGATGTATTACCATAAGGTGGGTCTGTCAACACTAAATCGAAAAATTTTTTTGGAAACCTTTTCATTATTTCTAAACAATCACCTTTATAAAGTATTCCATTTTCTGTTTCAAAATATCTATTCTCTTTAGGAAATTTATTTTTCCAAGTCATTTTTTTCTCCTTTCTTTTTTATTTCAACATCTTTGAATACATTACCTTGATAAATGAGATGAACATCATATCCCATTTTTTTTAACTTATATATTATTCTTAAACAAATTTTTTGGTCCAATCGTTTATAAGAGTTTTCAATCACTTTTCTAACAATACTTTCCCAATTCATTTTTTACCTCCTTTGTTTTTCTATATAATATCACACACTACTACTCTTGTCAAGAAAAAAAGCGGGGAAAAATCCCCGCTAAAACAAAAATTATAAAAAACACAATTTATTTTACAGCTTTCAATTGTGATTTCTCCTCTTCAAGCAAACCCATCTGTTCAAGCATTTGTTTAATTTGTTTTTTACGCACATATTCTTCAGCATTTTTATCAATATCTTCCTTATTCAAACCATAATACTCGCAAAATTCAGAATATTTTTCAGGTTGGTTTAGGACAAATTCAGCAAATTCAGAAGCTCGTTCAAACGCCATTTCTGGAATAGTGTCCATGTCAACGTAAACACCACCCTTTGCATTTCCGAACCCCACTACAATCTTCCCATCATCGACAACTCTCATTTCAACAAACATTCCCTTTTCCAATTTCCTACTTACTTTTTTTTCACCCATTCAAAATTCCTCCTTTATTTTTTGTTTAACTTTATCAAAATCTTCAATCGTATCAATATCTTGTAAAAACATTTTATCTTCAAATGGTTTAGCAACTATTTTAAACCCAGAAAACGAATGTATAAAATAGTGTAAACCATAAAAGAAAATAAAAAATGACCCACTTTCCATTTTACAAACACCTTTTCCGAAAACATCATCTCCTTTCAGTATCGGATTTTTAACTTCAACCGTTGAAGCAAGGAATGGATTGTTTTTATCCACACTCATCACCGCCTGATAAACATTCCGTAAATCTCTAAATGGTGTTGTCGGTTGTAGAATAACAACAATATCGTTCCACCCAAATTCTTCATTTAAACCCAAATTCATCATTGCTCTTGAAAAACATTGAGCAATGGCTACATTTGCTTGTGCGTATCGTTTTTCTCTATTATGCCACACCACCTTCCCTTCATATTTTTGTGGGAGTTTTATATTGCTATCAAAAACAATAACAACATCCCAATTATTTTTAATTTTTATATGTTTTTTCAAAACTAAAGCAAAATCTAACGTATGCTCGAAAAGTTTTTTCTTGTTTAACACACGCAAATTTTTACGAGCCAATCTGCATGAATTTTTCTTTGCTGGAATGTAAATTAAAACTTTCCTATTTTTCATTTACTCACCTTCATTTTCTTTAACATCTTCATTCAAAACTTCAAGCAAAATATTATACACATCGCTTCTTTCATAATTATCCACATCTTTCAAAGCAATAAAAATTTCTCTTAAAATCTCACCTTGCACATCATGTGGTTCATTTCCAAAAACAACACCCATAATTTTTTTAAATGTTTCTTTTTTAATCATTTTTTCCTCCTTTTTTATAAAATATTTGTTAAAACTCTAACAATTTCATTGATATCGTTTTCATCACAATCTTTTATGTGTAATATTAACTCACCAATAGCTTTACATTTTATCACACCACCATCAGTAACAGCAAGAACTTCCAATATCTTTTCTAAAGCTTTTTCACTAATCATATTTTCCCTCCTTTTTTATTATAATTCAATATTTTCAACAGATGAAAAAATAACACGAGTATTTTCATCTTCCCATTCTGGTTTAATCAATTTGTTAAATATTTCTTCTTCATTCACTTTTTCTTCTCTTATACCAATAGTAAACCATTTATTATTTATTTTTTTTTCAACAAAAAAACTAACATTTACAAACATTTTTTTCCTCCTTTTCTGGTTTTTCAAGATATTCTTGAATTGAAAAATATTTCGCACAAGCAATTTTTTTCATCAAACTTCTATCGGTAGCCATCACAACTCCAACAATGTTAATATGTGATTGACTATCTTTATTGAGTTCATTTAACCATTGATAATCAAAATTTAGAAGAACTGGTAGAGAAACCATGATATAAACCGATTTACCATCCAACCCTTCTTTAACCAAATAATCATAAATTTTTTCAAGATTACCCAAAAAACTTTCTTTATCGATGATGAATTCTCTTTTAGCCAATTTAACACCATTTTTTTCAACAGTTACATCTTTAAATTCACCACCAATTGTTACAAGACTTTCCAAAGTAAAATCTGGTTCAACAAATTCTTTAACAGAATTCGGTGAAGCATCAATTAAATCAACAGGATGTGAAGTCCCATTAATTACTATTGCATTATCTTTTAAAAAGTAAATCTTTTTGACCATTTTCTTTTCCTCCTTTGTTTTTTTCCTATGTCTTAAGATTACCACAAAAATATTTTAAAAGTCAAGCAATTTTTCAAAAAAAAATTCTTTTCTTTTTGAATTTTTTAATGTAAACTTCCAGCAGCCCAATTCAACAGGTGCTAAATTAAATCTATCGGCATAAGTTGAATATTTTTGAAAACTCCCAGTATCGAAGAAATATTGCTTCTCCATAATTATTTTGTGTTTATTTCGTGGCAAGGCGAAAAACACCTGTTCTGGAAACTTTTTAAATCGATGATAGTGAGCTTGTAAATATAAGTCAGCATCCCTGAACTTTTTATCTCTCACAGCAAGCATTTTCTTATATACACCATAATCAGTTGAAGCTGACCCGTGACCATGCCAAGCACAAATAGTGTAACTAATATTTTTCATTTGCACAACAATTATACCAAAATCTTCTAAAAATTCAGTTTCCAAATTATCAGCCATTACTTTTACAATGTTTACACTTGCATCTTTGCTAGACCTACCACCATCATGATTTCCAGAAAGTAAACCAATTAGTTTAACTTTTTTAGCTCTCTTAGTAAACCAATCAATTTGCTCTTCATTGCTCAAATCACATTCAAACTTATCTCCAACCGATGTTTTTGTTTCAAATTGAAGATAATCACCCATTCCTAACACATATAAACCATTATCGGCAATATAAGAAAAAGTGGCTGATAAAAATCGATAATCGGTAAATTTCGACCCAATATGTAAATCACCCAATGGAACAAATTCAAAATCTTCATTTTTCTCTCTCCAATCAATTCTCACTATCTTCATATGTGATTAACTCCTCTGCGTTAATATTTCTCATAAAAATAAGCATTTCATCATGAGTAAAATCAAGTATATTTTTTATTTCGTTAAGTATTGTTGTATTGTCCATTTTTTTACCTCCTCGACAATTGTTGTCTTCAATTTATAAATTGTATTGATTGTCTCTCTTGCCTGATACCATTTTTTTTCTTTATAATATTTTTTCACATCATTGTAAAGTTTAGCAATGTTTGTTGAAAATTTTCCCCGAATGTCTTCAATTGGTTTAATAGATTTAATTGACCGATACACAGGACAAAGAGTCATTTTTAAAATTTTTGTTTCTTTAAAATTTTGCCCAATATACGGACAAATCGCAACTTTTTCATCAATTAATTGTCCAACATAACTAGACCCTAAACAACTAAAATCTTCTTCACTATTACAAGCAGATTGGATTGTTGGATAAATTTCAGTTTCATTTAAACCAATATCCAACGCCCAATTTACTGTAAAATTATAAATTTCATCTGGTGAAAGATTAAACAATTTAGCCAATGCTCTTGCTACAACATAAAGTGACATGTTTCTTTTCCCTTCTGGGATTGATTTAGAAAGCAATGACATTATACACGGTGGTAATTCATCTTTTTCAATCTCAAGCCGATTTGGTGTAATCCTTGTATCTAATCGATTTTTATACCACCCATCGAATTCTTTATAAAGCATTAAAATTTTCATTCTTGCAAATGAATTTGATTTAATCATTTGTTTCTGGAATAAATTATAATTCCGCTGATACTTGCAATAATTTAATATTGATTCAATTCCTTCACGCATCACTCTTCCGTCCAATCTATGGCAAAAAAGTCCAGATTTGGAATTAACTGTTTTTTCCATTCGCCATAATCTTTTTGGTTCATAAACACGAAAATCAATCAAACCTTCTAAATGTAATTCTTTTTCAATTTTCTTTGCGAACCAACGCAAAAATTCTTTATTGTTTTTTAATGGTATTTTAGTTAAACCAAGTGATGTTTCCGCCATTTCGATATGGAAGCCTTTTGCACCTGAAAAAATAAAAGCTATTTCATAATCGTTTAATTTAAACATATCTTTTAAATGATAATAAAGTTTCAATGATGCCCGATAAGCAACATCTAAATCTTGATGGTCAATATCGAAATATGGTGCGGAAATCTTTTCACCTTTTTCATTCATAACCCATTTACTAACATACAAATCAACTAAATCATTAGCATTATTCTCGATAAATTCTTCTAATTCAGATTCATAATAATATTTGGCATGTTTATCTGAGCGATAAAAATTCCCAGTTTCAACATCCCGATACGCAAATGCTCTCAACCGATATTCCTTATTTTTAAACATTTCAAAACCTCCAACTTATTTTTATTCCGAGTAATTTTTTTTGTTTTTCTTTTTCTTCTTCGGTTGGTAAAAAAGGTGGAGAGTAGGTAATTTGCCCAATCTCCACCTTGTATTTTCGCACATTTAAAGTAATCTTCTTATCAAATGTTTTGTTTATTATTTGGTTGAAAAAAAAACTTTAATTTGTCGAATAATATAATCTTCAATATCACCAAGCAATGTTTTAACTTCACCTTGTAACGCTTTAGGAATACCACGTAAAACATCTTTTTTAACAAGCTCAATTATATACTCTTTTTCTTCTTTCGTCAAATGACCATCTGACCAAGCTTGTCTAATTGCATCAGTTATTCTATCATCTTCTTTAATTCTTTCTAAAGCAGAAACAACTTCTTTATTTAACCAACCATACACATTTTTTAATTTGCTATTTTTAATCTTTTCACCAAAATAACTAGCAACCATTTTAAGAACATAAATTACGGTTAACATAATCACTGGTAATAAAGTTGAAACAACATTTCCAATAATTTCACCCCAATTGATACCTTTCATTTTTCTTACCTCCTAAATAATAAAATCTGGTTGTTGATTGTTGCTTGAACCAAAACCTTTGTTATTTCTGTTACTAGGTGTTAAATTTTTAACACGCTCCCATTCAACATCTGCAATTGGTATAACAATCAATTGTGCAATTTTATCACCTACCTTCACATGATAATTTTCTTCTGAATGATTATACAAAATAACTTTAATTTCACCACGATAATTACTATCAATTACACCAGCACCAACTTCTATCCCATGTTTAAAACTTAAACCAGAACGAGAATACACAAGACCCATATAACCATCTGGAATTTCAATATAAATTTCTGTTTTAACTGCTTGTCTTCCTTTTGCAGAAATAACAACATCTTCAACCGAATAAATATCATATCCAGCATCACCACGATGTGCTTTGGAAATCTTTCCTTCACCTGTAATTTTTGCGTTAACAATTATCATCATTTTTTACCCTCCTAAATTTCGTATTCTTTTCTTTCTTCATATTCACTTTTCTTACCAAAATTCCAGTTCTGAATAGGACGGAAAAAACCGACAACACGAGAATAAACAAGAGTTTCTTTTCCACATTGTGGACAAACAAATTCTTCACCTGCGATATACCCATGCTCTTCACAAATTGAAAAAGTAGGCGTAAAACTAATATAAGGCAATTTATAACTTTCGAAAACTTTTTTTAAAACAACCTTAACACTATCTTTTGTTACCAACTCGGGAAGATAAAGGTGAACGACAGTGCCCCCGCTAAACTTAGTCTGTAATTCATCTTCCAATTCAAGCATTTCAAAAATGTCAGAAGTATAACCCACAGGAAGATGACAAGAATTGGTGTAATATGGCTCATTCTTTCCAGCGGTTTTGATATCGGGATACATTTCTTTATCTTTACGAGCAAGTCGATAACTAGTCCCTTCTGCTGGAGTTGCTTCCAAATTAAACATCTGACCAGTTTCTTCTTGAAATTCAAGTAAAACTTTATTCATATAACCAAGAATTTCATCACCAATCTTATTTCCTTTTTTAGTAGTTAAATCATGTTTGTCTTTTGTAAAATTTCTTACACATTCATTAAGTCCTACTAGACCTATGGTATTGAAATGATTCGCCCAATATTTTCCAAAACGCATTTTTACATTTCGTAAAGTAAATTTGACATATGGATATAAACCTTTTTCTGTTAATTCTTCAACAACTTCTCTTTTAATAAGTAATGATTTTTTAGCGAGTTCCATATATCGGCGAATAAGAGCAAAAAGAGTTTGTTTATTTCCTTTCGCAAAATAACCAATTCGTGGAAGGTTGAGTGTTACTACACCTAAACTTCCTGTAAGAGGTGAAGAACCAAACAACCCACCACCACGCTTTTTTATTTCAGTAACATCCGAACGCAATCTACAACAAAACGACCTTACATCCTCTGGTGACATGTCTGAATTAACGAAATTTGAAAAATATGGGTATCCGTATTTTGCGGTCATTTCCCAAAGCAATTCATATTCGGGGTTATCCCAATCAAAATCAGCAGTAATATTGTATGTTGGAATTGGAAAAGTAAAAATTTTCCCTTCACCATCACCTTCTAAAAACACTTCACAGAGTGCCTTATTTATCATATCCATTTCTTTCTTACAATCAGCATAGGTATAATCCAACGCTTTCCCACCAACAACTACTGGTTGGTCTTTGAGTGTTGATGGAACAACTAAATCTAAAGTAAGATTTGAAAATGGTGGTTGATGTCCAACACGAGTAGGCACATTCATATTATAAACAAATTCTTGTAATAGTTGTTTAACTTGTTCATAAGTTAAACCATCTTCTTTAACAAAAGGAGCGAGTAGGGTGTCAAAATTTCCCCAAGCTACGGCACCCGCCACTTCTCCAGCAATTGTAAAAGTCATGTTTACGATTTGACCAAGTAAAGCAGATAGGTGTTTAGCTGGTTTGGATACAACCTTTTCTGGATTTCCTTTAAAACCAGTCATTAACAAATCTTGTAAATCAAGACCAACACAATATGCTGAAAGTGATGATAAATCATGAATGTGCATCCAACCATCTTTATGTGATTCCGCAATATCTTGCGGGTAAATTTCTTCCAACCAATATTTAGCAATTGTTTTTCCGGTTACAAAATTATTCAATCCTTGTAATGAATAAGAAACATTACTATTTTCCCATATTCTCCAATCGTTTCTACCCAAATATTTGTCAATTAATGTCATAATTTATTCCCTCCTCGATATAATATAAAATACCACATTCTTCACACAAATAATAATTTTCCCGATATTTACTACATACTTTACCACATTTTTTACATTTTATTTTATATTTTTTTTCTTTTAAAACACTCCTAACTTTTTCCCAAGTTTCTTTATCGAGATTTTCTTTTAAATAATCAAGTAAATTTCTAACAACAATAAAATATTTATATATCTTCATAATCACTCTCCTTTAAAGAGTTGATTGATTTAATAATTTCATCTAAATGTTTATATGGATACCAAAAATGAATATCACAAACTTTCAATTTTTTCGCAATTTGCATGAATTTCTGTGGAAATTTAATTGCTGGAAAAAACTTTGTAATATTGAAACTTACAAAATGTTTTAATTCTTTATTAGTTTTTGCTAAAATAAAATGACCAACCACCTTGACATTTCGTTTATTAAATGCTTGGAAAATTTCAATCGTTGTGTTTTGAAATTTAAAATATTCATTGATATTTCCAATTGCACCATTAAAAACTGCTTGTGAAAGAACTGTTGGCACATTTTGTTTATAAATAAACAACCTTTCTTTATCACGAACATAACCACCTGTTGCAAATGGGTATAAATCAACAATTTGATTGTTTGTAATCGCAAAAACAATTTCTTCAATAAATAAAATATTTCGTTTATCAAAATGTAAAACAACAACATCAACATTATAAAGTTGTGTATTAAACTCATAATTTTCCATAAATTGAATTATAAAAACACCTTTTGATTTAAGCAATGTTAAAAATTGCTCCGAAATCTCTAATGTTTTAGAAAAATAAGACCCTATAATAAACACTGAATTATCTTCAATTCCAATCGATTTTTCATTTATTGTAAATAATAATTTCAAATCATAAAATTTATAATCTTGTTCTGTGATAAAAGAAAGTAAATCAGTGTTATAGTTTGGAAAACAATAAACCTTACGACCATTCAAACTATAAGCATCAAAAATTGCTTTCATAGTAGAATAAACATCTTTAAAAATTGATGTCTTTTCTTCATCAATTTTAAGCATTTGAGAAAAACGCTTCAATGTTAAATCATAATATTGTGAAAAATCATCATAATTTTCATTCATAACTTTGTTTATTTCCCTAACAACAGAGCCAGCAACATGTTTTTTAAAGTTCATTTTCTACCTCCTTTTTTTTCTCTAAAAGTTTTATTGTAAGTTTTAGTTAACATCTTATCATAAACTTTTTCAAAATTCAAAAAGAAATCTTGTAGTTTGTATTGTGGTTTGTAAAAATGTCGTAATTTTCTAGAAACCATATTCACCGAATAAACAAGTAAATCGTTATCTTCTTCAATAGTAATCCCTTCTGGGAGAATATTTTTAAGCATGAACAAATCCAATGTTTCATCAACAATATTAACAATTTCTCTAACGCAACGCCTGTCAATCAAGTATTCTAGAACAGTATTAAAATCATTTCTTGAAATTATTGGCAAATAATTATTAATTTCAAATGGAATATAAACACGATGTTCACGATTTGCTTCAAAAATTATTTTGTTTATAACATTTGAATTATTGTCACCATAAATTTCTGGTTTTCTTATTATCAACCATTTTTTGAAAATCTTTTTAACAAATTGCTCAATTGCAGCGAGATATTCGGGAATTTCACCGTAACCAACTATTTCATCATTTTCATTTTTAGGTGTAATTGTATTCCCATAAATTCGATAATCTGAAAGTAAAATAAAATAACCTTCAAAAACATTAGAAATAGCATATAAAACAGGTAAAACAAATTGCGTATATGGAATATCAATATCAACATCATAAACAATTATTGTGCTTTCCATTGCCCGATTCATAATATCACGCAAATTCATACTATCAAATTTTTTAACACCTTTTAATTTCTCATTATTCAACTGGTCATTTTCAACAAAATAATAATCAAAAAAACCAAGATAATTTCTCCAATCATTACCAAAATACGACATTTTTAACAAATCTCGTTTTTTAATCATCACTCCACCTCTTCTCGAATTCATAGTCTATTTCATAATACAATTTGTTTTTTTCTTTAACACCAAAACGCTGAATTGCCCGATGATAAGCAAAAATATCATTTATACCTTCTTCTTCAAGCATATTAAAAAAACAATGCCAAGCATCGGACATTCTTTCTTCTTTTGTCTTTTTCCCTAAAAACGAAAAATATTTATAAATGTATTGCTCGTATATTGTAACTGGGTCGTAAATTTCTCTCCCACAAAGATTCAATTTGCGTTTTTTGTAATATGCTTTCTGATTTAAAATTTTACTACGGTATTCTCGTGAACAATCAGTTGAACAAAAAATATAATTTTGACCTTTATAACGCTTAATTATTTTCTTACCACAATTTTTACAATTTCCAATTACAATATACGACATAAAACACCCTTTTCTTCTAAAATTTGCTCAAAATATTCCCGTGATTTAGTTTTTGTTTTAACTTCAATTGCTACAATTTTCTTCCCTTTAAAAACAGGTTTAAAAAAAGCTGGTATAGAAAGTTTATACCAGCTTTTTCTATACATTGGTTTTTTTAATGTAAAAGTGTAGATGGTAACCACAATAATCTTCCCCCACAAGTGCAGATTCTGGCTAATTCAACTTCTTCTCTAGTTTTTGCTTCCCAAATCTGCCAACACTTTTCACATACAAAATACATTATTTTTTCTCCTTTTCTGGTGGTTCACCAAAACAATGTGTTTTAAACCCACAAACTCGGTCACACCAATTATCTGTAAGTGCCATTCTCTTATACATCCAATTCCAAACCCATTTTGCGTTCTTCTTCCAGAAAATTTCATTTTCAATTGCAAAACAAATCTTTTTAGCAAGATTTACATATTCATTAATTTGCTCTTCTGTAAATTTATATTTAAAAATTTTTATTTTTGTATCATCATTGCGTGAATAAACAACCAACAATGCTTCTCTAATTCCAAGAGCATAAGAATAAATTGCCAACTGTAATTTATAATCTTCTGGATTAAAATAATTAAATGAATAAGTAGTTTTAAAATCACCAAACATACCATCAGCAACAAAATCCACATAACCAACAAAAGTATAATCACCAACCTTAAAATTAATTTCTTTTTCCTGTTCAACAAACAAATCTGTTAAAGATTTAGGTGTTACACGAATAAAATTAGACACTTCAACAATTGCATCATTAATTAATTTTACCTCCCATTCTTTATCAGTTAAATAAGAATTCTTTTTGCCTTTTGGTGGTAATGAAATTTCAACATTTTTATCAATATATTCTTGTTTTACATCATTAAAAATCTGAGTTATTTTTTCCAAATCATCTGGATTAACATTTTCTTCCATACATTTATGAAATGTCGAACCAAGCATTGTGCCAATAAACACTTTTTCACTTTCTAAATCATCAATGTAAGCAAGTTTATAACTATACGGACATGTCATATATTTCTTTAATTGAGACACCGAATAAATATGTCTCTCTTTATGTCTAATTTCTTCTATACTCTCATCAGCAATTTCATAATTTGGGTCTAAACAAGCTACATCGTTAATTGTAACCAGACCCTGTTTAATTTCTTGTTCTGCAACTCCCAATTCAATTTGAAATTTCCTTGCAACAAAATCTTTTAATTTCATTTTTCTTTCTCCTTTTTCTTTCTTGTTTTTACACCTGTAAACATATACCTGTAATCATCGTAAACTTCTAAAAATTGCTTCGGTAATATTTCAGGTGCATTTTTATAAACTTTAATTATAAAACCAAAAATCATCTTGAGATAATATCTCGTATCATAAAGCCCGTCAAAGTTTTCAACCGATTCCATCGTTTCGTATTTCTTGCCTTGACGAGCTTTATATAAATATACCACATCTTCTAATGAAAAGTCAATATTATTTTTTATAAAATATTCATATGGAAGTTGTGGATTTTTATTTTGATTTTCTTTTAAACTTTGTAAATATTCTTCAAGTGTTTGTGAAGCTCTAAATCGTTGTTTTAATTCATCAACATTACATTTCCCCGATGTGATTTTTTCATAATATCTTAAAAGTAAATTGTTAAAATCTTTTTTTTCAAATATACAATCAATAAAATCATCTACAAATTGGCGTTTTAAAAGATTCATTGAAGAAGATTTAAAAAAAACACCTTTTTTCACCCAATCCCTTTCTGCATTATAAAGAATATAATTCTTTTTAGAATACGAAATCATTTGAGACCAAAAACCTTCATCTTCGACTTGAATTTCTTTAGGTAGTTTTTGATTGATTTTATCAGCAAGTTTTTCACCAGAATAAATAACACCATCGGTATCGATTTCAATAATTTCAGCACCAAATTCTTCCATATATTTCAAAATTTCAATGATATAATATCGCCCATACTCGGTTACCTTTGCTGCTCCATCTAAATTGCTATAAAGTGAATATTCGTTGCCAAGATACCCGAAATATGGGTTAATAATATATTTTAAAGCGCTCTGGATATAATCATAAAGTTTATTTTCTTTTTTTCTTGCTTTATACCACAACCTATCTTTAGTAATTTTAACAAACTTGTTATAGGCAACATCAAGATAATCTTTATTCGATTTTATGTGATGTTTAATAATTATACTAGGATAAAGTGAAGCGACATCAATCTTTCTAACATTTTTAATTACACCTTTTTTTAAACAACCAGTAATCGCACCTTCAAATTTTTCACCAACAATATCTTCATCACTAATTGGCAAAGGAATTGACATATCTCGATTTAAATAATCAATAACAATTGCCGAATCCCACTTTGGAACTATTGTGTTAAAAACCACATCTTGTAAACTCATTGGGAAATAAAGCAATTGATAATAATAACTCGGAATAAACATTTCATAAAGTTTTAAAGTGCTTTCAACATCTTGTTGACAATATTTAAGAAGCATTGATTTTTTAGCTACTTTAATTTCTTCTCCTGTTAAATAAACACGCTCTTCTGAGTTAATTAAATTAAAAAACTGTTCTAAATATTTTAATTTATAATTTTGACATTCTCGTTTAATCAAATCAAAACTCATCACCATCATCATTGTATCTACTATATCAACATTGTTAATAAATACTTTTTTATAAAAATATTTTCCATAACGATAAGGGAGTATTGAATAATATTGTGATTGATACATTGTAGCATTTTCCTTCCAAAGCATTTTGCGTTTAAAAAGAATTTCAAATCGCCTTGAAACAAATGGAATATCAAAATTAACAATATTGTGACCATTTAAAACATCATAATCATGAGTAAGTAAATATTCTTCAAAATCAGCAAGGATTTTTCTTTCATTGTGATGTTTAAAAATCTGTAATCCAAATTTGCTATGATGAGCGATTATCATTATAATATTATCTTTTTCAGAATTCAGACCTGTGGTTTCAATATCAAATGTGATTACATTCAAATCTGTATGTTTTTCTGGATACAATTTAACTTTATCTTTTGTAGCAATTCGAAATTGTGAAACAGTTGATTTTGGTTTCCAATAACGAATTTCATTTTTTCTAATATATCGCAAAGCACGATAATATTCTAATCGGTCAAAAGTCCATAATTTAAGATTACCTTCTGCTTCACCATCAAGATATTTTCTATGCATCGAATGATTAAAATCATCATTGCGATTTATAACAATAAAATATGAGAATTTGATTATTCGTTCTCCCAGATATAAATAATTGTTTACAAAACGCATGTTTTTCCTCCTTTGTTTTAATAAAAGAAGGGTGTAGCAATTTTGCTACACCCAATCAAATTTGTATAGAGGAGGTCGCTTAGCCAACAACTTCTTCCACTTGTAATTCATCTCTAACATTATCTAAATTGTTGCTTTTAGGGTGATAATACCTTTCTAAATCAATCAAATCTGCTTCCCAAGATTTATCTGGTTCATAAATCACTGGTTCAACACCTTTAGCACCAAATTTGATAACATATTCATAATTTGGGACTTTATCACCATTAAAAAAACGACGAACAACAACATTCATTTCTTCTGGTGTTTTTCCAACTTCTTTAAAATATGCACCAAAATTACCATTCATTGTTTGCTCTTCAAGTTGAATTAAACGATTAAATTCAGTTTTTGAGCATTCTACCAAAACCAATGTATCTTCGCCAATTTTTTCGTTCAATTCAACGGGTAAAATTGCAAAATAAACAAACCTAATCACTGGTGATTGAGTTGTTTGTTTGCCATGTATTTTCTTTTCTTTTCTAATACTTTCCCAAATTGCGTTATACTCTTCTTCAGAAACTGGGACAAGAAAATTTTTCTTTGTTCTTTTTGCGTAATAACCAACTGCTAAATCGAGCCGATATGGACGCAAATAACAATCAACTTTGTATTCACCATAATTTTCTTTTAAAACATGCCATAAAAAATTTTCTTTTGGAATGAAATTAGTTCTGTTACTTCCTTTGTTGTTTAATTTTTTCAAAAAATCTAATGCTTTCATTTTTTCTTCCTCCTTTGTTTTATTTTATAGTTGTAAATTGATTAGCAATACCTAATTTTTTACCATTTTCCTTATAAACAATTTTAGTCATAATTACCCTAGGATGTCTATAAGTAGAACATGTAATATGTGAACCAATAAAATAAACATTTTCATCTTCAATGAAATTCATAAAATCTTCATCATCAAACGGTTCAGCACCTTGATAACTGATAACTTCAATAGTTACATTACCAGCAATCTTTTTTTCTACTGTGACAGCAATTGGTAATAATTCTGTTAATAGTTCTTTGTTTCCTTTTGGGACAACAAACCCATCATCAAAAAACAAGTTAATACTTGTTAAATTAACAACCTTCATTCCCGAAGGTAAAACAACCATATTTTCGATTATCTTTTTTTTAAGCTCGTTTTTAGTCATTAGTAAATATCACCTCCTTTTTCTCTAAAAATTACTTTTTTTAATTTTTTATCAGAACATTCCATATCTATTCTATATTGCAAATAATAAAATAATAATATAGAAGCAGTTGTAATTACAGATTTGTTAGTATTAAATTTTTTGGCAAGGATTTCTAATTTTTTATGAATTTCTTTTGGAACATAAGCACGAGTGTAAACTCGTGCGTTGTCTTCAACAGTTAAAATCATTTTTTTTTCTCCTTTTTTAATTTTTTTTCTTTAAACAAATTCAATATATCATTAAAAAATTTTTATGTCAAGCAAAGGTTATAATTTTTTTAATTTTTTTGTTTTTAATTATTAAAATATCACCATCAGCAAGTTCAAATTCTTTATTATTAGCAATGTGAATATTTAATTTATTATTATAAGAAAAATAAATTTCATTAAAATTTTCTACTAAATAATTATAATAATAAGGAAAAAGAATAATAATTTCTTTTTCTTTATTTATAAATATTTTTTTATTTTTTAAAATAGAAATTAATTTAAATAATTTTTCTTTATTTAATTTTATTATTTTAATCATATAAGTAATATATCATATAGAATTAATATGTCAAGAAGTTTAAGCAATTTTTTAATATAAAAAAATTGCTAAAACTTAATTAATATTAATAAAAAGCAATGCTTTATTAATTAGATTATTTTATATTCTTTAGTATTAATTTTCTTAATACTTTTTATGAATATAATTTCTTAATCTATTGGAATATTAATTAATGTTCTTTTTATTGATTATTTTATATTCCTTAATATTAATTTTCTTAATATTTTTTTATGAATATAATATTTATAATCCTTTAGAACATTAATATTAATTAATAACCAATTGCTATTAATATAATATATATTATAGGCGTAATATATTCTCAAAAACTATGCCAATAATTTTATTTTTTTTTGCTTGACTGTTTATAGTTTGTATGTTACTCTTAATGGTGGGTGAAAAAACAAAGAATAAAAGGAGGAATGAAAAATGAACTGGAAAAATGATTTTTCTAAAGAAAACAGATATTTTGAAACTAACAATGGAATACTTTATCATGGAGATGCAATCAAAACAATGAATGTGTTTCCTAATAATATTTTTGATTTGGTGTTGACAGACCCACCTTATGGAACTACTGCTTGTAAATGGGATAGTGTTATTCCTTTTGACGAAATGTGGGAAATTTTAAAGAAAATTAGAAAAAATACAACTGCAATTTTATTATTTGGTTCTGAACCATTTAGTAGTTTGTTGCGTGTTAGTAATTTAAAAGAATTTAAATATGATTGGATATGGCATAAAAATTCAGGTGGTGGTTTTGCAACTGCTAAAAAAAGACCGATGACCAGACATGAGATTATTAGTGTGTTTTATAAAAAATCACCAATTTACAACCCAATTTTTCAACCTTATCGTGAAAGTGTTAAAAAAAGATTTAAAGATGGTGAAATGGTGAATAGAAAAAAAGAAGTAATAAATCCAACTAATCAAATACATGGTGGGTTGTCTTTTGAAGGAAAAACAAAAATAGATTTTAAAAGAGGTAAATATCCCGAAACTGTTCAGTATTTTAAAAGTGTTCCTAATTGCAATGGTATAAGAAAACATCCTACACAAAAACCTTTAGCACTTATAGAATATTTAATTAAAACTTATACAAATGAAAGGGATTTAGTTTTAGATTTTACTTGTGGTTCTGGAACAACTTTAGTTGCTTGTGAAAAATTAAATCGTAGATGGGTAGGAATCGAGATTGATGAAAAATATTGTGAAATTACAAAACAAAGAATAAAGGAGGGAAAATAAAATGAGAGTTTATCGAGTAAGAAAAGGTGACCAATATCTTAACAACAGAGGATTTTCTAAATTTGGTAATGCTTATGTTGGTGAAGGAAATCTTCGCCGTGCTTTAGCTTATTGGCGAAATCAAGGTGTAGATTTGAGCAAATTAACAATCGAGGAATACGAACTTTCTGATGAGTTTAATGCTTTTGATTATGCTAATTTTAACAGAAACACAAAAAATCGCTTTTAGAGCAACGATTTTTGTTTAACCTATATAAAGATATAGGTTGGAGTAAAAAAGTTTCTCTATGGCGAAATTTTAAAGCGAGAGAAGGTGATTTGGTTGAGTGAAGTATGTGTTTATTGCCACCATTGCGGAAGATTTTTTAAAAATTATGAAGAATATGTTGTTTTTAAAAAAGATAAAAATGCAATGTGTTATCAAAATTATTATGGTTATTCGGTGTTTTATGGGTGTGAAGAATGTTGGACGAAATTTTTAAAAGGAAAGAAATATAAGCTTTATGATTCTCATAAAGCATTATTATTAGAATAAAAAAAAACAAAGGAATTGAAAAAATGAAAATCAAATTTTACGATGAAATAATTGATGTTATTTTTATTCGTAAAAGAAAAAAAGCTAAAAAACTTTTTGAAACACGACTTTGTTTCTATCTTGGGAATGGTTATTTTTTAACTTGGAAATGCAAAAATAAAAGATACTATTTTTGGTTGCCAGATGTTGCTAAAAAGTTAGACTTGGAATAATATCAAAAAAAAATAAAGGAGTGTGTGAAATATGGAAAAAATATTAGCAAAATTATTGAGAAATCTTATAAATGATGGTGTTAAAAGGGTAGAATATGAAACAAAAGAATTTAAAATTATAGCATATACAGTTCCATCGGGCAAAACAAACATTTATAGAATAGATTTAAAGAAAAATATGTTGTGAAAGGAGAGTATAAAATTATGAATAAAAAAGAATTTAAAATTTTTGAAGAGATTGTTGGTGAACCTGTTTTTGAAGTGATTTTTTTAGATGATAAAATTAAAGTTTTTACCGAAAGTGGAAATATTATTTATGTTTCGGCAAACAAATACTTTGCTAAATTAAATAAACTTAAAATCGCCCGATAGAGCAATAATTTTTGTTTGACCTATATCTTTATATAGGTTGGGAATAAAAAACCCTGTAGTGGCTGAATTTTAGCTTCTACAGGGTTGTTTTTTTATTTATAAACCTAAAAGTTTTAAAAGGGAAGACAATTTAATGTTGAAAAGAAAAATTGCTATGATAATTGAAATCACAACATTAAAAATATTTTGTTTAGAATGTTTAACTTGACATTCAAGTTTAGTTGGTTTGTTATCAAGTTTTTCTTCAATTACAGCCAATTTGGTTTCTATATTTTTAAGTAAACTTAATATTTCTTTGTCTTCCATTGTTTTTTCTCCTTTCTGTTCTAGGATGAACTTGAATATGAAAATGCCATCCTTTACCAACATTATGGTAGATTGCTACTTTATAATGTGGTCGCAATGGGTCGTAAATGTATTTATTGTTAACATATTTTACAATTTCATCAATTTCTTCTTTTGTGAAAATTCTACTTCTAAAATCAAAACCACGCCAAACATTATGAACTGAATGTTTATCACCTTTGTATGGGCGATAGATTGATGTTGGGATTATATTTTTACCAAATTTCTCTTCAACAAAAACAGCAATATCCATAACAATATTTTGTAATTTTTCATGCATTTTCCAAAATTCTTCTTTGTGTTTTTCATGAATAAATCTAATCATTTCTTTGTTACTCCTTTCCTATTTCCAATTTTATTTGAGAACGCAACCTTTCCTTTTCTAAATTTGGCATGATTGGTGGAAAACCCATATATATGATATCATAACTTGGACGACGCTCGATTTTATCCACTAAACCATAAATTCCTTCAAGTAAGATTGCATCACCAAGTTGTAAATGAGTATGTTTTTTAGTAATTTTAAATATAATTGGGTAATAAACTGCTCTAAACCATTTATTAATTGTTGATTTATAGTAACTATCTAATGAAACTACATTTGGCAATGAAATATAATTGCTTTTGAAAAATTCAGAATTTTCACTTTCTGTTGTAATTTCATAAGAATTGTTTAAAAATAAAATGTGGTTTCCTCGCAAATCATAAAAATGTTTTTCAAGAATTTCAACATCTTTTTCACTAAAAATATAATCGGGCTCATAAGCTTCAATCTCTGCAATTGTTGCGGAATCGAAATATCCTGTTGGGGAATTTTTTAATGAAAAATATCTTTTTTCATAATCTTTTATAAAAATTGTTTTTCTTCCATAACTATAATAATAAATTTGTGGGAAATCGTAAATTCGTTGAATTGTAGCAATTTTGTTTTCATAATTTCCCTTTAAATCAAATTCACCTGTTAAAGTTGGGTAAGTATGATTTAAATCAAAATGAAATACTGTTGATGTGTTAACTTTTAAAACTTCTGTCAATACAGTTGTTATTGTTGAAGCAGAAAAAACAACATTTGTTGTTGTGTTTGGTAAAGGTAGTGGTAAAAAAATCGCACCCGAAAAAAACAAATAAGTTTTTTTATTTAGTTTATCTACTTTTAAATGTTCAAGCGTAACACCGTTATAAATATTTAAACCATAAATTGTTTTTCCCAAATCGGTCATTTCATCTTCTTTTAACTCACGATTGAGCGTGATATAACCATGAGAAAAACCAAAATCTTTTTCTTCAATAAAAAAGAAATCATCAATTATTTCTCCAGAAAAATTCGCAAATTTAATATCATCAAATGAATACATTTTTTTTACCTCCTAGACATGCTCTGCTTCATAAATATCATATTCGGTGTAAGTTGCTTTTAAAATTAAAGAATTAGTTGCGTAAGCATAGGTTTTTAATGGATAAAGTCGCAAATATTGCCCTTTCAAAGCATTGGAATTTTTTTCACCATTTACAACACATAAACCCTGCTGACCATTAATTTGGTAGTCAGCATTTGCGAAAGTTGTAAATGAAAAGTATTCTGGGACAATAATCGCACAATTTTTTCTTGTTTCATCGTGTTTAAAACGATAATTTGGTGAATTGTTATCTCCTTGATAAATAATTTTAAAAAAATCTGTTTCTATATTTATATTTTCAAAAACTAATAACTTTCCAGATTTACCAATTAAACTAGCATCTTTAAGAGAATAATTTATTTCGTTGTCAAGCAAAGACATTTCGTTGTTGTTGTCTAAATAATAAAATTCTAAATCACTCATTTGTAGCGTTGTTGTAAGAATTTCATCAACAAGAACATAAAATCGAGAAATATATGTTGGTTGTGGGAAACGAATTGCTAAACCAGCATTTTGAATATCTAAGCCAGTAAGATAATTTTCGTTAAGATAAGTTGTGGTGTTATTAAAATCATCTTTCATAGATTGAATAATATACCCACGAGTATAGATTGTCCCAGAACCTTCAAAATAAAAATTTACATCAGCATAAGGAAATTTAATATTGTCGTTTTCTTCAATTATTGAAGTTTGCGCTGAAATTGTTTGGGAAATTTCACATTTTTCGTTTTTATATTTAAATGGGTTTGGTGTAAGAAATTCCAGTGTAAACTTTTCTAAAAGATTGTTTTCTATGTCTTGTTGGAATTGAATTGATTGACTTTCACCAAGATAAAAACCATCTTCAAATTCAATTTTAACAATTCCATAAGAAATTAGGTCAATGAGATACGCTTTTAATAGTGGGTCGATTTTACAAGTTCCAGAAATAGTAATCTGCAAACCACCAAGATAAGCATAACGGTCAGTTTTTATACCATGTCGCCAATGTAAATCTTCTTGTCGAATTTCTTTTGAAGGAATAATATTTATTTGTGTAACATAAAAATTATTAAGTTGTGAAATTTCAAAACCATTAAGTTTCATAACGCAAAATACAAATCCTTTATTTTATATTTAATCCACATTGTGATTGATTTATTTGCCCAAATATAAGTTGTTTTTGGGTAAATTCTAATCATTTGCCTATCAAAAGGTTTGGGTTGTAAATTTACAAAAAAATTGTTTTCAGCAATGTCAAAAAGATATTCGTAACTACCAGCACCATTATCGGCGTTTCCGAAATAAAATTTACTAAAATATTTAGGCACGATAATAGCAGTTTTTTTATCGTTAAGTTTTAAAATGTTTGTAGTATCGCCAATATAACGAATTTTAATTGCATAGGTGTTTATTAACAAATTATCGAAAATTAAACAATTACCAATTCGATTTATATTTTCATAATAAACATTAAAAGGTAAAGAGTATTTAACCCATTGATGAGTATGTAAATCTTTGTAATAAATCTCAAATTCTCTACCGAAATCTCTCATGCTACCAAGTAAATCGAAATGAAGATAAAAACGATTAATATAAACGGGTAATGAGAATTTACAACCAACACTATTGTAAAATTTATCTAAATAATCAACATCATTTTCCAATCCATCAATTGAAATATCGTTGTAATAAGGTGATGAATCCAAATATTTTCCCATTGGTTGATAACCCGTAGTAATTATATAATCTTCATACACTGATTGGCTATCATAACCAACTCCATTTGAAAAATATTCTAATCCATTTGTATTTTTCATCAACACTGATGTGTTATCGTTTATCATAATTAAACTATTGTTGAGTTGTAAACCTGTTACTGTTGATGGGATTGTAATTGTTGTTTCAATTTCAGTTGCTCTTTCAAAGCGATAGTATGGTTTTTCAGCTAAAAATTCCATCGAAACATTATAAAAATAACCATTGGTTGATGGTTCGATGATGAAACTTTTTAGTTGAGCAATTGTGTAAAAATTAACTCTTTTATAAAGTTTTCCTGTTTCATGAATTAAAGATGAAAGCATATTTTGGATTTCAGAAATTGTTGTTGTTATAACAAAACCATTTATTAAAATTGAATTTCCGCCAAAATAATTAAAACGATTGATATTCCAACCATCTTTTGTATAATCATCTTTCATATCTATATCTTTATAAAAACTATCTTGCCAATCGGTTACAAAAATTCCATAATCTTGAAATTTTTTATTTTTAAATGAAATATCAAAATTGTTGGTGGGTGTTTCACTCATTAACAGTTGGCAATTTATTTTAGTTCCAAGTTCAATACCAGTTACACGAATTTGTGATGACAATTGTGAAACACCACTTGTAGTGTAGATATAAATTTGAGATGTAAAAGTTCCACTAGCAACATTTCCAATCGCTACTTGAGAAGGAAGCGATGAAGTTCCTTGATAATATGTTTGAAGTTGTGAATCGAGAATACTTGTAGTTTTTGGTGCAAAAGCAAGTTGTGAAGCAAGGGAATTTACATTTCCGTTGTAACTTCGCAATTGTGATGGTAAATTGTTATTATCGTAAATATATTGTGGAACATATATTTCATAAATTTCACCTTCAGCACAAATGAAAAAGTAAGACCCATTTGCAACAGATTTTAAATAATTGTATTTTATACCATTTATATTTTTTAATGTTGAATTTTGGACATAAAGAAAATTTGTTGTTGTTTCTTCATAAGCAATGATTGTTCCAGATTTTCCAACCATCACAAACAATTTGTTTAAATCTGAATAATCACAAGCAGTAATCGAATATAAATCATTCAAACTTACTGTTTGAGTAGTTGTAGTTGAGCCGTTGAAATCGTTTATATGAAATTTTGTTACAGTATCATTAAAAACAACAAATTCTTTTTTATATTCGGTCGAATAACAAGCAACTTTTCTACTTTTCCAATAATCTGTTGATGTTGTAGTGAAAAGTTCTAATTCACCCAATAAATAACTTTCATAACTTCCTGCTAATCCACCAGTTTCACTAATAGCACTTGAAGAAGCAGTTTGAATAATATAAGCAAAATCATCACATTCATGAGCAGAAGCGGGTGGGTATGTTGTTTCACCAGTAAAATAAAAATCGACAACATTTCTATTTGAAGATTGATAAAATTGTTTCGCTCCTTTAATATTTGTAAAATTCCACGGGTAGTAAGTCGAATAAATTGAATCGTAGGTAAAAGCAGATGCTATTTTATATTTCTCTTCTGTGAAAGTTGTGAAATCTGATGTTTTATAAACACTTATTGTTAAATCGAATACCTGATAAGTGTTTTGGTCAATTAAACCAAAACGAAAAGTGCCATTTTCTTCATAAATAGAATTGAAACCAATTACGGGAATTGTTGTAGTGTTTTGTTGTCCTGAAGGTCTGCTTGTTGGTTCTGGCACTCTAACAGTAGTTAAACTTGAAGTTCCGAAATAAACAGTATTAGTTGTTGAAGCAACAAAACAAAATGTTGTTGAGTTAAATGCAACATCTGTATAATTTTGTGAAGTATCATAACCAGTAAAAATGTAATTATAATAAATATTAGCAAGTGCCATTAAATTTTAAACCTCACATTGTTTATTTCGAAAAACACATCTCGTTTTTTACCATTTTGTAAATTCATTTCAGCAAAAACACGAACAATAACATCATTACGAAAAATATAATTTTGCACCCGAATATAAGCAAATTTTGATTTATCAAGGTGGTTAAATTCAAGATAATTACATGAGCCAACCACCCGATAATTCCTATCTAATAAAATTATTCGATTGTTACTATGGGATGTAGTAATAACCAACATTAAAACTCCAATTATTAGTATTTACACCAGTTGCAGTTGTAACAACATACAATGTAACAGTGCCAGAAATTCCTGATGGTGAAAGAATATTACCATTTGTGCCACTCGCAACAGTAACATCAATTCCATTATCATAGGATGTTCCTTTAGTATCGGTAATTGTTGTTACAATTCCTAACTGTGAAACTCGCAAATACCCTAAACCAGACAAGGTTGGTGCATCAACACCATCAATATAAAGTCGCAAATAAGAAGCAGTAGCATCAGTTGCGGTTGCAATGTTTTTTAAACGCACATATTGCTTGTTACCAACTGAATTTGGCAATAAAGGATTTGGTGTATCGGAAGTTCCACCAGCACCATCAGTTGCATTCCAGTCAAAATAACTAGTTCCACTTTGTGGAAGATTTGTTGTATCACCCGAATCTCTAAAAACTATATTTGGTAATGACATTGTTTTTCCTCCTTTTTAGAAAAATCATTTATTATAAATTGTTTTAACATTGTTTGACCCGTATAAGTTTTTAATAGCTTTAATAATTTCGTTACCTTTACTACTTCTGTTATAAAAAACATTTACCCCAATTAGTTGTCCATTTTGATTGGTTCTTTTTTTGTAATGAGCGTGGTAACGGTCGAGAATTTCAAAAATTCTATCATCAATATTTTTAAACGCAATATACCCTTTGTAACCTTCTCTTGTAGCAATAGTGCCACCATAAAACATTGAATAACTACCCATTGGTGTAGTTGAAAGATTGGTGGTTGGAGTTGTATGTGATGATGGTGTATAACCAGTAAATGTGTTATAATTCGGCGATACAGCGGTAATATGTGAAAAATTGCTTGGTGAAGTAGCACCGAGATTTGACCCAACTGCGAGTGGTAACATTTCTTCTTGCCAACCAGCTTCACTCGTTCTACCAGAATACATTTGCTCAATTTGTTGTCTTTGTGCTTGATACCATTTCTCCGCCATTTCAGGGTCATAGCGTTTATAAGTTTGGTATTTGGCTTCTAAATCTAAAATACTCGCTTTTCTTGGGTCTATATCTCTCATCATTTCTTTTTGATAACGAATAGTGATATTTTGTTCAATTTTCTTTTTTAAAGCCATTAAATCGGATGTGAAACCATATTTATAACCATAAGCATTTAATTCTCGTAATTGAATAAATGGGTCATTTGAAGAAAATGTTAAACTTTCAATATTTCCAGTATTTCTATATTTTGAATTAGATGTGTGCTCTGACCAGTGTTGATAATATACATTTTGTTGTTCTCCATGATGGAAATTATTTCTATTAAATTCCATTACATATTGTATATATTCAGGTGAGCCATAATCAAAAACCGCTTTTTGTCGTAAATTTCCACTTTTTTGTGATTTCGATGAGTCTTGACGAAAATGCACTACATCTTCAAAATTTGTATGCACACTATCTTCCCAAGTAGCATCAAATATTTCAATGTGACCATCAGGAAAAACAGCAACACTACCTTGATAAGTATAAACTTCACCATTAATATATCTACTATAGGTTCCCGGCGGATAGTATTTAACTTCACCACCAGCATCACCATTATCGATTGTGTTACCACCACTACTACTAGGAGTGGTGTTAGAATGACTAGGTCTTGTTGTGTTGGATGATGATGTGTTAAAGGTATGCTCCAATTTAGAAGTTTTATCTATTAATTCATCCATTTTTTCATTTGCACTATCAAAAAAATTATCAGCATATTTTTGTGCTTCTTCGTAAGTTAAACCAAGTCTTTGTCCAAGTGTAACCAACCAATCATGTCTCATAATTGTTTGGTCAAGTTCTTGATTAAAAGCAGAAATTCTCCGAGTATCAACAGCATCCGCAAGTTTGTTAGCATAATCAATCATTGCATTTTCCATCCAATTAGAGCTTTCAACAGCAACTTTAGCCATTTGGTAAATTGCTTCTTTCGCCGAAATTGCTCCTTGTTTGTATTTGAGAAAAATTTGCTCTTGTTGTGCTCTTATTGATAATTTATGCATTGAGTCACCCAAATCATCTGTAGCATCAATTAAATCACCAAAATATTCTATTGTTTTTTCAATTGGGTCAGCAAAATCTTTGAAATATTCTTTTATAAAATCAAACACATTTTCAAGGTCGGTATAACTATTGGTTATCAAATTACTTAAATCATTAAAAAACGAATACAATTTTGGGAATTCTTCTTTAGCTAATCGGTCAATTTCTTGATTATAACCAGCAATTGCAATGTTAGCTTCTTTTTGGGTGATTACATTCATTTCAACAGCTTTGTTAATTTCAGCGATATATAGTTTGTATTTATCAACTAATTTTAAATAATCATAAATTGATTTTATTTCATTTTTATAAAATGAATTACCTTTTGCAATTATATTTTGAAATCGTTTGGTATAATTTTCTTTTAATTTTAAATAAAACACTTCATCTTTAATTTTTTCAATTCTTTGATTTAATAAAGCAAGTCTTTGTTTTTCTAATTGAATTTGATGTGTTAAAGCACTTTTCCTTTCTTTGTTTACTCTTGAATCAAAACCCCAAATATCACTCGCTACTTCTAATTCTTGTTCATCTATTTTTAGTTTTTCTTTTTCTAATTGGTTTATTTTTGATTTTATTTCGCTAGCTTGAGTTAAAAAATTTTGCATTTTCAACTCATTAGCCATTCTTTTACTTTGCAAAATCAAATATTCGTTATCTGTTTGAATCCCTTTTTTACGAATTTCATCAATTGCTTTCCATTTAATAGCTAATTCTTCAGCCATTTTAGCTTCTTGATTTAATTTATCAATAACTTTTTGTTGCCAAATATTAAAGATTGTATAAGCAGTTACAACACCAGCAATAGTTAAACCAACAGTTCCAAAAATAGATTTTAGATTCGCTAATTCTATACCTAATATTTTAGTTTTTTTGGTGATACCTAACATCTTTAACGCAATACCACCGAGCATAGAAATAGCTTTTGCTGAAAAATAAACCGAAAATAACTCACCAACAGCAACTAAAGCATTTTCAAGTTCTGGAAATTGTTTTAAAAGATTGCCAATTTGTAAACCTATATCATAAACAGATTTTAACATTTCATTTCTAATACCACTTCCTTCAATTGCTATTTTTTGCAAATAATTAAAAAACATTTTTTCTTTTCGTTGTAATGACTCCATTTGGGTTTCTCTTTGGTGTTCAAGAGTATTCATATCTTTGATTTGCGCTTTTAAATTTTCATAAGCGGGAACACCTTCGTCCATTAAAATTTTAAAAGCACCAGCAGCTCTTTTACCAAAGAGAGACATGATATCAGCAGATGAAACACCAGCTTTATTGAATTTAGCAATGATTTCAGATAAAGAATGTGTTTCTGGTGTAATTTCTTTAAGTGTAAACCCATACTTTTGTAAAAATTTACTTAATTTGCCTGTATCACGGGTAAGGTCAATCATTACAGACCTTAATTGTCTTAAAGCAGTGGATGCGGGAATACCACGATTGACTAACAAACCTAAAGCAGTTAAAACATCTGATAACTCTTGTTTTGGAAACAACGCACCAATTTGCGTTGCGAATTTCATTGAAGAAAAAATATCTTTAAATTTAATTTGTGTTTTATTGATTAAATTCGCAAATTCTTTAACAACTTCTCCACTTTCATTGAAATTAATTTTGAAGCTACGGGAGAATTTAGCAACCGCTTCTGTGATTTGGTCAATATCATCTCCTGTAGCTTCAGCAAATTGTAAAGAATTTTTTAAAACTTGAAAAGCTTGCTCAGTTTTTAAACCAGCAGAAGCCAAATTGTAAAGGGATTTAGCAATGTCATTTAAAGATTTAGATGTTTTACCACCCAAATCTAAAACTTGTCTTGTTAATTTGTTGTATTTTTCGATGCTTTCAAGGAAAATAGAATTAGCATTTTTCATTTGCGCTTCAAAATCTTCAGCCATTTTTCTAGCTTTTTCAAGAAAATAAAAAAGTGTTACATTTGCTAAAGCGGTTGAAAGATTGTCTTGAAGCGACAATTCAAAAACAATTGGATTCCTAATAGCATCAAACATTACTTTCCTCCCTCTACACGGTTAAATTCGGCTTCGATAATATCAATAACTTCCACAACATAGTTAAGTTGCTCATGCCAACCACCAGAATGTGGGAGTATTCCACTTTTTCTATATCGTAAAAACATATCAATTTCTGGTGGCACATAACCCGAATACCCCCAACCGTTTTTTAAGTGCCGAGCTATTTCTCGGCTTTTATTCCTAAAAAATCCATTTTCTCCATTGATGGAATGTTTAATTCCATTACAGCTTTAATCAATTGCTGATATGTTACATTATCGATGTTTTTTAAATAAAATTCATGGTCGTCAATTCGTTTACCATCATCAACAATTTTTACAATACTTTTAAGCAAAAGATTATCATTGTAAATTTTAGATTTTTTTGTTTTATTAGTTTCGTATTCTTTAATCTTTTCAATTTGCTCATTAAGAATTTTTTCAACTTCTTTGTTTGGGTCTCTATCCAATAATTGTCTAACTTTCTGTAAATAATCATGTAACATAATTGGTTCACCCAATAAATCACTTAAAGCAAGCATTTCATCTCGAGACAATGGGCGAATTACAACAAAATCCTTTCCTTTTTTGTCTAAAACAACCTTTTTTTCTTGTTTTGTAATCAATCTACTCATTTTTTACCATTCCTCCTTTGGTTTATTTTAAAAAGCCCCGCCATTTTGGGCATTTTCCCTTATGAGAAAAAATGCTTGGCGGGGTCAGTCATTATATATTATTATTAAGCATAACTATCATTGTAATTGTTATAAAGGTCAACTTTAACAGCATAACCAGCGGTTTCATCTTTTACAGGTGTTAAACTCAATTTCTGAATTACACGACCAGTAGATTGTGGAATTGGTGCAGAATTGATTTCACATTTTGGCAAATAGATAATCAATCTATAACGCAATTCGGGAGTGGTTTGGAATCTAAAACCAGAAATAGCAATTTGAACATCATAAGTAGTTCCTTCTTCTTCAGGATTTAGAGCTCCAACCGAACCCCAAAATTCTTCATATTTGGTTAAATCTTCAAAGTTGGTATCGAGAGAAAGCGACAAATCCATTTTTCCTGTTCTTTCAATTGCTCCAGCTTCTCTTTTTCTAGCAACTTCCAAATATCTCAGAACTTCTAAATTGTTTTTTAAAGAAAAATTAAAACTTTCAATTGCTTGTGAACCTACACCATTGATGGTGATTGAGCATTGATAAAACATAAATGGTTCTTGACTGGGATAAGTTACTGTTAAAGCGGTAGTTCTCTTTTCATCATAAGCACCGAGATAATTAGCAGACCATTTAACAGACCCGTCTTTATTTGCAGATAAAGAAAAATCGTTAATTTTTAAACCTTTTAAATCTAACCATGCACCAGAATCACCAATTTTATAAATTCCAGTAAAACTTGGCAATGATTGAGCTGGTGTAAAAGTATGTAAAGGCATTTCAGTAATTGTGCCACTTGTTCCAGTTTGTTCAGCAGTGAAATCTTCATTTCCAAAAACACCATAAAGCAACAAACCAAAAAAATCAGACCCACGAGCATCTCCACTTAAATCACCAGAAAGCGAATACGCACCAAAAACACCTTGTGTTCTAGTAAAAGAATTGTCAATAAGGTCTGGCCTGTAAATATTGTTGTTGGTGGTTGGATTGTGGGATGTTAACTTTTCCCAAAAAACAGTTCCTGTGGTTGCACCTTTAAACGAAACTTCTTTCTGAAGTCCAAATGCACCTTTATATCCTAATACTGACATTGTGTTTACCTCCTAATCCTTTTCTTCAATATTACATTTATAATACTTATCGAATGATAATCTTTACGCCGATACGGTAATTCTTCATACATTTCCATATCGTAAATATAATCATTCAATGTGCGATTGTTTAATTCATAAAGAATTTCTTTAATCAAAAACGAATAATCTTTGCGTTCAGGTTTGGTAAGTGAATTAAAACGATTTCGCCTTTCAGGCTCTTTAACTAAAACACCAATTTCAAAAGAAAGCCACAATTCACGCTCACCTAAAGCAACCCAATTGTTAATTCTTTCACCACGATATGTTACCCAACCGATTATTTTGTGTTTTACGGTTGTTTTATCAGGTGGGTAATCTAACCATTCTTGAATATCAGCAAGTCGAGAATCGTTTTTTAAAATTGAAAGTAATTGGTTGTTACAATACTTGTAAATATTTTCTTCTCCACCTTGTGATGGATACGCAACAACTACATTTGTTGGCTCGGTATAACCATTGTTTAAAACACCTAAAACACGGAAATAATGCGGAATTTGTTGTTGTTCAGGGTCGGTGTAAGTAATGGTAAATGTTGTTCCTGTAGTTGTGGCAATTGTTTGCCATTCAGCAATTGTTGCTTTCGCTTCTTGGACATGATAAGTCATTGCCGAATTACTATCCCAAACAAGTGAAACGGTTAATGTTTCATTTGTGATTTGCAAATTTTCAACAATCGGCAAATTGATTTCTGGTGTGAAAAGAACACTTATTTCTTCAATTTCAATTTGCTCTTTAACTGGGTCATAAAAATTACCCATTTCTACTTTTAGGTCAAATGTTTCACTTGCTGATAACTCAAGTAATGGTGTTGAATAGTATTTGTTAGGTTCAAAAGATTGCCAAGCTGTATCGCTTGATTTTTTAATAAACCATTTTTTTGTCCCGTTCTCTGATTGTTTTATAGCTATCTGATTGATTACTCCAGCACCACCTAAACTTTGGTTTTGCCATAAAGCAGTTTGGTTGTAACGGATATTATGTCTAAAACACCTATAATCATCACTAGCATAAAAACAGCAGTAATTATCTGAAGTTGAAACCTCCCAAACTTTATGATACGCATAACGATAAAACCTATTATACCCATTATAACCACTTACACCAACAGGTAACTCTTGATATGTTTTAGTTATTGGGTCATAGATTATAACAACTCCTATTTTTCCGATATTTATTATCCATTTTTTTAGTTCTCCGCTATAAGAAACTCCCGAATAACCATCATAAGTTTGGTTAAAAGGTGTTCCATCAGCTAAATTATTACTTACTAATAAATCTTTCAATGTTGTATCAAAAATATCATTTTTCCAATCTAAAAACTCCCAATCGTGTCCACTATTCCCTTCTTGGACAATTAAAATTTTATAACCATCACTATCATCTGCCATTTCACTCCAAGAATAATCTTGATAACCATTAACATAAAAATCTTTTGAATAAACTCTTGTCCAGTTAAATATATCTGATATATCAAAAACAACAACTCCTTTATGAACAACATCATCACCATCAAACCAAATTCTTGCGAATAGGTATTTGTTGTCAAAGCTATTCCCTAATCTATCAAATGGTTTGTTATTGGGATAAGAAGAACCATTTTCACTTAAACCTATGCTTGATAAAGATATTTGTCCAATTTCTACACCTGTATCTATATCTAAAATTGAAATATAAGTTTGTTCACTTAACCTATCCCATCTAAATATTACGCCTTTTTCAATTAAAGGTAACAACCTCACATAAAAATTTTGTCCGAAAATTTTATGTGAAAAAACACCATCTATAAAAATTTGCCAATATCCATCATTATTCAAAACACAATCATATCTTTTTCCATTATATATACCAGTTTTAAAAATTATACTTTTAGGGTCACCATCAGCACCAGTAGCATCAAATCTTCCATATTGTGTAAAATGTTCACTTTTAACAATTCCACTATCAAGCAAAGCCCCATTTAAAAAAGTAGCAACCGATAAATCTAATTGTTTAACTTGTAGGCTCATTGGTGATTTCCTCCTGTTGTTGGTTTAACAATTCTAACTCTAAAATTTTTGCTTCAATCCAACTCGTATATTGTTCCCCAGATAATTCTTTTCCACCATTTTGTTTAATTAAAGCAATTTCATTTTCATCATCAGTATCAATCACAACACTTACAAATAAATCTGCTGGTGTTGTGCTTGAAAGATTAATTATTTTTTTCTTTATTTCATCAGTCATCCATTCGGGATAAATGTATTTAACAACATTAACATTAGTTTCCAAATCCAATTTAACAAGCAATTTAGCCATTATTCCCACCTCCCTATTTCGGTGAATAAAAATTTATGGTTTACAATCATGTCGCTAGAAGAAACATTTTTAACTACTACAAGGTAATTTGAATTTTCTTTTAAAACAAAATCAGGTATATCAAACATTTCACCACGACCTTTTCTTGTAGCATCAACATGTAACGATTCGATTTGTTCACCATAATCAATAATTGTTGGGTTTTTATAAAATTTCATATCAGTTGTTTTATCACTTGTCATATTTCTGTTTAATAAACTAATTTCACTACCACCAGACACATCAGAATTTCTATAAAAATAACATTCCATTTTTCCTAAATCTTCACCAATCAAAAATTCCCACCAAAATCTGGTTGGATAGTTTCCTGTTTTTACCCAAAAAGCAACTTCAGAAGAACCAGAAACTGTTAAAAAATCAGCGTGATAAAAAATCAATCCTAAAACATTTCTAAAACCAATCACATCTAAAACAACTTGTGCACCAATATCTGTAGTTAAAACATGATATACACTCCCGTCTAAATTCTTTCCTTTTCCTACAAATGACATGGGAAACCTCCTTAATATTTCGCTACTGAACGCAACATTCTAAAAGCCGAATTTATCTTTAATTGTAAAATTTTTCGATAATAAAAATATAAATCAGTTGAAAGATAAAAAAATGGTCTAGCAGGTATTTTACTGTTTCCGTCATTTAAAACACTAGCAACAATGTTATCAGCACCGATTCTAAAACCCAATCGCCAAACATGCTCAAAATGACCATAACCACTTTTAACTACCGATTTAAGCATTTCACCAGTTCTATATAAACGAGGGTATGTCGGATAACTATAACCAAGCTTGTCTCTGTCGGCTAAAGTCACATCTGCTAATGCTTTCCATTTAACCATTTTTGTTTTACGGGAATACCCACTTCCAGATTTAACAACTTGTCGTAATGTATTTATTGTATATTTGTATCGCAAATAATCAATTTTAGCTACATTTGTCGCATATTTGTTTAATGGTTCTAATGAAAATTCACTACCATCGTTTTTAATTCTAAATTCAACACCAGCTTTAAACAATTCTTTAAACAAATCCATTTCTTCAGTGTAATCACTCAACAACACTGATAAAGTTCTTTTACCAGCGAGAATTCTTTCTAAACCTTTTATTCTTAATCTTGCTAACATTTTTCACTCCAAATCATTCCAATCTTTATTGTCGAAATCAAAATACTTAGTTTCATTACCTACAAAATATTGTGTAAAATCTTTCCAATATTTTCTAGGTAAAACAATTTCAAAATTTTTTAATTTTTTAAATGTTTCTTTAATTGTTTGCTGAAAAAAACCAACAGTTTTGTTTATCTCGTAGGTATCAAGCCCATAAACAACATTAAAAATGTTAACAGCAGTAATTAAAGCACATAATTCATTGATGATTTCAGGCACAGTTGCAGTAAAAGGAATGTTATAAAAACCTTCTAACATTCCATTTATTGTATTTTCAGCATTAACTTGTAATGGTGCCACTGTTGTAGAATTATAAGTAACTGTATCAAAACCATTATCAGCAACATTTATCTTTTCAACAACATCTTGATAGGTGCAGTAAGTATATGCCATTGTGGTTTCCTCCTTAAAAAAAATGGGGTGAAAGCATCAAGCCCCCACCCCGAAAAAGCTTTATCTGAAAACCAAAATCTAAGCGTAAATTCCAGTAATCTTCATAGCGTATTTTGGTTGAATTACTTTGAAACCATAAGTTTCTTCAACATCACCACTAAATACTTTTGCGTTATTTTCATTAACAAGCATTCTTTTGGGATGTCTCTGAAAACAAACAATCCAAGTATTATCTGGTGTTTTATTTACATAAGCCATAATTGCCATATTGTCGTTAAGCATATTGGTTTTAGATGGGCTTGATTTTCTTCTCTGAACGGTGCTAATATATTTAGAAGCAACAGTAATTATTCTCAAACCAGCTAATCTTTTTGGAATTCCAATACTTTCATAAATATCACTCTTGGTGTATTTGTTGATGTCATAAATCTGGTCATGAGAGCTTAATAAATTAGCGAATTTTTCAGTTACAATTAAAGTGTTGGGATAAATTGTGTAATTAGTTTGTTCAGCAAATTGGTCTTTAAGTAAGTTTAATCTTTGAATGATGTTAACAGTGTTGTTAGGTTCACCAGTTGCAGAAGCAACCCAAGGATTAGCTTCAGAAACACTTAAACCATAAGAAGCAGAATTGTTTACCAATTTAAAAAATTCGTATTCTTTTCTTAATTCTAAATTAACCATTGCCATACGAATACGATTCTGAAGTAAATTCAATTCGCTATCAGCTTCTTTCAATTCGTCTTTAGTTGCGAAAAATCCACGACCGAAATCAGCAACTTCATAAGAGCTTGAACTCCAATCTTCGGTGTTGTAACGAGCCCATTCTGCTGGTGCTATTCTATCAGCAAGCTCAAACAAACCAGTATCTTTCATTACATAAAAAACACCATTTCTTTTATTAACCTTTTTAACAGGAACGATTTTCTGCCAAGCAGTTTCAGGCATTCCAAAAGGTTTAACAATAAAATTGTTTAATTTAGTTTGAATAAGTTTTAATTGTCTGTCATTAAATACTTTATCAGCCATTGTTCGCTATTCCTCCTTCAATTATAATTCTTTTTTATATGGTGAAATCAATTTAACTGAAATTATATCACCAGCAACACCATCTTCTTCAGCAATTGCGTTAATGAAAGCACTTTCTAAAGTTCCACTTGCTAAAACAGGTTTAATTGCTTTTCCATCATCATAAGCCGACAATTCATCACCAGCACTAACTGTTCCAGCCAATTCAATTTCTACAATTGCTCCATCACCAACTAAAATTTCATCAACTACACCAGCTGTGAAATCAGTTGCTGCAACACCATAAGCAGGTTCGTAATCTCCACAAACAGCAACTTTCATAATTGCATCTTCGTCATCAAAACCAGCAACAGCAACAAACCTATAAGCAGAAACATCTTCGGTGAATTTTACACCTTTGATGTTCGAATTTTTTATTAGTTTCCCAGTCATTTCAAATTTCCTCCTTTATATAAAAATTAGTTTAATATTTTTCCATAAACTTGCTCAGTAGCAATTTCTGGGTCAACACCACTTTTAACTAATTCTTCGTATTTGTTAAGTAAAATTTCATCTTCGTTGTCTTCTTCACCATCGTTAGCTTTTTTCTTTTTAGCTTCACCTTCTTCAGCTTCAACTTCAGAATAAGTTTTAGTATCAACAACTTTTAATTCGCCTAAAAGTTTTAAAACAGGATTGTCTTCAGCATTTTCATCGAATTTAGAAACTTTTAAAGCTTGAATTGCCAAGTCTTTTTTATCTGCAGTGATGTTTCCATTACCAATCAATTCATCAACTTTCTTTTCAATTTTCATTTCTCTAACTTTCTCTTCGAATTTGTGAATTAACTCATCTTTAGCTTTAACTTCTTCTTCAAATTTTTTAACTTTTGCATCTAAATCAGCAGCTTTCTTTTCAGCTTTTTCAAGTTTCTTTTCCAACTCCATTTTTTCTTTTTCAAGTTTTAATATTTTTTCATCCATTTCAATTTCCTCCTTTAGTTTGTTTACATCAATAAACTTCATTGAATAAGATTTATCGATGTCTTCTTCAAAAACAATCTTGTCAAGATTTTTATTTGCGGGAATATCTACAAGGCTTATAGCACGCAACACCTTGCCTTTATTTGTAGTGTAAAATTCAGGCGAAATTCGGCGTGTTGGTGTTTTATTGATAAATTCAGCAAATTCTTCAGGAATTTCATCAATTTCAGCATAAAGCACACCTTTTCCTTCATCAAATTCAAGATTTTTAACACTTCCAAGACCAATCAAACGCTCACCCTTCAATGCTTCAATTTTCTTAACATCAAAACCATACTTTTTAGCAAGAATTTGTAAGAATAGCTGCTCTTCTGAATGTGTTAATTTCATAACAGGTTGAATATATGGGTAAAATTCTTTAAAATTTTGAACAATTTGTTTCATATCTTCCATAGTAAATTCAACATCATTGTATTTTCCAACACTAAATACAGGCATTTTCTTTTTAATCACGACAATAACCCTCCCGAATAATCAATAAATTTATATGGGACATTTTTAATAACATTCATTGCCATTCGAGCATACATAAAATAATCACCTTGTGTCATAAAAAAATTCCCATTATGCTCAACAATTACAATTTTATCAAAACGACAAAAATTACCACCAACAGAATAATCAAAACCATCTTCAACACTCGCACGAGTGCGAATTTTATTGTTTTTATCAAACAAATAACAATGCTCTGTACCAATGGAGCAAACTTCTTTTGGTTCACAAGCATAAGCAACTTGTAAAGCAAGATTAAAAACATTTCCTTTATTTGGCACATAATTTAAATTTGGCAACATTTTATGAGCCACAGTATCACAACTTTCATTGCCCCAATCAGGCATTGATGGGTCATACATATGAAACCCATAAATCTGTTTGAATTTTTCAACAATTGATAAAAATTCTTTATCAACAGCAGAAGATACAACAATTGACATTTGCTGATAGGTTTCATCGGAAATATCTTTAAAAAAACGAATACCTTCTTTTTTACTATCAAGCACAAACACATAATGTGGTATGATTTTCAATTTTAAAACCAAATACCGTAAAGAAGCATCCAAACAAAAAACAACATCATCTTTTTGTAATTGTTGTTTAAACCATTCACCTTTATCTTCAAGTGAAAAACCAGCACCAACAATCCAAATTCGTTTACCTTTTTCTTTTGCGACAATATGATTGATTGATTTAGCTTGTTTAAATAAAGCAGATTTCGAATTTCGTAAAAGATTTTTATGCCACGAATACTCATGAGCTTTAATTGTTAAATAATTTTTTTCACGAGATTTTTTTAGTCTCCAATTATGGATTAGTTTTTTGTAATTGGGGTTCATTTTTTACCTCCTTGTCTTTTTTCTTCATATAGTTAAATTCTTTTTCTTTCAATTTAGCTTCAAGCATAGTTGCTTCTGCTTTAATCATCGCATCAGTTCGATAAATTGTGCTTGGTATGAATTTTCTATTTTCGAGCATTTTTTGTCTTCCTTCCACAACATTTTCATCGTAAACATCTTTCATAGTTTTAAGACCTAAAATTTCAGTGCGAATGAAATCAGCATCAATTGTTGGGTCGATAATTTGAGCATCCACAAGATTTTTGATACCTTCACTGATTTGAATCCAGTCAATATTCTGATATGGTGTCCATTGCCATTCACCAAATTCAACAGCATTTGGCGAAATATAACTACACCATTCAGCAAAGAGTTTATCAAGAACAAATTTTATTTTTTTACGAATATTGTTAATCGTCCATTTAAAGATTTCAAAACGAATATCACCTAAACCATAAGTTCCACTCTTTCCTTCATCGATTAAACCAGCAGGAAACAATAAACCACGCAAAATCGCTGTATCATGGTAAACAATCGCTGGTCGAAAATAACTATCACCCTTTTTTTGACTTTCAAGTGTTTCAATTGACCACTTGTCGGGAATTGGAACACCACTTTCCGAATGCAATGTTTTAATAATTTCTTGTGCCAATTCAAGATTAAACTCGTTGTATCCTAAAACTTTCATTATAATTGGCGGAATTCCCATTCTTTCAAGAAACATTGCTTCGTATTTTTGAAAACGGTCAGAAGCAATGTAATGTTTGTAAACAGGTTCGAGCATTGATTGCCCATAAGGGTTTTTATTTCTTGAATTATTGACGATATAAATACATTTTTCAGCAGGAATTTCAGCATCAAAATTTCGAAATTTGCTAATTACAGGAAACCCATTATCCTTTTTAATAAAAATCACAGTATTTTCTTGCTCGTGGTCGATAAATCCACGCAAAATTGGTGTTCCATTTTCGATTTTCCAAATTTTTTCAGCACTAAACCACCCATATTCGAGATAGGAAAGTATTTTATAGAGAAAATCGTCAAAAGGTTCATCTAAATTTTTTAAAGCATTGTTGATAATTTCAGCAATTTTTTCATCTTTGCGATTAACATAAATTCCACCTTTACCTATCACCGACAATTTAATTAATGTCATTCCAAGATTAACAGCATAATGTTGTTTCATTGCTACAATTTGACTTTCATCAAAATCATTGTAGTTAATAGTTGAAATTTCGTCTTTAAGTCCTTTAAAATCCAGCCCTGCGTAATACTCGGTAAATACTTTTCCAACCAACCATTTCTTTATCTTTTTTGCTATTTCCTTTATCATTGTTAAAATACTCCTTTGCAAAGGTTCTTTCTAATTTATAAGATACATCGTTATTTTTTGGTTTTTTAGCAACAAGTCTTTCTGGAATAAATGATAAAGAAGCATGTTTACCAGCCCAACAAGCTAAAGCAAGCGAATCGGGATAATCATCATGCTGTCTTTCTGATAGCGTGTAAACACGCAAAGTGTTATTTTTCCATTCTTTATGTAGGTTGGTGATTTGTTTCTCCAATTTTCGCAAATGGAATTTGTATTCTGAACCACGATTTGAAAAAACAATTTTTTGTTGCTCAATCAATTTAAGCAAATTTTTGTAAATATTGCTTTTATTTTCACTGGTAAATCGCACTCGCAACACATTTAAACCCATTTCTTCAAGCATTTCACCAAAGGTATCTTCTTTAGTTGAATCAACAGCAATTGCCGAACATCGCCATTCGTGATAAATACTTTCTACTTGTTTGATTACATCGGTATATTTTTCACCTTGCCACGCATAAAATTTAATTACGACCGAATACCCAGATTTTTCTAAACGCAAAATTGTTAAAACAGCGTCATCCATGTCTTTCGCCAAATCTAAACCAGCCACATAAGCACAATTTGAATGTGGCTCATCTTCTATTTTTTCATCGATAATACAATTAGCGAAATCTTTTTCGGAAATAAACATCCCAATATTATCTACCCACTCATTCATAAATTGTGAACGAAATTCAGGAGTTTCTTTTCCACCCATTTCTTCAGCGATTGCTTCAACAAAATTCAGGTATTCGGGTCTTTCTTTGCCGACATCGAGATAATTGTATTGGAAATGAAATTTGTTTCTTTCTTGATTTCGTTTGATTGAAAAGAAAAAATGATTTTTAGCACCAGCAGTTCCAATTTTAACTAAACTACCATTAGTTGAAGCGAGCATTGGGACAATGTCATGACTTACAATATGGTCGGTAATATCCTGCGATTCATCAAGCACAGCAATGTTAAGAGTAAAACCTTCAATTTGCGAATTTGGGTTGGCAGTAAAAGCTCGAATAAACGAACCATTTTCAAGTGCAATAAAATCTTTCATATCTGTTTTAATTAAGGTTCTTACAAATTTATTACTTGTGAGTCTTTCTCTAACTCTTTGAAGCCCAATTGCTTGAGCTTGTTTTTCTGTGGGTGCGAAAATCCCAATCCGCATGTTGCGGTAATTTAACAATAACCAACAAATTGCGTTGGCAATTGTTTCATTTTTCCCAGTCTGTCTAACAAACAAAGCAGTAACAATTTCATTTTTCATTTCAGGCAAGGAAACAAATGCTTTAAAGAATTCTTGCTGATAGTTGTAAAGTTGAATGTTAAAAAAGAGTTTCACAAATTTAACACGGTCATCTGGCAATGGTGATTTAAAACCAGCAAAGGAATTTACTTTTTCCTGAAGCCAATCACGACAGGATTCAGTTTTAACGGTATCGTGTTGAAAACCAAAAATTGACGCCAAATCATTGATTTCTGAAAGCGAATTTCCAAATTTATCTTCAGAGCCCGAGAGATGTTCTTCACAAAAAACATGAAAAGGCATTGCTTTATTGTTACAACCCTTGATAGCACATTTGCCCGCAATCCATTTAGTTTCTTTAGAAAGCCGATTGGTTTTAATAAATGGTAAAACTTTCGCCCGAATATAACGAATTTCTTCTTTTGATTTCATAGTTTTTTCACTCCTTTCTAATGTTTTAAATTGGTCGTTGTTTTAAAGCAATGGTAAAAAAAAAGAGTTGAAAAAAATGGTAAAAAAAAGAATTAAAAAAAATGGTAAAAAAATTGTATATACACCCCAATCTCATTCCCCAAATTGAAAATGGCAAAGGCTTTTTTGTCTGGGAAGTTCCAGAGCAGTGAGTAGTAGTTATTTAAAAAGCAAGTTTTTTTTTCCAGAGATTATTATTAATTTATTAATATATTTATATTAATATATAATTAATATTAATATATTGTATATTAATTTATTAATTAATTATTAATATTAATATATTAATTGTTTATTAATATAAAATTATTAGTTATTAATTAATATTAATATAATAGTTATTAATTAATATTAATATAAAAGTTATTTATTAATATAAATATATTAATTATTGATTAATATAAATTAATTAGTTATTTATTAATATTAATATAATAGTTGTTTATTAATATTA